>ERZ1026892.32-NODE-32-length-64787-cov-14.883087_pt1 | contig 64787 bp, 61 predicted proteins | sample MGYA00380176_ERZ1026892 | MGnify/ENA primary metagenome ERZ1026892 (study PRJEB33269, sample SAMEA4719812) | human gut metagenome | biome: human-associated habitat; feature: organic feature; material: feces | place: Cameroon | collected 2013-10 ... | reverse complement strand
TTCAGGTGTTAGTGTCCTTACGGACGTGGGGGTTCAAGTCCCCCCCCTCGCACCAGTTTCCTCGTTCTCTTCCTGATTTCCTTTCTTGCTTCACTCCATCAATTTTAAATTCATTATAATCAGTACAATACCGCCAATTAACGCAATGCAAGACGGCAACAGTACAAAGTGTCTCAACTGACGATGCCAGATCATCACACTGCTCAGCAGCAGCCCGCAGACAATCACGCCGCGCCAGACATCGGCTGAAAGCCCCATGGTGCTCAGTAGCGCAATGACGGTCCCCGGAAGCAGAACTCCCCAGCCGCTGCCCAACGTTTTTTGCAACATGATCCGCCCTTCAAATGATAATGATTACCAATATCATATAGTCTTTTTTGTCATTTGTCTGCTATTGCGCTAAGGTTTCATATTCATTAATGACATGAATATTATATGGTGTTAAGTTGTCTAAAAAACCAGCATGTCAAATATAAAGCAAGCGCACGACTCTTCCTGCATTATTGTTGCTTTTGATGCAGTTACTTATTTATTTAAGGCTGACTACAACTTCAAACAATGACCGTACAATCCTGGCGCACCCTGCGTGCGCAAAAATATCAGCTAACGTTCCGGCTGTTTTTGTTTCTCAATTTGGTCTCATCGGCGCTGTCGGTGTTTAGTCCGATATATGATGTACATATATTTCCCCTACCGGCAATGCTCATTGCGGTGGGTAGCGGCGCTATGCTGCTGTGGAACTGGCGCTACGCGAGAGTCAAACTCAACCTGCCGATAGTTTCGGCAATATTTGGCTGCCTGTGGGGCTGGCATATTTTAAGTAAAACTTTTGTGCTCCCTGCGGTAAATGATAACTTTCAAATGGTTGCGCTATTTAGCGTGTTATTTGTCGGGACTATTGCCTTTTCAAATAATATCATTGCGTTTGCACTGCATTCATTACCGACTTTTATTGTCTGCCTGTTCAGCAGCAATTCTGAAGAGTGGTGGCGAATGGTCTACTGCTTCGCGCTACCATTAATCGGTATTACCATTCAGCACATCATCCAGCGGCGTAACGACAGCTTTGCCCAGGGGTTGATGTATAAACTGCTGGAGGAACGCGAAACGCTGAACGGCTTGAGCATGCTCGATCCGCTTACCGGCCTGTATAATCGTCGCGGCTTCCAGTTTCGCCTGGATTCACTGAAAGCGCTTGGCCCGGCCCAACACTCGGTTCTACTGCTGGATATCGACCATTTTAAGGCCTACAACGACCACTACGGCCATATGATGGGCGATCAGGCGCTGATGCGTGTTTCCGCCGCCATTCGCAACGCGGTGCGCTCACGCGATATTGTGACCCGCTATGGTGGCGAAGAATTTTTGGTGCTGCTGCCGCAGTGTGATCTGAATAATGCCATCCTGACGGCGGAGCGCATTCGTCAGCAGGTCTACGATCTGAAGATCCCACATATGTTTAATGCCAGCGTCGCCACTCATGTCACCGTCAGTATCGGTATTGCCCCGCTAGAGGATAACGATATCGACGCGGCGATTCAGATGGCGGATAAAGCGCTGTACGAAGCCAAAAATCAGGGGCGCAACAGCGCCCTGACCAGCGAACGGCTTCCCGCCGCCTGAGTTCACAAAAAACAAGCGCGAGCGATAAACCGCTTGCGCTTGTTTTTATCTATAGCTAGGATTGCTAATCATTATCATTTAGTTTTGTATCTAGCTAATCCTATGGCCTATCGCTCCGCACCGATTGCTGATGACCTTATCTGGCGTACGTCGCTTCCCGCTACGGGAAATGTGCTCGCCGAATCGGTACGCGCAAAAATCGCCGAGCATCGTCCGCACATGCTGGAGATGTTTCGCCTAAATGAAACGCCCCCTGACAATGCGAAAGCGCTGGCCGAATGGGCAAAGCCGACAGAACTGAGCTCACTGCTCGCGATCTATTCCGATCATATCTACCGTAACCAACCGACACAGCCGCGCGAAAACAAACCGCTGATATCGCTGTGGGCACAATGGTATATCGGCCTGATGGTACCGCCACTGATGCTGGCGCTGCTGACAGAAGAATCTGCCATCGCCGTCTCACCCGAGCACTTCCACGTCGAGTTCCATGAAACCGGACGTGCTGCGTGCTTCTGGGTCGATGTACGCCACGATCTACGCACGACTCAGAAACCACTCGTCGAACGTATGGATAACTTAGTGACGCAAGGCATTATGCCCGTCATTGAGGCCCTTGAAGCCACGGGTGACATTAACGCTAAACTTATCTGGAGCAACACCGGTTATTTAATTAACTGGTATCTCGGCGAGATGATTGCACTGCTGGGCGAAGAGTCGGTGAACCAGATACGGCAGCGCTACTTCTTTAGCAAGACGCTGGCCGATGGCCAGGATAACCCGCTGTGGCGTACCGTTGTGGTGAGAGATGGCCGTTTGGTGCGCCGAACCTGCTGTCAGCGCTATCGTCTGCCCGATGTTCAGCAGTGTGGTGACTGCACCCTAAAATAACCGACGGGGCAAACGCCCCGTCGATTTCCTACCCATTACGCAACCTGCTGGCTCTCTTCCACCGCACGCTGTGCTTCTTCCTCTTCCTGTGCAAGCAACTGTTTCTCATACACTTTGAAGAACGGATAGTAGATGATTGCCGAAACGCAGGCCAGCAACACGACCAGAATCGCCGCACGGAAATCCCAGCCTAACGCCCACGCTCCACCGATAGGTGCCGGCGCGGTCCATGGAACAACAGAGATGACACGGCCAATCAGATCCAGCTTCATTGCCGCCCAGGCCAGAATGGCGTTAACCATCGGTGCCAGCAGGAACGGAATAAAGAACACCGGGTTCATGACGATAGGCGTACCGAAAATCACCGGTTCGTTGATGTTGAACAGGCTTGGCACCACGCTCAGACGGCCAATAGAACGCAGGTGGGCCGAGCGGCTACGCAGATAGCAGAATACCAGGCCCATGGTGGCGCCGGAACCGCCGACCACGATGAAGAAGGTCCAGAATGCTTCCATAAAGATGTGCGGCAGCGGCGCGCCCTGTGCCAGCGCGGTCTGGTTCAGACCGAGGTTAGTCAGCCAGAACATCTGCAGCATACCGGATACAATCGCCGCCCCGTGAATCCCTGCGAACCACAGCAGGTGGCCAATCAGCACCGCCAGCAGAATAGCCGGTAAGGAGTCAGCCGCGGAAACCAACGGTTTGAACACCGACATGATAGCCTGAGGGATCAGCATATCGAACTGGCTCTGAATAAACAGACTCAGCGGATAGAGCGTCAGCACGACCACCAGTACCGGTATCAGCAGATCGAAAGAGTTTTTGATCATCGGCGGCACCTGATCCGGTAAACGGATCCCGATGTTGCGGATTTTCAGAAAACGCATCATCTCTACGCAATAAACGGCGACGAGGATGGCGGTGAAGATCCCGGTTCCCCCGAGGCTGTCCACCGGCAGAGTGCCGTTAGTTTTCGGTGCGGCAACCAGCAGGAACGCCATAATTGACAGCATCGAACACATGAAAGGATCGAGCTGGTTGGTCTTTTCGTAATGTTTACCTAAGTTATAGGAGATAGCGGCGCAGATATAGATAGACATGATGCCCATCGTCATATCAAACGGCGTCAGAATGCGGCCTTCAAACTGTTTTGCCAGGTCCAACCACGCGCGAGCAAAGCCCCAGGTGGTATCCGGCGAGAACGGCGGGTATGCAAATACCAGCAAGAACGACCCCACAATCATGAAAGGCATAGCCGAGATAAAACCGTCACGGATGGCCATGACGTGGCGCTGAGATGAAATACGCCCAGCAACTGGACTAACGTAGTTTTCTACAAAGCGAAATATCAAATTAAATGCAGCGTGATTAGCAGACATAGCAGCCCTCCTGACAGGCTTTAGACGTAAGCACAGCAACAACGATTTTGCCGACATACGACTGGGCAAACTGTGAACGCTCTGCGGTTGCAGCAACGCGACCTGACATATTGTTCATAGGGATACAGTTCATATATGGCTCTTATTATGGATACAAAGGAAGTTACCCTCGCAGTATCAATCGACTGAATGCGAACCGCAACCGGTTACTGTAACCGGTTGCAGCGAATGTGAAGGAGATCCAGAAATCAAACAATTTTTGCACAACTTCGTCGCAATATTTACAACCAAGGTAGCTTTATGACAGAGTGACTCGCCGAAAAATCAGGAGAGTATGATGAGCCTACAGTCTGTACGAGAATTCTTTGCCGAGCACGCGCCCGACATCAATATTATCGAGCTTGAGCAAAGCACTGCGACCGTCGCGCTGGCAGCCGCCGCTCATCAGGTTGAGCCTGGACAGATTGCCAAAACGCTGTCGTTGAAGATAAAGGACCGTGTGATTCTGGTTGTCGCTAAAGGCGATGCCCGTCTGGACAACAAAAAGCTTAAAGACACTTTCGGCGCGAAAGCCCGTATGCTCAGCAGTGACGAAGTGGTCATGCTGACCGGACACCCCGTCGGCGGCGTATGTCCGTTTGGTCTGGAAAACCCGCTGGACGTCTATTGCGATGTCTCACTGCAGGCCTATGACGAAGTTCTCCCTGCTGCGGGCGCCATTCATAGCGCTGTACGCATCTCTCCACAAAGAATGGCCAGCCTGACCTCCGCAACGTGGGTTGATGTCTGCCAGTCATCATCCAGTTAAGCAGAACACCGCGGCCTCTGCCCGTATGCGGTGTTCCGCTCGGGCAGAGAAACCAATAAATCCGCGGCACTCAGCAGACCGACGTCTGAATTCACACCGAGCTTTGTCATGGCATTGAATTTGTGCGCGCGGATAGTTTTGATGTTCCTGTCCAGCCGCTGCGCAATTTCCATCAGTGAATAACCGTAGGTCATATAGCGTAGAATCATATTCTCGGTTGGGCTCAGACAGCGACTTTCATGATGCAGTAAGGATGCATCAGCGCATTCATGACCGAGCGCCGCCTCTCGCAGAAGATCCAGCAAACTTTGTTGAAGTTCCGCCAACGAGCTGGATTTACTCAGTACGCCGTGAAGATACGTTGGCGAGAGGTGCTTAATAAGGTCAGCCTCAACGCTATCGTTCGCCAGAATAATACGCACGATCCCGGCGTCATGACGCGCTATTTCCTCCATCGTAAACAGGCACTCAATACGCGGCTCCCTCGTACCGGGCAGGCAGCAGATCAATACATCAAAAGAGGTCTGACGGAGCGCCAGCTTAAATTCGCGAATAGTGCGATAAAAGTGAAAAATAGAATTCCGGGAGTGGGCATGCATTAACAGATGACGTAACCCCACTTCCGTCATCATACAATGTTCTATGATAGCGATGCACTGCTTCCTGCTGTGCTTTTCCATTCCGCTTGCTCTCCATAAGCTGAGTAGAGATTCAGTTCCTTCATCCCTTGGCTGCTGTTAATCCAGGCATACATCTCCGCATTGCTGCGCAAAGAAAGTCGACGCATAGCGCTATTTTTTTGCGCGCTGATCGTCTTGTTACTTTTCTTCAGCAAGGCGGCAATTTGGTTAATTCCCCAGCCTTTCGCCAGTAGTCGCAGTACCTTGCGTTCTGACAGCGTCAGCATAATTAATCGCTCATTGTCGCCATCGACATCCTCATGGGTTTGCAGAGAAAGCAACGTCTGGCTAATTTTTTCCGTACTGACGCCTCCCTGCCGGACGGCATCGATGACACGCTCGATGGGATCGGAATCTGAAAGTAAAGTGCTTTCCGGGCGCATTAAAAACTCAACGGCCAGCGAATAGTATTGTCGGCTAATCATGAAAATCCAGTGAATATCCCGATACTGGGACAGCAGCGTATAATACTGTTCACACAACGCGCGCGGATGTCTGACTTCCCCAGAGAAATCGACAATAACGACGTCTGTGCGTCGTAACTGAAGTAACGTTAACTCTTCCAGAGACTGGCAAAAATTGAGCTCGTAGTCCGGGAAATACATTCCCATTATCGCGCTGAGCCCAGACTGCATTACCGGTATTTTGCTGATAATCACCGCGAATTTGCAGTATTCTGGCGACATAAAACCTCCGTATCCATTCGAAGATTCATTTCCTGAATATAAAACTACTTAATACTTATGCGAAGTATTAACAGGAAAATGAATCCATCCGTTTCTATTCCCTTTACCGCGATAACATTATTACTATGTCGTCGTCACCGAACCAATAAATATTTTGCTACATGGATGTACTGGTGGGATTGACGAAGGTAGTATGGCATGCCGTCAGGAAAGCACTAACTTAGAAAATATTAATTAATTCATAAGAGAAATTAAAATTTGCGCTCTGTATTTTCTCCTCGTTATTCCATTTTCATTTTGAATTCTTTCGGCGTCATGCCCCCCCGTTTTCTGAAAAAACGGGAAAAATAGGTTACATCGCTAAACCCCAGATAATCAGATACCTGGGTAATGGTCATACTGGTGTACTGCAGGCTCCTTTTGGCCTCCAGCAGCAACCGCTGGTGCAGCACGTTTAGCGCACTGGTGCCATGGAATTCACGGCACAGGCAGTTCAGATGGGTCGTCGATACCCCGAGTCGCTGCGCGTATTCCGCCAGCGACAAATGTTCACGGTAGTGGCTCTCAATCAGCCGCGCAAACCGCCGTAGCACGCCGCGTTTTCGCTCGCTTTTGTCTTCAATCGTCTTCGATGGCGCCCCCTGCCGATTGAGCCAAACCAATAACGCGCCCAATAGCGAATAGAGCATCATCTCGCGAGCATCATTCTCGTGCTTATACTCTTCCAGCAGCGTCGCGAACATCGACCGAATATGACGGCTTGAACGCTTAACCGGTATACACCTTGGTTGGCTGAGCACATCCAGCTGACCACCAAACTGCGCCTCCAGCTTGCTCAACAGCGGAAGCGCTAGCGACAGCACATAGCCCTGGGTTCCGGGCGAAAAACGAAAACCGTGTACGCACAGCGATGGCACGACCTGAATGCTGGGCTCGTTAACCACGTGCCGCTCGCCTTCCACTTCAATTTCCGCCTGTCCCTTGTGCAAATACAGCAACTGCACCATTTCCGCATGCTGATGCACGCGGATGTGCCACTCATAGAGGCTGCTGCGCTGGAGTATCGACTCACAGTGCAACAGATCGGGCGTGGGCCAGCCCCTATGCTCACCATAGAGCTTAAAGACCGGCACAATATCCGACTGCGGTGTCGCCACGCCCGCACGTTTCATGCGCTATTCCACCGTTTCATAAGGTAACCCAACATAGTTCTCCGCAATGGTCGTCAGCCCGGCACGCGATCCCAGATAGTACTGGCGATCGGCCTCCTGCATCTTTCTGTCGAACGCGCTCTTGTCCTGGAAATCGTGTAGCAGGTGCGTCATAAACCAGCTGAAGCGTTCGCCTTTCCACACCCGGTTCAGCGCCAGCTGTGAATAGTGGCTAAGTAAATCTTCGCGGCCATGGCGGTAGTACTGGCGCAAAATACGCCACAGATAGTTCACGTCTGACACGGCCAGGTTCAGCCCTTTGGCCCCCGTGGGCGGAACGATGTGCGCCGCATCGCCGACGAGGAACATTCGGCCATACTGCATTGGCTCCACCACGTAGCTACGCAGCGGCGCAATGCTCTTCTCAAGTGAGTGACCAGTCACTAACTTTTGACTCAATTCATCCGGCAGACGACGCTTCAACTCTCCCCAGAAGCGTTCATCTGACCACTGCTCGACCTTGTCGCTGAGCGGTACCTGGAGATAGTAGCGGCTTCTTGTTAGTGAGCGCTGACTACACAATACAAACCCACGCTCATGGTGTGCATAAATAAGTTCGTGGTTTACCGGCGGCGTATCCGCGAGCAGCCCCAGCCAGCCGAACGGCCAGATACTTTCGTACTCGCGCAAAATATCGCGGGGGATACTCTGTCGCGAAACGCCGTGGAACCCATCGCAACCCGCAACAAAATCACATTCCAGCCGGCACGTTTCGCCATTTTTCACAAACGTTACAAAGGGTTTATCGTTCTTGAGGTCATGCAGCTCAACTTGTTCAACGCCATAAATGGTCTGGGCGCCACATGCCTGACGCGCTTCCATCAGATCGCGCGTCACTTCGGTCTGCCCGTAAACCATCACGGTTTTGCCCCCCGTGAGCTCGCTCAGCGGCACGGGAATGCGTTGGTTGGCAAACAAAAACTCCACGCCGTGGTGAATCAACCCTTCTGCGTCCATACGGCGAGAGACCCCCGCTTCACGCAGCAGCTCAACGGTACCGTTTTCCAGGATGCCCGCACGAATGCGACCCAGCACATACTCCGGTGTCTGGCGCTCAAGGATAACGGTTTTAATCCCGGCGTTATGCAGCAGCTGGCCTAACAGCAGCCCCGAAGGCCCGGCACCGATAATGGCGACTTGCGTGTTCATAGGGTGACCTCACATTCTGGTTAATTATTTGTTTATTTTGTGTATACATAAAGTTTCAGAATGCATTTTTGATAAGTCAGTAACGAAAAAGAAGGCCAGAATCCGTTCAAAATTTGCACTTTCGAACAGTTTTGCAAAAGTGTGGGCGATATCAACTCTTCGCCCTTCAGTGACGAACGCTGAATTTTTGCACATTGTTTGATCCGGCGCGGAGAGTACAGACCAATTCTTCGGGTACAAGTAGGTCATTACACAGGCGTTTTGGGTACCAGGGTTCTTATGGAAGTCGATCAGTCAGAACAACGCATCGTTACGCGGCTATGTATTCAGTGCGGGCTTTTTTTATTGCAACATGGGGCGGAGAGCGCTCTGGTGGAGGAGTTGTCCACGCGTCTGGGGCTTGCGCTGGGGATGGACAGCGTCGAAAGCGCCATCTCATCAAACGCCATCGTGCTGACCACCATCAAGGACGGCCTCTGCCTGACGTCAACGCGTAAAAACAGCGATCGTGGGATCAACATGCACGTGGTCACCGAAGTGCAGCACATCGTCATCATGGCCGAGCACAAGCTGCTGGACTATAAAGATGTCGGAAAACGTTTTGCGCAGATAAGACCGCTACGCTACCCGCGCTGGCTGGTCGTGCTCATGGTAGGGCTATCGTGCGCCTGCTTTTGTAAACTGAACAACGGCGGCTGGGACGGCGCGCTGGTCACCTTCTGTGCCAGTACTATCGCCATGTATATTCGCCAGATGCTAACGCATCGCTCAATGCATCCGCAGATTAACTTCGGCCTGACGGCCTTCGTGGCGACGACGGTCTCCGGTCTGATGTTGCAGCTTCCTGCCTTTCATCAGACCTCGACTGTCGCCATGGCGGCCAGCGTACTGCTTCTGGTGCCGGGGTTCCCTCTTATTAACTCGGTGGCTGACATGTTCAAAGGGCATATCAACACCGGGCTGGCGCGCTGGGCGATTGCCAGTCTATTAACGTTGGCCACCTGCGTCGGTGTGGTCATGGCGATGACCTTATGGGGGCTGCGCGGATGGGTGTAATGAATTTTGTCCTGCTGCTGGCTCAGGATATCGTGCTATCGGCGATTCCCGCCGTCGGCTTTGCGATGGTGTTTAACGTTCCGCACCGCGCGTTGCCATGGTGCGCGCTACTGGGTGCTATCGGCCACGCCTCACGCTTCGTCATGATGACCGCTGGCTTCAACATCGAATGGGCCACCTTCCTGGCAGCACTGCTGGTGGGCAGTATCGGTATCCAGTGGTCGCGCTGGTATCTGGCGCATCCGAAAATTTTCACCGTAGCCGCCGTGATCCCGATGTTCCCCGGTATTTCAGCCTACACGGCCATGATCTCTGCGGTAAAAATCAGTCATTTCGGCTATTCCGAAGAGATGATGATCACGCTGCTGAGTAACTTCCTGAAGGCCTCGTCTATCGTCGGTGCGCTCTCCATCGGCCTGTCGATTCCAGGTCTGTGGCTGTACCGTAAGCGCCCACGGGTGTGATCCTGAGGGCGGCACGGGAGAGTGCCGCCCTTCCCCCGGCTTGTGCTACTATGTGCAGTATTCGTGCGGATTTCCCGCACCCTTCCCGTATTTTCCAGTATTGAGATAGTGTGTTATGTCTTCTCGTATTTTAACGCCTAACGTGATTGGTATTGACGCTTTCGTAGCCGATCCCGCGGCCATTCTTGCGCAAACCCAGGGTGGCGCGGTCGCCGTGTTTGCCAATAATGCGCCGGCATTCTATGCCGTCACGCCGGAGCGATTGGCGCAGTTGCTGGCGCTGGAAGAAAAGCTTGCCCGTCCGGGCAGCGACGTGACGCTGGACGCCCAGTTCTTTGAAGAGCCAACGGCAGCACCGGTCTCCGTACCAATGGGTAAATTCGCCATGTACGCAGGATGGCAGCCTGACGCCGAGTTTCTGCGCCTTTCCGCGCTGTGGGGCATCGCCTTAAGCGAGCCGGTTACGCCAGAAGAGTTGGCCTCGTTCGTCGCCTACTGGCAGGCGGAAGGCAAAGTTTTCCACCACGTGCAGTGGCAGCAAAAATTAGCGCGCAGCATACAGATAGGCCGGGCGAATAATAACGGCCAGATGCGCCGTGATGTTAACGCGGTCAGCGAACCTGATCGTCAGATTCCACCGGGTTTCAGAGGTTGAGCATGAAAGACGTTGGCGAATTGATGAAGCGCCTGCAAAAGATGATGCCGGCGCATATTGAACCGGCCTTTAAAACCGGCGAAGAGCTGCTGGCCTGGCAGAAAGAACAGGGCGAGATCCGCGCGGCGGCGCTGGCGCGTGAAAACCGCGCGATGAAAATGCAGCGCACCTTTAACCGCTCCGGCATTCGCCCACTGCATCAAAACTGTTCGTTCGATAACTACCGCGTTGAAAACGAAGGTCAGATGAACGCGCTGGCAAAAGCGCGGCAGTACGTTGATGAGTTCGACGGCAATATCGCGAGCTTTATTTTTTCCGGCAAGCCGGGTACCGGCAAAAACCACCTCGCCGCGGCCATCTGCAATGAGCTGCTATTGCGCGGTAAATCGGTGCTGATTATCACCGTTGCCGACATTATGTCGGCGATGAAAGAAACCTTTAGTAACCGCGAAACCAGCGAAGAACAGCTGCTAAGCGATTTGAGCAACGTCGACCTGCTGGTGATCGATGAGATCGGCATGCAGACCGAATCACGCTATGAAAAGGTGATCATCAACCAGATCGTTGACCGTCGTTCCTCATCCAAGCGCCCGACCGGCATGCTGACCAACAGCAATCTCGACGAAATGAATAAACTTCTGGGCGAGCGGGTCATGGACCGCATGCGCCTCGGTAACAGCCTGTGGGTGATCTTCAATTGGGAAAGTTACCGCAGTCGGGTAACAGGGAAAGAGTATTAAGATACATACTATGAATGACAGGCGTATACTTATTACGTCCATTGATAACTGCACACACGAGTAAACCCCATGAAATCTGTAAAATCGATGCTTTGCCGCGTAATTATTGCCAGCGCGTTTATTTCTACCGCTGCGGGCGCCGTATCGTTGAATGACCTGAGTAGCGCAGCCAGCTCGCTCGCTGGCAGCAGCAGCTCGTCACAGAGCGGCGGCTCTTCCCTCTCTTCGCTGACCAGTCTGCTTAACGGTGGCAGCCAGTCGTTAAGCTCCAGCAGCATGAACAATGCCGCCGGGATCATGGGGTATTGCGCGAAAGAGAAACTGGCCTCCGTGGCCAACGTGGATAACGTGAAAAGCCAGGTGCTGGATAAACTGGGTCTCAACACGGCGGCTGAACAGAAAAAAGATACCGGCTACATGGAAGGACTTGAAGGCCTGCTGAACGCCAAAGACGGCCAGAAGCTCGACCTCGACAGTCTGGGCAACACCGAACTGGGTAAAAAAGTCAAAGCAAAAGCCTGTGATTTCGTTCTTAAACAAGGCGTTAGCTTCATTTCCTGATAGTCTTTTTGGGTGACAGGAATCACACCGGCCACCCAAAAAACGCTCAAATAACGTTCATTTATAAACCAATTCTGAATAACAGCACACTTTCATTACGTTAGAATTGCAGACAGATGACGGCACAATTACATTGTGAAGTTACTTTCTGTAGAGCCAGAAAACCTGGCGCGGTTGAGGATGTGTAGTGTCAGAGTTGTTATCCCTCGTTCTGTTTCTGGCTTCCATTGCGATATACGCCTGGAAGGCAGGGCGCAATAAATGGTGGTTTGCCGCCACGTTAACGGTACTGGGCCTGTTTGTGGTCCTGAATATTACCCTGTATGCCAGCGACTACTTTACCGGCGACGGTATCAACGATGCGGTACTCTATACTCTGACCAACAGCCTGACCGGCGCGGGCGTCAGCAAATACATCCTGCCGGGTGTCGGCCTCGTTGCCGCGCTGGTCGCTGTTTTTAGCGCGCTGGGCTGGTTATTACGTCGACGCCGCCATCATCCTCATCATTTTGGCTACAGTCTGCTGGCGCTGGTTCTGGCCGTCGGTTCGGTCGATGCCAGCCCGGCGTTCCGCCAGATTAGCGAGCTGGTAAAATCCCAGTCGCGCGACGGCGATCCTGATTTTTCGGCCTACTATAAAGAACCGTCAAAAACGATCCCGAAACCAAAGCTGAACCTCGTTTATATCTATGGCGAGAGCCTGGAACGTACCTACTTTGACAACAACGCCTTCCCGAACCTGACGCCGGAGCTGGGCGAGTTAAAGAACCAGAGTCTGGATTTCAGCCATACCATGCAGCTGCCGGGTACCGACTACACTATTGCCGGTATGGTTGCCTCCCAGTGCGGTATCCCGCTGTTCGCGCCGTTCGAAGGTAACGCGTCCGCGTCGCTGTCGAGCTTCTTTCCGCAAAATATCTGCCTTGGCGATATCCTGAAAAATTCCGGTTACGAGAACTATTTTGTGCAGGGCGCCAATCTGCGTTTCGCCGGTAAAGATGTCTTCCTGAAATCACATGGTTTCGACAATCTGTACGGTGCGGAAGAGCTGAAAACCACCGTCGCGGACCCGAACTACAAAAACGACTGGGGCTATTACGACGACACCGTTCTCGACGAAGCGTGGAAGAAATTTGAGACGCTGTCACGCGAGGGGAAACGCTTTTCGCTGTTTACCTTAACGGTCGATACCCATCATCCGGACGGCTTTATCTCCCGTAGCTGTAATCGCAAAAAATACGACATCAACGGCAAGGCCAACCAGTCGTTTAGCGCAGTGGCCTGTAGCCAGGAAAACATTGCGGAATTTATCAATAAAATCAAAGAATCACCGTGGTTTAAAGACACGGTGATCGTGGTTTCCTCCGACCATCTGGCGATGAAAAACACCGCCTGGGACTACCTGAATAAACAGGACCGCAGCAATCTGTTCTTCGTGATTCGCGGTGATAAACCCAACGAGCAGGAAATCATGGCCGTAAAACGCAACACCATGGATAACGGCGCAACGGTGCTGGATATACTCGGTGGGGATAACTTTATCGGCCTTGGCCGCAGTAGCCTATCCGGGCAGTCGTTGTCCGAAGTCTTCCTCAATATGAAGGAGAAGGTGCTGGCTTGGAAGCCAGATATCATTCGCCTGTGGAATTTCCCGAAAGAGATCAAAAACTTCTCTATTGATACTCAGAAAAATATGATCGCCTTTTCCGGTAGCCACTTCCGCTTGCCGCTACTGCTGCGCGTGTCGGATAACCGCGTTGAACCGCTGCCGGAAAGCGAATACTCCGCGCCGCTGCGCTACCAGTTGGCCGATTTTGCCCCCCGCGATAACTTCGTCTGGATTGACCGCTGCTACAAAATGGCGCAGCAGTGGTCGCCGAATCTGGCATTGTCCACCGACTGGTGCGTATCGCAGGGCCAGCTTGGCGGTGAACAAAAAGTGCAGCACGTCGATAAAACGCAGTGGAACGGCAAAACCGAGTTTAAAGATACGGTGATCGATATGGTGCGCTACAAAGGCAACGTCGATTCGCTGAAAACCGTCGACAACGATATCCGCTACAAAGCCGACAGCTTTATCTTTAACGTCGCCGGGGCGCCGGAAGAGGTGAAAAGCTTTAGCGGCATCTCTCGTCCGGAAGCCTGGGGCCGCTGGTCCAATGCCCAGCTTGGCGAAGAAGTGAAAATTGAGTACCAGCACCCGCTGCCGAAACGCTTCGACCTGGTGATCACCGCCAAAGCCTTCGGGCCAAACGCGGATAAACCGATCCCGGTTCGCGTGGGCAACAGTGAACAGACGATTACCCTCAGTCATGATGTGACCACCACCACGCTGCACTTCGACAACCCGTCGGATGCCAGCACGCTGGTGATTGTGCCGCCGAGTCCGCAGTCAACGAACGAGGGCAATATCCTCGGCCACTCCCCGCGCCAGCTGGGCATTGGGATGGTGGAAATCAAAGTGATCGATGCACAAGGCTAATGTCTTAAGCGTAAGGGGGCATATCGCCCCGTTTATTTTCTCTATTTTCGTAAAAATAAAAACCTATAAAACACTTATAAATCAGATTAAAAAACCATATCAATCCAACTTATATTTATAAATATACCAATAAAAGCAAATTGCTTAGCATTTACCAATACTGAAAAATATTGGTCTATATTGCTGCGTAATCATGCTCACTGGTTATAAATTCGAATCCATTCGCGTCTTACATAATGAACGTATCGTTGCCTGGGAAGTCCTCTCAACCGCAGCGGCCCCGATAAACCTCGAGCATTTTTTCAGCAACCTGGCGCTCGATGCCAGAGTTGAGATCTTCTTTGCCCAACTTGTCCATGTCATTCAAACCACGGTCTCCGGTAAGTACTACCTGAACGCCAGCGCAGACGTCATGCTGGCCCCTCATTTTTTGCCGCGTCTCGAAGAACAGGTTGCAGCCCCCGATCGCATCGCCGTTGAGCTGACCGATCTGGATCAGCTGATGCTCCTGACACCTACCGAGAGTCAGCAGCTACGCGATCGCATCAACGCCGTCAGAGATATGGGGATTGCCGTCTGGGCAGATGACGTTCATGACGACGTTCTGCCCTGCCTTGTCGAACAGGATTATTACTTTTCCGGGGCCAAAATTGATAAACATGCGTTCTGGACGGCACGTCAATGCAAAGAACCGTTTCTCAAACTAGCCCACTGTTGCCAAAAAATTGCCGATGAAGTCCTCGTGGAAGGCATCGAAACGCTCGCTGACTATCAATTAGCCTGTGATTCTCACGCTAATTATGGTCAAGGTTTTCTGTGGAATAAGTAATCAATATGTTTGCACCTTATCAGCTGGTTGTCCTGAGTAAAAATTATTTCCTGTGGCAGGGATTAAAACACTCTCTTCCTTATATGGTTAACCCCTCACCCACGCTACAATGGTTTAATAAAGACACTGACAATTGCGTCTTCGAACTGCGCGAAAAGATCCTCTGTGATAATAGCGAAACAAAATGGCTGGTCATTACGGAAGATAAACGGACACAGGAGGTCCAGCAGTTTCTGCCCCCTGGACGCGTTTGCGTGCTCAGCGACAAGCTGTCGATAAAGCAGCTCGCCCAGCAGCTTAAGCACCCTGAATTTCGCCGAAGCATGCGTAAAGAATCGCCGTTAACGCATTCAGAGATTCATATCTGTTTATTGATAATTATGGGTTTTTCCCCTAACACCATCGCCCGCATGCTGCATAAATCACCCAAAACGATCTATACACATCGACGAAATGCGATGGCGAAATTCCATTGCAATACGCTGGCGGAATTACACCGAAAAATACGCACGATAGAAAATCGTTCGCTTTACCAGTAATAAACCAGAGAAACCATACATATTGCGAAGCAAGGATTACGCGAGTGTTTCCATCAGGAAATACTGCAGAAACCTGTACTGAACATTTTTATCACATTATCAGGAATAAGCTTAGATTTAGCAGATAAAGATATCCTTCATCTGGTTGTCGAATTTATTCTCTGCACAATTATCGTGCTGAAAAAATATGTTTATTAAACCACTGCGTTATTTCATCTATGGGAGTTCACCATGAAAAGGATGCCCCTCATCATTTTCAGCTTATTGTGTGCAATTTATCAAACCGCGCTGGCCAATAGCTCAGCAACGGCGACGATGCACGTCTCGCTTGAAGTTTTGAAATCCTGCACGCTGCAGGCCAATGACCTCAATTTCGCCAGCCACGGCTCCGACGAAGCGAGCGAAATCAACGCCACAACACAGCTGAGCGTACTGTGTACCAACGGCACGCCTTTTACCCTATCAGCGGCCAGCAGCGACAGCGAAAGCGACGGTACCTTCTGGCTCAAACCAGAAGACACCAGTATCAACGCGCAGAACATTGCTTATCGACTCTATGCGGATGAAAGCAAGGAAACGCCGGTAAACGCCAACGGCGGCATTGAAGGAACCGGCACCGGCCAGGCGCAGTCGGAAACCCTTGTTGGCGTTATCGAAGCGGGCGCGCTAAACAACGCCAAAGCGGGCCTGTATAGCGATAACGTCACGCTGAACCTGGTGTACTAGCATGCGCAGAATCACCCTCTTTGCCCTTTGTTGGCTGGCCGTGCTCGTGGTTTTCGCCCGCTATGCCCTCAGCGCCACGCTCCAGGTCGCGCCGGTCATGCTGAACCTTAATGCTTCCCAGCGGGCGACAGCGCTGTATCTGACCAACACCGGCAGCGAGCCTATCCACGCGCAGATCCGCGTGTATCAGTGGTCGCAGCCACAGGGTAAAGACGTACTGACGTTGACCGACGACATCGTCAGCAGCCCGGCAGTCACCGCGTTAAAACCGGGCCAGCAGCAGTTGGTGCGTAGTGTGGTGCTCAATCCCACGGCACACCCACAGGAGCAAAGCTTCCGGCTACTGGTTGATGAACTCCCCGGCGGGCATCAGGCTGGCGCGGATCGCAACGGCGTTCATTTTCTGCTGCGCTACTCTATTCCCCTTTTTATCGCCAGCGGGCAAGCAGAGAGCAAAGATGTCGCGGCTCAGCTTACCTGTACACGACAGGACGCCAGCATCAGCTGCCAGAACCGGGGGACAGCGCACGTACGTCTGAGTCATGTCGAAGCGATCAATGCGCAGGGACAGGTGGCGGAAACGCTGCCCGGGCTGGCCGGTTACGTCCTGCCCGGCCAACGATTCGTGCTGCCGTTTAAACAGCTTCAACGCCATCCGACCTCTTCCCTGCGCGCGTATCTGAATGAACATACTCAAGCCAGCCTGCTTAACGTCCATTCTGCTGCTGTGGCTACTGTCGATGACGCTCCACGCTGAGCCCCCCACCGCCAACACGCAATACCTGTCTGTCACCGTTAACCACTACGCTTACGACGGAGTGTGGGCCGTACGCGTGGTGGATAATGCGTTGTGGATAGCCACTCACGATGCGGTCAGGCTGGGCATTTCATCCGGGCAGGCGAAGACGGAGTGGCTCAATCTGTCCACTCTGCCGGGGATTCAGGTCAACTTCGACAGTCTGCAACAGCAGTTATCGCTTACCCTTCCCGAGCAGGCGCTAACGCACGTTCAGCACCTGGAAAGTCAGCCACGCACAGCGTCCCCCGCTACGCAACAGGCACAGCCGCTGGGCAACCTCACGCTCGACTATTCCCTTTATTCCAGCGATACCTCCAGCCAACAGCAAACCAGCCTGCAAAGCCAGCTACAAACCTCCGGCTGGCTTCCGGGGCAGCTCAGCAGCAGTATGAACAGCCGGTTTCCGCATGGGCAACGCGGCGACGGCACTACGCAGACCCGGTTGATGACCACCTGGCAGAAAGACTTCCCGCAGTGGCTCACCAGCGTTGCGCTTGGCGACAACGTAACGACCGGCGTCAGCTGGAGCCGTCAGGTACGGTTTGCTGGCCTGCATCTGGCGCGCAATTTCCAGCTCGACCCGCAGCTGAACACCGCGCCGCGCGCGCAGTTCAGCGATAGCGTCGTGCTGCCGTCCACCGTCGATTTGTACATTGATGGGTTACAGCAAAGCCACCAGCAGGTCACGCCGGGCAGCTACATTCTCGATACCTTGCCCACCTTTTCCGGCAGCGGACAGGCGCGAGTCGTCATCACCGACATTAACGGCCAGCGCCGCGAGGTGACGCTCGATCTGTACGGCGCGCCGGATATGCTGGCACAGGGCGTGAGCAGCCGTTCACTGGATGTCGGCTGGTTACGCAAAAACTATGCGGAGCGCTCTAACGACTACGCCGCGTCACCGCTGCTCGATGCGGGCTGGCGTTACGGGGTGAGCAATCGCCTGACCGTCAGCGCCCACACTGAACAACATCACGATGCGCACAACATCGGCATTGCCAGCGACTGGCTGATCTCGCCGCGGGCCGGAATTATCAGCGGTCACACGGCCATCAGCCAAAGTCCGCAAGGAGAAGGAAACAAATGGGGTATCGGTTACCAGTGGAATGCACAAGGGCTAGGCCTCTCCGCCAATACCAGCCACAGCAGCAGCGCCTGGGCAGATATCGCTCGCGTTAGCGGTAGCCTGCCGGTGCGGCGCAGCGATAACTTGTGGATGAGTCAGACCGTCTCCCGCTGGGGAACGCTGGGCGTTGGCTGGGTGCGTCAGGATAGCGCCCGCTACCTCAACGCCAGCCGGTCAAAATCCTTTCATAACCGGGTGTCGGCCTCACTGGGGTTTACCCATGCGCTGAACAGCGGTGACAAAACCTTCCAGCTGATGCTCTCAGTTCCGCTGGGCAACCGCGACTCACTCTCACTCCAGGCGGGAAATCCATCGTCTCGCTGGGATTATCGCCACCAGCCGGATAGCCAGTTGGGCGGCTGGTCGTGGCAGGTTAGCCAGAGCGCGGGCAGCGCGTCGCGCCAGGCGCATACGGATATCGGCTACCTTGGCCAATACGGCGAGTGGCATGCCGGACTGGACCGCGACCAAAGCAGCGTCAACCGCTATCTCAGCGGCGAAGGTGCGATGATGCTGCTGGAAAATCACCCCTATGCGCTACGCTACAACCGCCAGGGGATCGCGCTGGTCTCCACCAACGGCATTGGCAATGTACCCATCGCCGTCGAGAACCGTAAAGCGGGCACAACCGATGAAAATGGCTATCTGCTGCTGACGGATTTACCGCTCTACCATAACGCCAAAATCTCGCTCGACCCGCTGAGTCTTCCGCCGGAGATCGTTACGCCGTTAACCGAAATCCATGCGCAGCCAGGAATGACCACGGCGGTGAAGGTCGATTTCCAGGTGCATCGCGCGCGCCTGGTGTCCGCCCAACTTTTCGACCACCAACGTCAGCCAATACCGGTTGGCAGCGGCATCCGCTATTCCAGCGGAGAGTCCATCGTCGGGCGCGACGGCTATATCTGGCTGGAAAACCCGCCAATGCCGGGCTCATTAAGCATTCAAACCCCCACGGGCTCGTGTGACGTGACGCTTCCTGCGGCCTCCTCCTCTGCCACCGTGGTCAATCTCGGAACCTTACCGTGTCATTAAAACTGCTGCTCGCCCCACTGCTGTTGCTGACGTTCGCTCTGCTCTCGTGCCCCGCGCACGCCGCAAACTGTTGGATAACCCAGGGCGCATCCACCGCATTTGGCACATTGGTGGCAGGCAATACCAGCTCGGCACAGTCGAGCGTAAAGTTCAGCTGCTACGCCGATTATGGCGAAACGCGCTACTTCAACGTCTGCCTGAGCAGCCTGGAATCCGCGCCGTTCAAAATGACCTCCAACGGCGATGAAGAAGGCAAGCAGTACACGATGCTATTTCGTCTCTACAGCACGCTGGATAACAGCCTGGAGCTGACCTCTATCGGCGCGGGCCGCGCCCTGCAAACCGCGCTAACGATAGGCGGTAATCAAACGTCCAGCGGCAGCTTTCCGCTGCTCGCCACCATTCCCTCCGGGCAAAACAACCTGCCGGTTCGTAGCTACTTCAACTATACTTTGGGGCTGAAACTGACGTGGAACAGTGCCACCCGCAAAGAGGCGCTCACCAGCTGTCAGGATGGCAAGTGGCAGGGGGAAGCAACGGATGCATCATCCAACGCCAGCGCCACGCTTTCTGATAGCTGCTTTATTCAGAGCGTCACGTCGCTCAACTTTGGCACCGTGGGCAGTACTGCGCTAACTTCCCGGCTGGCCTCGACGGCCAGTATTCGCGCTCGCTGCCCGATGGGGAGCAGTTATTCACTGGGCATCAGCAGCGGTGAACATGCCTCTGGCACACGACGCCAGATGTGTAACGATCGCCAGCAGTGTCTGCAATATGCCCTCTGGCAGGATGCCGCCGCCACCCGTCCGTGGGGCGAAGCATTGGGCAGCAATACTATGGAAATGAGTCATCATGACGGGAGCGTGCAGGCGGTGACCGTTTATGGCACGGTGCCCACACAACCCCTCACCGGCACGGGCGTATTTAGCGATAACGTCGTTATTACGCTCACTTATTAATCTAAATAATGCGCGGTTTGGATCAATGTTACCGATAACAATTCGCGGTACAGTTTGCCCTCCCGCACCGGGTCACTCTTTTCTCTCTTGAGCGGATCGCTGACAACTTCATGAAATACCTGCTTGCCGATGCCATCGTGTATGACAACGAGGATGGTTCACTCACCTTACAAAGCGCTGACGCCGAAAGTCAGACATTGACCTGTACGGCGCAAACCATCCTGAACCTGCTGATTGCCCATCACGGGATGGTGGTTGAACGCGAGGTCTTTCTCCAGCAGGTGTGGGACGATCGCGGCCTGCGCGGCTCGAGCAACTCGCTGAACCAGTACATCAGCATCCTGCGCAAAATGCTGGCTGGAATGGTGCCGGACCACCTGTTTATCGTCACCGTTCCCAAAGTCGGTTTTATGCTCAGCGCGGATATCAGCGTCGTGCCGCTCAATGCGCCCGTCCCTGCGCCCGCGCCGGTAAGCAGCAAACGCGCGCTCCCCAAAAGACGGAACTGGCTTTATGGTATCGTGACCGCCACCGTGGCGATCCTGTGCGCCGTCGCGCTCATCTGGAATGCCCAGCGCCAGCAAATTGAACCGCATCTGCTGACTCACATCGACAGTTGTCCGGTCTATACGCTGGCGCCGCTCTCTGACGTGTTCCAAAAGCAGGCCCAGGCGCTGCTCGGGCAGATCAAAAATGAGGGCGCTTTCTCCTGCCTGCCCAGCTCAATTTTTTACGTCCATATTCAGGATCCCGTGCTCTATGGCGACGAAGGCCGCCTGGTCCTGTCGCAGTGTTCCCAGTTCCGCAGCAAGGCCAGCACCTGCCAGACGCTGTATTTTTACGAGTGGTAGAGAGTGAAACAGAAGAAAAAACTTTTTTGCGTCATCGCACTCAATGCGTTGCTGATCCTGGGGACCTTGCTGTGGATACACCAAAGCACGCGCCTTTCGATGACCTGTCAGGGCAGCCTGACCTACAAAGATAGCCACCAGGATAACCATTTCACCTTTGAAGGGATGGTCGTGATGCACTTTACGCCGAATGGTACGGGCTATTTCAATATCAACGGCGACGTGATGAATAACGGCCAGAATATGAAGGTCTCGCGTCAGGAGAGCTTTAACTGGCAATACGTGCATGAATCGTTCTATCAGTTGTACATCACCCAGGTAGAAAAATTTGGCCACGATAACGTGCCTCCCGGCGTTTTCGAACAATACGCTCTGGGCATTACCGCAGGTCAGAAACGGTTACTGAGCGTCCGTACAACACCGGATAACGCGGTGGTTATCAGTAATTTTTACTCACCGATTCTGCTCTGCACGGGTTAACGGTCACACTAAGGCTCAGCATCGGGTTATACTCAGCGCATGATCTACACCTTTCGACCGACATCCCCGGCGGATATTGCCGCGCTACCGGCGATTGAACGCGCCGCCGCGCAGCGCTTCACTCTGTTGCCTGAATTTAGCTGGCTCGCCGCCGGCCCGGCGATTTGCGCCGCACGTCATCAGCACTTCGCCAGCGAAAACATGAGCTGGTTAGCGCTGGCAGACGCTCGTCCCGTTGGTTTTCTGCTGGCGGAAGCGCATGACGCATCGCTCTTTATCGTCGAGTTTTCGATCCATCTTGACTGGCAGGGGCGTGGCCTTGGCCGTCGCCTGATGACTTATGCGATTGAACAGGCGAGAGAAAAAGGCTTCTGTGCACTCACGCTCACAACGTTTCGCGACGTGCCGTGGAATGCGCCTTGGTATGCGCGGATGGGGTTTGAAGTCGTGCCCGAGTCATTGCTTAGCGACGCGTTGCGGCAGAAACTGCGTGAAGAATCGGCGCACGGTCTGGCAGCGGAGTCTCGCTGCGCCATGCGCCTGGCACTAGGTTAACGCGCCCGTTAAAGGGCGCGTCGGGTCAGAAGGTTTCCCAGTTTTCCCCAGCGTCGGTTGCTGCCGCTTTACGCAGCAGGGTCGGCGCAGGTATTGGCGCAGCGCTCACCGCTTCGCGCCCACTGCTGGTCTGGCTTTGCTGGATACGGAATACCGCAACGGCCTGCGTCAGGCGGCTGGCCTGCTCTTCCAGCGCGGCGGCGGCGGCGGCGGACTCTTCCACCAGCGAGGCGTTCTGCTGGGTCACGCGATCCATCTCGGCCACCGCCAGACCCACCTGATCGATACCGCGACTCTGCTCATCCGATGCAGAGGCGATTTCCCCCATGATGTCGGTCACACGGGTCACCGCATTTACGATCTCATCCATGGTTTCCCCCGCGCTTTCCACCAGCGTGGAGCCGAGATCGACACGATTGACCGAGTCTTCAATCAGACTCTTAATCTCACGCGCCGCCTGGGCGCTGCGCTGTGCCAGATTACGTACTTCACCGGCCACCACCGCAAAGCCTCGGCCCTGCTCGCCCGCACGGGCGGCCTCGACCGCGGCGTTCAGCGCCAGGATGTTGGTCTGGAAGGCAATGCCGTCAATAACGCTAATAATGTCGGCAATTTTCTGCGAACTGGCGGTAATGTCACGCATCGTCTGCACAACATTGTCCACCACTTTACCGCCCTTCTGCGCGGTTTCCGACGCGCTCAGCGCCAGATGGCTGGCCTGACGCGCGTTTTCGGCGTTCTGCTTCACGGTTGCAGTCAGCTCTTCCATGCTGGCGGCGGTCTCTTCCAGCGAAGCCGCCTGCTGCTCGGTACGCGATGAAAGATCGTTATTACCCATCGCGATTTCACTCGCGCCGCTGTGAATGGCATCGGCACCCTGACGGACTTCCCCGACGGTGCGCGCCAGCTCGCCCTGCATATGACGCAGCGAATGTGCCAGCTGGCCCATTTCGTTATCGCTTTCCACATCAATACGTTTGACCAGATCGCCACCGGCAATATGGCGAATGCTGTCAATGAGACGGTTTAGCGGTGCAATCAGCGTCTTACGTACGCCCAGCCAGACGGTGACGATCATCGCCAGCACGGCAATCATCACGCCGAACAGGATCCACATCGCCTGGGTATAAGAGGCATTGCTGTCCTTTACCGCCAGTTCATAAAGGCTGTCGTTCTGTTGCAGATAGTTGACGTACGCTTTCTCAAAACCATCCTGATAACCCTGGGTCGGCTGGTCGAAGAAGTCGTTAATCTTGCCGGCGCCCAGCAGCTGAATCAGCTCCGCCAGCGCACCGTGGTAGATATCGTAGTTACGCTGAATTTCCAGCGCCGCGGCTTCACTTTGACGCGGGTCGCGCGGCATCGCTTCATACTCGGCCCAGCGTTTTTCCGCTTCAGCCAGCGATTTCGTGGCAATCTGCATCAGCTCGGCGACGGTGGCGCCGCTACCGATGTTGTTCTGATCCATCATGTAACGGATCCCAGCGCGGTTAAGCGTGTTGCGGGTTTGCAGCAGGGCAACCCAGCTGCCGTTCAGCCCGGACTGCTGCTGACGCACGGTTTGTAAGATAGTGAAGTTCTCTCTGTCATGTTTCAGTGAGTTAAAGGACAGGCCCCCTGAGACCATTTGCAACAAGCCAAACAACACCAAAACCAGCACAAGGCTGGTGACGATTTTAATACGCTTTAACATGTTTCTCTTTCCTCCAGAAGAATAACGAATTTTCGGCGGCGAAAGGAAAAACTTTATAGAAAATGTGACTATTAATACGCGGGGAAGGCGGAATATTCGGACGTTATGGATTGACGCGAGGTCATGGCGTTGTCGCCACATCCAGAGTGGATGTAGGCCTGATAAGCGTAGCGCCATCAGGCGGAGCGGCACAAATTGCCGGATGGCGGCTCCGCCTTATCCGGCCTACTCAGAAAGGCTATTTACGCAGCGCGCAGATTTCGTCATACAGGCTACGCGAAAGATTCAACCCCTGCTGTTCACTCTGCTGGCGCGCCTGGTAGCGACGCTCACCCGGCAGTCGCGCCCCCTGCGCCTGCATGCCGCTAAACAGCGTCTCGGCGCGCGCCAGATGGGATGTGGCATCATCGCCGAGGAACCGTGCTGGGTCAAGCGCCAGAATCAGCTCACCGCCGTAAGGCAGGCCACCCGCGCCGTTATCCCACGCCAACGATTCGGCGCTGGTCATATCGCCAATCAGCGGCCCGGCAAACAGCTCCACCATCGCCGCCAGCGCCGATCCTTTATGCCCGCCGAAAGTCAGCATCGCGCCGTCGAGTACCGCCTGCGGATCGGTCGTCGGCTGACCGTTGCTATCGATACCCCAGCCCTCCGGAATGGCTTTACCGGCCCGCTGATGGAGCTGAATTTCACCGCGCGCCGCCGCGCTGGTCGCCATATCGAAAATAAACGGCGGTTTGTCGCCGCGCGGCCAGCCGAAGGCGATAGGATTGGTGCCAAACAGCGGCTGGGTACCGCCCGCTGGCGCCACCCACGCGTGGCTCGGCGTACAGGCGTAACCCACTAACCCGACCTCGGTCAACGGCTCAACATCGGCAAACAGCGCGGAGAAATGCACGCAACGATTGATCGCCAGCGCCGCAATGCCGCAGTGGCGCGCTTTTTCAATCAGCAGCGGCAGCGCCTGTTCATAAGCGCACAGAGAATACGCGCCGTGCGCATCGGCTTTGACGATCGCCGGGGCCCGATCGACGATCGTCGGTTCGGCGTCCGGCGACACTTTGCCTTTGCGCAGGGTTTCCACGATGCCGAGCAGACGCCACAGGCCATGCGATGCGCAGCCGTCGCGTTCGCCAGCCGTCACGTTGCGCGCAATAGCGTCGGCATGAGGCTGTGAAAAACCGTTGGCGCGCAGGACCTCGAAGGCCAGTGCGTAAGCGTCGTTGAGTGCGATGTTGACCGTTGTCATGTAGTTCTCCGTATTATTGTTGTACTGGCATAAAGCGTAGACGGAGGCGCAGGTTTTACTTGGTTAACGTAGTGATTTAAATCACATTAATTTCCAGAGGCGCCATTGATGTTCTCCGCAAACTCTATCACGCCTTTAATCAACCGTGGATTATTGATGACGTCGCGCTCAAAGGTGCTACCCAGTTCGCTAAAGCGCAACCGGTGGGTCAGTAGCATTCCGGCACTCAGCTCGCCGCTGCGCATCAGCTCGCCGACGCGGGCAAAATCCTCGGCGGTCGCGTTGCGGCTGCCCATCAGGGTGGTCTCTTTTTTATGAAATTCCGGATCGGAAAACTGCAGATCGCCCTTAAACAGGCCAACAAACACGATGCTGCCAGCGTGACGGATCAGATCCACCGCACGATTCATCGACTGCGGGTTGCCCGTCGCATCCACGATCTTTTGCGCCAGATGGCCGCCAAACAGGCTGCGCAGCCGGGCGTCGAAATCCACCGCCAGCGGATCCAGCGCGGGAAGATCCAACTGTTCCGCCACGTGCGCACGTCGTTCATCGCTGACATCCGCCACCACGACCCTTGCCCCTTCCGCTTTGGCAATGGCCGCCGCGCCCAGACCGATTGGTCCTGCGCCAACCACCAGCACCTCATCCCCCGCTCGTACCGCCGCTCGCCGCACCGCATGGGCACTGATGGCGAACGGTTCAATGAGCGCAACGGCTTCCGGCGCAATACCTTCCGCCAGCAGTACGTTCTGCTGCGGGACACAAAGATATTCACTGAAGCCGCCGTCGCGATGCACGCCGATCACCGCGATATTCTCGCAGCAGTTGCCGCGCCCCTCGCGACAGGCGCTACAGGTGTTGCAACCCACATAGGGGATCACGGCCACCTGCTGCCCAACCTGCCATTGCTGCGCCTCGCAGCCAACCTCAACAATATCGCCGCAAATCTCATGCCCTAAAACCCGTGGATAGCTGAAGAAAGGCTGTTTACCTCCCCATGCGTGGATATCGGTGCCACATATTCCTACCGTTTTTATTTTTATTAACACCTCATCTTTCTGTGGCTTTGGAATATTTCTTGATTGCCATGCCCATTCACCCGGCTGCTGACACACTAACGTTTTCATAATATTCATTTGGACTTCTCCTTTTTTGTTCTCCTTGTTATTGTGGATTTCGTGATAATTCAGCAGTCACGCCGCAAATTCTTGTGAATGCCAGCGCAGAAATAGGTTTTAAATTCGTTTTTAATGATTATCAGGAGGATGTCAGCATGAGCCGTTCGCAGAATTTACGCCGTAGCGTGGTGAACCAGATTATTGAAGGTATCGCCCGCGGTCATATTCCCTCTCCGCTGCCGGTGCAGTCGGCGCTGGCCGAGATGTACAATATTAGCCGCACCACCGTCAGGCACATTCTCACCCACCTGCAGCAGCGCGGCGTGTTGGAAAAAATTGGCAATGATTACATTGTGCTACGTAAACCCGATGCGTTGGACGGCTTCGAGTGTACCCAGGCGCCGCTCGAAGAGCAGACGCAGATTTTTGAACAGGCGTTCTTTTCGATGATTAACCAGCGGCAGCTAAAGGCTGGGGAAGTGATGAGCGAAATCGCACTGGCAAAAATGGCCGGCGTCAGCCCGGTGGCCGCCAGAGAATATTTACTCAAATTTGGTCGCTATAATCTGATCGTCAGCGAAAAGCGCGGTTTTTGGCGCATGAAAGAATTTGACCGTGCCTACGCCGAGCAGCTTTTTGAATTACGCGAAATGCTGGAATTACACGCCCTTCAGCGTTTCCTTAATTTACCTGATGGCGATCCCCACTGGCTGCAAGCGAAAACATTACTGGAACATCATCGACAATTAAGAGATCGCATTGGCGATAACGTAAAAACATTCTCCCAGCTCGATCGGGATTTCCATGCATTATTGCTTTCGGCTGCTGATAATATATTTTTCAATCAATCACTGGAGATTATCTCGGTTATTTTTCACTTCCACTATCAGTGGGATGAAAGCGATCTTAAACAGCGCAATATTATCGCCATTGATGAACATATGATGATCCTGATCGCGCTGATCTGTCGCAACGAGATCGATGCCACCGTGGCGCTGCGCAATCATTTAATGACGGCGAAACAGTCGATGATCCGGTCGATCGATCAAACCGCTCGCCGTTGACCCTCTAGCACAGCGGCTTCACCTGCCGCTGCGGCGCATCCTGATCGCCCATGAAGTGACCCATCATCAGCAGCATCTCCAGCGCCTCATTTCGGCGCAGATAGCGGCGCGGGCGGAAGCGCCCTTCTTCATCGCAACGCATAAAGCCAAAGGCCACCGCGCGCTGGGCGTTAGTCAGGTAGATATCGCGCAGGATACGTCCGTCTTTGAAGGTCGATTGCAGCATCGTTGAGGCATTACGGTACGATACGCCACAGCTCATCATGGCAACCGTTGCCGCTTCTTCACGACGGATCGGCCTGTCGGGCAGGAATTTCCCCTGTACCAGCGCCATCATGCCTCGCTGAATAAGCGCGGCAATGCCCGGATACCAGACAGAATCCGGCGCAATATCCTGGATGACGATTCCATTCGACGGCTGATACTGCAATCCCCACAGGCGAACGATCATCTGCGCCAGCTCAAAGCGGGTAATGCATTCCGCGCCGCCTTCCTCCTCGATTACCCCGCGCGCGCGCAAAATACCGCTATTCACCGAATTGGCGCTCGCCAGATCGATGCAGCCCTCCGGCTGAATCAGCCACGGCTTACTCAGCAGGCTCATCTCACCGTGGTTGACCCGACAGCGTACAAAGCGCCCGGCCATGGTCGGCGTCAGCGCCAGAATGTCGCCCTCGCCCAGCGGCGTCATGGGCCCTTCCGCCGTTTTTCCCAGCCACCACGAATAGCGCAGGACCGCCTCATCATCACCCGGCAGCTGCGCAATCGCCCGCAGGTAGTCACCCACCTGCGGCAGTCCACGAATGAAAAGCTGCACCGGACGCGGATACGCCAGGCCGTTGATGGTGACGTTTTCCATCTTCACGCCGCTGCCCCAGTGGGCGGCGTGCAGCGGATGGTCGACGTCGGTGATGCGAATATCCTTCAGCACCAGACCTTCAATCGGCGACTGCGCCAGACCTTCAATAAACAGACCGTATTCACCGCCGCTCGCTTCCAGGTCCTCAATCACGATATTGCGAAAACGCGGTAGATGGCTGCCGTAGACGCCCTCGGCATAGTTCATGGTGGCGTGGACCACCGCATCACGCACCCGCTTCACCCGCGAGTGACGCAGCCAGATGTTTTCAATCACGCCGCCGCGCAAGGCGTTAGCTTTGAGGCGTAGCGGGTAGGTTAGCGCCGGACTATCAAATTCATTCCCGACGGCAAACACGTTGCGGATGCCGCCGCTCATCTCGCTGCCCAGCGCAATACCGCCGTGACCGTCGGCAAAACGGTTATTGCGGATAATGATGTTTTCACAGGGAATGTTTGCCTCACGCCCGTCGCGATCGCGCCCGGATTTTATGGCGATGCAGTCATCACCGGAGTCGAACAGGTTGTCTTCAATCAGCACATCGCAACAGCTTTCGGGATCGACACCGTCGTTATTATGGCCATGAGAGCGTAGCGTCATGCGTCGGACGGTGACGTTGCGGCACATGACCGGATTCACCTGCCACATCGGCGAATTGCGCAGCGTGACGCCTTCCAGCAGGACGTTCTGACAGCGCAGCGTCTGGATAAACATGGGCCGCAGGTAGTGACCGTCGCCAAAGCGCCGCTCCGCCACCGGCACGCCGCTGAGGTTCATTTCACGCAGCCGCAGGCTGGCGGGGCGCTGCAGGTTGCGGGCGGAGGTCGACCAGGCGTGCTCAATCTGATGCGTCCAGTTCCACCAGACGCTGTCGCTGGCCTGACCGTCAAGCACCCCTCGCCCGGTGAGCGCAATATTTTGCGCATCGCAGGCGTAAATCAGCGCCCGGTAGTTCCACAGCGGCGAGCACTCCCAGTGGCCGAAGGCCAGCGGATAGTGCGCTTCGGTGGTCTCGGTCGTGAACAACAGTACGCTCTGTGGGCTGTCCAGATGCAGGTTGATATGACTGAGCAGCGCCAGCGAGCCGGTGAGGTAGCGTCCGGCTGGCACCACCACCCTACCGCCGCCGAGGCCGTGGAGATGAGCGATAGCCCGCTGAATCGCCTGCGTGTCCAGCGTGACGCCGTCGCCGACGGCGCCAAAATCGCGCACGTTCACCTCGGCTGAAGGAATGCGCGGATCGTGGATCCGCGCCAGAATCTTTTGCTCTTCCTCGACGCTTAGCACCGCGCAAGGGTTTGTCGTCATGACCTTGTCCTTAAGTTATCCGTTTAAATGGGCAAGCGCTTCCCCTAGCGCCAGCATGGCCAGCGACTGCCCGTAAGCGCGCTGACGAACGCGAATATCCAGATAGTGCTGGAGGTCGCGCCCCACCGATGTGCCCGCCGACACGTCAGCCACTTCCCCTTGATCGTTAATCCGCGCAATGAGCGCCCGGATGCCCGCCCAACCCGCGTCGCGGCAGCGGTTATCCAGCAGACCCAATCGCGCCCCTTTCAGCAGCGCATAGGTCAGCCCCGCGGTCCCCGACGCTTCCTGATAGCTCTCAGGGTGATCGATTAACGTCGACCACATCCCGTTGTTATGCTGGTAGTGCACCACCGCCTGCATCTGGCGGAGAAACGCCTCGCGGATAAATCGCGTGTTGGCGGTATCCGCGTTCGCCATCTCCAGAAAATCGACGCTGCCGACCGCCGCCCAGCCGTTACCGCGCCCCCACAGCGCCGCGCCGTAGTTGTTGCGCTCGATAAAGCTCCAGCCGTGCATCCACAGCCCGCTGCGACGGTCGACGAGGTATTTGATGTGCAGTAAGAATTGATACGCCACATCGTCCATGTAGTGCGGCTTATTGAGCAGCTGCGACGCCCTGGCGTGGAACAGCCCGCTCATAAACAGCGTGTCGACCCACAGCTGTTCTTCGTTGAGATGGTCGCTGGTGCAGTGGGTATAGCCGTTTTCCTGGGTGCGCAGCAGGCGCGTGTCGATCCAGTCGGCGTACTCGGCGATATCCGCCAGCCAGCCCGTTTCGCCGAGTTCCGCCGCCATACAGGTCGCGGTGAGCATCGGCGCCATCCGGTTGATATTTTTCTCCGGCAGCCCTTCGGCCATGCGCCGTGAGAACCAGCCCTTCAGGTAGTCAAGATAGCGCGGCTCGCGGGTAATCTGATAGAGACGCCAGATACCGTAGATTCCCACGCCCTGCGACCAGTCCCAGTTTTCAATCGACAGGTCAGAGGCGATAACCTTCTGTTTTTTGAGCTCGGCGTCATCGGTACGTACCACAATCACTTCATTAAACAGTGTATCCAGCTTGCTTAAAATGGACTCTTTTAATAATTGCGACATAACCACCTCAATTACATGATCTTTTTCAGCACACGCTGCGCGCGCTGGGGGAATTCATCGGCCAGTTGTTCGAGGGTGAGCTGCCCGTAGTCATAGCGTTGAACGGCATCAAGGAACCAGGACAGCAGCTGCGGGTTTTCAAACCACGGTGACGGTTCGATTTTGCCCATCAGTTGGTCTACCTGTGCCAGCCCCTGCACCTGAATCTGGCTGTTATCCAACACGCCGTCCTGTTGCAAGACCTTGACCGCCTCAGCGCTCAGCGGCACGCCGCGCTGGAGGCCCATCGCTTTAATGCCCTGTGGGTCATTAAGCAGGAAGTTAATCAGCTTCGCCGCCAGCTCCGGGTGTTTGCTGTTTTTACCGATGGAGAACATCATCGCCGGTTTAAAGAAGATGCCGGCATCGGTCGCGCCGGGAAGCATTGGATAAGGCCCAACTTCCAGACGCGCAGGCGCACGCAGGCTGCCGGCAAAGGTGCCGTCAGTGCTCCAGGTGTGCACGCCGCCAATTTTGCCGTCGAGCCAGGGTTTAATTTCCCAGGCGTTGGCTTTACCAAAGGAGGAAAGGTACTTCATGGACGGAATGACGTGATTGTCCACCAGCTTCTTATACATGCCGAAGTAGTCCAGCCACTGCTCGCGGGTGTAGGTGAAGTCTTTCTTCTGCGGGTCAATCATCGGGATATTGTATTTCTGCACCATGTAGGAGTTCAGAAACGTCATGATGGTGGTGTCGTGATTGGCGAGGATAAACGGATAGTAGTCGTCTCCCAGCTTGGTTTTAAACACCGGCCCCGCGGCAATCATCTGCTCCCAGGTTTGCGGATAGGCAACGCCCGCTTTTTTCCACAGTTCGGGGTTGTAGTACATCGAGCGGCCGGTCATGGCCACCGGCACGCCGTTCAGCTTGCCGTTCATCGTCACCAGCTGTTTGCCCTGGCTGGAGAACTGGCTGAGGTCGATATTCGCCGACTGGCGGTTAATGTCGTAAAACCCATCGCCGTTTTTTGAAAACATCACCAGCCAGTTCCAGTTAATCTGCATCACGTCCGGTTCGGTGTTCCCTGCCAGTTGGGTACTCAGACGCGATAAGTAACCGTCCCAGCCGCTGGGTTCGGTATTGATTTTGACGTCAGGGTTCTGTGCTTCAAAGGCTTTAATCGCCTCAGTCGTCGCCTGGTGCCGCTGGTTGCCGCCCCACCACGACATGCGTAATTCCGTGGCGGAGTGCCCTACCGCTGGACACAAGATTCCCGCGCCCAGAACCCAACAAAGTGCTTTTAGCCGCTTATTATTCATTGTGTTAATCCTTTTTAGAGGGTGCAGGCCAGCGGGCTGATTGGCTCACCGGCCGGGTTGAGCCAATAGTCGGGAAAAAGCGGCGGCGTGGAGACGGTCATCCCCCTGAGTTGTGATCAATTAGTGACAATAGTGTTTTTTATTGGTTTTTAATCATACGTAGTTGCGCGTAGGGAAACGGCGACGGGAAAAAAACTTGCGATCTCAATCACATATTTACGCGTAGAACAAAGGTTGCCCAACCGCTTACCGCGAAAAGTGACCGCTTAGCCTCCGCTTTTAACCGCTCACCCATTTACCCAACTTTACGCGCGCGTAGGTCTGGCACACTCATCAGCAGAATCAATACCTCCTCAACCCCCAAACCCAAAAAACAACGGCAGCTTCGGCTGATTATTAATCTTAAAAACCAGGTTTTACTATGGATACGAAAAAGCTATTCAAGCACATACCCTGGGTGATTCTCGGAATCATCGGTGCGTTTTGCCTCTCGGTCGTCGCTCTGCGCCGCGGTGAGCACGTCAGTGCCCTGTGGATCGTCGTGGCGTCGGTTTCCGTTTATCTGGTGGCCTATCGCTACTACAGCCTGTACATCGCCCAGAAGGTGATGAAGCTCGACCCGACGCGCGCGACGCCGGCGGTCATCAACAATGATGGCCTGAACTACGTGCCGACCAACCGCTACGTGCTGTTCGGCCACCACTTCGCCGCCATCGCCGGCGCAGGTCCGCTGGTGGGGCCAGTGCTGGCCGCACAGATGGGCTACCTGCCGGGTACGCTGTGGCTGCTGGCGGGCGTGGTGCTCGCGGGCGCGGTGCAGGACTTTATGGTGCTGTTTATCTCCACGCGCCGTAACGGTTCCTCGCTGGGCGAGATGGTCAAAGAAGAGATGGGCCGCGTGCCGGGCTCTATTGCCCTGTTCGGCTGCTTCCTGATTATGATCATCATCCTGGCGGTGCTGGCGTTGATCGTAGTGAAAGCGCTGGCGGAAAGCCCGTGGGGCGTGTTCACCGTCTGCTCAACCGTGCCGATTGCGCTGTTTATGGGGATCTACATGCGCTTTATCCGCCCGGGCCGCGTCGGCGAAGTGTCGGTGATTGGTATCGTGCTGCTGGTTGCCTCTATTTACTTCGGCGGCGTGATTGCCCACGACCCGTACTGGGGCCCGGCGCTGACCTTTAAAGACACCACCATCACCTTCGCGCTGATTGGCTATGCCTTTATCTCTGCCCTGCTGCCGGTATGGCTGATTCTGGCACCGCGCGACTACCTTGCAACCTTCCTGAAAATCGGCGTTATCGTCGGTCTGGCGCTGGGCATCGTGATCCTCAACCCGGATCTGAAAATGCCGGCGGTGACCCAGTACATCGACGGTACCGGCCCGCTGTGGAAAGGCGCGCTGTTCCCGTTCCTGTTTATCACCATCGCCTGCGGTGCCGTTTCCGGCTTCCACGCGCTGATCTCTTCCGGCACCACGCCGAAGCTGCTGGCCAATGAAACCGACGCGCGTTTTATCGGTTACGGTGCGATGCTGATGGAGTCGTTCGTGGCGATCATGGCGCTGGTTGCGGCCTCCATTATCGAGCCAGGCCTGTACTTTGCGATGAACACCCCGCCAGCGGGCCTTGGCATCACGATGCCGAACCTGCACGAGATGGGCGGTGAGAACGCGGCGCTGATCGCTGCGCAGCTGAAAGATGTTACCGCGCATGCGGCGGCCACCGTCAGCTCCTGGGGCTTCGTGATTTCGCCTGAGCAGATCCTGCAAACCGCAAAAGACATCGGCGAACCGTCGGTACTGAACCGCGCGGGCGGCGCGCCTACGCTTGCCGTCGGTATTGCTCACGTGTTCCACAAAGTCCTGCCGATGGCTGACATGGGCTTCTGGTACCACTTCGGTATTCTGTTCGAAGCGCTGTTTATCCTCACCGCGCTGGACGCCGGTACCCGTGCAGGCCGCTTTATGCTGCAAGATTTGCTCGGTAACTTCGTGCCGTTCCTGAAGAAAACCGACTCTCTGGTGGCTGGCGTGGTCGCCACTGCGGGCTGCGTAGGCCTGTGGGGTTACCTGCTGTATCAAGGCGTGGTTGACCCGCTGGGCGGCGTGAAGAGCCTGTGGCCGCTGTTCGGCATCTCTAACCAGATGCTGGCCGCCGTGGCGCTGGTTCTGGGCACCGTTATCCTGATTAAGATGAAGCGCACCAAATACATCTGGGTAACCACCATCCCGGCAGTATGGCTGCTTATCTGCACCACCTGGGCGCTGGGCCTGAAGCTGTTCAGCTCCAACCCGCAGATGGAAGGCTTCTTCTACATGGCTAACCAGTACAAAGAGAAGATTGCCGCCGGTGGCGAGCTGACCGCTCAGCAGATTGCCAACATGAACCACATCGTTATCAACAACTACACCAACGCGGGCCTGAGCATTCTGTTCCTGGTGGTGGTGTACAGCATCATCTTCTACGGTTTCAAAACCTGGATGCAGGTGCGCAATAGCGATAAACGTACCGACAAAGAGACACCGTACGTGCCGGTACCGGAAGGCGGCGTGAAGACCTCTTCGCACCACTAACCCTGATGCCGGATGGCGCTGCGCTTATCCGGCCTACGAGAGTAGGACTTGTAGGCCGGATAAGGCGCTAGCCGCCATCCGGCTTTCTCTATTATCGGGATGGCATAATGTTTGGTAACTTAGGGCAGGCAAAAAAATACCTCGGTCAGGCGGCGAAAATGCTGATTGGCATTCCGGATTACGACAACTACGTCGAACATATGCAGACCAACCATCCGGATAAGCCGTACATGACCTATGAAGAGTTCTTCCGCGAGCGCCAGCAGGCACGCTACGGCGGCGACGGAAAAGGCGGCATGCGCTGCTGCTAAAAGGAGACAATATGGCACCGATTGCAGTCACCCTACTTACCGGTTTCCTCGGCGCGGGCAAAACCACCCTGCTGCGCCACATTCTCAACGAGCAGCACGGCTTCAAAATTGCCGTGATTGAAAACGAATTCGGCGAAGTCTCGGTCGACGACCAGCTGATTGGCGACCGCGCCACGCAGATCAAAACCCTGACCAACGGCTGCATTTGCTGCACGCGCTCTAACGAGCTGGAAGACGCGCTTTTAGACCTGCTCGATAACCTCGATAACGGCAACATCCACTTTGACCGCCTGGTGATTGAATGCACCGGTATGGCCGACCCCGGCCCGATCATTCAGACCTTTTTCTCCCACGACGTGCTGTGCGAACGCTATCTTCTGGACGGCGTGATTGCGCTGGTCGACGCGGTACATGCTCACGATCAGATGAACCAGTTCACCATTGCCCAGTCGCAGGTGGGCTACGCCGACCGCATTCTGCTCACCAAAACCGACGTGGCCGGCGAAAGCGAAAAGCTACGCGAGCGCCTGGCCCGTATCAACGCTCGCGCACCGATTTACACCGTCACCCACGGCGATATCGACCTTGGTCTGCTGTTCAACACCAACGGCTTTATGCTGGAAGAGAACGTCACCTCAACGCCGCGCTTTCACTTTATGGCCGACCAGCAAAACGACGTGTCGTCGATTGTGGTCGAGCTGGATTACCCGGTGGATATCAGCGACGTCTCCCGGGTGATGGAGAACCTGCTGCTGGACTTCGCCGACAAGCTGCTGCGCTATAAAGGGATGCTGTGGATTGACGGCGAGCCGAACCGCCTGCTGTTCCAGGGCGTGCAGCGCCTGTACAGCGCCGACTGGGACCGCCCATGGGGCGACGAAACGCCGCACAGCACGCTGGTGTTTATTGGCATCCAGCTGCCGGAAGAAGAGATTCGCGCGGCGTTTGCCGGTTTACGCCAATAGCCGCAAGACCTGATGCCCTCCCCTCCGGGAGGGCATCAACGTGCCGTTATTTCCGCACCACCACCAGCTTCTGGTTCACAAACTCTTTAATTCCCAGATCCGACAGCTCGCGCCCGTAGCCGGAACGCTTCACGCCGCCAAACGGCAGTTCGGCCGCGGTGTCGGTCAGCCAGTTGATGTAGACCATACCAGTTTCTATGCGCGAGGCCATTTTCTTCGCCCGCTCAATATCCTGGCTGAATACCGCGCCGCCCAGACCGTAGTGGGAGTCGTTGGCCAGCGCCACCGCCTCGTCGTCACTCTTCACGACATAAATCTGCGCCACCGGGCCAAAGAACTCTTCAAAGTATGCCGGATTATCGCGCGTGATATGGGTCAGAATGGTGGGTTCAAAGAAGCTGCCGTCGCGCGGCACCGGCTTACCGCCATAATGCAGTTTCGCGCCATTTTTCACCGCCGCGTTCACCTGTTTGGTCAGCGTTTCCAGCGCATCCTTAGAGGATAACGGCCCCAGCGTGGTGCTTTCATCCAGCGGGTCGCCAATCTTCACCTGCTTAAATGCCTCGGTGAATTTGTCCAGGAAGGCATCGGCAATCTTCTCATGCAAAATAAAGCGCTTCGCCGCGGTACAAACCTGCCCGGCGTTATTCAAACGGGCATTGACGCCAATTTTCACCGCTTTTTCCAGATTCGCGTCGTCCAGCACCACAAATACGTCATTACCGCCCAGCTCGAGGGTTGATTTTTTAATGTGCTTCGCCGCCTGTGCGGCCACCACGCTACCCGCTTTTTCCGAGCCGGTCAGCGCCGCCCCCTGTACGCGGTCATCGGCGATAATCTTCGCCACCTGATCCTGAGAGATATAGAGGTTCGTCCACGCCCCCTCCGGCGCGCCCGCTTCACGGACCAGGTGCGCAAAGGTTTCTGCGCAGTGCGGCACAATGCTGGCGTGTTTGGCCAGTACCGGGTTACCCGCCGCGAGGTTCGGGGCCAGCACGCGCATCAGTTGGTAATACGGGAAATTCCACGGCTCAACGGCCATCAGCACGCCAATCGGGTGATGCTCTACCCACGCTTCGCCAAGTTCAGATTGATACTTTACCGGCGCTAAAAACTGCTCCGCGTTATCGGCGTAGTAGCGGGCGATTCGCGCACAGAGTTTCACTTCGCCACGGCTCTGTTCAATCAGCTTGCCCATCTCCTGGCTGGCAATCTTTGCCAGCTCCTCCACGCGCTCGTCGATCAGATCGGCAAGCTTATGCAGCACCGGCAGCCGCTGGTTTATATCGCCTTTCGCCCAGTCGGAGTGATAGAGCGCGTCGGCGGCCTTCAGCGCCGCTTCGACGTCCGCATCGCTATGCGAGGGGTATTCCTTAATAAGCTGGTTAGTCGCAGGATTAACTGTCTGGTAAGCCATATTGCGTCTCCTTGTTTTACCGCTTAGGGTATTAAGGGTAGTCAATCTGGCTGGTTACGGGCGTAAAGTTGGGTATAAACGGAAGTTTCCGACCCTCAGCTTTTGTTTCAGGATGTGATATAAAACCCCAAATCTCTTTGGACGATCCCATGACCACTGCGCGCGATATACAGCAAACTTTTACCCGTCATCGCGGGCTGGAACTGCGCAGCACCAGGCAGAGTACGCAGCCTTATAAACGCCATAGCCACGCGCAGCTGTCGATTGGTGCGATTGTGGAAGGACAAACGCGCTGCGTATGCCACGGTCAGCAGTACCTGCTGCGCCCCGGCGATATCATCGTCATCCCGCCGCACGTGCCGCATAGCTGTAACCCGCTGTTGGGGCAAGCCCGCAGCTATCATATGCTCTACCTGGACACCGAACTTCCCCTCGCGCAGCAGCATATTCGCAGCGAGGCGCTGTTCGGTCTTTATCTTGCCGTCGTTGAGCAGATGTCGACGGCAGCCGTCGACGCGCTATTAGCCGCCCTCACCCTACGCGTTGATGTCGGCGATGCGCTTCGCCCAACCAGCCAGCAGGTCCAGCAAGCGCTGTTATCCGATCCCGCGTGTCCCCCTTCGCTCGACGATCTCGCTCAGCGACTCTCACTGCGTAAAGAGACCTTAATCCGTACCTTCAAACAGGACACGGGGCTGACTCCCGGCAGTTTTCTCAACGTTTCCCGCGTGGAATATGCCAAAGCGCGGCTGCGCGCCGGGGACGATATCGCCGATGTCGCCTACCAAAGCGGCTTTGCCGACCAGAGTCATTTCCATAAAACCTTCGTCAGCTACACCGCCGCCACGCCGCGCCAGTACGCGCTTGGCCGATCAATATCCGACAATAATTAGCGCGTGAGCCAACATAAGCTGCCTTCAGTATTTTCACTGAGGTCGCTATGGAACAGATTGCAACGTTTCTTCCCCCGGCGTTTCCCGCGCTGGCGCTGGCACATTTTATGGCGCTGCTGAGCCCCGGGCCGGATTTCTTTTTGCTGGTGGGCTATGCCGTGCGCTACCGGCTGCGCGGCAGCGTCGGGCTGTGCCTGGGCATCGCGGCGGGCAACGGGCTGTATATCCTGCTGGTGGTGATTGGCTCTGGGCTGCTGCGCCAGGCGCCGCTGCTCTTTGATATCATTGAGCTCCTGGGCGCCGCTTATCTGCTGTGGATAGGCTACCAGCTGCTGAAAAGCCGCGCCGCGCCGCTCGAATGGCGCCATTCCGCACAAGTCTGCCCCTCGCTCGCGAAACAGCTACTTTTAGGGCTGGGCTCTTCGCTACTGAATCCGAAAAACGCGCTGTTTTATCTCGCACTGATGACCGCGCTGCTTGGGCCGAACGTCACCATGGCGCAACAGGCTGCCTGCGGTATCTGGATGACCAGCGTGGTGCTGCTGTGGGACTTACTGCTGGTGATACTGCTCGCGCTGCCGCAGATTCAGCGGCGTCTGGGGAATCTGATCTGGAAAATCGAGCGCGCCGCGGGCGGTATCCTGATCGGTTTTGGCGGCTGGATCCTGTGGCAATTTATGCTGGGCTAAAACGAAAGTGGGCGGCGTGTTCGGCGACGCCGCCCAAATTTTAACGCAGTTCATCGCGCCGTAAACCTACATCTCTCAGCTGTTCGTCGCTCATTCGCTGCAATACGCGGCGCGTTTGCTCCACACGCCACCATGTTTTGATAAAACGCCACACCAGTACAAAGCCGATAAATGGCTGTCTCGCCCTGTTCTCATGAAATTCCATACTTTGCCTCCTCACCTTGCCAGAGGCTTTATCTTCGCGGATTTCTGCTGTTGCAATACAGATTCAAAAAACACTTTTCTTTAACATACAGATTCGCTAAAACGGTATCTGCGTGCGGTTTTTTTCGCCTGACTGTACTGGTTTTTCCATCTGTATGGCGACAAACGGGGATACAGCAATGACGCGTTACCAACATCTGGCCAACCTGCTGGCCGAGCGAATCGAACAAGGGCTGTATCGCCACGGGGAAAAACTCCCTTCCGTACGCAGCTTAAGCCAGGAGCACGGCGTCAGTATCAGCACCGTACAGCAGGCCTATCAAATGCTGGAGCAGCGCCAGCTCATTACGCCGCAGCCCCGCTCCGGCTACTTCGTCGCCCCACAAAAGGCACAGCCACCGGTGCCTCATATGTCGCGTCCGGTACAGCGCCCGGTAGAGATCACCCAGTGGGATCAGGTGCTCACCATGCTTGATGCCCGAAGCGATAAATCCATTATTCCCTTTGGCGGCGGTTCGCCCGACATTGACCAGCCCAGCCTCAAGCCCCTGTGGCGCGAAATGAGCCGGGTGATACAACACAACGTCAACGAAGTGCTGAGCTACGATGAGCTAGCCGGCCGCCGCGAACTGCGCGAACAGATCGCCCGACTGATGCTGGACGGTGGCTCGGTGGTCGACGCCGACTCGCTGATCATCACCAGCGGCTGCCACAGCGCGCTGTCGCTGGCGCTGCTCTCCGTGTGCCAGCCTGGCGACATCATTGCCGTTGAATCCCCCTCCTACTACGGCACCATGCAGCGGCTACGGGGTTTAGGGCTTAAAGCCATTGAGATCCCCACCGATCCCGATACCGGGATCAGCATTGAAGCGCTGGAATTAGCGCTGGATCAGTGGCCGATCAAAGGGGTCATTCTGGTCCCGAACTGCAACAACCCGCAGGGGTTTATCATGCCCGATGCGCGCAAACGTGCGGTGCTGAACCTCGCCCAGCGCTACGATATCGTGATCTTTGAAGATGATATTTATGGCGATCTCGCCACCGACTACCCGCGCCCGCGCACCATTCATTCGTGGGATATCGACGGCCGGGTGATGCTGTGCAGCTCGTTTACCAAGACCATCGCCCCCGGTTTGCGTATTGGCTGGATCGCCCCTGGCCGCTACTACGACAAGCTGTTGCAGATGAAATACGCCGCCAGCGGCACCAACGTGCCCGCCACACAGCTTGCCGCCACAAACTTTATTCGCGAAGGTCATTACCACCGCCATGTCCGACGCATGCGGCAGATTTACCAGCGCAACATTGAGATCTACACCCACTGGCTGCGGGAATATTTCCCCTGCGGGATCTGCGTCACTCGCCCGACCGGCGGTTTTCTGCTGTGGGTAGAGCTGCCGGAGCAGGTGGATATGGTGTGCGTGGCACAGCAACTGTGCCGGATGAAGATCCAGGTCGCGCCGGGATCGCTGTTTTCCGCGTCGGGGAAATACCGGAACTGCTTGCGGATCAACTGCGCGCTGCCGCCGATTGAGAAGCATCGGGAGGTGATGGTGCAGTTGGGGATGGCGGTGAAGGTGGCGATGGAGTGGGATGAATCCACCGCCCATCGTTGATGTCAGACCTGACTGACAACGTCTCTATTTACGTTTATGCCGGGTGGCGGCGACGCCTTACCCGGCCTACACATCAGATCTCACGTAGGCCTGATAAGCAAAGCGCCATCAGGCATCTGTTTTACCCGAAAGCAGCTCCAGCTCGCTTTATGACGGTTAAAAGAACCACTCTGGTTTCACGCCAAAACGCGCGGATAACGCCTTAATGTGAGCGATAGTCAAAGAACGATGGCCGGATAAAATCTGGCTCACCAATGATTTAGAGCCAATCTCTTCTTTCAGGTCTGCGTAAGACAGCTTGTGCTGGTCAATCAGCGTGCGCAGCAGCGCAACGCCAGTCGGTATCTCAGCGACGGCTTTGTTGAATTCTGCAAAGCGTTCGCTGTTATCTTCGTAGTCCGCGATTTTGCTCGCCAGGAAGTCGATAAGCGGGTTCTCATCATCGTTCTCGATCAGGTAGTCCACCAGCGCCAGCGCTTCGCGGTAATCGCTCTCGGAAGCACTATCTCCCAAGAAAGGGACCGCCGCGACGAGTTGTCTGGTGGCTTCAATAGCTTTTGCAGCGTTCGTTATCATTCTTTGTTCTCCCTGTAATAGCGGGTCAACTTTTCGTATTCAGCGTGGGTAGTGATGTGCTTCACATAGAAGCGTTTATTCACAAAATTGATATAGGCAATAACCCTCAGATTGTTGCCTCCAACATCCAGACCCCACCATTTATTCCGGTACTTAAAATTATCCAGGCTCGGTATCAGCGCTCTCATCTCAGTCGGAGAAGAGAAGTCTATTTCGCACACTAAGCGGTACAGCGCCCGTATGGCGAATGCGTCGTTAGGATTTCGCTTTGCCGCTTCCTCAAAAGGTTCTTTTGAAATGACATGCATCTGGCATCCTGCCTATCCGTTTACATTATGTGAACACTATAGCGCACGCTCGTACTGTTTACAATATGTGAACGATAACAATGGCGGGGCAACGGAAGAAGAACACGCTCTGGAGAAAGCTAAACTGCTGGTCGAGAAAGCCTATCAGGAAAACTGATTTTCCCGAGTCTACGTGGCGTTGGCATCACGCCAACGCCCCCTCATATTCACGAGGCCGCGCTCACCGCACCTTCCCCATTCGCCGCATCCTGCGGCCGTGAAACCGTGCGGCTTTTGCTCCCATCCACCCCCACCGCAATCTCCCCTTCCACCGTCACCCGGCGCACCACGCGCGGCTGGGTGCCGTAGTCGTTCACCGCGTAATGCTGGGTGCTGCGGTTGTCCCAAATCACCACGTCGTCCTGCTGCCACTGCCAGCGCACGGTATTGTCGAGGCGGGTGATGCGGTTTTGCAGCAGTTCGAACAGCTGTGCGGATTCCCGCGAGCTGAAGCCCACCAGCCGTTTAACGAAATGCCCCAGCAGCAAAGCGCGCTCGCCGCTGACCGGGTGGACGTGCACCACCGGGTGCTCGGCTTCCCACAGCGATGAGACAAACACCTTCTGATGATGTGCCAGGCGGTGCGCTTCAACGATGGTGCGCTCGGCGCCGTAGTCATAGTTGTTGCTGTGCACCGCGTGCAGAGTGTCGACGAAGCGTTTGAGCGTCTCCGGCAACTGTTCGTAAGCGCGGACGGTGTTGGCCCACACGGTGTCACCGCCGTATTCCGGGATGGTAACGCCGCGCAGGATAGAAATTTTCGGGAAGGCGTCAACGAAGGTGACGTCGGTGTGCCAGGAGTCGGCTCTGCCGCCGCCTTTCGAGGCGTCGAGTTCAAACAGTTTGGTGCCTTCCGGAGAAGGGACCGTCGGGTGGGCGACAACTTTGCCAAAACGCGCGCCGAAGGCCTGATGCTCGGCATCGGTCAGGTGACTTTGCTGGCGGAAGAACAGCACTTTGTATTTGACCAGCGCCGCATCGAGCTGGGCGAAGGTGTCGGCATCCAGGTCGGCGGAAAGACGGATATCGCGGATCTCCGCGCCGATGTTGCCCGCCACGCGGCGTAAATTTAATAAAGGAAAATCGGTATCAGCAGTGTTCACAGCAGTCATGATTACGCCCCTTTAAAATCGTCAGAAACCCGAATATAGAAATATCCAGGCGGGTGACAAAGTCGAGTTTGTGATATTGATAGCTGCCAGACGGCAATACACAGGAGCCACTATGACCACGGAAATCACCCTTACCCCTGCCGAACGCGAGAAGCTGCGCGACCAGTTAACCGACTACTGTGAAAAACAGTTCGACCTTGAGCTGGAGCAGTTCGACGCCGAGTTCTTTATTGATTTTATTATCGAAAAACTGGGGCCGGCCTTTTATAACGCCGGGATTGATGAGGCGATTCGTACCCACTTCGCATGGAGCGAACGCATTCAGGAAGAGATGGATCTGAAGAAAATTCTCTGAGGCTCGTGGCGGAGGCAAACCTCTACGGAGATCAATAAAACCATATTTTATATATGGCTATAATGGCGGCTCATTTTATCGTCTCCCGTGTTACGGGGAAGGAAAATCATGTCGCTTATCACCGATCTACCCGCCATTTTCGATCAGTTCTCCGAAGCCCGCCAGAAAGGCTTTCTTACCGTGATGGATCTCAAAGAGCAAGGCACGCCGCTGGTCGGCACCTACTGCACCTTTATGCCGCAGGAAATTCCGATGGCGGCGGGCGCGGTGGTGGTCTCGCTGTGTTCTACCTCCGATGAAACCATTGAAGAGGCTGAGAAAGACCTGCCGCGCAACCTCTGCCCGCTGATCAAAAGCAGCTACGGCTTCGGCAAAACCGATAAATGCCCCTACTTTTATTTCTCCGATCTGGTGGTCGGTGAAACCACCTGCGATGGCAAGAAAAAGATGTACGAGTACATGGCCGAATTTAAGCCAGTGCACGTGATGCAGCTGCCGAACAGCACCGCCGATGCCGCCTCCCGCGCGCTGTGGAAAGCGGAAATTCTGCGCCTCCAGCAGGCGGTTGAAGAACGCTTCGGCACGGCGATTACCGAAGCCTCCCTGCGCGAGGCCATCGCCCTCAAAAACCGCGAGCGCCGGGCGCTGGCTAACTTTTACCGCGTCGGGCAGCTCAATCCTCCGGCGCTCAGCGGCAGCGACATTCTGAAAGTGGTATACGGCGCGACCTTCCGCTTCGATAAAGAGCCGCTGATTGACGAGCTGAACAGCATGGCCGAACGCGTGCGTCTGGAGTGGGAAAGCGGCAAGCGGCTGGACGCCCGCCCGCGCATTCTGATCACCGGCTGCCCGATCGGCGGCGCGGCGGAGAAAGTGGTGAAAGCCATTGAGGATAACGGCGGCTGGGTGGTCGGTTTTGAAAACTGCACCGGGGCCAAAGCCACCGAGCGCTGCGTCAACGAGGACGGCGACGTGTACGACGCGCTTACCGACAAGTACCTCGCTATTGGCTGCTCGTGTATCTCACCGAACGACCAGCGCTTAACGTTGCTCAGCCAGATGGTGGAAGAGTATCAGGCCGATGGCGTGGTCGACGTGATTTTGCAGGCCTGCCATACCTATGCCGTTGAATCAATGGCGATTAAGCGCCACGTACGCCAGCAGCATAACCTTCCCTACATTGCCATTGAAACCGACTACTCCACCGCTGATATCGGTCAGCTTAGCACCCGCGTCGCGGCCTTTATTGAAATGCTGTAGGAGCGCGCGTGACGTTATCAATAGGCATTGATTCAGGGTCAACCGCCACCAAAGGCATCCTGCTGGAAGACGGCGAAATTCGTCGCCGCTTCCTCTGCCCAACGCCGTTTCGCCCCGCCGAGGCGATCGTTGAGGCGTGGGAGACACTGTGCGCCGGGCTGGCAACGCGACCCTTTTTAACGCTCACCGGCTATGGCCGCCAACTGGTTGATTTTGCCGACAAGCAGGTGACGGAGATCTCCTGCCATGGGCGCGGCGCGCGGCTGCTGCTGCCGGAAACCCGCACGGTGATTGATATTGGCGGTCAGGACAGCAAGGTGATTCAGCTGGATGAAGAGGGCAATCTCACCGATTTCCTGATGAATGACAAATGCGCGGCGGGCACCGGGCGCTTTCTGGAGGTGATTTCCCGCACGCTAGGGGCCAGCGTCGAGCAACTGGATGCGCTGACGGAAGGCGTTGAACCCCACGCCATTACCAGCATGTGCACGGTGTTTGCCGAGTCCGAGGTGATCAGCCTGCGCTCGGCGGGCGTGCCGCCAGAAGCGATTCTGGCGGGCATCGTCAACGCCATGGCGCGGCGCAGCGCCAACTTTATCGGCAGGCTGTCGGCGCAGGGGCCGCTGCTGTTTACCGGCGGCGTTAGCCACTGTGCGGCGTTTGGCAGAATGCTGTCGGCGCACGTGAACATGCCGGTGCAGACGCACCCGGACGCGCAGTTTGCCGGGGCGATCGGCGCGGCGATGATCGGGCAGCGGGTGAGAAAATGACGGAGTATCTGTTTTTGTTTCATTCCACGCTTGGCGTGGTGCAAACCCGTAAAGCGCTCCAGGCGGCGGGCATCACCTTTCGGGTGGCCGATATCCCGCGCCAGCTGCGCGGCGGCTGCGGGCTATGTATTTATCTGTATTGCCCGCAGGGTGAAGAACGACGCTGGGTGATTCCCGGCGCGACGGAGAGTATTTACCGCTGCGACGAGGGTTTTCAGCTGTTGCACACATTCTCTGCATCATCACACAACCCGGGCGAAGCATAACCGCCCACGGTTTTGCCGGGTGGCGGCTTCGCCTTACCCGACCTACAGAATCGCCCGTAGGCCGGATAAGCGCAGCGCCATCCGGCACGCCCCGCCGCTTAATGGCTCCACTTCTCCTGCTGCAACTCCAGCAGCAGCAGCATCATCAGCGCCTGGGCATACGGCACCGGGGCCATGGCGATGTCGCAGTAGTATTGCAGATCCGGGCCGACCATCGTCCCTTTCGAGGCTTCCAGCACGATCCCGCCTTCGTCGATCCTGTCGCGCAGCGCATGCCAGGCGCGCATGGCGTTTTCGGCGACCTTTTCGTCGAGGATCCCCATGCGCACGCCGCGCAGCATGCCGTAAGCGATCCCGGCGGTGGCGGAGGATTCCTGCGGCGACAGCGGATCGTCGAGCAGGGTGTGCCACATGCCGTTGTCAGCCTGTAATTCACACAGCGTGTTAACCTGACGCGCCACCACCACCGAGAGATAGCGCTTTACGCTGGCGTCGAGGCTGTCGCCGAGCAGGGCGATAAATTCCGGGATCGCCACGGTGATCCACGCGTTGCCGCGCCCCCAGAAGGCTTCCGAGAAGTGGTGCTTGCCGACGAACGTCCAGCCGTGATACCACAGGCCGCTCGCCGGTTCGCACAGATAGCGGGTATGCTGCAGGAACTGGTATGACGCTTCGTCGATCAGATCCTTGCGCTTGAGCACTACGCCCGCCGTGCCGAGGAACAGGCAGGTCATAAACAGCGTGTCGTCCCACAGATGGCCGGTGTTCGGCTGCTCTTTCACCACGTGCTGGAACCCGCCCTCTTCGGTTTTCGGCAGCGTGCGCAGCAGGGAATCGGCCCAGTCGTTGACCACTTTCAGCAGATCGTCGTGCCCGGTATGTCCGGCCACCAGCGCGAGCGTGATCATCGGCGCGGTGGTGTTGATCTGGATCTCCGGCAGCCCCTTCGCCAGCTGATCTTCATACCAGGTGAGGATCGACCGTTGCAGGCTGGCATCGTTCTGCTGGCGGGCGTACTGCCAGAAACCGTAGAGACCAACGCCCACCTCCCATTCCCACTCTTCAAAGTGGATGGCAAACCCCTCGCCGCCGCTGGTGTCGACTTCGCCCATGTTTTTCAGGCGGCAGAAGCCCTGAACCACCTGCTCCAGCAGACGGCTTAATGTTGCATTGTTCATTGCGCGTCTCCTGACAGCGTAATCTGAAGTTCATTACCCACCAGCGTCGGGAACGCGGCGGTTGCGCCGTTGTGCTGGCATTCACCCTGCCAGCTCAGTTGCATCAGCGTTTGTCGGTCATCGTGAACGTTCGCGCTATTCTCTTGCAGCACAATGCGCAGCCCCTGAACGCGCTGGCAGAAGGCGTCAAAATCGCCCTCGCCCACTTCCAGCCACCACGCAACGCGGCGGCCTTCGGCGCGAACTTCGTCACCGTTGACCATCAGCGGCTGCGAGCAGAGCACGGCGGCAAAGGCCTGACCCGCGCGCACCGCGTAGCCTTGCGCCAGCGGGCGAACCTCATCATAGGCCTCGCTGCACAGGTGGAGATGCGTCCAGCCCAGCACGTCATGTTCGTCTAACCGCCACAGCATCAGCGCCCGGTTTTCTACCTGCATTACCCGCGGCAGCACGCCGTTACCGGCCCAGAAGGAGGGACGCGCTTCGCTACCCGGCGCAACGTCGCCCGGGTGGTTGATCCAAAGACGGGCATCCGGACGCGTGGCAAACTGCACGTCAACCAGATGCTGCTGATGCCCACGTTCGCCGGTGTGATGATCGACACAGCTGGAGAGCGACACGCCAGGCTGCTTCCAGGCGACAATATTCCCGCCGCCGCACTGGTAGTGGGCGCTCAACGTACCGTGGTTCAGACGCGCATAGCGTGCAGACTCTACCGGCGGCACATAGTCGCTCAGGCAAAAGAACGGCAGCGAGGCGCATTTGCGGTTAACGTGGCCACCGCCCCAGGCGACGTGACCAAAGGCGGAAAGCTCGCTCATCTGGCTCGCCAGCAGCTCTTTCTCATAGACACGGCCCATGGTGCCCGCGGCAATGCCGGACTGATAGTGCAGCGCGCTGGTCATCATCAGGCGGTCAATCAGGTGGCGAGCACGCTGGCGCAGCGTGGCATCATCGGCCAGCTGATAGAGCGCGAACAGGCCAATATAGTCTACCGGGTAATACGGCGCCGAATTCCACTCCACGAAACCCTGCTGCTCAACCGCATCAAACCAGGCATGCAGGCGCTGGGTGGCGATCGTTTGCTGTTCACGACCGCGACGGCCAGAAGCGGTAAAGAGATCATCAGGGAACATCTGTCCGGCGAGGTACTGAGCCGTGTGGAAGCACAGCGCGTGATTCTCGCTCCAGTACCACATCACGTCGTTGCCCAGTTCGTCATACCAGTAGCGATAGCCCACGATGGCGGAACGCACGCGCTTCCACAGCACCGCCGGGAAGTGTTCGCCGTGGAAGTCATGCCAGATCCACAGCAGCGGTACCATCGAGAAATCCGAGCAGTCCTGGCGGGCGCTGATGCGCTGGAGCGTGCTTATCAGCAGTTCCTGCGCCTGCGGGCCGCTGTCGCCAACGTGCAGCATCGCCAGTAAACGCCCGGTGCGCGGCACGCCGTGTTCGGCGATATAGCTCAGGGCCACGCGCTTACGAGTCTCCAGCACGCCTTCACCACCGGGCAGGAGGTCGTCGGCCAGCACGGTGAGGCTCAGGTTGCGGCTCATGGTGACGTCGCCCGAACGGGCGGTTAGTTCAAGACGGTAGTGCCCCATTTCAACGCTTGCCGGGAGGGGTAGCGTTAGCCCCGTTTGGCCAGTCATGACCGAGCCGAAATCCAGCGGACAGGTTGCAATGACGTCGTTACCCAGACTATGGATGGCGCCGCGCAGATGCAGCACACAATCTGCCAGGCAGGGCAGATACAGCACACAATCTGCCAGGCAGGGCAGATACAGCCGCTGATGCTGCGCGGTCGCCGTGGCGGGCAGCGAGTCCAGCACCGCCTGAAGCGTGTCGACGTCAGCGTTATTCACGCCCGGTAGCGTCGCGTCCAGCGGCGTGTCGCCGAGGTAGATCATGCGCAAAGCAAAGATCGTGTCGCGCTCAAACAGCTCATCGAGATGAATCAGCAGCGCGTTTTCCCCCTGCTGAAGCGCAATATCAACAACCTGCGTTTGCAGCGCGTTGCGGGTGAACGGCGTAAAACATACGGCCTGCTGTTCATCACGCCAGATACGCACGCCGCCGCAGGTGGCAATCTCGAAGGGATAATCGCCTGCCTGCGGCGCATGCAGCATCACACGCAGCCAGCGCTGGCTGTGAGTGGCTACGTTTTGCACGCCGGAGAAGGTGACGGTATCGCTGGCTCCGGTCCAGGTAATGGCCGCCGCCGGAAGGGCACGCGCTGGTGACACCGTGCGCTGGGCCGCGTCGCGACGGAAGATGCGTCGGCAGAAGGATTCCTGCGCCGGGCCTTTGCCGTTGGCGAACTGATAGTCCATCGGCTCATCTACCGATTCACCGGTAAAGAATTCGGCAAACCGCTCATTATGCGGCAGTGACACCGTAAAGCGCGTCAGCGCCTCGCCCGCAATCAGCCTCATCGTTGTTTCCTCAATAACCGCTAAGTAATTAAGCGCTATTTTCTGGAAAGGATGGGAAGCACGCTACGCGCTGGAGCGCGCGCCTTCGCGGAACTGCCTGGTCATTCACAATCTCTTGCCGCTGGAAGGATAAAACGTGACGAGAGTCACGGCAGCAGAGTCTGTGTGACGATGAATGCCGGGAAAACTCACGTTTCCCGGCGAAATGCGCTTAATGATTAGTGATGCACATCACATTTCACCCCTTCAGCTGGGTCAGTTCATGACTCAGACTATCAGCCAGCATGCGCACGCGGGTGGGATCGAACATCACATGTAGCCCCGGAGAGGCCTCGGTATGCCGGGCGCAGAAGCTATCCATTTCCGCCGCGCAGCGGTACAGCTCCTGAATATTGACCTGACAAATCTCACGCATACTCCAGCTGTTCTCGACCAGCCGCGCGAAGTGCAGCGTGAAAAAGGCTTTTTGCGCGTGACGAAACAGTAGGCAATAGAGGTCAAAACCTTGCCACTCCTCCCGCCAGCGCTGGTGCAGCGAGAAGGGAAACGCCGCGCGGTCGGCAAAGGCCAGCGCCTGTTCGCGTAGGGTTACCGCCGCCTGCCAGGCGCTATCTTTCTCTTCGGCAATCAGCGACAGGTTACGCGCGGAAGTCTCGACGTCGCTGGCGCTAAAGAAAATATCCCGCTCCGAGCCGGGCAGCCAATGGTTGCGGTTGAGCTGGCCGTACAGGCTCCACACCGCCTGGCCATAGCTCGCAGGCACCTGGCTGTGGCGATGGAAGACGTGATCGCGCACGTAGATGGCCTGATACAGCACCTGCCCGGCCTGGCCCATCAGCGACTGAAATTCGTCGAAGGTTGCCTCATCGGGACGCCAGCCGTAGCACTCATCCAGCCAGTGCGTCAGCAGCGCCGCGCGGGTCAGATGCTCATTTTCCCGCGCCAGAATCTGGCTACAGGCGACCAGATTGCACTCGCTCAGCGTGCCCATCACCCAGTGGTTGTCCACCCCTTCCCAGCTGGTTTTGCACACCGCGCCGGTGATCGTTGGGTTGCCCCGGCACCACAGCAGGCGGCCCTGAAGCTCATCGATACGTGGGAAGGGGAACACGCCCCAGCCCACCTCTTCGCCCACCAGGTCCAGCTCCACCCACACGTCGCGGTCCTCGACATCCAGCAGCGCTGGGTTGTTGGGGAACGTTGGCCAGAAACGCTCCGGTGTTAGTTTAATGGACACCGAGACGCACTCCGGCAACGTGCGGATGGCCTCCATCACGTTGCTGATATCGTGGTTACCCGCCGGAAAGGCGCGCAGCACCAGATGCTTATTTTCACGTATCACCGCGCGGGCCATGGCGCTGAAGCACTGGGTATAGCGAGAGAGGCTGCGGGGGTCGATATGCGGCGAGGGATCGTCCTGCCCGGTCAGCTCCCAGTTGGGCCGGGAGATCGGCAGCAGGCCGTCGGTGTTGGAAAGCGCCACCAGCAGCCCGCTGATGGCCGGGATCTGTTGGCAGAGCAAGGAGAGTTTATCCGCCAGATACTGGCACCAGAATTCGACGTCGAAGCGGATGCTGCCGTCTTTATCAATCAGCTGCGGGTGCGCCGCCAGCAGGTCGGCGGGGAAGCTCAGTTCCTTGGCCTGCAGATAAAATTTCAGCCCGTACTGCTGGCAGTAACCCGCCAGCCGGTTAAGGTACACGCAGCGCGCGCGCTGCTGGCTGGAGAGGCGATCGTTGTACTGATGCGGCGTGTAGCCTTTCGGCGAAACGAGCTTATCGAACAGGTCCGTTTGCCCCACCACCACGGTCGTAAACTCATGGCGGGCCGCCCACTGCACCAGCTGGCAGGCTTTGTCCCAGTTCCAGAACTCCTGGTTATTCAGTTCCAGCGCACGCGTCTTCCACATTGTCTCTCTCCATCACGCCACCGCGGCAAGCGGCTATTGTAAACACAGATGGTAGAGAACAATCAGCGTCCTGAAGTGCGCTACTTCACAATAAAGCGCGTTGGCGCAAAGCAGTTGAGCAGGCGGTGCAGAATAAACACCATCGTCAGCGTCGCCAGCAGCGAAATCGTGACCGAGGTGGCGCGGTAGAGATCGCTGAACACCAGGTCACCGTCCGGCTGCAGATTCTGACCAAACATAATGCCGATGGTGGTGATGCTGGCAAAGCCCACGCCCGCCCCCACTTTTTCCATCACGTGCAGTCGCGCGCTGAAAGCCAGACCGAGGCCAATTAACGGCATCATCAACAGCATGTGACTACTGTGATCGTAGAGGAGCAACTGAACCACCAGAATATATAAACAGGCCAGAACCACACCAACGACGCGCCAGATCGAGCTGATCACCGCGCCGCGGTAGTGCATGGGGAACAGGATCAAGATCCCCGCCATCAGCGCCGACAGAGAATCGCTGAGGTCGCTGACCTGGAAGACGATAAAGATAATCGTCGCCACGCTGCCGGAAAGCAGCGATTCATGGCGCACGCGGGCAGCGTCTTTTTCAATCAGCGGCGGCGGCTTGCGCGGCTCGGCGTCCGGAATCAGGTAGTGCATCAGCGCGCTGAGCGCGACCGCCAGAACGCTGGCTTCAATATTCGAAAACAGCAACGTATGCCAGTTGGCCGTCGGGTAGCTCATAAAGTTGAGCATCACGCTCTGGCACACCACGCCCATCGAGCCGAACAGGAACAGCGGCCCTTTGCTCATAAAGCGAAAACGCATCACGTACAGCGCGAACACCACCAGCGTCATCATCACCGGCCATTGGCTCAAATAGCCGATGATCAGCACCATTTCGAGGCAGTTCAGCGAAGCACTAAAAATAAACTGTTTCGCCACATGACGATTAAATACCGGTACCAGCGCGGTGAGCAGCAGCGGGTAAACCACGTAAAAAACGCCGTACTGGGTATCGAAAAAGCTCGAAATACTCAGCGCCAGCATGCCGGCAAAAGAGATGCGCAAGGTCTGACGGAAATCGTTCGCCGTGTAGACGATATTGCCGTGAGGGGTAAAGACCTGCGCGAGGGTGTTAATAGACATAGTGCAACCAGCTTATCAGGTGGATTTGCAGGCCAGAGAAGAAACGGGCAAACGCGCCTTCGCTGTTATACAGCTGAACAGTCGCGCGCGCGCCGGTCGGCAAGGTTTTCTCCAGCGGCTCGTCCAGCGCAACGTGGATACGCATACGCTGCGCGTCGCGTACCCAACGGGTGGACTGCTCCGGCTGCGATAGCTCGCCGTTCACCTCTTCCTGACCGGCAAGGATCCCGGCGTCGCTGCTGGTCACTCGCGCGGCGAAGACTTTACCCGGCATAGCATCAAATACCACCGCGGCGTCGGTTCCCTGGCGCGTGTGGCGCAGACTTTTTTCACGGAAATCAGCGACGATGTCAGTCTGCTGATTGACCACAGCCATCACCGGGCTGCCCGCCGAGGCGTACAGGCCGGGGCTAAGCTGTAAGTTACTGACGGTACCGTCAGCTTCAGCGCGAATTTTCGTCCACTCGAGATTGAGCTGCGCTTCCCGTAGCGTGGTCTGATACTGCTGGAGCGTGACGTTGCGATGGTCATCGCGCTCGCCGCGCTGAATTTGCAGATTGTGAATCGAGGCGCGCAGCGCGCTCACCGACTGCTCGCTGGTCTGCCAGGTGGTACGCACCTTATCGAGATCGGCCTGCGAGACGTTTTGCATCCGGCTCAGGCTTTGATAGCGATCGTAGGTCACGCGATCGTTACGCGCGGTAAGCTGGGCGGTTTTGAGGTTGGCCTCAGCGGCGGCAATCTGCGCGTCCAGCTGTTGATTGCTTAGCTTTGCCTGGGCCAGCGCCAGCGTCGCGGCATCGACCTTATTCTGGAACGGCGTCGGGTCCAGCTCATACAGCAGGTCACCCTTTTTCACCGTGCTGTTGTTGTGCACGTACACCTGCGAGACGTAGCCGGAAACGCGGGACGAAATCGGCGTCACCACGCGCATCACCGTGGAATCCGGCGTGAGCGGGATCCAGATATCGGCAACGATAAAATAGGCAAACATCAGCAGGAAAGAGGCAATACTCACCCTTACCCAGCGGGCAAATTTCTGTTCTGGCGTCATCATGGTGTTATTCGGTTTTATTATTTTCTTCGCGGATATTCCGCAGATTGCAGGCTATTTGATTCAGGGTGTCGCTAAACTTCGCCATGTCGGCGGCAGGAATGCCGGTGGACACGCGCGCCTGTAAGGCTTCAATCACCTGGTTTAGCGTCTGGAGCACCGCCCGACCTTCGTCGGTCAGCGTCAGCAGGCGAATTCGTTTATCGTACGGCGATACCGTACGCAGCAGGTAGCCCTGCTGTTCAAGCAGGGTGAGCGTACGCATGAGCGGCGGCAGTTCGATCCCCTGCATTTCCGCCAGCTCGCTGACCGAGACGTTATCACCCAGCTGATGCAGCTGCATCAGCACCGTCCAGCTGGACTGGGTCAAGCCGGTGTCGGTAATCGCATGATCGATGATAGAACGCCATTGGCGCACGATCATCGCCATGCGCATCCCCATCGGGCGACAGGCAAACAGTTCATCTTCAGTCATGGCAATCTCCGATCGTGTCGTACGATTACGATAATACTTACCATGATAACTATCAAGGAACAGAATGGCTAAATAGCATGGATTGTAAAATGGCCCTACTGACCGGCGATGTATTCGACGTCCATCGTTTCACAGTCAACGAAGCCAATACGTGCAAGCCTGGCCGATGGCCCTTTCGCCACGAACGGCACGCGATACTCGTCTTCTTCAATCGAGACTTCGCCGAAGGTGAGTTCTGGCGTCAGGGTGCCCAGCGTGCGCTTTTCACGGTACCAGTGTGGGAAGCGGCCGCGTAGATAATCGTCTTTGACGCGCAGCAGCGCTTTACGGGAAAAATCAATGCGGCATACAGAGGTGGTATCAGGATACATCTCATGAACAACAAATATGGTGGTGATGCCCGCAGTCAGCAGGCTACAAAATAGTGCGGTCACTAATAATGTCTTTCTCATGCTGAAGGTAGGTATGTTGAGTTAAATAATTATGGCATCTGAGATTATTCTAAAAACAAATAAAAACATGTAAAGCAATGCATTGGTATTGTTTCGTAAATATCGAATAAATGACTCAATAAAAAGGATTAAACCTCCTCCATTACGAGTATTTCACTGTTAATGCATGGTGGTTATTTTGTTATACAACAACGAAGTAACGGCTTAGTTGCTGCAACGGCGCAGTAGTTTAGATCTAATAAATAATGCTACACCATTCGCTATTCCCGCATGACAAACGCAAATTATTTTGAATATTAGTGGTAATGTGTATACAGAATATAATTAAGCATCGCCATCATAATGAAATATCAATACGGTTACGTAACGTTATTATTTTCTGGAAAAAATTGACGCATCACTTCGCAAAAAATTCACCGTACTTATCGAGTCAGGGGTAGACAACCAAGCCAGGTTGATGGCACGATGTCCGGATGAACACAAACGTGACCGTTATCCGCTCAAACCGTTGGTGGCTGCCTTCATAACAGGCGGCACGGGTTACGTTATCTTTTTCAAAGCCGCCGAAAGGCGGCTTTGTTGTTTCTCAGTCTCGTCTTTCGGCTTTATGTCTTACTAAGGAGCGACTGATGAACAACACACATACCATTCTTACCGGCGACCGTCCTACCGGACAGCTACATCTTGGACACTATGCCGGTTCGCTGCGCCAACGCGTGCAGCTTCAGCATGAACACCAACAGTTTATCCTGATTGCCGACCTGCAGGGGTTAACCGACAACGGCAGCAATCCGCAAAAAATCAGCCACAATATACTGGAAGTGATGGCCGACTATCTCGCCGTCGGCATCGACCCGCAGCTTACCACCATTTGCCTGCAATCCGCCCTGCCCGCGCTGGCGGAGCTGACCGCGCTGTACATGAACATCGTCACCGTCGCCCGCGTGGAGCGTAACCCGACGGTGAAAAATGAGATTGCGCAAAAAGGTTTCTCGCGCGCGCTGCCGGTGGGCTTTATGGTTTACCCCATCAGCCAGGCTGCCGACATCACCGCATTTGGCGCCGATCGTGTACCCGTTGGCGACGATCAGCTACCGATGATCGAACAAACCAACGAGATCGTGCACAAGATGAATAGCCTGACGACTGAACCGGTGCTACGCCACTGCAAAGCGCTGCTCAGCGACGTCAGCCGCCTGCCGGGAATTGACGGCGGCGCGAAAATGTCGAAATCGCTCGGTAATACGCTGACGCTGTCAGCCAGCGAGGCGGAGATCCACCAGGCGGTCAGCGCCATGTTTACTGATCCCAACCATCTGCGCGTGGCCGCCCCGGGAAAAATTGAGGGTAACGTCGTCTTTACCTACCTTGATGCCTTCCATCCCGATAAAAGCCTGATCGCAGAGATGAAGGCGCACTACCAGCGCGGCGGATTGGGCGACAGGCAGTGTAAAAATGAGCTGGAAGCCTGCTTACAGGAGCTGCTGGCTCCCATTCGCGAACGTCGCGCCACCGTCATTCAGGATAAGGCGATGCTTCTGGATCTCCTACGCCAGGGCAGTGAGCGGGCGCATGAAGTGACACAGCAAACGCTGCACGCGGTGAAGCGCGGGCTGGGGCTCCCCATTCTGTTCTGAGCGCCATAAGGGCATCAGGCTGTGTGGATGCCCTTCGCCTGTTTTGATTAATCGTGTTACACAATCAGCAAGTCCCTGTTAATGGTATGGACATAATCAATGCCGATGTTAGTATGACATTGACAGTAGCTATATTTATGCGTGTTTCATTTACGGCCAGGATTGCTGATGATGACCACATGAGTAGCACACTTCACAGCATCCTTTCCCCTCCTCAGAACGAAACGCGCGCCACTCAGTAACAGGGAACAGAGCGGGTAGCGTATGGACAAATTCAAGCGGCATTGGGCCTGGTATCTCGTCGGTTTCGCGGTGGCGATTGCCGCCGTGGCATGGTGGATGCTGCGTCCACCGGGGCTACCAGAGGGTTTCGCCAGCAGCAACGGCAGAATTGAAGCCACCGAAGTGGATATCGCCAGCAAAACCGCCGGACGTATCGAGGCGATTCTGGTCAAAGAGGGGCAGTTTGTCCGCCAGGGCGAGATACTGGCGAAGATGGATACCCGCGTCCTGAACGAACAGCGGCTGGAAGCCGCCGCGCAGATTAAAGAGGCGCAGAGCGCCGTCGCCGCAGCAAAAGCCCTGCTCGACCAGCGACAAAGCGAAATGCGCGCCAGCGAAGCGGTGGTGAAACAACGTCAGGCCGAGCTGGACTCGACGTCAAAACGCCACGCCCGCTCCAGTACACTATCGCAGCGCGGCGCGGTATCCGCTCAGCAACTTGATGATGACCGCGCCGCCGCCGAAAGCGGTCGGGCCGCGCTCGAATCTGCCCGTGCCCAGGTTTCTGCCGCTAAAGCGGCCATTGAGGCGGCACGTACCAGCATTATCCAGGCGCAAACCCGCGTCGAAGCCGCTCAGGCCACCGAGCGACGTATCATGGCCGACATTGACGACAGCACGCTGAAAGCGCCGCGCGACGGACGCATTCAGTACCGCGTCGCCGAGCCGGGCGAAGTGCTGGCCGCCGGGGGCCGGGTGTTGAATATGGTCGACCTGGCCGACGTCTACATGACCTTCTTCCTGCCAACCGAGCAGGCCGGCCTGCTGGCGCTTGGCAGCGAAGTGCGCCTGATCCTCGACGCCGCGCCGGATCTGGTGATCCCCGCCCATATCAGCTTTGTCGCCAGCGTCGCCCAGTTCACGCCGAAAACCGTAGAAACCCGCGATGAGCGGCTTAAATTGATGTTCCGCGTTAAGGCGCGCATTCCGCCCGAGCTGCTGGCAGAACACCTGGAATATGTGAAAACCGGTCTGCCGGGCATGGCCTACGTCCGACTGGATAACCAGCAGCAATGGCCTGCCATGCTGATGGTGAGGCTGCCGCAATGAAACGGGACGCACATCCCCCGGTCGCTCGGCTTGAGCACGTCGGACAGCGTTTCGGCACGACCGTGGCGCTCAACGACATTACGCTGACCATTCCGTCTCGCTGCATGGTGGGGCTGATTGGCCCGGACGGTGTGGGCAAATCCAGCCTGCTGTCGTTGATTGCCGGCGCGCGAGTGATTGAACAGGGTAATGTGATGGTGCTCGGCGGCGATATGCGCGACGCCCGACATCGTCGCGATGTCTGCCCGAAGATCGCCTGGATGCCGCAGGGATTGGGTAAAAACCTCTATCACACGCTGTCGGTCTACGAAAACGTCGACTTCTTCGCCCGTCTGTTCGGTCACGATAAACACGAGCGCGAAGCGCGTATTGATGAGCTGCTACACAGCACCGGGCTGGCGCCGTTCCGCGATCGTCCAGCCGGGAAACTCTCCGGCGGCATGAAGCAGAAGCTCGGCCTGTGCTGCGCGCTGATCCACGATCCGCAGCTATTGATCCTCGATGAACCCACTACCGGCGTCGATCCGCTCTCCCGCGCGCAATTCTGGACGCTTATCGACAGTATCCGCGAGCGCCAGTCTGACATGAGCGTGCTGGTCGCTACCGCCTATATGGAAGAAGCCGAGCGCTTCGACTGGCTGGTCGCGATGAACGCCGGGGAGATGCTGGCCACCGGCAGCGCGGAAGAGCTGCGTACGCAAACTGCCAGCCCGACGCTGGAACAGGCCTTTATCGCGCTGCTGCCAGAAGCGCAGCGCAATGCGCACCAGCAGGTGATCATCCCACCGCGCGACGCAAGCGAAGAAGAGATTGCCATTGAGGCCCGTGGCCTGACCATGCGCTTCGGTGATTTTGTCGCGGTCGACCACGTTAACTTCCGCATTGCCCGCGGCGAGATTTTTGGCTTTCTGGGGTCTAACGGCTGCGGTAAATCCACCACCATGAAGATGCTAACCGGGCTGCTGCCCGCCAGCGAGGGCGAAGCCTGGCTGTTCGGCCAACCGGTGGATCCGAAAGATATCGCCACCCGTCGCCGAGTGGGCTATATGTCGCAGGCATTCTCACTCTATAGCGAGCTGAGCGTACGTCAGAACCTGGAGCTGCACGCAAAGCTGTTCCATATACCGGATGAGGAGATCCCTGGCCGTGTGGCGGAAATGAGCCAGCGCTTTATGCTCACCGAGGTCGAGGATGCCCTGCCCGCAGCGCTGCCGCTGGGGATCCGTCAGCGCCTTTCGCTGGCGGTGGCGGTGATTCATCGCCCGGAAATGTTGATCCTCGATGAACCGACTTCCGGCGTCGATCCGGTCGCGCGCGATATGTTCTGGCAGCTGATGGTAGACCTGGCGCGACGGGATAAAGTCACCATTTTTATTTCCACCCACTTTATGAACGAAGCCGAACGCTGCGACCGTATTTCACTGATGCATGCCGGCAAGGTGCTGGCCAGCGATACGCCGCAGGCGCTTGTGGAACAGCGCGGCGCGGCCACGCTGGAAGCGGCTTTTATCGCTTATCTGCAGGAGGCTTCTGACCCGGTTCCCGTCGCGGAAATGGTGGATACGCCACGTAAGAGTGAGAACGAGCCGCCGCGTCAGGCCTTTAGTCTGCGGCGCCTGTTCAGCTACAGCCGCCGCGAGGCGCTGGAGTTGCGGCGGGATCCGGTGCGCTCAACGCTGGCGCTGCTCGGTACGGTGATCCTGATGTTTATCATGGGCTACGGGATCAGCATGGACGTGGAGGATCTGCGTTTTGCGGTGCTCGATCGCGATCAAACGGTCAGCAGCCAGGGTTGGACGCAGAACATTGCCGGATCGCGCTATTTTATCGAGCAGCCGCCGCTGTATAGCTACGACGATCTCGATCGCCGTATGCGCAACGGCGAGCTGGCGGTGGCGATAGAGATCCCACCTCACTTTGGCCGCGATATTGCCCGCGGCACGCCGGTGCAGATTGGTGTCTGGGTGGACGGCGCGATGCCAAACCGTGCGGAAACGGTGCGCGGCTACGTGCAGGCGATGCACCTTGCGTGGCTACAGGAGATGGCTGGGCGTCAGCCTTCTGCCAGCCGGGATACATCGTTGATTTCTATCGAGACGCGCTATCGCTATAACCCAGATGTGAAGAGCCTGCCGGCGATCGTTCCGGCGGTGATCCCGCTGCTATTGATGATGATCCCGGCGATGCTCAGCGCGCTGAGCGTAGTGCGGGAAAAAGAACTGGGGTCGATCATCAACCTGTACGTCACGCCGACCACCCGCAGCGAGTTTTTGCTCGGCAAGCAGGTGCCGTACATCGTGCTGGGGATGTTCAACTTTCTGCTGCTGTGCGCGCTGTCGGTGTTTGTCTTCGGCGTACCGCATAAGGGTAGCTTCCTGACGCTAACGCTGGCGGCGCTGCTGTACGTGACGATCGCCACCGGGCTGGGGCTCCTGATCTCCACCTTCATGAAGAGCCAGATTGCGGCGATCTTTGGTACGGCGATCATTACGCTGATCCCCGCCACGCAGTTTTCCGGCATGATCGATCCGGTGGCCTCGCTTGAAGGACCTGGTCGCTGGATTGGCCAGATTTACCCGACCAGCCACTTCCTGACTATCGCCCGCGGCACCTTCTCGAAGGCGTTGGGTTTGGGTGACCTGTGGGGATCGTTTATTCCCTTACTGATTGCCGTACCGCTGGTATTGGGGCTTTCCGTATGGCTGCTGAAAAAACAGGAGGGGTAATGCGCGGATTACGCAATATTTATAACCTCGGTGTGAAAGAGCTGCGCAGCCTGCTGGGCGATAAAGCCATGCTGGCGCTGATCGTCTTTGCCTTTACCGTCTCGGTTTACTCCTCCGCGACGGTGATGCCGGGCTCATTGCACCTGGCGCCAATCGCCATTGCCGACATGGATAAATCGCAGCTTTCCTCACGGATTATCAATAGTTTCTATCGTCCGTGGTTTCTGGAGCCGGAGCTTATCACCGCCGATGAGATGGATGCCGGGCTGGATGCCGGGCGCTATACCTTCGCCATTAACATTCCACCTAATTTTCAACGAGATGTGCTGGCAGGAAGGCAGCCTGATTTGCAGGTAAACGTTGACGCCACACGCATGAGTCAGGCCTTTACCGGCAATGGCTATATCCAGAATATCGTGACCGCCGAGGTGAACAGCTTTGTGTCCCGCTACCGCGAAAATAGCGTGCTGCCGGTGGAGTTGGCGGTGAGGATGCGCTTTAACCCCAACCTTGAACAGGAACGATTTGGCGCAGTGATGGCAATTATCAACAATATCACCATGCTGGCGATTGTCCTGACCGGTTCAGCGCTGATTCGCGAGCGCGAGCATGGAACGGTGGAGCACCTGCTGGTGATGCCGGTGACGCCGTTTGAGATAATGCTCGCCAAAATCTGGTCGATGGGGCTGGTTGTTCTGGTGGTGTCGGGGCTGTCGCTGATATTGATGGTGCAGGGCGTGCTGCAAGTGCCGATTGAAGGGTCGATCCCGCTGTTTATGCTGGGGGTGGCGTTGAGCCTGTTTGCCACGACATCGATCGGTATTTTTATGGGGACGATTGCCCGCTCCATGCCGCAACTGGGGCTGTTGATGATCCTGGTGCTGCTGCCGCTACAGATGCTTTCCGGCGGTTCCACGCCGCGCGAGAGCATGCCGCAGCTGGTGCAGGATATTATGCAAACCATGCCGACCACGCATTTCGTCAGCCTGGCACAGGCCATTCTCTATCGCGGGGCCGATTTTGCCATCGTCTGGCCGCAGTTCTTAACGCTGCTGGCGATTGGCGGCGTCTTTTTTACTATCGCGCTGGTTCGTTTTCGTAAGACGATTGGAGAGATGGCCTGATATCGCGCTGCCCGTCACCCCGGCGGGCAGCGGCCAAATTCGCGATCCACTTCAAAAAACGCAGTTAATCCCTTCCGCTTCCGAGGATGTGTCAACCGTTTGACAGCCTTGCCGGAGGGCCGTTGTTACATTGCGGCCATCCGTCAGGACATACAGACACAGGAAGCAGCAATGAAAATCACCAAACTCACCACGTTTATTATGCACGTGCCGGTCACGAAAAATATTATCGGCGACTCAACCCATAGCATTACCCATTGGGGAATGCCGGGGGTGATGATCGAAACGGATACCGGTCTTGTTGGCTATGGCTATACCGGCACCCATGCCGATATCACCACCGACCGCCTTATCACCACGATCATTCAGGACGTTTTCGGCCCCATGCTGATCGGTGAAGATGCCAGCGAAGTCCGCTATCTGCACCGTAAGATGTCGCGCAGTTCGACCAATATCTGGGTTGGTCGCGGCGGTTTGATGCAAATGGCGCTCTCTGCCATTGATATCGCGCTGTGGGATCTTAAAGCCAAAATGGTCGAGCAGCCGCTATGGAAAGTCTTTGGCGGCTCGAAAAACACCCGCGTTCTCGCCTATAACACCGACTGCGGCTGGCTGGTCCGCGATACGGCGGAGCTGGTTGATGACTGCAAGAAAATGATTTTTGAAGAAGGATTTAATGCCATCAAAATGAAAATCGGCAAGCCGGACCCGCGTGAGGATCTCAAACGTATTGAGGCCGTCAGAAAGGCGATCGGCGATGACGTGAATCTGATGGTCGACGCGAACGCCAAATGGGACATCAGTACCGCCAAACAATACGGCTCACGGCTGGCAGATTTCGATATCACCTGGTTTGAAGAGCCGATGTGGCACGATGACGTCGCGAGCCACCGTACGCTGGCTGAACATATCCACACGCCGATTGCGCTGGGTGAGCTGCTCTATCAATTTGATTCATTTAAAGAATTTGTGCTGGCGGGTGCCGTGGATTACCTGCAACCCGATGCAACGCGTTGTGGGGGGCTGACGGCGGTTTGGGAAATTGCCGATCTGGGTCAGGCTTTCAATCTGCCGGTCACGCCACATCACGGTGACATGATGCAGGCGCAGCTGCACCTGGTCATGGCGCATCCTTCCTGCTCATTGCTGGAATTTATCCCCTGGACGCTGGACTGCTTCGTCGATCCGGTGGAAGTCAACGAGGGCTACTATTCTCTGCCCACCGCGCCTGGCGCCGGCACTACCCTTCGCCAGGAGGCGCTTGAGCGCTTTAGCGTAAGATAAACCAACCTGTATCGCCCGGGCACGGCTCGGGCCACAACAATAATGACAAATACAAAGAGGTGATTTATGCCCGCCCCTACCGATCAGGATTTATCACTGGCAATCCGTAAATCCATTCGTCGGATCATCCCGATGGTGACGTTGATGTTTATTCTGGCCTATCTGGATCGTTCCAACATTGGCTTTGCCAAACAAGAGTTTCAGCTGGATACCGGCCTCAGTGATGCGGCTTACGCTTTCGGCGCCGGGATCTTCTTTATCGGCTATGCGCTGTTTGAAGTCCCCAGCAATATACTGCTTTATCGTATCGGCGCTCGCGTCTGGCTTGCGCGTATTATGGTGACCTGGGGCCTCGTGTCCGCGTCGATGATGTTTGCCCACACGGAGTCGGTTTTTATCTTCTTACGCTTCCTGCTTGGCATCAGCGAAGCAGGTTTCTTTCCCGGGGTTATTCTTTATCTGACCTTCTGGTTCCCGCAGCATATCCGCGCGCGCGTCACCGGCTACTTTCTGTTTGGCGCACCGCTGGCCTTCATCATCGGCGGGCCGCTTTCCGGTTCACTGCTGTCGCTTGAGGGCACAGTACTGGCATTTGGTTTGCACGGTTGGCAGTTGATGTTCCTCGTGGAAGGTCTGCTCGCCTCCGCCGTTGGCATCTGGGTCTTCTTCTATCTTGATGACCGCCCTGATAACGCTAGCTGGCTGACAAAACAGGAAAAAGCGGCGCTAAATAAAACGCTGGATCAGGAGGAACAAGTCAAACTCGCCCACGGGCCGAAAGGGGTGTGGCAAGCGCTGCTGGACATCCGTGTGCTTTATTTATGCCTGATCTGGTTTACGGTGCAGGTATGCGGTTATGGGATCTACTTCTTCCTGCCGACGCAAATCGCTACGCTGATGGGCACCAAAGTGGGCTTACTGGTCGGTTTCATTACCGCTATTCCGCCGCTGTGCGCGGCTATCGCGGTGTACTACGTGCCGCGTATTTCGGAAAGATTGCAGGAGCGGCGTTATGTTGCCTCTATCACCTTTATGTCCGGCGCCGTCGGGATTGCCATCTCCGGGCTCGCAGACAGTATCCCGTTGATTGCCATTGTCGCTCTGTGCGTCGCTGCTGCCGGGCACCTGGCAATGCAGCCGTTATACTGGACCTTCCCCTCTTCTTATCTTGGCGGTGCGGCAGCCGCTTCGGGCATCGCGTTGATTAACTCGATGGGAAATCTGGGAGGATTTGTGGCGCCAAACCTGCGCGTCTGGGCGGAACAGACCTTTCACTCTGCGCAGGCGGGGCTCTATTTCCTGGCCATGGTGACGGCAGCGGGCAGCCTGATGATTCTGGCGCTCCGTCGATTCGGCATTGAAAAGCCCATGAATACGCCCCCCGCCAACCGCAACGTATCGGCCAGCGAGGCAAAATATCTGCGCCACTCTGATTAACAGGAAATGATACAGTGCTACGACAACAATCAACCTCAGGCAGTCACAACGATGGTTAAGATATTGGCCGTAGCACCGTCACATGATCCCGCCATTTCGCCGGAGGAGATCAACACTATTCTGCTTGGCAGCAGTTGGTTTCGCGCACTACCGGATTATCTCATTGAACAGATGGTGTCCCGCGCCACTCTGTATCAATACGAGAATGGTGAAATCATTCACTACCGCGGTGATGAATCGCTGGGTTTGTATGCGGTCATCACCGGTTCCGTGAAGGTGAGTTCCGTCTCTGCCGATGGCAGAGAATGTATTTTCCGCTATCTTTCGCCGGGCAACTGGTTCGGCGAAATTGGCATGATCGATAAGTCTACCCGCACCCACGATGCGAGGGCGATCGGTAAGACGATACTCCTGACGCTAAAGCCCCGCGACGTTGAATTCCTTCTGCAAAACTACCCGATTCTTCATCGTTTTCTGGCGTTACTGTTGTGTAAAGTGGTACGCAATGCCTTCACCATGCTGCATGACAGCACGTTGTTATCGGTGTCTGCGCGCCTTGCAAAGCGGCTAGTCAGCCTATCAGAGGGATACGGCGAGCCGCATGAACGGGGAGTGTTGATCAATCTCTATCTGACGCAGGACGATCTGGCGACAATCATTAATACAACTCGCCAAACCATCAATAAACGGTTGGTTGCGTGGGAGAAATTGGGATGGATAGACGCGAAGTACGGCAAAATTTTAATCGTCAATATCAATGCACTCAGGCAGTTATATGCTGATGAAGACGAATAGCGCGATCTGATCGCTTTTTCTATTTCGCACAGACGCAAAAAAGCCAATCCGTCAGGATGGGCTTCTTCACTAATTGATGCCTGGCAGTTTATGGCGGGCGTCCTGCCCGCCACCCTACGGGCCGTTGCTGCGCAACGTTCAAATCCGCTCCCGGCGGATTTGTCCTCCTCAGGAGAGCCCTCACCGACAGACAACAGATAAAACAAAAGGCCCAGTCTTTCGACTGAGCCTTTCGTTTTATTTGATGCCTGGCAGTTCCCTACTCTCGCATGGGGAGACCCCACACTACCATCGGCGCTACGGCGTTTCACTTCTGAGTTCGGCATGGGGTCAGGTGGGACCACCGCGCTACAGCCGCCAGGCAAATTCTGTTTTCAGACCGCTTTATGCGTTCTGATTTAATCTGTAATCAAGCTGAAATCGATGTCTCTTCGCCAAAACATCTTCGGCGTTGTAAGGTTAAGCCTCACGGTT
>ERZ1026892.29-NODE-29-length-67744-cov-37.569443_pt1 | contig 67744 bp, 76 predicted proteins | sample MGYA00380176_ERZ1026892 | MGnify/ENA primary metagenome ERZ1026892 (study PRJEB33269, sample SAMEA4719812) | human gut metagenome | biome: human-associated habitat; feature: organic feature; material: feces | place: Cameroon | collected 2013-10 ... | reverse complement strand
ATAACAACATAAAGGGTTAAAGCTTTTGCCCTTACAGGGCGCGGAGACTCTACTACGCGGAAGCCCCAGGGTGTCGCTTCGCTTGCCCTGGGCTATGTGCTACATTGGGCTTTCAGCCCGCCCTTGTTAAATCAAAAACTTCAATATGTTAGCATATACAATAGCTTCGTTTGCATGTGTGGCAGTTATAGCCGCCTGGGCTGTTTTTCTCATACATCAAGATAACAAACGTGCTACTACCGATAACAGCCAAACAAAATGACAATGCCCCTATTCTTTGCTATTCTGTCAAGTTTAGCTTTTGGACTCGTTGGCGTTTACGTCTACTTTTATGGTGACACTGAGTCCAATGGGCGTAAGCATCATGCCGAACAATCTTGAAAAGTAAACATGCGAATGGACTCAAGCGCCAAACGCTACCGCTAATGGGGGCGACGCGTCCCGCGTCGGGAAAAATGCAGCTATATTTAATAGAGTCCGTATTTCCCTCCTTTTCCTATCCCGACGCGAGACGCGACGCCCCCATTAGTGCTTGCGCTTTTTGCAGCACGTTTCAGGCAACTTAAATACATTTCGATACATGTACGACATCAACACAGTCCGCAAGGACTTTCCCATACTTGGCCGCGAGGTGTACAAACGGCCGTTGGTGTACCTTGACAACGCGGCTACCACACAGAAGCCGCGCTGCGTGGTCGAGGCCATAGCCAACGAATACTATTCGGTGAACGCCAATGTGCACCGCGGGGTGCACTTTCTGTCGCAGCAGGCTACAGACCTGCACGAGGCGGCCCGCAAAACGGTGCGCCGCTTTATCAACGCACGCGATGTGGCTGAGGTGGTGTTTACACGCGGCACTACCGAGAGCCTCAACCTGGTGGCAAGCTCGTATGGCGAGGCTTTTCTGCACGAGGGCGACGAGGTGATTGTGACGGTGATGGAGCACCACAGCGACATTGTGCCCTGGCAACTGCTGCGCGAGCGCAAGGGCATTGTGCTGAAGGTGGTGCCTATGACCGACGAGGGGGTGCTCGACCTCGATGCCTATGAGCAGCTGTTCACTCCGCGCACACGGCTGGTGTGTGTGGCTCATGTGAGCAATGTGCTCGGCACGGTGAACCCGGTGAAACGCATGGCGGAGATTGCCCACGCGCACGGGGCGCACATATTGGTGGACGGGGCACAGAGTGTGCCGCACTTCAAGGTGGACGTGCAGGACATTGGTTGCGACTTCATGGTGTTCAGCGGTCATAAGGTGTATGGCCCCACGGGCATCGGAGTGCTTTACGGCCGCGAGGACTTGCTCGACCGCATGCCGCCCTACCAGGGTGGCGGCGAGATGATAGCACGCGTTACGTTTGAGCATACTACCTACGAGCGTCTGCCTTTCAAGTTTGAGGCTGGCACGCCCGACTATGTGGGCAGTCATGCGCTGGCTGTGGCGCTCGACTATGTGTCGGGCCTGGGCATGGACCACATTCACGCCCACGAGCGTGCACTGACGCAGTATGCCATGGAGCAGATGCAGGCCATTGAGGGCATGCACTTGTTTGGCACCGCTCCCGACAAGGACGCTGTGGTGGCCTTTAACGTGGGTAATATTCACCCGCTCGACCTTGGCACACTGCTCGACCGCCTGGGCATTGCTATTCGCACCGGTCACCATTGTGCGCAGCCGCTCATGCAGCGCTGTGGCGTGGAGGGCATGGCGCGTGCCTCGTTTGCGCTGTACAACACGCGCGAGGAGGTGGACGCTCTGGTGCAGGGCATTGACCGTGTGCGCAAGATGTTTTAGTTATTGGGGTTGACGGGGTAACGGGTTAACAGGTTGACGGGTAAGACACTCTTGCACGTGAGTTATGTTAACAAGTTGACAGGTATGACACTCTTACCCGTTAACCCGTCAACCAGTTTACCCGTCAACCAGTTACCCCCCTAATCCCCTACCCCCTATGCTTTTACCCATATTCAACACGCAAGGACTTATTGAAGCTGGCTGCGACGAGGCCGGACGTGGCTGTCTGGCGGGCAGTGTGTATGCCGCAGCGGTGATACTGCCACCTGACTACACCAACGATGAACTGAACGACTCTAAAAAGCTCTCGGCCAAACGCCGCTATGCCTTGCGCGAGGTGATAGAGCGCGATGCGGTGACTTGGGCCGTAGGGGTGGCGACGGCAGCGGAGATTGACGATATTAACATTCTGAATGCGTCGATACTGGCTATGCACCGCGCACTGGACAAACTGACGGTGCGTCCTGAATTTGTGATTGTGGACGGCAACCGCTTTAAGCCGTACCACGATGTACCGCACCAAACAATTGTGAAGGGTGACGGCAAGTATCTGGCCATTGCGGCGGCCTCTATCCTGGCCAAGACGTACCGCGATGACTATATGCACGAATTGCACAAGGAGTTTCCTTACTATGGTTGGGACCGCAATGCGGGATACCCTACCAAGCAGCACCGCGAGGGGATTGCCGAACACGGCCTGACGCCATATCACAGGCTGACGTTTGCGAACGGTGCACGATAATTTGCTAATGTGCTAAACTCAAGCACAAGTCTCAAGTTCCAAACGCTACCTCTAATGGGGGCGACGCGTCCCGCGTCGGGCATTAAGGCAAAGGCTCACAGACAGAAGTGTAATTACTGCTGTCTGTGAGCCTTTATTTAGTGTATGAACATTGCCTTAATGCCCCGACGCGGGACGCGTCGCTCCCATTAGAGGTAGCGTTTGGAGCTTGCGTTGTGTCTGTGTTTAGCACATTACCCCATTAGTAAGCGGGCATCACATGCCCAACTGAGCTGCCACGTCGCACAGCTCGTCGTACCACGCCTGTCCGAAACGGCGAATGAGCGGGTCCTTTAAGAACTGGTATATGCGCAGATTGAGCTCGCGACCCTTCTTTACAGCCGCGTGGCACACACTCCAACGGTGGTAGTGCAAGCCACTCGTGCCGTTGCTGAAACGCTTTTCGCGTATGGGGTAAAGGGCGCACGATATGGGTTTGCACCAGGCGGTGCGCCCCTCGCGATAAGCCTTGTCGGTGGCACAATAACAGCAGCCGTCGGCACCATAGCAGGTGAACACACAGTCACGACCATTGACAATGCTCGTAACGAGGTCACCCTCGCCGTCGGTGTAGGCCACGCCCTGATGGTCGATGGTGGCTTGTGCCTTGGCACTGAGCTGCGGCCATACGTCGTCGAGCACGCTCTCAAGCTGACCCACCTCGTCGAGGGTGAGCGGGGCACCACTGTCGCCCTCAACGCAGCACTGGCCCTTGCAGGCGTCGAGGTCGCAGCAAAAGCATTCGGTTAATATGTCGGACGACAGCAACACGTCGCCCACTTGTATGATTGGTGGTATACGTTGATCCATAAATTGTGTGTTTGGTTAACGGGTTTACGAGTTGACGGGTTAACAAGTAAGTATGCCATACACAGCTTGTTATGTTAAGCTGAATGGCGGGAAGTCTGAAAAAGCTATGCAAACTTACTTTTCAACTTGTCAACTTATCAACTTATCAACTTATCAACTCATGTATGTTACCAGTTAATAGGCGATATGCCATGTTTGATAAGGTAGTCGTTGCACAGAGTGAAGTGGTGATTGCCAAAAAAGCCGTGGTAGGCCGACAGGGGCGAGGGGTGTGCCGAGCAGAGCACAAGGTGGCGCGAGCGGTCGATTACCTGGCCTTTCTTTTGTGCATAGCTGCCCCAGAGTATGAAGACGAGGTATTCGCGCTGGGCAGAGAGCTGGCGTATGACGGCATCGGTAAATGTCTCCCAGCCGTGACCGGCATGCGAGGCGGCTTGGTGCTCGCGCACGGTGAGGGTGGCGTTGAGCAGCAGCACGCCTTGTTCGGCCCAGCGTCGCAAACTTCCTGTGGCGGGCATGGGACGGCCGGTGTCGGCCTCAATCTCCTTGAATATGTTGACCAACGACGGGGGCATGCGCACACCGTCTTTGACCGAGAAACACAGACCTTCGGCCTGTCCGGGACCGTGGTAGGGGTCTTGGCCTATGATGACGACCTTTACCTGGGAGAAGGGACAGAGATTGAAGGCGTTGAATATTTCGTTGCCTGGGGGATAGCACGTGCCTTGGGCATATTCGTGGCGCACAAAATCGGTGAGCTGCTTGAAATAGGGAGCATCGAACTCGCTCTGCAGCTGTGCGGCCCACGAGGGGTGTATCTTTACATTCATAATGTGCAAAGGTAGCTATTATGACACGAAAAAGGCGCACTGCAGGTTTGGTTTCTTGCAGTGCGCCGTGTGTTTTGTGCGGTTGGGTGTTTAGTTCTCGGCGGCAGCGGTGTCGTCGTCATCGCTCCAACCGGCATTGCCCCATTCCTTTTTGTTGCTCCAGCGGTCTTCGGTCGAGCCGCCAGACACGTTCATCAGTATGCTTTCGTCGAGCCCGAGCTGGTAAATCTGCATGGCGGGACGTATATATTGCTTTTTCATTATGTCGTCTTTGTGTTTTGTTTTAGTGTGTGCGTGCGATTACTGTGCCATGAATTTGCTTCCGCCCTTGATGTAGAGGCTGCCCTTGACGGTGCGCTGTACGCGGCGGCCGCTGAGGTCGTAGATGGGGGCGTTGTCGGCGTCATGTGCTGAAATGGCGGTGTTGATGTTTGTCACCGTGCCATTGCCAAAGTTCATGGCCACGGCATTGGCGGCCTCCTGTGCGGGTTTGTCGAGGTAGGCGCGGTTGGCAGGCAGCGGAGCATCGCCCGAGGCATTGTAGAAGCCCACGTGACGGGTGTCTTTGTCGCGTCCGAACACATACACTTGGCTGAGGTCGGTCATCTCGGCGTTTGTACCTTTGAGGTCGTTGTCGATGGCATCGGCGGTGTTGACCACCTTGACGGTTACCTCGCTCACGCCCTTGGCGGCTTTGAGTATGACGCCTTGGTTGGCGGGCACATTGCCCTCGATTTCGTTCATGTCGAGTTCCTTGCCATCGGCGCTGAGTTTGCCGGCATAGGCTTTTACGGCGTCGCCCACAATGGCAAAGTTGAATGGTGCGCATGTGGTGGCAAAGGCTGCATCGTCGGCCTCGGAGTCGTGGAGGGGGAGGACATAAGTGGCTTCGATGGCCTGGAAGGCAAAGGCATCGCTGGTGTTGGGGGCACTGACATCAATCTTTTCAAAAGAGACCTTGGAGCCATTGAGTTTCCACGCTACGTTGCCGCTGCCTGTTAACCAATTATTGTAGTTGTAAAGGCCAAAGGCTTTGTCGGAAATTCTATACACTTTCCATTTGTCGAGGCCACCACCTAAGCTGTTTGTCAGCCAAAGTTTTGTTTGATCAGAAAGTGCCAAATACGACATGGCAGTCGTGCCGCTCCCCACATTGTGGAACTGCAAACCGTCGTAGGGGTTGCCTGTCACATACCACAAATCGTTGCGCATGGCGGTGAGGTTGTCGGCCTGTGCCTCAGCACGCAAATTCAGATCTTTGCCATTAGCATAGAGCATGGTGCGTCCTTCGGTGCCAGCACCTGCTGCCAGATAATAGTACACGCGGTTGGCATCGGTGCTGAGGGTGAAGGGGAGTGTCGAGGCCAGCTGCAAGTCGTAGCTCGTGGCCGCGCCATCGTGATAAATGCCCTCGGGCTTGAGGGTGGGCGCTGCTATAAAGTCGGGCAATGAGATGGCGGTTGTAGGGGTGGGATATTCCTCGCCATCAACAGCATTGACTTTGACTGATGTACGTACTTCGCCATCAAACCAATAGTTATAGGTAAGTTCGGTAAAAGCCTGCAAGGGGTAGAACTCTACGCGAGCTATCTCACTCTGGCTCTCTATTTTACTATCATCGTAACCGCCATGATAGCCTATTTGTGAGTTATTGTTGTTGACTACGTATGCGGTCAGAGTGGCGTCTTTTTCCCAAATATACTTTGCCTTTTTTGTCGTCGTCGTTTTTAATGCGAAGCCATCACTCAAAGCTATCAGTTCAAACGCATTGACACTTGAACCTGTGGTGATGTGAGCAGGATAATAGTCACTTTCATTTTTACCCTCTGCCGTAGGCCAATAAGTCTTTTGAGCCACGCTCTGTATGGTTATCTTACCATCGCTTTGTTTTTCTACGTGCCAGATGTAGGCATTGTTCTCAATCTTTGAACCGGCATAGGCCGTGGTGCCAAGCGAAGCGGCGTCGGTGCTGACACGATTTTTGTTGGAAGTATTGATGTAAGCCCAACTGCCATCGGCGGCAGTTTTATCTGAATGTACAAGCAGCAGGTAATCGCCCGTCTGCACATCAGTTACGGGTGTGGTTGCCACTCTTTGTGCCAGTGCACCAAATACGCAGCACGCGAGCATTGCCACCAGTGTGGCCAGTTTCTTAGTCATAGCGTTTAGTTTAGTTATTGTTGTTCTGTTCTTTCGTTTCTGTGATTTGCTGTTGTAGCCAAGCCCTCTGAGGGACTGCCAAAACTCGGTGCAAAATTGCAGTTTTTGCGCAAAACTGCCTAAGGTAACCCAACTTTTTTGCGGTAATACCAATATTACCGCCACATTACCGCACAAAAGTGCATGCGCAAATAGCAAATAGCCGTTTTATGTTGTGCAACATATTTTCGGGCGCAAACCATACCGCTTGAGGCCTCCGCGGCCCTATGGTGTACCAAAAATCCGGCAGCGGACAGCTTTTGCTCGTCCACTGCCGGATTGGTGTGTGTGATGTGTGTGCTTAATGTATGTATCTTTCGTGAAACGCCATCATAGCTTTAAGGCTTTGAGCGTCTTACTTTTTAAGATAGTCGTCGAAGTAGCGTGTGATGCGCTCGTGCAGGTGTACCATGTCGTGGCCCATCATGTTGTGGCCGTCGCCGGGATAGACAAAGTAGTCGGGCTGGGTGCCGGCGTCCTCGCAGGCGCGGAGGAATGACAGGCTGTGCTGCATGACGCAGGTGGGGTCGTTGTAGCCTACAATTATCTGGAGACGGCCCTTGAGGTTCTTGGCCTTGTTGAGAAGCGACGACGAGGCGTAGCCCTCGGGGTTCTCTTGCGGGGTGTCCATGTAGCGCTCGCCATACATCACCTCGTATAACTTCCAGTCGATAACGGGGCCACCGGCCACACCTACCTTGAACACGTCGGGGTAAGAGCACATGAGGTTGGTGGTCATGAAACCGCCAAACGACCAGCCGTGTACGCCAATGCGGTCGGCATCAACGTAGGGGAGCGACTTGAGGAACTTGACGCCCTCGAGCTGGTCCTGCATCTCGATGTCGCCAAGGTGGCGGTGGGTGCAGCTCTCAAACTCGAAACCGCGATTTTCGGAACCGCGGTTGTCAACCACAAAGATGACGTAGCCGCGCTGTGCCATGTATATCTCCCAGGGGCGGGCCAGATAGTGCCACGCTGCCTCCACATTGTGGGCGTGCGGGCCACCATACACATAGACTACTGTGGGGTACTTTTTGGCAGGGTCGAAGCCGACGGGCTTTACAAGGCGGTAGTAGAGGTCGGTTTTGCCATCAGCAGCCTTGATTTTGCCACCGCTGATTTCGGGTACATTGTAGGCTGTCCAAGGGTCGGCATCGGCGTGCAGCTTGACGGCTGCTGCGGGCTGGGTGGTGCCGAGCAGGTCATACTGGCGGAAGGTGGTGGGCGACGACCAGCGGTCGGACAGGTAGAGGCCGTTCTCTGACAGGGCGGCGTAGTGTGTGCCCTGGCCATTGTCGAGGCGGGCCACCTTGCCCGTGGCCACATTCACGCTATAATTGCTGTACTGTATGGGGTTGTCCTGGTTGCTTTGGTAGATGATGCTCTTGGCCTTGGTGTTGAAGCCGAGCACACTGATTACCTCAAACTGGCCCTTGGTGAGCTGCTTGAGCTGGCGGCCGTCGGCAGTGAAGAGGTAGAGGTGGTTGTAACCGTCGCGGCGGGTTTGCATGACAAACTTTGTGGCGTCCCACGGCAGGAACTGTATGGGGTTGCACGGCTCTACGTAGCGGGCATTGCTTTCGGTGTAGAGCACGCCCTTGCGTGCACCGGTGTGTGCGTCGTATGCCACGAGTTCGGCCTTGTCCTGTGTGCGGGGCAGCTCAAACATGTAGATGGTGCTCTCGTCGGGGCTCCACGCTATGTTGGTGAAATAGCGGTCGGTGGGGTCGCCGGCCTGCAGGTAGACTGTTTTGTCGGTGGCGGGGTTGTACACGCCCACGGTTACCTTGTGGCTGGTCATGCCGGCCATGGGGTACTTTTCGGGGGCGAGCTGGGCCACGCGGTGGTTGATATCGACAAGGGGATAGTCCGTCACCATGCTTTGGTCCATGCGGTAAAAGGCGAGCAGGTGGCCCTTGGGACTCCAGAAGGTGCCCTTGCGTATGCCGAACTCGTCGCGGTGTACGCTAAGGCCGTACTGCAGCTCGCGTGAGCCGTCGGTGCTCACTTGGTGGGTTTTGCCGTCGGCGGTCTTGACATAGAGGTTCCAGTCCTTGACAAAAGCCTCGTTGTGGCTATAATGGCTCATGTCGTTGGCATAGGCACCCGGTGTGCGCTCGGTGCTCCACACCACCTTGCGCTGCTGCCAGTTGTAGAGCAGGTTGAGCTTGCTGGTTTGCAGGTAGACCTCGGATTTGCTGCCCGAGGGGAACTGGGCGTAAAGCAGATTGTACACCTTGCCATACTTGGCGGTGTCGATGGCTGCATTGAGCTGGTCGGTGGTAAAGAGCACACGGGGCTTTTCGGCCTTGCCCTTGTTGCTGGCCAGGGTGCTTACCTCGTCAACGTCGAGCTTGAGCAGGCGGTCGCCCCAGAAGGCGGTGCCGTAATATTTGGGCATGATGTTGGCGTAGTTGTTGCCGCCCCACATCAAATCCTCGAGGGTGAAACTTTTCTTTGTCTGTGCCATGGCATTAGTGCCTATGAGCAGCGCCACGGCTGCCACGATTAAGTGTTTGATTTTCATTTGTATGGTGTATGACATATTGCAAAGATGCGGCCTGTGCATTAGTGTGCCCGGGCCGCATCTTCGGTATATAGACTTTTATTTATATGTATTATCTGTCAAAGCCGGCCTTGCGCTTGAAGTCGCCTTTCTGTTTGAAACCCGGGCCTTTCTTGAAACCGCCTTCGCGCTTTTTGCCACCGAAGCCGCCTTTCTTGGAATCACCCTTTTTGAAATCGCCCTTCTTAAAGCCGTCTTTCTTGAAACCACCCTTCTTGGCATCGTCGCCCTCGCGCTTGGATTTGCGGGGTGCGTGCAGCTGTTCAAATTCGCGGTGCTTGCGGCGCAGTATTTTGTATGCGGGATCGAGGTCGTCGTCCTCGTCGTGGCGTTCTGCATCGTCAAAGCGCTTTTTGAATTCGTCGCGGTTGGTGCGGAAACGGCGCTGGTCGCTCATCAACCGACGCTCAACGTCGGTTTTCACCTTGCCACCCTCGGCACGGAAGTCGCTGAGCTTGCCGCTGAACAGCTGGTACTTGCGGAAGTCGCAGTCGAGTTTGCCGTTGAATATCTGTGTCTTGAGGCTGGGACGCAAGCCAAGGTTTTCAAACAGTTCGGCCTTTGACGAGATAATCCATGCCTCGCCACCCTGAAACTCGTTTTTGAGCACCTTGCCTATGGCCTGGTACAGGCCCAAAATGTCGGGCGGGGTAAGGCGTTCGCCATAGGGCGGGTTGGTGACGATGATAGACTTTTGGGCGGGGGCAGTGAACTTGCGGAAGTCCTGCTGCTGCACGGTGACGATGTCGGCCACACCGGCGCTGCGCACATTTTTCAGCGCGCTCTCTACTGCCGGCACATTGATGTCGTAGCCGTAGATGTGGTGGCTGAAGGTGCGCTCTTGTGAGTCGTCGTCGTAAATTTCCTGCAGGAGTTCGGCGTCGAAGTCTTTCCACTTTTCAAAACCGAACGACTTGCGGAACACGCCGGGGTAGATGTTGCGGGCCATGAGGGCAGCCTCTACCAAGAATGTGCCCGAACCGCAGAAGGGGTCGATAAAGTCGCAATCGTACTGCCAGCCGGTGAGCTTGATAAGGCCGGCGGCCAGCACCTCGTTGATGGGGGCCTCGACTGTGGCCACGCGATAGCCGCGCAAGTGGAGCGAGTCGCCCGACGAGTCGAGCGAGAGGGTGCAGTCGTCCTCGGCAATGTGTATGTTGAGCTTGACATCGGGGTTGGTGATGCGTATGTTGGGGCGCTCGCCGGTTGTGTCGCGGAAATAGTCGACAATGGCGTCCTTTACCTTGTAGGCCACAAACTTAGAGTGACGGAACTCGTCGGAGAACACTACCGAGTCTACCGCAAAGGTGGTGTTGAGGTCGAGGTACTGGCTCCAGTCAATCTTTCGCACAGCCTCGTACACGTCGTCGGCCCCTTTGGCCTTGAAGTGCTTGATGGGTTTGAGCACACGTATGGCCGTGCGCAAACAAAAGTTGGCGCGGTACATCATGGCCTTGTCGCCGGTGAACGACACCATGCGGCGGCCTATCTGCACATTGTTAGCACCAAGTTCGGTGAGTTCTTGTGCCAGCACCTCTTCAAGTCCTTGAAAGGTTTTGGCTATGAGTTCAAATTCTTGCATAATCGTTTGTGGAGTTTGCCGGCAAATGCGGTTTGGGCAGCTGCATTGCCAGCCTATATGCGTATGGTTTTAACAGACGTAAGGGGGGAGTGTTGTAGTGGCAGCACTTGTGCGTTGCACCACGTTGCCACGCTTGGTGGCTGTGTCACACCTTTTGGCCAGCGGGCACATCGTGTGTCACCCACTTGTTGGCACCTATCACGGCGTCGCGGCCAATGGTGATGCGGCCCAAGATGGTAGCGTTGGAGTAGACTATGACGCCGTCCTCGAGTATGGGGTGACGCGGATTGTTCTTGATGGGATTGCCGTTGACATCGAGCGGAAAGCTCTTGGCTCCGAGTGTCACGCCCTGATAGAGCTTGACATGATTGCCAATGATGCAGGTGGCGCCTATCACAACGCCTGTGCCGTGGTCGATGGTGAAGTATTCGCCAATCTGTGCCCCCGGGTGAATGTCGATGCCCGTCTCGCTGTGTGCGAGTTCGCTGATGATGCGCGGAATGAGCGGCACATCGAGGCGATAAAGCTCGTGGGCTATGCGGTAACACGTCAGGGCGCGTATGGCCGGATAGCAGCTTATCACCTCACCATTGTTCTGCGCGGCGGGGTCGCCCAGATAGGCGGCCTCTACATCGGTGGCGAGTGTGCGGCGCACTTGCGGCAACATGCTGATAAGTGTGGCGGCTATGGCCTCGGCCTTTGTGTGGAAATCCACCCCCGTACATCGGCAGTCGTCGTCCTGCTGACCGAAACAGAGTCCGGCCTGCACTTGTGCGGTCAACAATGCGAAGAGGCGCTCAATTTCCATACCTATATGGTAGCGCACGGTGACGGCGTTGAGTGTGCTTTTTCCGTAATACCCTGGAAAGAGCACAGCGCGGCACAGCCCTATTATCTCCTCGAGCGCTGCCGAAGAGGGCAAGGGGTCGCCATGACGGTGCTGATGGAAGAGTCCTTGCATCTTGCTTGTGTCGGACAATTCCTCCACCGTCTGCCGTAACAAATTGGTGTAACTTTCGGGAGGGTTCATAGCGTATATTGCCTTTATCGGGCAAAGGTACGAAAAAATAAGCTAATACGCCAATGCGGGAATGTGACAATGTGGGAATATGGTAACGGACTGATGCCGTAGCGTGGCTTGTTAGTCGCCAACGCGGGAAACAAAAGGACATAAGAACATAAGGCCGCTGCGCGGCGGAAGGCCACGGACTGACGTCAGCGTGACCTCAAAAAACATACGGGCTGACGCCGTAGTATTACAAGTAGTAACGCTACGGCGTCAGCCCATTAGCATATTGCCACATTAAATATAGTATTCCACAGGGTCGGCCAATCCGGCACGCAGGGCGTAGCGCACTGCCTCGTAGGCCGTTGACACGCCGAGTTTGCGAAAGAGATTCTTCTTGTGCGTCACAATGGTATGCACCGACGAATTGCGCCGCGCAGCTATCTCCTTGGCCGTAAGCCCCTCGGCCATTAAAGTGAGAATGGCCGTTTCGGTGGACGTGAGGCGCGGCAGGCTCTGTTGTGTTGTGGCACGAGCACGCAACACGTCGGACACTGACGGACACACCTCGCGACCGCCATTTGAAATGCGGTAAACAGCCTGCACCACATCAGTGCGCGTGCAGTCCTTTGTAATGAAACTCACCTGAGGCTCTGCCCCGAACAAGCGCAGCAATCCCTCGGCAAATTCGGCCGACAACAGCAACCAGCGCACATGGGCAAAGCGACGCAAATAGATGAGCAACTGCTCGGGGGTGGCAAAATCGAACAGTGTGAAGTCGAGCACCACCAACGCCTCCGGCTCGGCTTGCAAAGCCTCTGCCAATTCGGCTTTGTTACCTGCAAATAGCAAAGGCTGACCAGCCAGATAGGTGGTCAGCGCATCGCGTGTTAGTGGTTGATTGTCAGCAATTATAATCATACGGGATATTCCTCAAAGGCATAGAGCACTGTCGACAGGTAGCGCTCGCCCGTGTCGGGCAACAAGGCCACAATGGTCTTGCCCTCGTAGGCGGGTTTCTTGGCCAACTCGATGGCGGCGCGCAAGGCGGCGCCCGACGAAATGCCTACCAGCAGTCCCTCCTTTTTGGCCAAAAGGCGCGAGGCGCGAATGGCGTCATTGTCCTCAACGGGCACAATGGCCGTAGCCACCGAGGCGTCGAAGTTGCCTGGCACAAAACCTGCGCCAATGCCCTGTATTTTGTGCGGACCCGAAGGCTTGCCCTCGAGCACAGCACTCGTAGCAGGCTCAACAGCGTAGGCCTCGATGGCCGGATTGTGCTTGCGCAGGCCGCGTGCCGTGCCGCTCAGTGTGCCGCCAGTGCCTACACCGGCCACAAAGGCGTCGACCTTGCCGTCGGTGTCGCGCCATATTTCCTCGGCCGTAGTACGGGTGTGGGCGGCGGGGTTGGCAGGATTTTCAAACTGCTGCGGTATAAAGCTGCCCGGGTGCTCCTGCTGCAACTCCTTTGCACGCTTGATGGCTCCCTTCATACCCTCGGCGCCTGGTGTCAGCACCAGTTCGGCACCGAGAGCCTTGAGCAGGTTGCGGCGCTCCAGGCTCATGGTTTCGGGCATGGTGAGAATGAGGCGGTAGCCCTTTACCGATGCCACCCACGCCAGTCCGATGCCGGTATTGCCACTGGTAGGCTCGATAATCACGCCGCCGGGCTGCAATTTGCCCGTCTGTTCGGCATCCTCAATCATGGCAAGTGCCACCCGGTCCTTTACGCTGCCACCGGGGTTGTAATACTCGAGTTTGACTAGCAGACGTGCCTTGAGGCCAAGCTCCTTTTCGATGTTAGACACTTCGAGCAACGGCGTGTTGCCCACGAGTTCAGTAAGTGAGTGATAAATCTGGCTCATAAGATGTAAATGTATTTGTTATTGGTTTACGAGTGCAAAGTTACGGCCGTTTGCCCCCTTTAGCAATACCAAACGTTTGGTATATCGTATGCCACGTGTGTAGCAACAACAAAAATCCTCTGCAAAGCGAACTCTGCAGAGGATTAAACCTTTTACCTTATGAACCAAAAACTTGTATTAGGCGAGCTTGTTGATGTGAGCCATCACACCACTCTTGATGTTAGCTGCCTTGTTCTTGTGAATAATGTTCTTCTTAGCAAGCTTGTCCAACATCTTCTGAACCTTCGGCAGAAGTTCTGTTGCAGCTGCTTTGTCAGTCGTAGCGCGGAGCTTACGTACTGCGTTACGCATAGTCTTAGCGTAATATCTGTTGTGCAGTCTGCGAGACGCCGTCTGACGAATTCTTTTTACAGATGATTTGTGGTTTGCCATTTCTTATTTTCTTATTATTAGTAGTCCCTAGGAGAGTCGAACTCCTCTTTAGAGAATGAAAATCTCTCGTCCTAACCGATAGACGAAGGGACCATCGCGTTGTGATTAGTGGCCCGTCTGCTTGAGGCGTGACCGTTTGTCTCATTTGCGAGTGCAAAGGTAGTACTTTCTACTATTCCGTCCAAATGTTACGCCTATTTTTTTTCAAAAAAGTGCATTTTTGTGCATTTGCCCCCAATTTTACGCGCTTTCGGGGGCTATAAAACGCCAAATCGGTACTTTTGCACAACGGAGCGCAACTGCTGGTTAAGGCTGCGCAAACAGCCCCTTGGCACATCGGCCACACCCGCACGCTACCCCGTTTACCCATATTACTATATATATAATAACGCGCACGCGTATATATAATATTGTGTACGCGTATATATAATAATGTGCATGCACGCTGAAATAACAGTGCGCACGCACACCGCAAATGTCATTATGAAATCGCGAGCCATAGTTTTACATATCACAAAATATAACGATGAGCAGCTCATTGCCGACCTGCTGACCGAGGAGCAGGGCAACTTGGGCATGATTGTGCGCATCAGCCGCTCAAAGCGAGCTGCGGTGCGCCACACGCTGTTTCAGCCGCTGGCCATTCTCGACCTGGAGTGGGAGCACCGCCCAAAGGCTAACCTGCAGCGGCCCAAGGCGGTGCAGGTGGCATGGCCATTGTGCTCGCTGCCCACCGACCCCTACAAACTGTCGATTGCCATGTTTGTGGCCGAAGTGTTGCACCATGCCATCAAGCAGGAGCCCGACTCACGCACCATATTCAATTACGTGCTGCGCTCGGTGCAGTGGCTCGACGTGTGCCAGTCGGGCTTTGCCAACTTTCACTTGGTGTTTCTGCTGCGCCTGACACACTTCCTCGGGTTTATGCCGAATGTGGAGGACGCACGCGAGGGCGACTACTTCGACTTGCGGGCTTCGTGTTTTACCGCACAGCAACCGTCGCATGCCGACTTTCTGGCGCCGCGCGATGCGGCCTTGGTGCCGAAACTCATGCGCATGCGCTACGACACCATGCGCTTTTTCCATTTCAATGGTGCCGAGCGCTCGCGTCTGCTCGAGTATGTAAACCTTTACTACCGGCTGCACGTGCCAAACTTTCCCGAACTCAAGTCGTTGGCTGTGCTCAAGGACTTGTTTGCACACTGAGCAAGCACTAATGGGGGCGACGCGTCTCGCGTCGGAAAAAGATGCAGCTATTATTCAGTAGAGTTCGTATTCTCTTCCTTTCTCTATCCCGACGCGAGACGCGTCGCCCCCATTAGTGGTAGCGTTTGGTGCTCCCGGACCATACACACTACAAGCGCAAGCATCAACAGGGCTATGCCCTTGGTGCTTGCGCTTGCAGTATACCTATATATGTACATCAGAATGTCAGACGGAACATGCCGCGTATGCCCCACTTTTGTGTGCCCGGACGTATATAGTTAAGGCGGTGCACATACTCAATGTGGAATATCTTGAATATGTTGTGAATGCCGGCCACCACCTCAACATACGGCACCTTGCGGTCCATCACGCGCGACTGGTAGTTGAACCCGTCCTCGCCCCAGTTGCCGGGGAAGTAGAGCAGGCGCTGGTCGTTGGCGTTCTTGTCGAGGAACGGATTGTTCTTGCTGCTGAGTGTACCCCACAGCACATTGCAACCAATATATTCGCGCCACTTCAACTTTTTGAGCAGAGGTATGCGGTTGAATATCTTGCCGTTCAAGTCCCACGAATACATGAGCGACACGTAGCGGTCGTTCAAGAACTCCATGTTGTCGATGAGGTTGAAGGTATTATCCTCCATAATGTACGACAGGTTGGCAGCTGGCATGATGAGCAACGGGAACGGCACTTTGTTCCACTGCACACCACCCTTGAGCGTAAAGTCCATTTTGCCCCACGAGGCCAGCCACAAACGTTTGTACACCCCGGCCTCGGTCAGGTTGTAGGCATAGTCGGCGCGGCCAAAGTTGTAGAGGCCGGCGGTGTGGCTGAGCGAAAAGATGGGCGCATCGTTATTCGATGCTATGCGGCGCTGCTTGGTGTTAATCCATTTTACGCCAGGCTGATAGCGCAGCCCCATGCTCAAGTCGTAGGTGCGCAGATAGGGTAGATTGAAAGCTGCCTCACGGCTGATGCCGTCGGCATGCAAGCTTTGGTAGAACAGGTGGCCCGTAGGCGTGTCCTTCGATGTGCGCAACTGCACGTCGAAACGCAAACCATTCTCCCACTCGCGGTCCCACAGCAGTTTGTAGGTTTCGTAGTACATCATGTGGTCCACCGTGGTCCACTTGAACGAGGTGAACACGTTATCCTTGTCGGTGGGCATAAATTTGTCGGAAGGCGACATCACGTCGCGCGAGTAGTTGAAGGTGAGGTTGTTCACCGGAAACTCGCGTGGCAAATAGGCCTTTTTATTGAACGAATAGGTTACCTCGCCCATGCCTTTCCACTTTTCGTCCTTAAAGCCGTAGGCTATGTAGCCCTTGAGAAACAGGTGCTTGTTAAAGTTGGCCGTGGTTTGGGCCGAAGCACGCAGGCGCAGCCCGTCAACAAAGTTGTGCGTTATCATGGTGTTGACCGGACCGATGTCTACCTTCGACGGCTTGTCGGGGTTCACCGATGTTTCTACAAAGTTCTCAATAAATGCCTTGGCCACCCACAGCACAGGTTTGAAGCCTTTCACGCTTTCGAGCTTCTTGATGAGTTGTTTCATTGTGCTCTCGCTCTTGGTGAGCGAGTCGGCACGGTGCTCCTGCCAAAAATGCTCGTCCTGCATCTGTGCATTGGCCGAGGTGAGCGTCTCGCCCTTGAACTTGAAGGTCTTGTCGGGAATGGGTTCGAAGGCAAAGTTGCTATACTCGGTGTCGCGCTTTACCTGGAATTTGCCGGCCGACTTGGTGATGTGCAGCTGCACAAGCATGTTGTCCTTTACAAGCACCTGCTCGCCGGTGGGCAACTGGTCGAAGGTTTGAATGATGCGCATGCTCTGCACAAAGTTCACATCGCTGCGCACAGGTATGCCCATGTCGGCCTTGTAGACGCGGTAAGTGCCATCGGCCATGATGTAGAGGCTGCCCGAGAACCCGAAGTCCTGCGGATTGTTAGGCGTAAAGTCCACCTGTATGCAGCGCTGTTTGCCGTCTACCATCAGTGTGTCCACTATAAAGTAGCGGTAAAACGATATGGCCGTTCGCGACGATATCGGACTGGTAAAGGGGTATTGCAGCAAGCGCACCTCGTCATTGTAGATGTCTACATCGGTAAAGCAGTCCTTCAGCATGGTGTTGACAATGTCACCCGTGTTGAGCAGGTCGTTGATACCGTTTGAGCGCTGGCCAAGAATGATGTTCTTCTCGCTCTTGGGCTCCTTGCGGTAGATAAGGCGCGTGACGGTTTCGTCCACCGACAGGGGCAGAATGAGTTTGCCCGTCTCGTTACACACCTCCACATGGTCTTTAAGGAAAGGCAGTTTCTTGAATTTGCCTTCTTCAAACACCTTGTCGGTCACATCGTTCAGGGCAAAGGTTATTTTGCTGTATTTGTCTATGCTGTAATAGTCGTGCTGATGCAGGTCGCTGCTCTTCTTAGCCGCTATCACCTTGCGCATGAGTTCAACGGCAGGGTTGTTCTTGCGCGAGTATTTGGTTTTCTTGCCCGTCACCTCTGCCGTGCCGAGCGAGCGCTCCAGCGACTTGAGACGGAACACCAGCGAGTCGGCCACCTCCTTCACCGATACGGTTTTGGTTTCGTAGCCGAGCACCGAAAAACGCAAACGACCGGCTTTGAACGGAAGCGTGAAACGCCCGTCGAAGTCGGTTTGCGTGCCACCGCCGTCAACGTATATCACATTGACGAATGGCAGTTTCTCACCAGTTTTACTGTCAATCACCACGCCCGAAATGTTGCGTTGGGCCAATGCGGCACCAATGCAGCCGAGCAGCAAAGTCAAGAGTAAGAATAGTCGTTTCATAAGTTGTGTTGGAAATATAAGGGGTCCCTCCCCTACCCTGCGGAAGGGAGGAACCCCATACTTTTATGTCATGCCAATGCGTGCGGCCGGGCCATCAGGCCCCCACTTACTGCCAACCGTGCCTGTTCGGCACACGCAGCACATTGCATGGTGCTGATGCCGGCATCAATCAATTTCCTCGTCAGCCTCGTAGCCACCCATTTCGCGAATGGCATTCTTCAGCATCACATACTGCTGGAAAAGGTGGTTGATAGGCACCTCGCCCTGCGTGTAGTCGTGCATCGGGCTCTTGAGGAAGAAACTCAGGAAGCGCTGCGTGCCATAGCGGCCCTTGCGGGCAGCGAGGTCGGAGAGCAGCACAAGGTCGAGCAACAGCGGAGCGGCCAGAATTGAGTCGCGGCAAAGGAAGTTAATCTTGATTTGCATGGGGTAGCCCATCCAGCCAAAGATGTCGATGTTGTCCCAACCCTCTTTGTTATCGTTGCGGGGCGGATAATAGTTGATGCGCACCTTGTGGTAATAGTTGCTGTAAAGGTCGGGCTGCTTGTCGGCCTCGAGTATGCTCTCGAGCGTCGAAAGCTTCGACACCTCCTTGGTGTGGAAGTTGGCAGGCTCGTCGAGCACAAGGCCGTCGCGGTTGCCAAGAATGTTGGTTGAGAACCAACCGCTCAACCCCAGGCAACGGGTGCCGATGATGGGGGCAAAGCCCGACTTGACAAGGGTCTGGCCCGTTTTGAAGTCCTTGCCGGCAATAGGCATCTTGGTTTGTTCGGCCAGCTCCCACATGGCGGGAATGTCCACCGTGGTGTTGGGGGCACCCATTATGAAGGGGGCACCCTCCTTCAAGGCTGCATAAGCATAGCACATTGAGGGGGCAATGTGCTCGCGGTCGTCAGCCTTCATGGCTGCCTCGAGGGCCGAAAGTGTGCCGTGCACCTGTTCGTCGATGGGCACATATATTTCGGTTGATGCGGCCCAAATCACTACCACACGGTCAACGCCCTTTTCGGCCTTGAACTGGCGGATATCCTGGCGCAGAGCCTCAACCATGTCCCAACGTGTGGCACAATCCTTCACATTGTCGCCATCAAGGCGCTTGGCATAGTTGTGGTCAAAGGCGGCCTTCATGGGCACAATGGCCTTGAGCTCGTCGCGCACCGGCTCAATGTCGCGGTCGCGCAGCACCTCGGCGTTGAGGGCGCTCTCATAGGCATTGGCCGGATATACGTCCCATGCACCAAACACGATGTCGTCGAGCTGGGTCAACGGCACGATCTCGCCATAGTGCAAGTATTGCTTGTCCTTGCCGCGGCCTACGCGGATTTTGTCATACTGTGTCATTGAGCCAATAGGCTTGGCCAGGCCTTTGCGGGCCATGAGCACACCGGTCATAAAGGTGGTTGTTACCGCACCAAGACCGACGCACATCACGCCTAATTTTCCTTTTGCAGGTTCCATACGAATATTACTGAGTAAAAAGGTTGTTATTATAAAGATATAATGCTTGTTGTTTGGGAAAATGCTGTCCGTGCACTTCATACTACACGGCGCAACTGCAAAGGTGCAAAAAACCTCTTTGCCATGCAAAGTTTTACGCCAAAATTATTGGCCGATGCAGTGTTTATGGAACACATTAAGGTAAAAACAGACACTTTTTATGCGTTGGCGGAATAAGTAAACAAGTTGACAAGTTAACGGGTTAACATGTAAGTTTACCAAGCTTTTTAAGCTTCTTACCATTATGACTTTAACATAATAACTCAACTTTCGGATTTAGCAAGTGCGGGCTGAAAGCCCAATGTAATCCATAGCACTAAACGCTACCACTAAACTCAAGCACAAACTCGAGCACCAAACGCTAACACTAAACGCTAACACTAAACGCAAGTTCTAAACGCTACCTCTAATGGGGGCGACGCGTCTCGCGTCGGGCATCAAGGTTTAGGCTCACAGATAGGCATGTAATTAGTGCTGTCTGAGAGCCTTTATTAATTTAGTGTATTAGCCTTTGCCTTAATGCCCGACGCGAGACGCGTCGCCCCCATTAGTGTTAGCGTTTAGTGCTTGCGTTTAGTGGTAGCGGGACCTTTACCATACTACAAAAGCTTTACTTGCCGAGTATCTTACATCTTACACTAACACGCTGCAACTCATTGACTATCAATACTTTATTTAGTGTAAGATGTTACCAATACCACTTACACGCGACCTACACAACCCTCATGCTGCCACACGGCACAAGCACGGGAGGGCGATATCACGGCATAGGGGAACAGAAAAGTCTGTTGCTCCGACTGATTTTTCTGCGTCCCTGTGCCGTATTATCTACTGCACACGTCCATGTTGACTGCGAGGCTGCGGGGTAAGGTGTGTAAGATGTGTGCAAGGGTGTGTAAGATACTTTGAAATCATCTTACACTCTTGAAACATCTGTGTATCAACTTGTTACGCACAAAAAGTGTAAGATGGCAGTAAAAACACACGCACTCTTTTACATGAGGGATGACGGGGAGGGGGCAAATATTTGTGTACAAACTGCACGCCGTGCGCGACTGGTCTACAGCGCGCCGCACTTCCTTGGCCGCAGCAGCCGCCGTCACAAGGTGTTCCTTGCCGTTGAGCGTGAGGTGCAGACTGAATGTTATGTCGTTTTTTCCCATCATTTTACTATATACAATTATATTTGCCTATATTTGCGGCATGTGTTTTAATATCCTGCGATTATGAGCAAATTTCCAAAACGAATAGACGCAAGGCTCGAAATCAAAATAACCGAGAGCCCCGAAACTGACCCTAAGCGCATAGCCCTTGAGCGACGCATGGAGCGGGCTGGAGCGGTGTGCGTGTTATCCATGATAGCCTCTGCAGTTGCCGTTACTATCCTTTGCAACGTGTATATCTGCGACTTTCTGCTTTTCTTATTTGCGGTACTATTCCTTGTGTCTGTCATATCAGGGTCTATTTCGTGGTCGGCGCGCCAAGCGCTTGATGGCGACTGGACTATGCCATGGTGGATGGGGAGCAGCGATAATTAGCCCACCCCCCACCAGCGCAGCAAACCGCGCCCGTGCCTCCTCCTTTGTGGGTTGAGGTGCGGGCGCGGTTTCGTTTTTACCGCGTGCCTTGGTGTCCCATGGCAGGGGCAGCAGAATTTCACCATTGTCATGCAGTCTTTTTCTGTAACGAGGTATCTTAATATAGAAATTGCATACTCATTGCCCTAAACATGGATATAGAAGAACTGATAGGACGAATAAAAGAAGGAGACAATGTAGCTCTGGGAACATTATATGAGACATACTCTCCTATGATGAGAAATGTATGTGTCAACATAACCAATGAGGACGAGGACATAGTGAATGACCTCGTCCAAATGGCGTTTATTCGTGCTTATTATTCTATCTTCCAACTCCGAGATGCTTCAAAGTTCGGAGAGTGGGTGGCTACAATTACGAAAAATGTGGCTTTGAAACATCTGGCACAGAAACGAAAGATGCCACTGGTTCCTTTTTCGAGTACTATGGAAGAGGAAATGGATAATGGTCGTGCCGTATCTTCCGATTCGCTATTGGCTGAGAAGGATTTGCTTGAGTTGATAGACCAGTTGCCTAAAGGATATGGACGAGTGTTTAGAATGTCGGTTATTGAAGGCTACTCGCATCAAGAAATAGCCGAAAGATTGGGCATTGAGCCACATAGTTCTTCTTCTCAACTATCAAGGGCTAAGGCCATGTTGCGCAAGATTATCAACAGGAGGGGTATGGGGCTTGTTATATTGGTGTTGGCATGCACTCCTCTTGGCATATATTGGCTCATAAACAAAGGTAAGGACAATGTACAAAAGGCCAATATAGCCAGTGAAAAGAGATACCCAATTAGGCAAGCAGGAAAGAAAGAGCCTCACTATGCAGTGAATGTGGTTCCTGCTAATTCTGTTGCAGAGGTACGCCGCAATAGATGCGGTGTATCATCGATTATGCCGCCTGTCAGAATTTTATCTAAGGATAGTACATATACTCCCATGGATTCTGTATCGCATAAGTTAGTAGCGGTGGAAAATAATGATAGCATTTTGCCAGATACATTCAAACTGCCTTGCATTGAAACAGGGCATCACCTTGCTGCCAACGGGCAAAAGGGTAAAAAGCACCAGTGGCAGTTGCTTGCAACAGGTTCTCTTGGTTCGGATTTGGCTCAGAATGCTTATAGAATGTTTGTGGGAAGCACTGACGAAGATATTACTGATGGGCCTCACCCTTCTGCTCCTGAAACTTTCACAACTTGGGAGGAATATTATCAATATCTGCAGCGGACTGGGTATGACGGTATGTCGGAGGAGGAAAAGGCTCTCATGGAAATAGCCAAGAACAACAAGGGTAAAATAGAGGAGCATGAACACCACAGCAAACCAATTACCTTTGGACTTTCTGTAACAAAATCATTCGGGAAAAATTGGAATCTGGAGACAGGTTTGCAGTATTCTCTGCTGAAGTCCGACTTCACGTTAGGCGAAGGTGCGTATTACCTCTATCGGGACCAACAGGTGCATTACTTGGGAATACCTTTGCAGGTGTCGTATAAATGGCTTGATGTCAAGAATTGGTCTGTTTACTCTTCGTTGGGCGGTGCCCTGCATATACCTATATATGGTAAAACAAGCGAAAGATATGTTGTAGGAAACGTTACACCATATACGAACGATTGGCGCGTCACGCCTTCGCTGCAATGGAGCATTGGCACAAGTATTGGAGTGCAATATAAATTTGCTCCTAAGTGGGGTGTCTACATAGAACCTTCGTTTAACTGGTATGTGCCAAACGGCAGCTCTATCCATACAACTTGGACTGAAAATCCGTTCTCTTTCACTATACCTTTCGGCATCAGGTTTACATGGTAATACGCTTGTCATGCAGTCTTTTGAACTTTTGTCGTCTCTTATTGATAGAAGCACAAACGTTTCAAAAGACAAAATGTACAATACTACAGACTACCTGCGCAATGGGGTTCTATACCTCAACAATATTCTTCGCCCCCGGCATAAGAAGCTGAGCACACTGATGATTTATTCCACAACAAAATGCCAATCGCGCTGCAAGCATTGCTCTATTTGGCAAAAGCCTGAAGAGCACTTGTCGTTACACGACATTCAGAAGATTATGGCAAGCCGATGTATCACCAAAAACACTGTTGTGGGACTGGAAGGCGGAGAGTTTATTCTCCACCCTGAAGCCACTGACATCATGGAGTGGTTTATGCACCACCACCCTAACTACACGCTATTGTCCAATTGCCTCAACCCAAAGAAGGTTATTGATGCTGTGCGTAGATACCGTCCCCGCCATCTGTATGTGTCGTTGGACGGTGACAAAGACACATACAAAGCAATGAGAGGTTGCAATGGTCATGACAAGGTGGTAGAAGTGGTTGAGACCTTGAAAGATGAGGTTCCCGTTTCTTTGATGTTCTGCCTTTCTCCATGGAACACCTTCAAGGATATGGACTATGTGATACGTGTGGCAAGGAAATACAAGGTGGATATCCGCATCGGCATTTATGGAACGATGGATTTCTTCAACACTACAGCCGATTTGCTCCAAGCTGACATGAGCAACTTCATACAAAGCATTCCTGCCAATATTCATGAGACAGAAGAGAATTTCGACTTTGTAGCTTTGTATGAAGAGTGGAGAAACGGTCATCTGGAACTGCGATGTCAAAGCATATTCAGCGAACTGGTCATTCATTCTAATGGTGATGTGCCGTTGTGCCAAAACCTGGGCGTAAAACTCGGCAATATACATGAGAACTCTTTGGACGAGATATTTAACTCTCGCCAAGCCGTCCATGTACAATGCCAGCATTCCAAGAGCTGCAATGCCTGCTGGATTAACTTCCATCGCAAGTATGACATCATCTTGTTGCGCAACTTCGAGAAAGTCTTTACCAAGAGAATGATAGAATGGTTCTACGGCAAATATCAATGGACAAGCAATCAGAAGGTGACCTACAAACAATACATGAAACGGATTATCAGAAGATGAGATACACAAAGCAATTAATCGACCGCTACAAGCACTCTCGAAGCACCAGTCTTTTAAGGCACAATTATCTCGGCAAATACGCATTTGTCGGAATAGGCAATCATAGCATGAATAATCTGTATCCTGTACTTGCCTTCCTGCATGTGCCCTTGAAATACATTTGCTGCAAGTCCGCTAATAAATTGCCTTTGATAGAAAACGCTTACCCTGGTGTGCATGCCACCACTTCCTTGCAGGAAATACTGGCTGACAAGGATGTTAAAGGCGTTTTTGTCTCAGCTGCTCCACAAGCGCATTTTGCAATAGCCACAGAAGTGCTGAAGAGCGGCAAGGCACTATTCATCGAAAAGCCCCCTTGTCAAAGCTTGGAAGAGTTGGCACGGCTGATGGATTTGCAAAAGGAGCATGACACCATAGTGGAAGTTGGACTACAAAAGCGGAACTCGCCAATCATGCGCATTTTGAAAAAGGAGTTGAAACAGAGCAAAGGTGCTGTATGCTATAATCTTAAATATCTTACAGGTGCCTATCCTGAAGGTGATGCCTTGCTCGACCTCTTTATCCACCCATTAGATTGCATGACATATCTATTTGGCGAAGGCCAAGTAAAATCTGCGGTAAATGTTGAAAATCATACTCTGATGCTCATTCTTGAACACCATTGTGCCACAGGCATTCTTGAACTGTCGACGGGTTATTCTTGGAGTGATGCAAAAGAACATTGGACCATAAACACAGGCAGAGGGGTTTATGAGATGGATCAATTCGACAACTTAACTTTTCGGCACAAATCAAGAATACTAATGGGAATACCGATGGAAAAAGTGTTTCCGTGCGGAAAGACTACCGTCAGTCTGTTTGAAAGGAACAACTTTGTACCTTTGCAAGTGAATAACCAAATTGTGTCTCAAGGCTATTACGACACGATAAAGGGGTTTGTAGATGCCGTGGAGGGGAAGAAAACATGTGCATTATCTTCATTGGAACACCTGACTCACACCTACTCTTTGATAGAGAACATACGAACACTGATATAACAACGGCAGAATTATCTTTTGACCTTTAACGATTAAAGTCCCAACCGCATATATACTATATGCTGATGGGACTTGTCATTTTGATTATATGGTTGCGGCGTTTCACAGCGCATCATGGCGCAAACATTCCCAATTATTCAAACAGTATGTTTGCACTACTATACGGAAAAAGCAGTTACGAATGTCGTAACTGCTTCATTTTCAATGTGTACCAGCTAGGGCTTGAACCTAGGACCTCCAGATTATGAGACTCGCAAAGTGATATTCCATGAGATTTTGTTATTTGTAATCACTCCTGATTATCAATGCTTTACAAAATTATCATCTACTTTGGATTTCAAAAAATACCCCTAACTGAAATAGTTTGTTTACGCATTGTTTACGCAGAAAATATTGCACAATAGCACCAGACCCTTAGTGGATATGTACTCTCTGGTTCCTGCATACTCTAAGGGGAGTGCTGTCCGCGAAACCTATCAATGATTTTATTTGGCTCAGTAGATACAATATTCTTTGGGAACTAATTTTGTGTTCTACTCATTTATGGACTCCAATACAACAAATGTACTCCTTGGAAATTGCGAAACATAGGCTAGATGTTAAAATTACCAACGAGAAATCACCAAATTCTTTCCAATATTTGTAAAACTGGAAAGTATTTGATAGCTTTGCGCAAAAAATCAATAGTATGGTAATTGAAAGAACTCCAGAAATAAATAAGGAAGATTTATTTGAAGCTATAATATCTCCTCCAAATATACAAATCGAAGAGATTGTGAAAAAAATCAATAATTCCTTCGATTATTGGGATACTGTAAAATACAAAAAGTGCCCTGCCGGATATACACCTACGCGACTGTGGACCTTTGTCAAAGCCTCCAGACTAAAAAGCATGGTGAAAGTATGGGAGAAATACGGTGTGAATTTGAGTTTGACAAATGTGATGCAGAGAATGTGTCATGAATTTGACATGTCTTGGGGAGGAAGTTGGGGAGCAGACTCAACTATTGATTCCAAAAATAAGGAACAATATCTTGTTAGCTCGTTAATGGAAGAAGCCATATATTCCAGTCAAATGGAAGGAGCCGCAACAACAAGAAAGGTCGCCAAAGAAATGCTTAAGAAGCAAATGACTCCGAGAGACAAATCCCAACAAATGATTCATAATAACTATCAAACAATTCAATTTATTGTTGACCATAAAGATGAACCTTTGTCCAAAGGGTTGTTATTGCAGATACATCGTCTAATGACAGAGAAAACCATGCAGAATCCTGATGACGCAGGACGTTTTAGGAATAATAATGACGTTGTGGTAGAGAATGGTATCACGCATGAAATTGTCCATACTCCGCCTTCCTATACGGAAATTCCTCAGTTTGTAGATGATCTCTGTGAGTTTTTTAATGAAAAAAATAACAAACAATTTATTCATCCTATCATTCGTGGAATAACCATCCATTTCATGATATCCTATGTCCATCCTTTTTCTGATGGTAATGGACGTACTGCTAGAGCTATGTTTTATTGGTACATGTTAAGACAAGGATACTGGTTGACAGAATACCTCTCCATCTCAAGAGTTATTGCCAAATCAAAAAAAGCCTATGAAAAAGCGTTCTTATACACAGAGGCTGATGACATGGATATTGGTTACTTTGTTTCGTACAATCTAAGAGTGTTGGAACAATCTTTTAAGCAATTACAAGATTATATCAAGAGAAAACAAAACGAAAAAAAAGCAGCAAATATATATTTGCGCATGGGTGATTTCAATGAACGTCAAGCACAAATTATTAAATTATATGCGGATGATCCTAAAGCATTAATAACGATAAAAGATCTGCAGATAAAATTTGGAATTAGCCCAACCACTGCAAAAAGCGACATCATTGGCTTGCTGAAAAAAAATATTATAACAGAGATCGCATTAAACAAAGTGAAAAGGGCTTATATTAGAGGAGAAGGGTTAGACTCTTTGCTATCCCAATGATATATCTTATGGGCAATCATTGTATCAAATTCTTTCCAGTATTGCAAATATTGGAAAGGATCTGATGATTTTTGAATGCTTTGAATTATGCAAACCCATTTCACCAGTATGAAGAGCCAATTTGGCATTTCAAGATTGTATGGTTGCTGAGTATCAAAGAGAATCATTGCGTAAACACACCTAACTCAAACAGTTTGTTTACGCAATTATACAAAAAAGCAGTTACGACGTTCGTAACTGCTTCATTTTCAATGTGGACCAGCTAGGACTCACGGATTGTTTTTTGTTGTGTATGTATAACGCAATAAAACACTGATTATCAAGCACCTTAGAAATTAGACTGCGCAATATATCACAACTAAACGCAACAAATAGCACGCAATTTCGCACGCATTTCTTTTAGGTGCGTGCGATTTCTGTTACGCACCTCGTAAAAGTTACTGGGCGCAAAGATAATGCTTGTCAGGCGTTTTTCTGACAGATAATATGTTTTGCAACATATTTTGCAAAAATAATTTGATTTTCGCTTGCATTTTTCAAACAAATGCCGTATCTTTGCAACGTAAATAAGAAACAAAGTAACAACCTCTAAAACAAAATCAAAATGAAATATTTCGCAGAATTTACAGCAAACAACGGTTCAACAACAATATCTGAGCCGTACGAATACACAAATAAAGCCATAGCCATCAAAGATATAAAAAGCATTGTGAGAGGCGAACATTTTCACCAACCTTACAATAGCTCTAAGTACATGGTCTGGGACAGCGAAGGCGAAATAATCGCTTCTGGATATATACATGACAATGGGTGGTGGTCTATTAACGAAGGCGAAATTGGTACAAACATAAACGATAATTGGTAATGTTAACATCAAATCTTAAGGCAAGAGAGGCTATCTACGAGGTCGTAGAGCCTCGATATTTTGAAAATGCCGAGTCCCTCTCGGCAGAGGACGAGCAAGGTGAAGTTTACGATTTCTTGAAAGAAATCGGCACAGAGAGCTACGAAGAGTGGCTGAAAAGTCACGAGAACGACTACTATTTTGAGGTAGTCAGAGTCGACCGCTATTTCTACGCAGTTGCATATCAAGACTACACCACCCCCGCGTGGGCAGTCGAAATCGAAGCTCTTGAAAAATAAAAAAAACACAGCCCTCGACATCACGGTTAAGTCAATTACAATGAGAGAGTGGATTACCGAAGAATACCTTAAAAAGGCCATTGAAAAGGCCGAATTCAACTGCTCTGGAGAGCATGTTGATTATAACATAACAGGAATAAACGAATTAAGCGAAGAAGGTGCTTACTTAGTTTTCGCTGAGTCAGATGATTTAAGTGTAAAAACATCTTTTGTCGCTTACGATGATGGCACTTGTTATTTCTTGAGCGATTGGCAGGGGGCTTACCCAACCAACGAAGATGAAATCCAAGATTACAACGATTGGGTTACAATAGATTGGCAAAGACTGCCTGTCTTATTTAACGGGTTACCAAGACGATTGCTCTAATAAAATGTAACATGGAAAAAAACACATGGGGCGGCCGACGCCCCAACGCAGGCCGCAAAAAAGTAGGTAATGCAGTATTATACTGCCGAATGCCACAAGAGGCAGTAGACGAAATCAAGACCTCTGCTCAGAAAGAAAACTTAGCGGTAGGTGACTACCTAATCAAGCAACTCGGACTCTAACGAAAAAAGCGTGACGATGTGTCACGCTTTTCTTCATTCAAAACTCTCCATATACCGCCATATCTTGTTACAAGGCGCATCTTCATCTTCAAAGAAAAACGCATGACCAGTCTCTATAATCAAGTCTGTTGTCAACGTCTTGCACAAGTCGGCATAAGCCGCATTAAACGCTACATACTTGTCGTAATCCGTCACACAAGGTTTGAATTGCAAGCCCTTCGTAGCTTCAAGCACCTGCTCCATGCTCCAGTGCGGCCCGTGGTGCTCTGTGCCGTCCTTAGTCGTGTAGTATATGCGGCTTACCGCCTCCTCTGCACTCTCCTTGTCAAAGTGCTTGCACTTGCCACCACCCTTGCAAAATACCATATATAATCGTCCCATAACCATCATTTCTTAAACTCATTTATAAAATCACGAAGTACAGCCCCAAGGCTCTTCACCTCGTTTTCAATGCCCTCAATCCGCTTGTCTTGCGCGCGCTTTTCGGCAAAGGCTGGATTAAGCTCCTCCAACAACTGGTTACAATTTGTAACCGTTTGCTTGTGCCGCTCAACCTGTGACAAAGCGTCCTCGCTTGCAGCCTTAAGTGCTTCCACCTCCCTTAGTATGCCGTCCTTATCTGTTGACAGCACAAGATGCCCTGCATACGTTATTGTTGCGGTTTCGGGAATTGTGTAGGTCTTGGTCGCGCCATCAGCCTCAATGGTTATGTCCACAACAAGGCCCGTCGGCTGCGCGCCAAAAGCCTTGGATTGGTTATTGTCGTAACGCGGAACTGCGACACTCACGGCCTTGCCTTGATAATACCTTGCCCCCTCCTTATCAAGGAAGTAAATCGGATAGCCTATCTTTATGTCTTTGAATAGCATGATTTCAACGTGTTAGTAGCACGTGGGGCAATCACCTCCCCACGTGCTTGTTATTACTTCTCTTTCGACCTTTTCCGCGACCTCGCGAAAAAGCTATTATCCACCTTTTCGTTGGTGTCAACAATATGGTCATCAGTGGTAGTTTCCAAAATGGAAACACCTTCCCTTCATGCCGTGGCAGTAGTCTTGCCCAAAGCTGCAATCAATGCGGCAGTCTGGTTCTGCTGCGACAACTCCAATCTCGCGTCTTGATACTTGCGGTCTATGTCGGCATACCAGTGGCTGTTCAGTGCATCAATAATGCGCTGCGTGTTGTCTTGACCTGCACGAATTACATCGCACTTGTCTTGTGACATCTGGTAGCCAACCGAGCTAAATCCGCGCTCCACAGACGAGTTTACGAAATTGAGGCTCTGCTGCAAGGAGTTGGTCTGTCCTTGTATTGCGAGCTGGTTCTCATAGCCCATCTTGGTGATGCTATTCTGCGTGTTGCAGCAACAATTCTGAATTGCCTGGATAACTGCCGCATCACCTCTCTCCGCTGCGTTGATTACGCGCTCTGCCGAGAAACCTACCTTGCCGCTTACGTTGTCAATAGCGGAGCGAACAGCGCACACGCCTTGCTGCAACTGATTAAAGTCGCAATTAAGGTTTGCGCCCAGTGTGGTCAAGGCATCGTTATTGCCCTTGATTGCCTGCATCAGCAGGTCGGAGTTGTGGTTGTCTGCCATCTGAGAGCGCAGCGACTGAATTTGACCTTGTATCTCGGCATCTTGCAGACCATTGCGGTTGCCAAACCCGAAGCCATTGCCACCGAACATGGCGAGGAAAATAAGATACAAAAACGGATTGTTCAACCACTGGTTAGCACCTCCAAGGCCACCGTTCATCATAGCTGCCAGGGCCATGGGGTCATTGCCCTTGTTGTTCGCCATTGCCGCGTAAGCAAGCGCATCATTACCTCTGTCGCAACAGATTACTTTCTCTACATTGTCCATAATTATGAATGTATTAAGTCGGTCGGGGAATATCCCCCGATAGCGCAAAGGTGGTGACAAGTTGCTTGTGAGTTGCTTGTGAGTTTTGTTAGTTGCTTGTTAGTTGTTTGTTTCCAAACAAATAAAAAAGACCACCTGCAATGGGTGACCTTTACTCATATTGGCAAGGAAACGGATTTCCTTACCTCATAAAAAAAAGTGACCCATACGGGCCACTTCGATAATTAAAAGTCCTTCAAGAAATATGAATGATGTCCTCGCCAAAATACGCTGATATTTTGGCTATTGTAGACAATGTAAAATTGTGCGTTCCTCCAAGCCATCTTGATACTTCTGCTTCTGAACGCCCAATGCCTTTCGCAAAATCTTTTTGCGTCATTCCTCTTCCCTTCAAAATGTCAGCTATCTTGTCAGACACAGACATAGAGAGATTTACTTGTCTCTCAATGTCGTTCGGTATCCGATTCATAGCTTCCATAAAGAACTTTCGAGCTTTCATAATTCAAAATCTTTGTCTTTTGGATTAAACTTTCTTTCTTCTATTGTGACTTCGCCCCTCTTTATCGCAACTTTAAGTGCTTTGTCTAACTTTTGCAAAGTTACAACATATCCGTTCAAGTCATCACAATCTTGGTATTTTTGTGCCTTTTTTACACCTCCATTTCCTGCTATGAGTATGCTGTCATTTATTCTCACGCAATACAATCTCAATTTTCCTGAGTCTATAGGAAGCGCACATACACCATCGTTGTATTTCCCCTCTGGCCGAAAGTAACGTTCAAGAAAGCCACTAACCTCCAGCATTCGTTTAATAGCTGTAAGTATTGTGTTTAAGTCCTTGCTGTAACTTTCATTGTGCTTCTGGACGAATTTCTCAAATTCGCTAATACTATCGCCTTCTAAGCAAATAGAAAACAAACTGCCTTTTTCTGCTTCTGCAACTGATTGTAATTTAACTGATGCCATTTCTAATGTTTTATAAATAACATTGCAAAGATAACAAATTGTTCAATAGGAATTACCTTTTAAGGTAATATTTTTTGCAAAAGTGTTTTTACCTCCTCCCTCATCACCCGAGCAGCAAGCCCCTTAAGCCTGTACCTTGCACTATTCTTCAGCGAGTTAACTCTCTGCTGACTCATGCCGCTAAGGAATGCAATATCACCCTCGCTCATACCAAGCTCCATCAGTACGTCAACAAGCACCACGCGCGCAACCACACACCGCTCAGAGCGACAGTTGGCAAGCGCATCAAAGTCAAGGCCGCTGGCTTGCATCACGGCTTCAACTGCACAATCAAAAATCTGTTGTAATTGTTCCATTGTTCATAAGTGATTTTGTTTTGTAAAAAAATAAGCACAAAGGCAAGCACGGAACACATCACCATGCGCCCATGCTTGCCCAACAAACAACCCAACAAAATCACTTATACTTACTATATATACTGTAATATAACAACACGCATATTACTAATATAAACAGACCGCCAACGGCCCGAACCCTCCACCTTGCAGGAGGCTTCTCAACCTTTGTAACAGCATCACGCACCGTAGCCTTGTGGCTTGTGCTGTTTGTGCGGTGTGTGCGGCATGACACATGACTGCTCGCACTAAGAGCGTCCTTGTTGTGATACACGCTGCGGTCGCGATACACATACTTCGTCAGCACCTTGCCAGCTGTGTCCACCACAACATAGGTAGTCATGCGGTCCGTCACACTGTCCACTGTTTCCAAATTGGAAACTTTCACAATCGTATCGCGCACCATCACGCTGTCGGTCTTATACACTATCAGCGTGTCGTGAGTGCGCTCCATGCTCTGCACAACCTTGCGCGCGCAACTGCTGTGCAAGACAACTGCACAGATTATCACGAGAAAAAATCCACTAACTCTACGCATATTTTCGGTTATATTTGTTATCTTTGCAGTGTTTAATTCCCATATTAAAAGGGCACATCCTAAAGAAGCACTTAACTGCCGCACGAGTTTTTCCGTGTGGCAGTTTTTTTACACGAACTTACCATAGGCAAAGTGGCTCACCCGATTTAGCCAGCCATTAAGGTTCACCTTTTGGCTCGGATTCTTGGCAACAATAGCCTTGTAAAAAGCTATTCTGCCCTGCTTCAACGCTCCGAACAGCGGCAGAGGACTGCGCGTGTTAACCGCCTGTAATGTCTGCTTGCCCATGATGCCATCGGCGGTCGTCTTAACTATCCGCTGCAAGTGCGTCACGGCCGTCTTGACTCCGCTGTTATAGGCCCAGTCCACGAGAATAAAGGCCACACTCTTGTCCTGTATGTAGTCAGCCTTGCACTTGTCCCAGTAGAATTTCTTAAAAATGTACTCCCACTCCGCATCAGTAATGCGTTTCAAGTCCTCAACCGTCTTGTGCTGTCCATACACACTTCGGTAGGTCGCTAATGTCACGCCCTTGTTCGTAGGTCCTCCCTTGTCGGCCTTATTATTAACATAGCCGCCCTCGCGCTCCAGCACAAATGCCGCTAATTCTTTCCAAATTTCCATACGTCATAACTTATTTTTCTTACCTTTGTAGGTGTTAATATTTTTGTTTTGACATGGTTATGTGAGTGGTTGGTGCGTTGTGAAACGCGCCAATTTTTATTTCAATTCTTGTTCAATCACATCTCCGATGTCAGCATCTTTCTTCTTGATGTAAGCCACGAACAACCGCTTAATAGAGAAACGTTTCTTGATGCCGTGAATGTCGCACACATGACCATAAATGCTGTCGAACTCTATCAGCAATGCTACCGCACCGCCTATTGCTCCGCCTATCACGCTGTTGCCTATGCCGAATGGCTCTAAAATGCCTTTAGATAGTAGTAGCCCGAAGATGATAAAGTTGATGTATTCAAGGAACTTCACAATCGTTCTGCGCAATGCGCGCGAGAGCCTGAAATCTTCCTTACGCACCTTTACACTCGCTGTAAGGCCGCTCCAAAAGTCGGTAAAGACAAGTACGATAATAAAAAGCACGAGCCACCGCAGGTCGAACAACACTTGCAGCAATTCTTCGTAAAAAGTGCCAGCAAGCATCGCTCCGCTTGTCACCAGCACAGGACTTCCTCCGCTTGTGCTTACTGTTCTCAGCATTCACCCTCCTTTCTACTTATATAGGCTTCTATCTCTCTCGCAACTTCAACTATCTCATCTGGCTTTATGTCGCCGCGAGATGCTGCTATCTTTACGCACTCAATCCTAATTTCTTGTAGTCTGTTCATTATAATCCGAGTTTTGCTTTTATCTTATTTAATAATTCTCTGTCCGCTGCCGTCATTACACCAGCCTTTGCGGTTGTCGCAGCCGAAATGCTTAATGTGCGCGTGCCGCCCGTGGTGAAAATCGGGGTGATTATCTTTACCTCTGTGGCTGTGGAGTTCTGCTCGCGCAGTTCAAAGGCGTCAATTCTGCGGTACACGTCCCACCTCATCAGCCCGTTGCCGCCCGTCCATACAGTCGGCAGCCACACTTGGCTGTAGTTTGTTGCGTTCTCGTCATTCTCGGCTCCCCAGTGCTTGATGCGCAGAAACTTGTCGTAGCCTTCATTCTGGTATATCCACATTTTTGCGCCCAAAATGGTGCGCGGGTTGTCGGCAGAACCTTGCGAGTACACGTAATTTGCCGTAGTCCCCGTTACACTGCTCTGCACTGTCGGGGGCTTGATTGGTGTCATCGGTGTATTCCAGCTGCCCCACTTGCCGCCTTGATAGTAACGGACTGCAATGGTCAAGTTGCCCGTGGTGTTGATTGACGCAATGCTCGTCTTTGCTGAATTGAACGTAATGCTGCCTTGTATCGTCTGCATTAGCACGGTGTCACCAACATTCAGATTAGAGAATGTCACAAACAACGGAATGCCCCAACACTTCACGCGGTGCAAGCCCTGTGCAGTCTCAGCATTGAACGCGTCAAGTTCCTTGTTTAGCTCGTCAATGGTCGTTACATTATCGTGCGCAATGAGCCATTCTGCGGTGTTTGCCAAGGTGCTGCGCTCCTGAGCATTGACAAGACCGCTCTTTATCGTTGAGTAGGGTATGTATTTGTTCTCCCCGTTGTCGTTTATCACGACCATCTCGCTGCCCGTCAGACTCGTGTCCTGCGGTAGCGATTTTAGTACATCTTTGAGTTTTACTGTTGCCATATCGTTTAGGGTTTTAATATTCCACCGCCAGGGTTAGGCGTTAGTGGCACTTTTGTCCATGTCATCTGTCCTATATTCGTGTTATCCTTAATGTTGAATGACGGCTTATCTATACTGCCGCTGCCAAGGTCGCTGCTCGTGCTGCCTTCTTCTACGAGCCAATAGAAACTCCCGTTTCCTTCAATACAGCCAGTTAATATAACAGCCTTACCAGTATTCAGTCTGTAATAGGATATTGAACTCTTTCCAGATGCCATAGTCGAGTCCTTCTTGTAGAGCGCACCCGAGACACCAGCTTTTATGTCTATTATATTCTGATTATGTACTTGCGACATCTTGTTTATTATATAGAACTTATAATCAAGAAGCGCTATGGATTCTGCATAATCGTTTGCATTATTACCATAAGGAGGGAGTAAAAGTGTCCTTTTGTCGCCTATATCGTATGACAATATTACTATCGGGTTGATAACGAAAAAGTTCGGTCTGTAATAGCTTCCTTTAAGAGTAAAAGCCTTTTCCCATTCCGTATCATTCGTAACTTGTGTTAGCCCTTTCAGATATGAACCTACAAGCAGCCCGTTCACTTGCCCACTCTCGCAGAGGATATTCCCACGAAACCAATACTTATCATTCTTCGGGTCAATTATCACGCGGCATTCGTCTTTATATACACCATACAACCCAACTACATTCGTGTCCTTGCCGCCAAGGTCGAAGCCCTCACCACTCATCGCGATACCTGTAAACTTTCCGTCTGCGTCCTTTGTACCAAACGCGGCATTCTTCGCGGCCACATAGTCCGCACCAAGTTCGGTAGTCTGTCCGTCCCACTGACGCACCCATGAAGGCATATTTACCTTGTCTATCGCAATATCTGCAATGTCGTTGTCGCTCCTCGTCCATGCGCTTGCAGCCTTGCCAACTTCAAGTTTGGGTTCTGTAACATACACACACGGAACCATGAGCAGATTTTGAGGAACTTGCTTCGTAATTACGCGGAACAGACAAAGACAAGTATCTGGCAAATTGGCTGCGGTCTTGAATGTGACGGTGTGACGAAACCAAGAGGCTGGTGATGGTTGGAATTTAACACCGCCATCTTTGGGCGTGTCTTGTTCCTTGCCGTCTACAATTATCTTTTCTGTGGTGTCAACCATTGTAAGGCCATCGGTGTCCCATGTCCACAGATAGGTATAGAGTGGCTGTGCTACGAGTTTGCTCTTTAAGTAGAAAGAAAGCGTGTACCAAGTTGATGGCGCGATTTTGCTCTTGACATTTTGCTGAAAAAAATCAACATACGAGTCAGGAGTCGGCAAATCTCCATTTATTTTGAATGCAGTTTCTATCTGCACCGCGCCATGTCCGTTCAAACCGTCAGACCTCGTACCTTTCAGTTCAAAAGTTTTGTCTGTGGTCGGCACATTGTCAAACGTTTCTTGCTTGAACTCTGTATAGTCAAGCAAGTTTGGGCGCATATCCTGCCCGTCCGTGCCATCTTTACCAGGCGCACCATCTTTGGCCATATAGCTCACGCTGTAAGAGTACGTGCCATCGGGCCATTTCGTGCGCGTCCACAGGTATTTGCCCACTTCCGATGGCGGCACGCTGTTTAACCATGTCCCCGTTGGCGCATTAACTCCGCTGCTGCCTATCTGATAGGTCACATTGCTCTTGCTGTTCGCACCCCACTTTATCACCACATCACTGCCTATCGTCACTACACCAGTTTTGGGGTCGTAATCTATCGCACCTTGCCCAAGGCTAAAACTGCCGTTCTCGTTAAAATGGTAATTATATTTTCCGCTATTGCTGTTAAGTGATATTATTGTGCCATTTTGCAGATACAAACCAAATCCACCACCATCAGGTATGCGGCCTAAGCTTGCAACTATCTTGCCCGAAAACGACTTAGAATTGATACCATTAAGCAAGTCAATGGTCGGCACACCGATTTCAGTGGCATGGAGGTATATAGCACTCTGTCGGCTCGTGTCGGTTGTGTTGCCATACTGCACAATCTCGTCACCAGCCGCAGGCAAGTTCATCGGCACATCATTATTTGCGACCCATTCCGATTCTTTGTCCTGCATGATTTCGCCAGAAAACTCGCTTGCCATGACGGTAAACCAGCCCTCCTTCATGTTTGCGCTCTCAATCTTCACCCAATAGCCCTTTATTCCCTTTGTCTCGCCATCAGAACCTACCTCCACACGCTGGCAGCGTATAAGGTCGTTCTTCACAAAGCCGCCATATCCGTGAGTGGCTTCGCCTTCAAGCTTAATGAGGTAATATTGGTTTCCGTGTTCATCGGTGCGCAGACTTACTTCCTTCACTTTGCCGCACGCTTGGCTGATGCCGAGAGAGCCGCATATCGCACGCACTTGGTCTATTATCAGCTCGTGCGCAATAAAGGCTTTACGCACCTTTACATTGTCTATTTCAAGCGTATATTCGGGGCTTTCTTCCGAACCACTGTTAAATATCTTCCACCCATGGCCCATGAAGTCCGAAGCAAAGTATTCTTGCATCTCGCATACCACCTTGCCGAAAGCGTTAAGCACCTTGTTTCCAGTGCTTCTCGCGCTCCCAACAAACCCGTTGAACCATGTGCTAAGTAATCTTGCCATATCTATTCAAAATATTCTATTATACCATCTGCGGCAGTGTCATTTCCGCTGTAACCGCTTGAGAACATTGCACCAGCCTCGAATGTTATCAGTCCTTGCGCGTTGTCATCATTGCGGCTGTGCAAGAATATGTTCTTCATGCGCAGAGCAGAATACACATTATCATCAGTTTCTTTCGTTGTGTCATTAGTCTTGATGATGTAAACTGATGCTCCGCCCGATGTGCCTTCGCTTACGAGTGTGCTGCCGCCAATATTAAGGCTCACTTCGTTATTTATCTGTTTCTCCAAGTCCTTGAACTTGGAATAGGTAGCCTTCTCGCCTATGATGTATGTAGGGCTGTCGTAAGGTATGTCCATTTTCTTCTCGTAGCCCATAACGCGGCTTTCGCGCTTTCCACTGCGGAATAGTGCAGCGTTATACATTGTCACTCGTCTGCCGAGGTCGAAGTCCCATGCGTTTTTTGCATCAAGGTCGCTGCCGCTGTAATCTTGCACTATCTCATTGCCGTAATCGTCAACGAGTGTGTTGCCGCTGTCATCGGTAATGTTTGTTTTCTCCCTCACACCATACGCTATATCCGAAAACAAGGTGCATTCGTAGGTATTCGGGTCAATCATCATTTTCTTGATTTGCTTCTGCGTTTCCGCTGCAAGTTCTTTGCGAGCCTTGTCTATCAGTCCAAGATTTTCAATTCTTGAACTGTCCCAGCCAGTAAGGATAAATTCGTTGCCTTTTTCGGGGTGCATTGACTTATTCGGGAGGTATAGGCCGCCATCGAACTGCTTTCTCAGAATGCGAAAGAATTGATGGTCAATGGTTGGCTCTGTTGGCGTTTCGGAGCTGTTGAACTGCACATCAAATGTCAGTCCTGCAAGTGGGCCAGACTGGAAGATGACTTGCATATTCTCGCCATTTGGGAGCTGCCATGCAATATCAAAGACAAACGAGTTCGTCTTGATGTAATATTCGGTGTATTTCTCGCCTGTGGGCTGCTTGTTCTCGTCCACCACATTTTGCAGTTTGTCGCGCACCTCCGTTATCTCTGACTTGGTGCGGGGATAGATGTCATCGAATACAAGCACTTTCTCAACAATTTCTCCGTCCTTGGCCTCTTGTGTGTCTATATATCCAGGCGATGGCAGCGTTAATCGCGTTTCAGCGAGGGCCTTGATAGACTCTGCGTCTTGTTTGTTTGCTGGGAAGAAGTGTGTCGGAAGCTTCGCTGTTACAAGGTTGTCAAGCTTGAATTTTTCTCCACCTTTAAGCGTGATTGCGCTCTTTGCAATCTTGAACATACTCGTATGTACGTCAAGCGATGGTTCGATGTATTGTGTAGTGTTATACCATATAGCCTTTGCTTCCTTTTTCGTTTCAGTGAATGTTATTTTGCATTCCGCTTGCGTGTATGAATCGTCTTTCGTTGTAGCAAAGCCAAGGCTCGCTTTTTCATCTGATATGGACAACTTCCCTTCTACCCCACGGGCTGAAAGTACTAAAACTAAAAGATATTCAATCGTAACAGAAGTTTCTTCGGTTAATTTTACAGACGGGATACAGAACTGATACGAGTTGTATTGCTGACCTGAGCCTGAGCCATATTCGTTCAAGTTGAGTGAATACTCCTTATACGCCAAGACACGTTCATATTCTTTTCCGCCAATTTTAACAGCACTACCCTTTCCACTGTCAACGCAACGAACAATCGCGTATATTCGCCCACTTATATACCATTGACTATCAATAGGTCCGACTGTACTCCATGACAGAAGCAACCCGACTCCAGAGTTCTGTTCTTCATGAGACCCTTCTCTTAACTTAACAGCGTTCTTTGCCGTAATACTGATATACTCCGTTTTAGCACCACTGGCAGCACCTACCAAGTATTTATCAGAATAATAAAATGTTTTCTTATCAATCGATATTGTGCCAAAATCATTCACAGCTGGCTTCTCAACCTTTATCTGTGAGACCTTGTCAAAATACTCGGAGTAGAAAGGGTATTCGGAGCTGAAATACCAACTGTCTGTTGTTCCTTTCAGCCCCGTGACGGTAAGCTCTACATCACCTTTATCCCAGTTTGCAGGCAGATTGTTTGATGAGCCAAAGGCATACACACGCGTTGCATAGTCTGTTTCGCTCTTAGACCCGTCCATGCTTTCTACATTCTTGCCAAGTATAAAGTCCACATTCGTTCCCTCTGCGTCCTGGCACTTGCCGAAGTGTATCACATTGCCTATTACCCACCATTCAGTGTCCCACGCCTCTGCTATCTGTGCAAGCGCATCAATGTAGTTGACTGACGAGTAAGATTGCGTTTTGACCTTTTTCAAATCATTGTCATCTTTAGGCACGTAAAACCCGTATTCCTCCGTACCATTATAGCGCATACCCTCCACATCGTTAAGGCAGCGCACAAGGGTTCTGACTTGTTCTTCAAGGTTGGCCGTGAGGTTGAATGACGCCTCCAGCGTGTTGTTGTACTCCGACTTGTACTTGTACATTCGGTTCTTCCACGCGAAGTAGTATGCTTCGAGTTTCAGCTCATACTTATAACCGCCCGTGTTGCTGTCGTATGTCGGTGATTGTATCTCTGTGACTTGATATACCTTGTCATGCCACGTGCAATATGAGCCAATGGGGAAGAATACGGGTTCTGCGAGGTTGAAATGCAGTTCCACGTAATCTTCCTTCATCAGCTCTTTGCGTTCGATGCAGCCAACGAAGATGTTTGGCATCTCATATAATAGCTCGCCCTTTGGGCTGTATATTGGTATTGTCATTCAGAGTGCAGTTTTATCGGTCTGTCGGGTTCGGTTCAAGGAACTTGATTTTAATGGTTCTGAAATTCTCTCGTCTGTAATCCTTGATTTCTTCAACCTTGCGAAAAAGTAGCTTGAATGTCTGCCCGATGCGTAATGCCTCAAAGTTAATCATACCGCTGCGCAATACACCAAGCATAAGGTCTGTATTAGCTTGTATCTCGCTGTACGTGCTGCCTTCAAGTAAGAATGTTAGTGAAAACTCGCGTTTCTGGGCCTTTATACTATCCGAGTTTATCACGAGCCTTACTCCATTTTCGAGGCGACTCTCGTTGCTGACTACTTCTTTTGTTTCCCAACTTCCTTGCAGTGTGTCGTACGTACCTTTCAGTGGTTGGGCCTTATAGTTCAACCAAATATCCTTTCCGTTGATTTTAATCTGTCCTGTCATATTCTTACATGTTACGAGTATTCTTTTCTATCTTTGCAAGCCGCTCATTCATGCTGTATAGTTCATTTGTATTTTTTTCTATTGCTGCAAGATGGCTTACAGAAGTCCGTTGTATCTCTATTGAGGTGTCGTAATACTCATTTCTGCCTCTTTCGATACTTATCATCTGACAGAGGCTGTCATTTATTTTGTCGTATTTCTGCGTGTCAATGAGTTGATTATCACGTATCTGATACAATGCTTCTGTCTGCGCCAATGCGCGGCCGCTAAGTTCCTCGATACTGCTCTCTGACGCTGCTGCGAAGCCTTTTGTTTGCGACCCGTCACTTGCTTCACCGCCAAGCCCGACATTGTTCAGTGTGTCGTTTCTCTTATTGGTAAAGTAGTTGCTCTTCTCTTCCAGTTCTTGTTGAAACTTACGCGCGTCCTCCTCGGTAAGTTTGCCGCCATCGGCCTCTACTTGTTTCTGATAGCGTTCAGTAAAATCCTTTGTCCATGCTTCGACTTCTTTACCCATCGTGTTATCAATGAGAGCTTTGCGCATCTTGTTCTTTACATCATTCGCAAAATCATCTGCGCCCTTAGTCATGTCTTCGAGAACCGACATGAAGTTTGAGTACATATCATCGAACTTGATACCTGTCATCTTCTCTTTCGTGTCCTCTTGGAAGTCTTGCGTAGCCTTCTTGCATTCAATCAGCTTGTCCAAGTAGTCTTGCATTTCCACGGGGAGCTTCGCCCAGTATTCGCCATTGTCTGCGCCTTTGACTGCTACAAGTTGGTCGTAGCTGAGGTTCGTTAGGTCAGACACGCTGTTAATCTGCACGCCTGCCGCTTGGCTCATTGCTTGCAGGCCCTTTGTTCCGAGGTCGCGGTCTATGCGATAACCGTAGCTGTGAGCACCTGTATTACGTACTTGCAGGTACTTTGTCGCAAGAGTTTGAAGCGACTTTTCTTCTGCCTTGTATAATGCTTCAACTTCTTTGATGGCTTCCTTCGCACCATCACCGAAACTCATATCAATGTATTGTTTCTTCTTTTCTATTAGGTCGCTCCATATACCTGACAGCTTTTCGTAATGTTTCCTTTCATTCTCATAGGCTTTGAGCGAGTCGCTTTTACCGAATATCATCTTAAACATTCCCGTAAATACGTCCGCAATTCCACTGAATACGCCAGTGATAGCGTGTACGTAATTCCCTATATCAAGGAAAGAACCCGGCTTCGTCAAGTCGAACCCATCAAACGCAGAACCTATCTCTCCGAACCCATCGAACATGGTTTCTAAGCCTTCAGGCATTGTCACACCGAATTTTTCGAGCATATTAGATACGTCCTTGCCCATACTCGACATTGCCGTAAAGCCACTGCCGACTGACTTAATTGAGGATTGCGCTGTCTTCTGCGCTTCTGATAAGTCTTTCGTTGATTTTGCAGCCTTGTCAAGCATCTCGCCAAATGTTTTCAGCTCGCCAGTTACAGGGTCGTATACTTTCTCCGCACGTATTTCAGCCTTTTCTCCTGCTGATGAAGCATTTTGGTATCTTTTCCAAGGGATACCACCAGCAACACGTTGAACTTGTGCCTGTGCTGTCTTTGCTGCTTGTGATTTCTCTTTTAGATTTCGTACAGAGCTAAACAATCCGCCTATAAGTGAGCCTTTCTTTGTCTGTTCCGCGCGAACCTTATTTATTGCTTCATTGATGGTCTTAATGCTCTCTACTGAGAGGTTTCTATCGTTCTTGATTAGTGTTTCAAGTTGGCTTTGTAATTCTGCCAAAGCGGTTTTGCTCAAACTGCTAAGGTCGCCAAAGACGTCCTCCCAATTTAGTTGCTTCTTGACTTCTTCAAATTCAAGGGCCTTAGTGGCGGCCTTAAAGTCCTCAACTTTTAATTTGTATTGTGCTGAGTCTTGGTCAAGCCCAGCCGTTTCGTACATAAACTTTTCGCCCAACGCCTTGCGTTTCTCCAAGAATGTTCCGTACTTCTCGTAATAGTTATTCCATGCGTCCTTGGATTTAGACACCCAGTCAAGTTGGGCTTGGGCGTTGCGGTGCAACTTTTCAAGTTCATCTTTCTCTGCTTGTGATGTCGCCTTAGACAACTGTTCTTCAAGTTCTGCTATGTCGTTGCGTAGAGAGTTAATCTTGTCTTGCCGTTCTTGTTCTTGCTTGTCGTATGCCTGAGCGAGGCTGTCAACTGTCTTTCTTTGCTGCTTCTTCTCCGTGAAATCATATAACAATTTGTATTGGTCTTTAATCTTGTTAACCGCATTTTTGTCGACCATGTTATCATTCCATGCAGTTATCTTTCCGCCTCTCGCCTTAATTACAGCTTGCTCCGCTTCATATTCTGCTTTCTGTCGCTTTATTTCGGCTTCTACTGCTGCATCGCCTTGCTGCTTAATCTTATCAAGTTCGTCTTTATTTTGTTTCTCGCGTTCTTCTCGCGTTCGAGCGTAGCCATCTTTCATGGCTGCAATGCGAGCATCAGCGATTGCACTCTCTACCTTCGCGACTTCTTGCTCGCGTGCTTTGTTGTTTTTGTCATAGACATCTATAACTTTGCTATTCGCCGAGGTAACTGCATTAGATTGGTTAAGCCCTCTCTTTGCGGCAGATTGGGCCTTAGATGCCATTGAACGGAGGTTAGCTTGTTCCATGCGCGTGAGCATACGTGTTGATGCTGCCGCGGTGGCTTCTGACTGCATTAAGCCAATTCTCGCTTGGCGTTCTGCTTTGATAGTCTGCAATGTTTGAGTGTGTAACCTGTTCTGTTTAACAAGGTTGTCGTATTGCTTCTGCTGCACATCAAGAATACCATCTTCATGTTTTTTCTGTCCAGTCTTTTGGTCAACAATATCCTTTCCGTAGAATTTCTCTTTAGTTAGCTGTTTCGCTTTTTTTAGTGCTGCATCTTTCTCCTTGCCAGTTAATGTATACGCCTTTTCTCGTAGTGCTGCAATTTCTGTATCAAGTTTTAGTGCGCGCTCCTTTGCTTCACCTTCCTTCTTTGAGAGGTCTAAGTTTTGCAAAGCTATTTTTGATGCTTCTCTTGCTTTCGGTATCATGCCAGTCAAAGACTTTGTAAGAGCATTCCCGAGTTCATTATCAGTAAACATACCAGACACTACTGAGACTGTTGCCTTGATACCTGCAACTGCTGTTTTAATCTGGTTAATAACATTTTTTCCAGCGTCTAAAAGACCTGTCCCCATTTGCGATACGCCCTCCTTAAGTGTTGTCCAGCCCTCGGATATTTCACCCGTTATGATTTGCCAAACGCCCTTAAAGATAGTGCCGAAGCCAACAACCAGGTTTTTTACTGCGCTAAATCCAGTTTTGAATGAGGTTACAAACGTTGAGATAAACTCACTGACAGCCTTATTTCCGCCAGTAAATGTCTTGAACAGATATTTACCGAAAGCAATAACAATATCCGTCACAGAACCCATTATGCTTCCGAAGAACGCAGACACCTGCGCCATAACTTTCTGTCCCTCGGCAGATTTGTTAAGCCACGTATGCACAGCTTTAAGAGCAAGAGCAATCGCACCAAGTATCATGCCAAGAGGCGTTGCAACGAATGCCATTGCAGCCTTTGTCATTTTACCAAAGTTCGTAATTGTCTTTGATAGAGGAATGCCCATTCCATCTACTGTATCAGTCAGTGATGATAATGCTCCTTTAGCTCCTTCAACCTGTTTTGATGCGAAATTAGAAAAGCCTTGCCCAACAGATGAGAATTTATCTTTCAGCCTGCCCCAAGTCGTACTTTGCTCTTCTACTTTTTGCGAAACGCCAGCACTAACTGCACCAAAGTTATTAAGCGTATCTTGTGCGCCCTGAGCTTGCTGTTGCAACTGCCCTAAATTCTCTTTCGCTTGTGTAAGTTGTACTTGCAGCGTTTGTATTTGCGTAGCTGCTTCAGAGGCTGATGACATATCCCCTGCCTTCACCGCACCTTGCATTATATTCTGCAAGTTCTGTATCTGCCCTTCAAGAGCAGATATTATGTTTTTTTGCTCGCTGTACGCGGTTGTCGCGGTTGCTGCGGCAGAAGCATACGAGGCTTCGACATTCTTCAATCCGTTCGCTACATCTTGACTCTTCTGCTGAACCTCATCTGCACCTTCAACAATATACCGTGTGCTTATAGTCTTGCTAATGTCGGCCATGCCGCTATCACCAGCTGCGGTAGATTTTGCACTCTCTTGTGACAACCCTGTAACAGCGTCTTGGCTGCTCTGCAATGATGTTTGAAAATTCGCAAAAGAGTCACGCAATGCTTGCACTCTTTCAGCTGCTGTTCCAGCACCATTTACAATATTCTCAAATGTAGGTTGCGAAGATTGTAATTCCTTGTATGCTTGTGTTAGTTCTGTAATTTTATCTTTCTCTGCTTGTTGCTGCGCAACCATACTATTAAGTTCCCTGCGTTGTGCTGCAAGCCCTTCTTTGTAATTGTCTATCTGCTTCGACATTTCGTCCGCTGCGCTTGTGTTGCCTTCATTTTTCGCTTCTTTATACGCTCTTTGCAGGTCTCCTAAATCGGCAGTCGTTTCTTTTATAATTTCTCTCTGCTGTCTAATGTCATCACCCAAAGAGACAAAAGCAGCTTTAGAATTATCTAATTGAGATGCCAGTTCACTTAAAGACATTCCATTTACGGTCTTGCCGAACTCATCTACCTGCTTTTGCAATGATGAAAGACTATCGTTCATGCCTTGCACAACCTCGTTCGTCTTAGACTGCATACCTGTTATGGTGTCAACCCATTGTTGCGCGCTTGTCTTTATATCATCTGCGTCAATCGTGGCACGAATGCCCAATGCGCCATCTATATCTTCTGCCATATACTTTTCTACATTAAAGACGAGAAAAAGCTATTCCCGTTGTCGTTGGTTATATAATTCTTACTTGGTTTCTGTTGGCTGTTGTGCTGGTTCTCTGTTTCGTTTTCCTCTTCGTCAAGTGGCTTAATTCCAGGGATTGCAGCGTTAAGTAGTATAAGGTTAATGTAGCTCCGCCTGAACACAACTTCTTCGTAGCTCATTCGGAAGTACTTCATTATTCCCCCTACGAAGCCCCATGGAGAGGTGCTTCGTGAGTATTCATCGTCACTTGTTTTGCTCCTCTTAGGAAAATCATAGATTGAAAAAAAAAGGGTGCATTAAAACTTTGCGAGCAGAAAGAAATCACTTGTTTGTAGCGTTTCATTGTTGTATGCTTACGGATATACCAGCCAAGCAAAAACCTCGCAACAGACGAGCGGAAAACAGCCTTTACGACTATCTTTTGCAGCGTTCTTATGTCTTGATGCGCTGAAAGCATCTTCTCTATCGCGTTAAATCGGCCTTCAACTTCTAATTGCTTGCACTCTTGCACCTTTTCTCCAATCTCCCATATCTGAGCCAAGGTGAGAGGACGAATGCGAAAAGGAATTAGTCCGAAACGAACCCAAATTGCCTTCTCCGCTAATACTGATGATGTCTTATTTTCTTGTTCCATAGGTGTTAAAGAAAAAGCGGTAGCGGCCCAATGTCGCTACCGCTAAAAATATGATGGTGGGAATTTAGCTGTTCTTACTTACTGTTGAATGGTCGTGGCCTGTATTGCTGCTTGTTGAACCTGCGTTTGGTTTATGACGTGCCGAAGGCATCTCCTCGCCAGTCACAACATCGAACACTGCTTGCTTCGTGCATTCAATGTTAATGTTCGGGAAACCACTCTTACCAATGCTTCCACTCTTAGTAACAACGAGCTTCATGTTCGCCCACTCGAAGATGTGCGAGGGAAACTCATCTGTACCCTTTGTGGTAATCTGCACGGCATGATTTTGCAATTTGAATTTCGGGTCTTCGACAAGATAGTCTTTGTCAGCTCCGCTTGCTGCGCCCTCCTTGAAGCCAAAGAAGAACATATATGCTTCCTTGCTCATGTCATACACCTGAACAGTGAAGCCCTCTGAGCCAGCATCGCTCTGAAGTACTGCATAATAATTGTCACTGTCCTCTACTTCGATGTTATTTGTAGAGGGTGCTTGGTCGTTGAAGCTAAGCGAGTCCTTAACAATCGCTTTCAGCTTATATTCTTCCCAACTTGTTGGGAAGGCAGATTTCGCAGGATTACTTGTATTTCCTTTGACCGTAGGATTGTCAACAAGAGGGGCAAATTTTACGCCCTCAATACCCCATGCACCTGATTTGTTGGCCATATTGTTTTCTATTTTAATTCGTAAATGTTACCTGAACTCTTATATTTATGAAATGTGTGCCGTCATTGTCTTTAATACAGTTGCTGTCACTTTCGATATTATACCACGCCCCACCGATTATAAGCTCGCGTTCATCGTCCTCTGTGTCTATATTACGACACGGGATAAGGCTGAATATGCGCTCACTCATTCTTTGCAGTTTCTCCGTGTCGGGCTGGCTGTCAGTCATGTCGCTTGCGTGTAGATTGATGTTCACGATGCAAGATGTGTTAACTGCTCTGCCGTATGATATATTCAGATAGTTCAGGCAAATGTAATCTCCTTCGAAGTTCGTAGGCTTCTCAATCTTGAACACCTGAATATCGTCAATGTTCTTCGCGATATACTTCGATAGGTCTGTGACGGCCTGCATTCCATTCATATATTACCTTTTTTGATGTCTTGTTTTAGTTTGCTCATCTTTTCGTCAATAGAACTTTGGATAAATGATATGACGTTGTAGCCTTTCGCTTCTACATAGCGCGCGTATTTCATTCCAGCGACAATGGCTATCTCCCATGTTGAGTTACCAATTGACATCTTTGAGAGTGCGCTATTTGCGGCTTCTTCTCCATCTTCGCTTCCTCTGCCATCGAAGCCACCTCTCACGACTTCTTCGCCTTGGAAACTTATTTTGAAACCGATACTCCCTCGTAGATTGCGACTGTGGTCATCATACCCTCCGCTTGCGCGTGACTTGTACGTATCTCTCACATCATTGCATGCTTCTTCTGCTATTACTTGCAGCTCACGCAATATACGCGTATCGGGTGCGGACTGTTCGCTTGCCAAATCGCTTGAACCTAATTTACGCAAGACTTCATCGAACCCAAATGCTTCTACAGCCATATCTTTAACCATCTACGCAAGGTAACAAAGCCTGACACCCTACACATCATGTCAATAGAGCCATCTTTTTTTGTTATCCTTACCTTTTCGTTCGCTTGCGGTATCAACGTTATATCTTTAGGCTTTCGCATTATTACGAGATAACTGTAAACATAATCCGAACCATCATTGCCCTTGATTTTTTTCGCTGACGAGTTCGGTGTTATGATACATTTACCGAGGTCTATCTCCTGTGCCGTTTCTGTCGGGTTTAATTGCTCATCTTGCCCAACAACAACACGTTCCAATATTATTCTATCCTCTAATCTCATATTGATATACAGCTAACAATATTTTCGCTATCGTCAGCAAGCACAAGGTCAGCCGATATTCCAGCATCACTTGCTATTGCTTGTATAGATTTCTCCAATTTGCTCACCGCATAAGTCTGCGATATGCCGCCTATGTTTTCCGCTGCGAGTACACGCAATCTTGACAAACATAACATCGAAGCAAGTGCAACACACTTCTTGCCTTGCAGCGTGTATTCTGTTTCGGGAGGATTTTCGCCAAAGCGTTCACCTGCATCAATAAGAGCCTTATCAATGCTTTCGTCTGACACACTATATGGCTCAATAGTGGCCGCAACTGCTTCTCTGTTATTCATAACAACCTAAAAACAACAATGAATTATCTATTAGTTCGTCTTATCCGTTTCGAGGATATACAAATCTTCCTTGCCAGTGAATACGGGATTAGCCCACATTTCGTAGTCGATGAAACGGCCCTTGTCGCTTCGCCACATACCAACATGGTTGTCATCATATACCGAATAAACCTTGTTAGGAATAGGGTCAATCGTTTCAAGGGGGTCAGAAACCTTAAGCACAGCCACATTGTCAGCGCACTGGAACACGACTCTGTCATCACGAGTCATGTTGATTGACGTGCCATCTTGCAACAGGCTGTATCTATCCTTTTCGATTGTAATCTCAGGCAATAGAATTGTCTGCAAGTACTGATTTACTTCGTTGTAAGATACTCGTGCGTTGTTGACTTCTACCTTGCCAAGTTTCAGCGTGAACACATCTTTGAGTTCCTTTGCCTTGCACATCTTGCGGAATGTACGTATTGACATACGCATCTTGCGTACGACCTTGCCCTTAGAACCGAGATAGTCTACAATCTCCTGAATGTCGCTCAGAGGTGTTGCAGTTGCCGTTCCCCATGCTGCGACCTTAGCCTTGAAACGCTTAACGCCAAGGTCGTATGTGTACGACACTGGCGACTTCTTGTTATTAGTTCCGTCTACGGTCTGTGTGCCGTTGAACAAGCCCTCGAAGTAGAGCATATCAATGCGCTTGTGGGGAGCAATTACAGCCTTTTCGAATGGGTCAAACAGGAACTTGACGAGCTTAGCGTATTCCACCTGCTTTTGCTCTTGTGAGAATGTTGCTTCCTTGTCCTTGTAACGGCCTTCAAGGTAATAATACTGTTCCAGTCGGTCGTTATCCATCTGCCACTCGTCTGCGATGCGGCTCAGAGAACCCATCAACATACTTGCAGTTGGCATCTGGTGTGTGGGCTTCTCTGCGTCCTTTGCAATGATTGAACCGACCATTGCGGCAGCATATTCAGCGAGATATGCCTGATATACCTTTGCTGCGCAATATTCCACAGAGCGAATTTCACTCTTCCATTCTGCGATATAGGTAGAGTTCTTCATCTGCTCTTGAATAAAGCAGTCAAATCGCTTCGGCTTCTCAAGCTCTTTTATCAGTGAATCCATATATGTTCTTTTTTATAAGTTCTTTTATGTTACTTAATCTTGAATGCGTGACGCGAGGTCAATGCGGCCTTGATAGCATCGTTGATGGGATATGGAAGCGTATCCTCCTCAATCTCGTAAGCCTGCAAGGTCGGGGTACAACTCTGCATGCCATCAAGTTCTACGCTCGCATAATTAAGGCCGATAACCTTTGCGGCATTTCCGTTGTCAAGAACTGCGTCCTTGTCTGCTTTCTCTTCCAACGCTGCAACTGTGACCTTGTCATAGTCTGCGTTACTTGTGTCAATAGCAGATATGGCAGAACCTGAAAGGCTGTCGCCAACAGCGAGGAGATGGCCCTTATACACCTTTATCTCTGTTGCTGATTTAGTTGCAGCCTCGTAGACCTTTGCTGTCTTGCATACACTTACCTTGCCTGACGCTGTAAGTGCCAGCGGTGCGCCCTTTGGCAACCACTTCAATGTTGCAGGGAGTCCAGTCTGGTCAAGATTGAAACCGCTCTGTCTGCGCACACAAGACTTCTCGTCCCATACGCCCTCTTGAATATTGGTCGGTTTAGTCTCTTTGTAAATCATGTTTTATACGTTTTGGTTTTTAAGATTTTGCAAGTGCTTTCTGTGCATCTTGCATTTTCTTCGCGAAGTCCTCATCGCTGTCATGCTCGCCACCATTGCCTAATGGGATATCGGCAAGTCCGAGTGATGATAATATTGCCTTGCGCTCTTCTGCATAATCCTGCTCAATCTGTGATGCAAGTGATGCGGCATCTTCTTCTTTTTCGAGGTTGTAGCGACCAACGAATTTAGACGGAATGCCTTTCAGCTTCTCTTGACCTGCAAGAATACCATTCAATCTTTGGCGCTCCTCTTTCTCTTTGAACGGCTGCAAGGCTTCTCTAAGCATTTCCGCAACTCGCTCTTCCGTTAGTAAATTATTAGGTGTAGATTGCTCAGGTTTTTTCTTTTCTTGTCCCGTAGGTTCTGGCTTCACATACCCCTTATACTTCGCTTCTATTGCAGAAGCATACCGATTACCGACCTTTTGCATGATGTCAACGTAGGCCGAAACACCGCTTGCTGCGTTGTTAATATCGTCTTCGCTTGCATCTTCGCTGAGATTTTGACCGACAATGCCAGCCAACTCCTCCAGTTCTGTCTGACCCAACCCCTTGTCTGCATACAAGGTCTTAAGTGCGTTAAATACTTTCTTGTTCATAGATTTAATTGAATTATACAATAACAAATGTAGATAATAAGAAAGCTACACATCTGCGCATTATTTGTTTTTCTTTCGATTTTGCCGCAAAATATGCCTTTGCAGCATTGATTTTACCGATTTTACCGAGTATGCATCTGTATTACATATCCGAATTACTGACAGCCCCATTCTTCTTATGCAAGCACTTCTGTTGCTGTCAAGCCGCTTTTGTGTGTCTGTGAAGTGGTATTTACCATCTACCTCTATGCAGGCGTTAAGGGCTGGAACATATATATCAATGTAAAATGTCTTACGAGGTGTCTGTATCTTGTACTGGCGTATGAATTTCACGCCCAACTTGTCCAAAATTCGGCAAACAGACTTTTCTGCCGAGGTTGACTTGCTTAATAGTTCATTTCTGTAATCTCGCATAACTCATTGAGTTTCACGCGAATATAAAGATATTTCGTTAGATGTGAGAAATAAAAATATATTAAACTTATAATTTTCCTATATTTTTATTTTGTTGGAAGATAATTTTGTTATATCTTTGCAACGTGTTTAAGAAATAAAGCAACAAACAATAAAACAAAACAGCGATGAAATATTGCACATTCAAAGAAACAAAGAACAGCTTCATCTACGAAGATGGCTACTTATTCAACCCTGTAAACGGTGATAACGCCTACATCGGAGAAGAAACATTCAAGAACGCCTTCATCAACGGGCCGTTACGAAAACATCTTGTAATAAGAGATATAGAATAAGGTGAGCTGACAAGGCAGCGTGAGGGGTTCGATTCCCCTCACACCTACAAAACAAACGTTTGAATAGGGTACGGGCGATTCTTAGAATTTCTTTGCGCTTTCCCTTCAAAAAAGCAGAAAGTAAACCTCAGATAAGAGTAAATCCGAAAGCTGTGGTGTTAACCAGCCGTGAGATAACACGTTACAAACCGAGAAAACGTATACCGTACCTTATCGTTACAAGGGTTGAGCAATACAACTAAAAAGCCGTAGGTGCAATCCAAGCACCATTGTAGAGAAAAACCGTATACAACAGCGGGCGGTCAGGCATACCGTGGGGTGAAAGAAACACCTGACAAAAAAAATCGGCTCATCTGTGGCGAGCTGTGTTTGGATAGCCATAGAACGTTCTTGTTTGGCGTGAACAATAAATAAGCCAAACGTTGAAGCTAAACGTTAAGATGCTTAGAAAAGGAGATACCTCTGAATAGTTGCACGAGTGCATAAGTCAGACTTATCCCAGTTGGGAGCGAAACGTACACCTCGCACTTTGCTGTCACAATTCGTTGGGCGATAACGTTAAGCGCATTTTTAATTTGAAAACAACAACTCTAAAATATATAACACAATGGATAATAAGTTTTTTGACTTTGAAAAAGCAAAAGTACAGACAATTACACTGGAACAGCTCGAACGCACTCACAAGGAAAATGATGTGTACAACAACCCGTTGAAGGGTATCTATCACTTCCAGTTGCTCAACGAAGTAATTAACATGTGCAACGAGCAACACTTCAATGTTGAAGTGTACGACTTATTTGCGGCACAGAACAAAGACCGCGCTCAGCCAGGTGTTGTGCTACTTCCGCAGGTAGAAGCTCAGTACGGAGATAAGGCAGTAGAAGCACACATTTTGAGGCGCGTTTTCGCAAACATAAGAATAAGCGATTTTGATGACAGTGAGAACACTACAAACATCGCTATTGCCTTCCACCAAAAAGGCATTCAGGCTGGATTTGGCAATATGGTTAAGATATGCCATAACCAATGTATGCTCAATGCGAGCAACTACATATCAACGTATGCCGAGAAAGGTGCTGGACGAGGTGATAAGATTACCGTGCAAGACGTACTTGATGTTATCAAGTCTTGGCTCGTTGATGCACGACATATCATTGTAAGCGACAGAGAGCGCATGGAACGTATGAAGAGCATAGACCTCACGGCCGAGCAGGTTTTCACGCTGATTGGCATGCTTACTACAATACGTGTAAAGTGCGACACAATGAACAAAGCTATAAAAGAGCCTGTCGTTTATCCGCTCAATCAGGCGCAAATTTCGCGCTTTACAGAGTTGCTACTTATAAACTACCACAACACCAATAGAACAACTGTGTGGGACGTGTATAACGCTGCGACAGAGCTTTATAAGGCCGACAGCATGAATATACCTGACATGCTGCCACAGAATAGAGCAATGGTCAAGTTTCTTGAAGAGCAATACTCAATCTAAACATATCAACCTCGCGAGTGGGTGCAAGACCCACTCGCTTAACAAAAAACAGATATGAACGAAGAAGAAGCAAAATTGAAAGAGGATAACGAATACATCATGAAGTACCAAGATGCTTACATACACGCTAAGAATTGCGGCCTTAAAGAACGTTTCGCGAAAAGCTATGCAAGGACCAAGGCCAAGAACCCACAAGCGATAAGGCACATTCAAACGACTAAAGGCACGCTTGAATACTTTATTGACTGGTCTTGCACCGAGGGCTGCGTAGTAATGCTTAATGCTAAGACTGTTTCATTCTATTACAAGGCCAGATACAAGACGCACCCCGATGCCGATAGATATGGCGTGTTCTTCGCCTTTAGCGACCAGCAATTTGAGGAGGGTTACAACCGACTTGCCGGCCGCGGATTTATCTCCAAAGGTGACAAAATCTCCAAGTGCAAGAATGGTGCTTATGGCACTCAGAACTCACTCAAGGCTTTCTTTGATTTCTACGCAAAAAGGGACGAGGAAATAAAAGCAGAATGCGACCCACAAGAGGTGTATTTCTTTGAATACAATAACTACGAGTGCATGTACGCTTGGGACGGTGACAAGGAAGCCTACGACATAATAGTTGAACTGTGGGGAGAGGAAACAGCCAAAACAATCACACGAATTTAATACAACACTACGGCAATGGAAATAACAGTAAACATACCGATAAACGATTATGTTCAGCCAACAGAAGTACGTCAAGAGGTTGTACAATACATTTGCGATGCGTTTCTCAGCACTTGCGTCTGGCGCATATTTCACCCAGAAAGGCAAAGCGCGTACAGGGGCAAGACTCTATACGTCATGGTTTCTAAACGAAGTGGTAAGGCCTACGGGTTTGGTGGCTACGAAGCATTTGACAGTGACGTTAATATCCGATTTAATGGCGAGGAGATGAAAGCAGCTTTTAAGGCTCTTCGTAATGCTGGATACCACATGTTCCGTATCTACGAATATGGCTCTTGGAAGGGCTATATTTGCGATAAGAAGCCTTTCTATGATGGTGGAACAGAGGTAACAACATTCAACGACTTTATAGATTAAACGACATGAAAGCAAAAGATTTTTTGAAAGACCTGCTTCGATGGGATTTGTCCACTGGCTCAACCTATATGAAGTCATCATACGAATTGAAGATAATCAGTGGCGAGCTTAAGCCAAGGTCGCTGTATTATTTCTCATTCAAAAAAAGTGACTTGATGGCCGAGCCTGACGTGACGCTTACTTTAGGAGGTGGGGATATTCAATATCTTTGGGAAATTGAGTGGTGAAACACACAAAAGCATTCCTTGCAACGCCTGCCGCATTTGCAAGGAATGCAATTTTTCAATAACTTTGCAACAAAACAGAATATTATGAGCAAGATTGATTACTATCAGATAGCCTTAGATAAGGCTAAAGAACTTGGGTATGATACAATCCGATATTGCGGAGAACGCAATGGGTGGAAATATTTCAATATCTTTAATTGGATAACAAGGGGGCATAAATTAGGGCTTCCACATATAATCAAAATATCAGCCGATTGTAAATCTATTATATTGATTCAAGAAAGGTCTGAGATATTATGGGCTATCATGCAAAAAAAATTACATGGTTCCTGATATTGAGGTTACAACTTCCCTTCTCATTAACAACTTATCAATTTTCAATATTTCAAGATATGCGGCTTTATTAAATTCGTTAAGACTGACAAAATTTCCATTCTGTGGGTCATATATAATAAGTTTCCCATTCTGCAGCCTATCCGCAGTAATTATGTGCCCATTATCTACATCGTAATTTATACCAACATGATAACGGCCAACCGTTTTCATTTGCTTTTCTGCTTTGCTTATCAAATCTTCGCCTTTTATTATAGTCGGACTTGGTACTTTACCCGTCTTGGGGTTAATCCAAGCATCTTCAAAATGTTCACCTAACTGAAATTGTACACTATCCTTTTTATTTGAATACCCCAATGCTGTAATATCAAGCCCACGCAATCTTGCTTCATGTACAACAACACAAGACTGACAGTTATCTTGATATATGCCGCCTTTTCTATAGTTTACATTTGCCCGTCCATTATTTGCTTCAAAGAATGTCATAGGGGCAATGTTTTTTGTTATCCCCATTTCTTTAGCAATCTCCTGTACATTCTTCTTTTGCTCGTCTGAAAGTTTAATAGGCTTGCTATCAACATAGTACTTGTATGCTTCATTAGCTTCTTTCCTACCGAGTTTTGTACCCATATAGCCATGCTTAATTGGTTGCTTATCCTTCCACCCCAGCAAATCACCAACGACTTTCTGGTTATCCCTCACGAAGTAAGGCAACTTCCCATTCTTGCGCGCCAAGTCCAACTTGTCAGCATTGCGCTCGCACCATTTTGAGAATTTATCAGGTACGTTCGGAACAAGGTTGGGGGATTTGTAAACCCTATAATCTTTCTCGGGCAGAGAGCGCAAATATTTCCACTCCTCGCTATTGCGGTCAATCAAGATTGATGACATGGAGCAGCGACAACGTGGGTGCCAGCCTCTCCACATGAAATCTTTGGGATAGTCGCCTGCAAGTTCATCGCAAATATCCTTCTCGGGGTGATTTGCTGACGTTCTGATACGAATGCCCAACACGTATGGCTCACTACTCCATCTTTCACAATTTGCATAGTTGTAGGCCATATTCGTTTCTGTTATAGTCAGGCGCAAGGCATTCTGACGTGCTGAACGATATACGCCAGTGCCGACATGGGCCAAGTCCTCTTTAACAAAGCGCACCTTGCCTTGCTCGTCTATCACACGTCTGCGCCATTCCACAACATCGCGTTTCGTACCGTCTGCCATAGCCTTTTTGATGTGATAACGTCTGTACATCATATCGGGGTTATTGAGATACTGCCGTATCTGACGGCCAAGGCTCTCTGCCGATATGCCTTGCTTGATACCCTTTTCAAGTGCTTGCGACATGGCGAGTTCAAACTCCGCCTTTGTTTGTTGCGTGTAGTTCCACACCCTGTCAGAAAGGTTTAGTCCACCATCGCGTTTCATTCGGCTGTTGATGAATGACTTTGCCGTACTTTCGCGCCAATCGTCAACCTCCTTGCCCTGCATACGCGTGTATGCTGACAGGGCTTTTTGCTGAATGTTGGCTGAGAGCAGAACGGCACGCGTTATGCCCTGCTTTATGAGTGAGCCAAGAGTGCTGCTGTAAGCATCAAGCAAAGCCTGCACCCGTTCTTTTTCAGTCGGGGTGCAAGCCTTTGCTATTGTATACAATTCATCAGGGCTGACAGCGTGAACAGAATTTGATGTTGCTTTTGTCAGCTCTTTAATAAGTTTGTCGTATAGCTTCTGCAAGTCGCCTGACGCTTGCAGAAGCAATTTTGTCAATCTCTGTTCAGCGGTCATTCCGTGTTCCAGTTATTATTCCTCTCCAGTTTCGTCCTCCTCTTTTGTTGTGCCGAACAAGGCCATCTTCATTGATTGTGCGCTCTCCTCTTGCAACTGCTTGATTGTTTCTTCGGGATTGCTCACAAGTGGATTAAGCCTTACACCATCTTCTTGCGACATGGTCTGCTTGCTCTGCGTTGACAGATTGATAAGTTGCAGCATCTCCATCTCGTTTTTCGGTATGTAGGGCGTGAACACTGGCGTTACTTGAAGCTGGTCTGCGATACGCTTTGGCGTGGCTTTCATGCTCGTTGCATAGCCACTCTTTACGACATTAAACCTTCGCGTGAACATCTCGCCAAACAGTTCCTCTTTCGTTTCGGCCTTTAGGTGTGGGTCAGTAAACATGAGTCGTATTGCTGCTCCGCTCGTATTGTTACCTAACGTTTTCATATTCTCGAATGAGATGTCAGGCGTCTGCGAATATGAGAATATGATGTTTGTAAGGTTGGCTACCTCCTGTCGCATACTCTCGGGAGCAGAGTTCCACGATACGACCTTCATGTCAGCATTTTCGCCCTCGCCCTGGTACACACGACCCACTTCACCTTTCTCTGCAAAGCCTTTCATCTTGCCCTTGAAGAAGTATGTTGGCGCACCAAAGTAGTCATTCACGTCACCCCAATTAGAGAGAAGTTCTTCTAATCGCTCAATGATTGGTTGCACGCATTCCCATTCGGTTTCCTCCTGCCGATAATACACGACTGGGATTTTCCCAAAGCCATGCGGTTTTGCGTCAATGAGTTCAAGGTTTGCTCCATTGTTCATGTATCGGTACACGAGGGTTGACGTGTACACATCGAAATGGACAGTCGTATTGCCGAGTTCGTCCTTTACATTATATTTGCGCGCAAATCCGTCCATGCGGTTGTAGTCATCGAAGTGAGGGTACAGAATATCCCCATGCAGTGGTGAGAGCAGCATTACACGCATTTCGTCCTCCTCGCCATCTTCGCCCTTAACGATGTACCATAGCTCCGCGCATTCGCAACAACGGAACAACTCGCGTGCAAGTCGCTTGTCGAAGTAGTCTATCTTATTGTATTGCAGAATATCCATTGCGCTGTCATACAACTCTTGTTGCTGGCTGTCTGCAACCCCCTTAATGTTGTATTTAACTGGTTCGGCAAGTAAGAAGCCAACATCACGTTCACAGATAAGACGCTGTGCTGGAACTGCAATACGGCAGCGGTCTACATACTTTGTCTTGTATAGCCAGTTCCCATCATTGTCTCGCTTGTCGCTCTTTACCTTAAGTTCCTTTTTCTTGCGCTTTGTCTTGTCATAGACTGCGTGCTGCATTGGGTTATATTCCGCTTCTGTTACATCAAGAGGCTTTTTGAAACCTCGTTTGCGTGCTGTCAGCAGCGTGTAAATCTGCATCGGGTCGCCCAATGCCATTATCTCTTTTATTGGCTTCATGTTTATTATTTTCTCGTATTTGTTTATTACAGCATTACAGCATATCTATAAAATCATCGGCTTCTATGCCGTTACTATTCTGCCCGAGCAGTTTATCAAGCACTACATAACGTATTGCGTCTATCGCGTGGTTGTAGGCGTCAATAGGCTCATTCAGCCACTTGCCATCTTTGTTCTGTCGGTAGGTGTAGTTCCTAAATTCTTTCAGTACATTTGTGCTTCGCTTTGTCACGCGTATCTTTAGCTCTTGCATCTTCTGTATTCCAGCCATAATTGACCCTTGAAACTTGTGTACGGGGTGAATGTCAAGCCCTGCATTCGAAATTTCGTCAATCAGTCGCGGGTCGGCACTCTCAGATATTATCTCAATATTCTGTCCGCATTCGCGATTGGCTTCCTTGTGCGCTTTCGCTATGTCTGCAGCCAGCATTTCCGTGCGGTAGCATACTTCATCAATCCACAGCGAATTATCGTTGATATACACGTCTACAATGGCCGTAGGGTCGTTTGTGTAACCAAAGTCCATGCCTCGGTAGTGATGCTTCTGATGCCAGCGAGGTATCTCGTCTATCTCTTCCACATTCTCAAATATCAGACCCTCTACCATAGCTTGCAGACCAAGACCGTAGATGCGCCATAAGGACGGGTTTTTATATTTAAGGCTCTCTATTTCGTCAATTACCTTTTGTTCAAGAAATGGGTTATCTTTGTAAGTCGTGATGAAATGATAGGTCTTAGGCTCTTTGTTTAGCGTGCATAGCCAGTGGTCATCAGAGAATGATGGGTTGTAGTCAATGATAGAAAATTTAGTTGTACGCATTTGCAGCTGCTGCCATTCAATGAACTTTAGTTCGTTGCCTTCGTTTACGTACAGAATTTGTCGCTTACGACCGCGCAACTTCTGCTCGTTGTCGCACGAAAAAAACTCAACCCATGAGCCATTCGGAAAGGTGCAAATCAAATCGGATTTATTGAACGAGCAGTCATTCCAAACGCCCATGTCTTGCATGATTTTTACGAAGTCACGCAATACAGAACCTTTTAGAGCTGGAAGTGTCGCACGCACTATTGATACCGAGGTGTTGGCGTGCTGCAAGCAATACACGCACACCCAAATCACCGTGTTGTAAGTCTTTGAGCTTCGGCTGCTGCCTTGCTCGCTGACGGTTGTGTAGCCTTTAGCTTTAGCGTTTTCTATTTCGCTATAAATCCTCGTTGTCTGTATCTTCATTATCTTGCTTGTCTACCTGTTCTCGGCTGTCAATTACTTGCACCACAAGAGGCTCTTTCGCGACATCTTTTCCGTTTGTTGTCACATCAACCTTTTGCCCGTCAATGAACCTGTGTATAAGTTCAATCGCTCTGAGTTTTGTCTTGTTGTCAACTGAACTGCTTAGCGCAAGGTTGACGAGTTGCAGGTTAATCAATGCCGCATTTGTGGCGTCTGCAGAACTTATGCCCAACTTTTTCAAGGCTTGCACAGCATTGCGTTGGTTTGCAGGTATGGGCTGTTCTATCATCATGCGCAACACATCAGCCATTGCACGCTTTTCTCTGCGTGATTTCCCTGAATTGCGGCCACCCTTTCTGCTGAGTTCCCTCTGCACCTCGGGCGGCTGCTTGTTCATCGGGATAAGGTTTTGTTCGCTTTTATTTCGCATGTTATTTGCTTAACAGGTTTAAGAATTCGTTCCTTAATTGCGCATCAGTCTTGAAAATGCCAGTGAGATAGGAAGATTTCATTTTTCCTTTTTTCTTCGCACCTCTCATAGATTTACATAAATGTTCACCTTCCATGATGAGAGCCATACCTAATGGTGGATTATCATTACCAAGTGCTTGCCAGAGCATATCTACAATTTCATGCACAAGCCTTTCTTGTATTTGTAATTTTGCAGCACAGTAATCGACAACACGACCTATTTTCGATATGCCAAGAATACGCCCCTTCGGATTAGGTATGTATGCGAACCAATATCGGCCAAAGAAAGGCATCATGTGATGCTCACACATAGAATAAAAATCGCCCTCATCAATAACCATGTTGTCATACACGATACCATCTTTACCATTTTCAAATGTTGTTATTCGTGGCTTTTGTTCTGCATCATATCCTCTGAATATCTCAGTAAACATACGTGCTATTCGGTCTGGAGTACCTTGAAGCCCAGCACGTTCTGGATTATCGCCAATCAAGGATAATAATGCCGTTATATGTCTTTCAATTTGCTTTTCCTTATTCATCTTACTTTGAGTAATTTTTGAGTTTGAAGAGATATTGCCCATTTAGGGTGAGCAAGACAATAATCTACAGCACCTTTTACATTTGCAGAAGTCTGCTCAATGTCCTTCATATCGCAAGGCTGCAAATAATATCGTGTTGCATCAATATCTTCATACTTTTCCATTGAAGTCTTATTAGCATCATAAACGACCTTTAATTCGTCTATATGGTCTAATACGACTTTGGCATGATTACAGTATTCAAACTTGGGAGAACATGTGACCCAATTAGCAAGAGATAGAGCTTCATTAGCACGTGTGCCATTTGTTTCAACGTGAATAAACTTTCCGTTATCAAGTAACATCAGCATAAATTCTTCTGTTATCTGTAAAGAAGGTTCTCCACCTGTTAAAACAACGTGATTTGATGGATATTTTTCGATTTCTCGCATTATCTCTTTATCAGTGTAATCTTTATAAGGTTCGTGATTTGTATCGCAGAATGCGCACCTTAAATTACATCCAGCGAAACGCACGAAAACGCAAGGTGTTCCAGTATAAGCACCTTCGCCTTGAATTGAATAGAAAATTTCGTTTATACGCATAGCTTTTACTTTTCGTAGGTTGCAATATTACCTTCGCTCTCTTGTACTGTGGCCTTATAGCACGTTGGAATCTGTTCTGCAATCCATCGCGCAATATTTTCAGCGGTCGGATTAAAAGGCAATAAATCGTTGAAATTACCATGGTCAAGATAACCATGAATTTTATTCTTAACGTGCTTAAAATCAATAACCATGCCATCATTATTGAGCTTTTCTGCCTTGCAGAAAACCGTCACAATCCAGTTGTGTCCGTGCAAATTCTCGCATTTACTCTCGTAAGAAAGATTGAGGTGATGACAGCCTGCAATCTCCATTCTTTTTGATACGTAATACATAATTTATTCGTATTTAGTTAAGTCTTCTATACCAGCATCCCGAAGTGCTTCTTTGCGTTCCATGCAAGTACCACATTTACCACAATGCTTCTCGCCCCCCTTGTAACAGCTCCAAGTCTCAGTGTAGTCAATACCAAGTTTATTGCCGTGTCGAGCAATATCAGTCTTTGTGATATTGGTATAAGGTGCATCAATGGTAATACCATCATAAGTGCCATTCTTCATAGCCTCTGACATAGCATCAATGAAGTCTTTGCGACAATCTGGATAGATAGCGTGGTCGCCAAAATGGTTAGCAATGAGCACCTTCTTCAAACCGTTACTCTCTGCGATACCGCAAGCGATAGAGAGCATAATGCCGTTACGAAAAGGTACTACAGTTGATTTCATATTCTCATCATCGTAATTACCTTCTGGGATAGCTTCTGCACCTTCAAGGAGAGAGGATTTAAAGTAGTCGTGAATAAAACCGAGTGAAATAACAATATGCTTTATACCCAATCGCTCACAATGTAACTTAGCGAAAGGTATCTCCTTCTGATTGTGATTAGAACCATAATCAAAAGAAATAGCAAGAGCAATGCTTTCTTTCTTTTCATGCAGGAGAGTTACTGAGTCCATACCTCCTGATACAATAATCAATGAATCTTTCATAACTAATTAAAAATTAAATATTTATCTTTTATAATCTTGCACGGGCATACTTCATAAAGCGTACCCACTCTCTGAAATTATGTGCAGCAACCAATTTGGAACGCAATTTTTTACCTTGTGGGGCTTTGGTTTTATTCATAGTACCATTTTTAGCATCAAATTTATATACAGAACCGCTCATATTGCCATATAACCAAGCTGTTGAATCCACAGAATCAAAGTAATAAGTATGTAGTCCTTTGATATTTGTATATCCAAGAGCATGTATTTTACAGCCATATTTATGCGCAGTTTTAACGAACCAAGGAAACAACTTCTCGTATTTTTTAATAGGAATTTCTTTCGTTACAATACCTCCTATTGCAACATAAGGATAATTCTTACACATTTCGATAAAATACTCTTTCCCTCGTGATTTATGCCAGACTGGAATAGGCTTGCGACCACTCAGCCTTTCAAGTTTTTTACGAAGTCTTTCAACCTCTCTAATACCGACAACGGAATCAATATCAAGCTCAAAGAAGTTTTTTACGTCCCACTTCTTAATGAATGCAGCATATCCCTCTACGTATTTATCGAAATCAACTACATTTGCTCCCGACATAAAGGTAAATGCACCACTATCCAATAGAAAATTCTGAAAATTGCCTATCAATCGAGGAAATTCTTTATTATTCTGTAGATAATAGTAAGTTTCCAATATGTTTAATCCTTCCCAGTCAGCATTTTTGCCGTTCTTTACTGGGTGTTCACCCGCAAGATAGACTTTCATATCTTTATTATTTTATTTCCACACCTTCGTATTCGGAAACGGCTGATTTAATTATATCCTTAATTTCATCTACCTTTTCTTCTAATTCTTGCGGAACATGAACAGAAAATTTAATATCCTCTATCTTTTCTTCGGTATTTTGAGCATCTTCAAACAAATCATCAATATCAGTTGTTTCTGTATTATCATTGAGGAACTCGCATTCCAACCCAAAGTCTTGCAACTCTTCAATATCCCATTCATTGCCGAGCAAGTCCCAATCGTTTTGTCCGAATGCAATGTTGTCCTTCTGGATATATGCGCGGAGTTTCTTGGCGTCTGTTTCGGCTGGCAACACCTTAACAGGCGCATCTTTGTAGCCAAGTTCTTTCATGGCTCGGTAACGCATATTGCCAAGGATAACGACAAGTTCTCCGTTGTTATCGTAGGCAACGAGTTCACGAAGTTGTAGCATCTCGGGGTCATCTTCAATGCTCTTTTTAAGTGCTTCATAACGCTCGTCTTTGATAAAGCGAGGGTTCTTTGGCACGTCTTTGATTTGCCCAGTGTTGAGGTGCAATTCAGAAAGTTTGATTGTTTTTGCTTGCATATTTGCTTTGTATTATAATTGTTCGTAATTTTGCGGTATGGGAATAAGTGCTGGACACTTATTTCGCCCCCACGGAGACAGGGTGTTATCCTGAAACTCACGTGGGGCATTTTTATATATTATCTACAACAGAATAAAGTTCATACGTGCTTAATTTACGATTCCAACACACCTTAAAGTAAACACCTCGTCCATCTGCATCAGTGTATGTAAACCATAATTCGCGGCCATCGCTTCTTGAATGCGCTAAACCATGTGTAGTTTGCACGTATGTAGATTTTGCGAGTATTTCATTCACACGCATCATTGATTTTCGACTGAAGTATTTACCGCTTAGAGAGAGCATCGCATCATTAGCAAAGTGGTCTAAGCCATGACTTGTATAACTTATTTGAATCACTTGCGCGTTATCTATTACTTGTGTAGTCTTTTCGTTTTTAAGTTTGGCATACAGCTCTTTTGCAATCTTCTTCTTTTCGTCTTTTACAAGTCTTTTGCCCATTTCACTCAGTTCAGCGTATTCTACGCGTACACCATCTTTATAGTATAATTGCTCTTGTAAGTTGTCGCGGTTAAACCATTTAGATGCCCTTGTACTTCCGCTGCCCTTTGCCATAAATCACCTTATTTTCCAAAATGCCAATGTTCGGAGCGTCCTCGACCTTTAATGTTTTCAATACGCTCAATGTAATAACTATCTTCTTCGTACACACCAGCATTCTTGTCGTTTTTTTCAGCTTCTTTTATAGCCGTTTTAACCGCGTCAAGATTTTTGTAACCATCAGACTGATTTCCCGTTATTTTATCTGTAAATACGTATTGGATTTCAGTTGCTGATGAAGATGGTTCTGTAGGACCTTTTATTGGTTCTGTAAAACCTGGACCAGTACGATGTTCTAACGAGCGTCTTTGATTTCGTGTGCCTCCACTACCCTTTGCCATATTCTATTTGTTTTCTGTTGTCAATAACTTGTTTGTCAAGCAAATCTTTCAGCGTTGGGATAGCCTTGCCCATATCCCATTCTTCCTTAAATAAGGCAGTATTCTGTGCCATTCGCTTAATAGACCTGTACTTGTTCTTTATGATGATGATTGGCGTAACGTAAACCGCACCATGCTCTTTGCACCATTGCTTGATAACCTCGCCACCGCCATACACAACGAAAGTAAGGTTGTTGCCATCAGCAACACGCGTAGCTATCTCGTATTCGAAGTTCAGGGCGTTAACCCTGTCCTCGTAGCCTCGTGTGCAGAATGCGCTCCAGCCCTTCGGCACTCCAAGCAAATTGAATGCGTAGAACTTGTTTGCCACATTCAGGTCAACAAACACGCGAATGCCTTCCTCCTGCATCTGTCTTGCAACGAGTCGTTTCTTATAGATTGCTTGCAGACCGAATGCAATAGGCGTTTCATTGAATAGCGAGAAGTTGGGTTCTACTATCTGTGCAGGGTTATGCAACAGAATTTTCTCTGGGTGTTCGTAAACCGCATTGAACCGATAGTCATCAGTATAGAAATGCAATGTGCCTGTCTTATCCATCTTGTATGTTCGCTTCTGCTCGCCAAAGCACACAAACGGAATTTGGCAAGTTGTTGCTTGCATGTCTAATCTGAGGCTTGGCACCTCAAAATCGTTGTCCGTTGGGAACAAAGAGTCAGGTATGTATAGGTCGTTATTCATATTGCGATATTACGCAAAAAGGACTAAGCACTCATAATGCTTAGTCCTTTCTTTGAATATCAGACCTCTTTTATCGATATATTGTGCTTATACAGCATCAATTTTCGCTTTATTACAAAAGATGCAACTGAAACAGTTATCCGACTTTTAACGTCCTCAACAACTTGTTTCCCTTGCTTCTCGTACACGAAATCCGCAATGTAGTAACACGCCCGTTCGAGCAGTTTGCCGTTGCTGTCTGTCTGCTTAGGTATTAGCTCGAACTTGACTTGTCTTTGCAGATTTTTTATTCTACCGTGTTTTTCTTCCTCGCGCAATAACAAGTACCGCTTAAACTCCTTAATGCTGTCAAATCGCCCGAAAACGTTGTTTACAACCTTGTTTCTGTATTTTGCGCGGCCTTGCTTCGTCCTTGGTTCGTTCATATAGCTCATCTTACACCCGTACTACCTATCCCGTTAGCACCTCTCTCGCTGTCAGATAGCTCCTCTGCTTCCACATACTCAACCGATGGTATAGGCATAATCACAGCCTGCGCTATGCGGTCACCTACCTTGTAGTCACAATCAAGCCCACGATACATAACGTGCACCTCTCCACGGTAGCCACTATCCACCACGCCCACACAATTCGCCATGAGCGCATGATGCTTGTAGCTGCTGCTACGCGGATATACAAACATCGCATAACCCTCTGGCAACTCGAACGAAAGACCAGTGCCGTACACCACTACGCCATGTTCGTAGTCTAACCGCATCGATGTCGCCACAAGGTCAAAGCCAGCATCACCAACATTCATTTGCTGCGGCATCATCGCATTCTCACTTAATTTCTTTGTCTTAATTTTCAGCATTTGTCAAAGTGTGTATTTTTAGTTACTGATTTGCTCTGTGTGAAGCCATTACACGCTGTCCGCACAGAGTTGGAAAAGAATTTCGGGCATCTGCCCTTGGCGAACCTCAGGCACTCACCGCACTGCCCCGTCTTGCTGTTTGTCATATTGTCTAAGCAGTCTTATTGCCTCGTCCAAGGCTTGTCCATATTCCTTTGCCGTCAGCGGCATCTCGCTTATTGCCCCTCTGCGCCATTTTTGGTGCAAGTGCAGGGCGTGAATAACTTGTTTTGTAGTCATATTATTTCTAATTAAAATTGCGCCCTCCGTGGCCACGAACCACGCGCTGCCGACACCACTGCACCATTAAAAATCAATCCTTTAGTATTAAGTTAATAAAATTGTAGCGTTGCAGAGAGGGTTTATTTCTATTGTTAATTGTCGTTCATTTGTTGTTTCGTATTTGATTGTTTAGTACTTTTGCAGTGATTTCTATTGGAGCTAACACCTCCCGAGGCAAACTTCCGATGCCTCTATCTCTTCTCGCCGAGAAAAGAAACAAGCCCATTGTCCTGCACTTTGGGCTTTTTCGTTGTCTGTCGGAAGCAGACAACTCGCCAACCGCAATAAAGCGGTTGAGCATAGCCAGAAAGGAGGTGTTAGCATGAAATCCAATAGAAATCAAAAGGAGAATGGCGTTGTTCGCGTATTCTGTAAGTATATCACGAAAAATGGTGTACGCATTTACCCGAAGAATGCTCCTGTATTCTCTTTCGTTGTAGATAACAGAAAGGCGTAATATCGTCACTCGTGGAACGTGTTGCAGGCACGTTCTTTTTTTGTACCCCACCTCGGACACGGACCGAGTGTTACCCGACCTCGGCAATTAAAACAATTCCAACTAAGACAAAACCATTATATTTATGAAGTAAATTAAATATGAGGTTGGTAAGTGGGGTATGTCTGTTGCTAATTAGCTGCTCGCAATCGGTGGCCCGTCATGACGGTTAATGTCCTTCCAGAGCCAGTACACGAGCAACATAATTGCTATTGCTATCAGTAATTTCATATTTTGTCAATTTTTTGTGTTTGCGGCAACATAGCCGCGAATAAAACCTTTTAGGCAAGCCTTTGCCATAAGTGGTGTGCAGGTGTGCTGCTCGCCACACTCGTCACAGCGAATGCGGTCGGCAGCCTCACGCGCCCTCTGTTGTAGTGTTCTTTGCATCAGCCAGTTTTTTGTAGTGTTCAACAATGTGTTCAAGGTCTCTGCGAGCCTCGCTGCGGCCCTCATAATATCCGTTCTCTCTGCCAATATCCTTGCCAGCAAGGTAAGCCCCGTAAACGCAAAGAACAAAAGTCACAGCATAAAAAATCGCATCTATCATTTCTTGTCCTCCTCTTTACCATTTAGGCGTTCCCACTCATCATCAAGGTAGGCTTTCTCTTCCTCCTTGCTCATGAGACCTTGCACATACTTCATGTCTCTTTCTTCCATCTTTCTGAAATCATGAATAGAGGCCACTCCCTCATATCTGTCTGAGCCGTGCAGGGCGTGCTTGCACAACTCATCAAGTGCCCAATAGCACTGGTCAAAATCCGTGTGGTCAGAGTTCTGTATGGCATCGTCTAACACTGCATACATCTCCTTTATTTCTTCTACTAAAATTTTTATTTCCATGTTTTTTAACCGTTTAATTTGTTATTTGCTGTTTTCTTGTTCTTTTTCTATTCTGTTTCGCATTGTTTCAAACCACATATCAAGCACCTTCCGTCTGTCGGCAAGTTCCTGGTTTCTGCGCTCCTCTTCCGCGCTGGCATAGGCGAACTGCTTAAGCATCTCATGTCTCAGCGTTTCTATTTCGTCTTGCAGTTCGGTAAGTTGTGCCTCCTTGTCGGCAATCAGATTATCGTAGCGGCTCTTGGTCACCTCCTCATCGTCACGTTTCCTTTCACGCGACTTCATGCGGTCTGTTTCTATTTTGTTCGACTCGGTCAGATAGATGTCGGCAAGCTCCGACTTGGTGCGCGGCACGCGCTCTGGTATGTGCCTTAGCACGAGCGCAGTCATGTCCTCTTTCATATCGTTCTCTTGTCTAATCATTATCGGGCAGCCGCGCCCATTTGGTGTTGTGTAATAGCGAGCCTTGAAAATGTCGTGTCTGTCACTCTCTGTATGCGACAGGGCATATCGCAAACAAGCCTTGCGCTCCTTGCAGCCTTGCCCGTCACATGCTTTAATCTTGCCCATTTTCGTCAAGTTCTTTTATCAGTTCTTCGTAGCTCTTGCTTATACCAATCAGACGCTCGG
>ERZ1026892.28-NODE-28-length-67810-cov-25.739857_pt1 | contig 67810 bp, 48 predicted proteins | sample MGYA00380176_ERZ1026892 | MGnify/ENA primary metagenome ERZ1026892 (study PRJEB33269, sample SAMEA4719812) | human gut metagenome | biome: human-associated habitat; feature: organic feature; material: feces | place: Cameroon | collected 2013-10 ... | reverse complement strand
CGGAGGAACAAATCACCGACAGGCAAGTTCTTTTGGGAGTAACCCAAAAGGTTTTGAGTTACTCAAAACATACCTTGCTGTGTCTTTATGGACACAATGTTTTGGGAAGAATGTATGACATCAATGCATATATGTTTACACATTTCTTTGTATGGATACTTCTTGATCAAATTGCAACTGTACTTCCATACGACAGTGAATCTGTACGTCAATAAGTCAATACGACCACAAATAACCGAAGCGTCAAAGATGCGACCATTCTTAGCTAAAAGTATTTGTCCCTCCGTAGAGTTGCAGGACAATGGCTGTCAATAAATTCACCTCCTTGGCTTCCTTGCTCTTGCCTATGGCTCTGTTGCCCTTGGAATCCCAGATAGCCATGGTCACGCTCTGCTTGCAATGCAATAGTTCCGTTGATTGTCACTCGCCCCATGATTGGGACAATTCCATTTCTCTCCTTGCTTCCATTTACATAGAAGACTGTCTTGAAAGTGCATCTCATAATTCTTACTTTTTTGTTCGGTGCAAAATTAAACTATGAGAGTTGCATGGCAAAACCAAAACTTACGCAGAATGGGGAAATATGAACCGCCACCGTTAAAAATGCTTATTAGGGCGTTTCCATTGGGTAATGATTTGAAAGCGTTTCTACTTCTCTAATCTGCTTTTTCCTCATTTCCTTGTCACTGCCAACTAAAGCCAACGACTGCCACAACCACTTGAAACTCAAAACAAATGCTCTATTTTGCTATTTTTTGCCTTTTTAGGCGTTCTCTTTTGTAAATAAACCTGCAATAAGTTTACCTACTGCAGGCTACTATCCGATTACCGCGAAGCAAAAACAACATTACCACGCAACGGTAACAGTATTTTAGGTGCGTGGTAATGCTGTTACACGAAACGTGTAACGGATATAGAACTTAGACATTCTACTGATATTCTTTACATTCTCGTTTTCAACTCTCTACATTCTCTCTTTATCCTCCTCGTTAGAATACGTCTTATCGTGTCGACTCGCGCGTTTCGATCCTGCCGAGAAGCTGTACGTAAGACTAACGAATAACTTGCGCGAAAGGAAATGAAAGTCTGAATGGTGCTCGAAACCGCCATTCCTGAACACCTGACGGTTCTTTCCTCGGCTGTTCAGCAGGTCCTTCACACCGAAATTCACATTCAGCTGATCCTTGAAGCAACTGTAATCGCCTTCAACGTCAACACCAACATAATCGGTTTTCTGAATGAGATAGAGCTGCTTGTAATGTCTCACAAAGCGTACGTTTGCCATCGCCGTGAATTGCTTGGAAAGTCGTAAGCGGTTGAAGCTGGAGAGCACAATACCGAAGTCGTTGACACGCTTAGCGCTATTCTCGTACCAACTCTCACTCAACTCCACATTGTTTCTGCAGTTCCAAACACCCCACGTAAACGGAATGCCCATGTACAGCACCAGTCGCTTCGTCCTGCCGTCGTTCTTCAACGTATAGCGTGTCTGCCGCTCGCCTATCTGCTCATACATCTCATTGATTTTTCTGTCTATGAAGAGTGCGGAAAGAGAGAAGACATAGCGCGATTTCAGAACGAACTGCAAGGCCGCATTGTACAGCAACTCACCTATCAAATTGGGGTTGCCCTCCTTGTAGGATGTTTCGGAGAGGTGGAAAACAAACGGATTCACCATCTGGTAGGACGGGCGGTTGATAGACTGCGTGTAGCTCAGCGACAAGGCATTTCCCTCGCCCACATCTCTCCGCACGAAGAACGACGGAAAGAGCGTATTGTCGGTGCGCTTGTTGCGCAACTTGTCTTTCACTCTTTGGCAGGTCTCCCACTCGGTATATTCATCGCGCACGCCCATCTGCACTTCCCACGGACGCGCGGTGTAGCGATACATTCCGTAGACAGCGCACCGACGTTCAAAGTATTTAAAGTAGTCGCGCTGGTCAATGTCTTCTGACAACACACCACCTAAAGTGGTGTTTCCGAGGTGCATCCTGCTATTGTAACCGATGTCTGCATAGACATACTTTGTGCCGATGGTTAACTGATGGCGCTTTAGAATCTTCGCAAAATCGACCTGCGCGCTGTAAATGTCAATGTATTCGTACGAGGGTTGCGACTTCGAAATAATACTGTCCGAACCTCCACTTAAGTTATAGTTGTTCTCGTATTTGTATATATCACGCTCACGTTTACCTGCATAATCAGCAACGATATTCAGTCTGCTACCCAGCGTATCTGTCTTCCATTCATAGTTGAGTGTGACGTTATTGTTGTTGTCTCGCAATGTGTACGGAGCGAAACTTCTGATGTTCGCAGTATGTGCGCTGCGGTCGGCAACCGTAGAATTAACCCGACAGTCGTTGGAATAGTCCTTCGAATAGCTGCCCGACCACTCTACGCCTAAATACTGTTGGGGAGAAATGTTGAGGTCGAAGCCCAACTTCGACATATAGTAATGACCTTTGTCCGTGCTTTCCGACATACTCTCAACAGTTGCATCGCGTCCGTAGTCGTTTTCTGCGGTCTTGGTTCTACTCTCAGATCGCCCGAAAACCATGTTACCATAAATGGCGAGCTTGCCCCACGAATATGTAAGACCAACAAAGTCGGAGAACGAGTTTCGACTTTTGCGCTCGTATTCGCTGCCAACATACCCCGAAAGTCCGTACTCGTGCTTCTTCTGCCTATTGATAACAAGAATCGCCGTAGCGCCTTCCGCGTCATACTCTGCTGTGGCTTGAGGCAGAATCTCCAGACTCTTGATGTCATTGCCACGCAAAGAAGAAAGGTATCTCTTGAGTTGTGCCCCGCCCAGCTTCACCGCTCTGCCGTTTTCGTATATCTTTACGCCGTTGCCCAAGATACTAATGCCTCCTTCACCATCGTAATCGACATCAGGAATAAGGCTCAGGATGTTGGAAAGCGAGCGCGACTTGAGCAGTTTGCTATGCTCCACACTCACAATCATTCGGTCTGCCTTACGCTGAACCATCGGTCTTTCTGCAACAACGGTTACGTCAGAAAGCTTTATAGTGTCTTGCATAGAGGTATGCTTGCCTTGTGCAAAGCCCGACTGTGAGCATTGCAAAAAGAAAAAAGGAAGTATGTACAAATACTTTTTCATAGGCTTTCCGAACATTTTACGTTTATCTGCACAACAATAATAATAATCTGTTGAGGAATTGCTGCTTTTCGCTTGCAAAAATAGTTTTTTTTATTTGCCTCACAAACGTTTGTTCAGAAAAAAATCGAAAAAAGGGTTACTGCAATAAGATTGGCTGGAAGATGGAAAGAAAAAGCTGGAAGATAGGCTGGCAGATAAGCCGTTCAAAAGAAAATCTTCCAGCCTTTAAAAGCCTTATAGTTAGAGAGTTGCGAAGAAACTGGAAGATATGGAGGATTTTTTCAGCTATCTAAAGGGGGGGGGTGCAGCGGTCTCCGCTGCACCAACCAAGCTGCTTAATACATTCTACTTGATTGGTGCACTTCTTGCTCTGGCAAGCGGCAAAGCCGAGCGGAGACAAGTGCACCCCCTTGTGAGTAAATGTTATAACTTGATTGGTGCACTTGAGACAAGTGCACCCCCTTGTGGGTGAATGTTACAAATTGGTTGGTGCACTTCTTGCTCTGGCAAGCGGCAAAGCCGAGCGGAGACAAGTGCACCCCCTTTTTGTTATCTGAAGTTGTTCGGCTTCTGACGGTTGCCTGCAGCGTCGTTGGTGTCGCTAACATCCCACCAGAGGCGTGTGCCCTGAGTGTTTGCAGTCTTCAGTTCGGGATGCTCCTGGAAGAACTTGTTCTGCGACTCGTTGTTCGGATATTGCAGACGCTTTATCAGCTTGCCGTTAGGCACATCACCACCCGAGAAGTTGCTCAACTGAGTGCGCAGAGCCGGATAGTCGGTGCGACGGAAGTCAGCCCAACCCTCGTTGCCATTCGGGAACACAGCCATCCACTTCTGAGTGATGATAGCCTCGAGGATGCGCTCGCGGTCGCCACTCTCGAATGTGCCGTCGTTGAGAGCCTTGATGCCGTTGATATACTTGTCGGCATCCTCCGAAGCGATGTGATAGTAGTCCATCGACGCCTTAACGCCAGCACGGAAATACTGCTCAGCACCCATTGTGAGGTCGGCACCTGCCCAACCGCGCAACGCAGCCTCAGCCTTGAGGAAGAGCGACTCAGCATAGCCGAGCCATACCGTCGGACGAGAGTAGTTGAACCAGTGGTCATCGGGCAGATCCTTAGAAGCGCCATCCTTAACGGTGCGTGTAAGGCTGTACTTCAGCGGATCCATAGAAATCTGCGGAGCCTGAGCACCACGCTCACAACCTACGAAGTCGTTGCGCAAAGCATCCTTACCTTCTGCCAATGTAGAAGATGTCATATTGTTACGATACCAGCAAACGAGGCAGCGTGGGTCGATCTGCTTTGTAATCTCCTCCTTACGGTTTTTCTTTATGATATAGTCCTTGCCGCCGTCAGAAAGATTGCGGTAGAAGTCTTCCATATCCTTCGACAGAACGCTCTCGCCACCGTATGCAACAGAGCACATAGCCAAGCCGTTCTCGTCGCCGCCGGAATCCTCGCCGCCCATCTCTATCGGAGCATGGCGTGGCACGGTCTGCATGTTGTCGGCGTTGGAAGTCATCAGTCCGTACTTGTTGTTGAGTGCAGCCTCAGCCTCCTTCTTTGCACGCTCAGGAGCCACATTGCTTATGCGTAGCGCCATGCGCAGACGCAGCGTGTTGGCAAAGCGCAACCACTTGTTGGCATCACCGAAGTAGCAGATGTCGTCCTTGTCAATCTTGTACTGCGATGCATCGTCGGGTTTGATGCTGTCTACAGCCTGCTCAAGCATGAGGAACATTGCGTCGTAAACCTCCTCCTGGGTGTTGTATGCAACGTTGTTAGTCTCCGGCACCTTAGCCTGCACATACTCCGTGAACGGCATATCGCCGTAGGTGTCGGTATTTGCAAGTGCAAGGAACGCATAGTAGATACGCGTGATGTAGAACATGTTGCGATACTTCTCCGGAGTATCGTTGAACTTGTACGCACGCACGAGGTCGCGATACTCCGACGAGCGGTCGTTGTAGAAGAAGCTCCAACGCAGCGCCGACCATCCGTCGGTGTAGTTGTAGTCGGGCGCCTTGCCAGCATGCTTCGGCTGGTTGTTAGCCACGTATCCGGCATAGATATCGTGCGAGAGGTTGGTTGTGCGCTGATAGTCGTTGTAATAGCCCTCGTAGAGGAACTTGCGGAACTTAGCCGGAGCATCTGCCAGCTGCTTCTTGTACGCAGCAGAGTCCTCTTTGCTCACACGATAGTTGAGGTTGATATTTGCATATTTCGAGTCGGTAGGCTCCTCGGGCGTAATCTCTCCGCCCTTGTCCGTATCCTCCACTCCGTACGGGTCGCGGTTCATTTCATCAAGGTCATAGCACGAACCGAGTGTCAGCAGCGTTGTAGCTGCAATCAGACCAGTATATAATATATTGCGTTTCATTTTGTTGTTTTAAATTTAGAATCCTACGTTAACAGAGAAACCGAATGTGCGTGTGTAAGGCACAGCCATATAGTCGATAGCCTGTGAGAACATCGTTGTGTCGTAGCCGCCGTCGGGGTTGCCCGGTGTGTGCTTCATGAGGAAGCAGAGGTTGCGAGCCACGAACGAGAGCTTAAGCTGTGTGAGCGGAGTGCGGCGCAGCATCTTCTGCGGGAAGCTGTAGCCGAGAGAAAGTTCCTTCAGCTTGATGTACGAAGCATCGTGAACGAACTCCTCTGCATAACCCTTCTGCGAGCTGTACAGACCGATTGTAGAATAATACTTCTGTGCGCTCACCTCCTGTGTGTTCACGCTGCCGTCAGCCTTCACGCCCGGTACTACCATATACCAGTCCTGCACACCGTTAACGGTCTTGTACTCGCCACGATATGCTGTGCGCTCAGATGTACCTACAGATGTAGCCATACCCTCTGATACAGAAACGATGTCGCCACCGAACTTCATGTCGAACATTGCGGTGAGCGAGATGCCCTTGTACGTGAAGGTCGGAGTGATAGACATAAGCAGGTCGGGCTGTATGTTGCCAATAGGATGGTCGAGAAGATACTGCTCAAGATTACCGTCGCCGGTAGCAGCCATTGGCAGACCGTCGGCACCGATGATTACACGGCCCTGAGCGTCGCGCTGCATGAGGTTGTTGGCGAAGATGTCGCCGAGCTTGCCACCCTTCACAGCACCCACCTTCACCGGCATGTTCGAGTCGCCTGCAAAGTAAACGCGGTTCACGCCGTCAGCCAGTTCCTTCACTGTAGAGCTGTTGTGAGCGAGGTTGGCGGTGATGTCAAACTGGAAGTCGCGTGTCTTCACCGGCGTACCATAGAGCATGAACTCGACACCGGTGTTGTTAATCTTGCCAGCGTTCACCCACTGCTGTGTCCAAGGCGACGAAGCGTCTACGAGCATAGCCTGGTTCTTGGTCGTATTATAATAATAGGTGAAGTCGAAGCCGAGACGATTGTCGAGGAACTTCATATCTACACCCACCTCATACGAGGTCTTAATCTCTGGCTTCAGGTTGGCGTTGAGCTTGATGGTGTTGTTGATAGGCTTGCGGTTGCCCATCTCGAACTGATACTTGCGCACGTTGTAGAGGTTGTACGGAGCGGGGTCCTTACCCACCTGCGCAGCCGACACGCGCAACTTTGCGAACGTAATCCACGACGGCAGCTTATGGTCGATAGAGCGCATGAAGTCGGAGAACACCCAGCTGAGCGATGCCGACGGATAGAAGAACGAGTTGTTCTTCTTAGGCAGCGTTGACGACCAGTCGTTGCGTGCTGTGATGTCGAGCGAGAGCCACTCGTCGTAAGCCAGCTGAGCCGAAGCGAACGCCGAGTACATAGCGCGGCTGTGTCCGTCGTCGAGAGCCGATGTGAGCTTGTTGCCGGTGTTGAATATCCAGTTGTCCTTTTCGAGCATGTTCTGCACAGAAGCCGACAGCTGCTCGAACTTAAGATACATGATGTTAGCGCCGGCTGTGTAGCCCAGACGCCACTTCTTTGCGAGCTGGTTGTCGCCCATAAGGAGGAACTGTATGTTCTGCTCGAAGTGGTTCTCCTCAGCACGTGTCATGCCGTCGTTGACGAGCTTGCCCTGCCATCCGGTGCCGTCGGTAGAGATAGCGCCGTCGCCAAGAGAGAGGTCGGAGGTCTGAAGACGTGTGCGATAGTAGTCGAACGAATACTTGGCGTTGAACTTCAGCCAATCGGTGAGGTTCACGTTAGCCGAGTAGTAGCCGAATGCGCGCCAGCGTTCGTCGCTGTTCTTGAAGCGATGGCGAGCGTAGTAAGGGTTAGAATAGTGCTGGTCGGGACCGAACCAGTTCTGGTGCAGCTTATTGGGCGATGTATAGTTCTGCTCAAGGTCGCGCAGCGAGACGTTGCCCGGCATGAGCAGCAGCTGAGCCACCTCACCGTTAAGACCAGTGTACGGACGATTCTCAGCCTTAGTGTTAGACACAGAAATCTTACCGTCGAGCGAGAGCCACTCGTTGATGGTAGCTCCGGCGTTGAGGTCTACGTTTATCTTGTTGAGCGACTCGTTCTTGAACAAGCCGTCGTTGCCGTTATAGCCTACAGAGAGGCGGAAGTGCGACTTCTCTGACGATGTGCCTACAGCCACGGTGTGTGCCTGCGAGAAGCCAGTGCGGAAGTAGTCCTTCAGACGGTCGCCGGTGTACGAGTAAGGAGCCTTCTCGCCGAGCCAGTTGGTCTGCATCGATCCGTCGAAGCGCGGACCGAACGCCAGTTCGCCCGTCATGGTTGTCTTGTTGCCATTCTCGTCCTCGTTGAAGAGGAACTGGCCCTGCGAACCCTGACCATAGAGCTTCTGCATCTTCAGAGTCTCTGCAGCCTGACTCCATGTGAAGTTGCCACTATACGATACGCCGAAGCCCTGCTTGTGCGATCCGCGCTTTGTTGTAACGAGGATTACGCCGTTGCCTGCACGCGAACCGTAGAGCGCTGCTGCGTTCGGACCCTTAAGTACAGAGATCGACTCGATATCCTCGGGGTTGATGTCGAATGATGTGCCGCCGCGGTCGTAGCCGCCGTATGTAGAAGCCGAAGAAGTCTGGTCGTCGGTGAACGGTACGCCGTCAACGATCCAGAGCGGCTGGTTGTTGTCTGTCAATGAAGAATTGCCACGTATAGTTATCTTTGTCGATCCGCCCAAGCCGGTGCTTGCGGTGTTCATCTGCAAGCCAGCCACCTTGCCGTCCAATGCGCCCACTACAGACGGGTCGCCGGTTACGTTGAGCTTGTCTGCCTTCACCTCCTGCACCGAGTAGCCGAGCATCTTCTTCTCGCGCTTGATGCCGAGCGCCGTTACAACCACCTCGTCAATCGACTGCTGGTCGAGCTGCATAGTGACATTCAGGTTGGCAGCACCGCTCACCACCTTGTCCTTATAGCCCATGTACGAGATGCGGAGCATTGTAGAGGCAGGAGCCTTCTGTGTGCTGATTGAGAAGTTGCCGTCGATGTCTGTAACTGTTTTTACGTTAGTGCCTTCAACGGAGATTGTTGCACCGATAAGCGGCTCGCCAAGTTCGTCAAACACACGACCCTTCACGCTATGTGTCTTGTCGCTCTGCGCTACAACGGTAGCGGTTTGAGTCGCAACGGGAGTGCGCAGCGCACTTTCTGCCTGCGAAGCAAACGCCCACTGCAAAGGAGCAGCAACAACGACAAGTGCCATTGCTCGCTTCGACCATTGCAGTCGGAATGATAATTTTGTATTCATTTTATTATAGATTGGTTTTTATATACATTAGAGAGTTGTACATCGCATTACGCGATGCATAATAATCAGTGCAAAGTTAGTGCAAATCGAAGACAATACAAAATAAGTTCACTTATTTTTATTGTTGAGATGCAGCCTAACTTATTAAAAAAAAGGCTACGGCATTCTTGCCGTAGCCTCCTAATATTACTTTCTGTCCATCACTCGCCAGACGTATGCGATATATGCGAACACGAACGGCACGAGTAGCGACACATAGAACATGGTACGCAGAGTGAACTCGCTGCTGCAGCTGTTGCTGATGGTGAGCGAGCTTTGCAGGTCGGCGTTCGAGGGATAATAGGCTGTGCCACCGAGTCCGGCGACGAGCAGGAGCGAGAGAACCACCAGCACTACACCGATGCCTGCCGGCCAGATGCCTTTAATGTACGAGTTGCTGAAAACCGTGCGCCCTACCCCATACAGCAGTAGCACAACGCCGACGAGCGTGAGCACGGCGAGCAGCGGCATGGCGAGATAGTTGTGCAGATACTTCATCGGCTCCATAAACACCACGCCCTGCGCGTCCACGGCGTAACCGTCTTTCAGCAGAAGGCGCACGAAGAACGCGAGGAAGAACACAAGGAACGGCACGGTGCAGCCTACGAGACGCACACTGGCACGCGAACGGATATCCTCATCGTCCACATTATTAATAATATAGAGCGCACCGAGCATACGTGCAAGGAACATCACGGCGAGTCCGAACACGAGATTCCACGGGTCGAGCAGCGCATCGAGTCCTGCTGAAGCGTTAGCCCAACGGCTGATAACGGGCGCACCGATATCCGTCAGCGACGCCTTCTCGACGAGGAAGTTGGAACCGTCGAAGAACGTAGCCACAGCTCCGCCGAGCAACAACGGTCCCACGATGCCGTTCAGCACGAGAAACCAGCGATAGGTGCGTGTGCCGAGCAGATTGCCCTTCTTCAGCTGAAACTCGTAGCTCACGGCTTGCAGCACGAACGAGAAGAGGATTATCATCCAGAGCCAATACGCTCCGCCGAAGCTCGTACTGTAGAACAACGGGAACGAGGCGAAAAAGGCTCCGCCGAAGGTGACGAGCGTGGTGAACGTTATCTCCCACTTTCTGCCGGTCGACTCGAGCACCTTACGCTGCCCATCTTCCGTTCTGCCTATGCTATGCACCATAGAGTTAGCGCCCTGCACAAAGAGCAGGAACACGAGCAACGCCCCGAGCAGCGAGACGATGAACCACCAGTATTGTTGCAAAAATTCGTATGTCATAAGAATGTGTTATATGAAGAGTTAAACATAAGTGTTGTCGGTTGATGTCTGAGGTTTCTCGGCGTTATATTTGCGTATTACGCGGCACATGATGCTCACCTCAGCCACAAGCAGCACCGTGAAGAGCACGAGGAAGAGGAAGAACGTGAACGCCACACTGCCCGACTTAATATCGGAAACTGCAGCCACCGTTGGCAGCATGTCCTGAATAGCCCACGGCTGTCTGCCCAGCTCGGCTACTATCCATCCGGCTTCGCTCGCCAGGTAAGTGAGCGGAAGCATAACCAGTGCTGCCACGTAGAGCCAGCGATACTTCGAGGTGATATCCTTGCGCCATGCTATGTGGCCGATGACGAGGAAGAAAAGCATCAGCAGCGTGCCCACGCCTACCATCACACGGAAGGCGTAGAAGTTGATGGGGATATACGGCACCAACTCTGCACGATCCTTGATGTAGCCGTAGCCGAAATAGGGCATATCCTGCTTCAGCTGCTCAGCAAGTTCTGGCAAGCGCATGTCGTTGGCATCCGCAGCCTTCAGCTTGCGGTATTCGGCAAGCGCAGCAATCGCCTTGCGTCCGCGCTCCATCTTCTCTTCAGCCGAGAGTTCACGTGTGCCGTCGGTGCGTGTGTAGCCGTTGAGCAGGTCGTTCACGCCAGGTACATATCCGTCCGCCTTGTGCGTAGCAAGCAGCGAGAGTCCGTTCGGGATGGCAATGCGCAGCGGTGGCTCCTCGCCCTTGGCGTAGTCGGGCTGCTCGAACGGATTGACAGCTGCAACCGCTGTTAGCGAAACGCCCTCGCCTCCGTTGTACAGAGCCTCCATAGCAGCGAGTTTCATAGGCTGTTTCTCAGCTACCTTCACGGCAGAGAAGTCGCCCGTCGCCATTGTCAGCACGGCAGCCACGATGCCCACGATGCTCGCTATCTTGATGCTCTGACGTGCCATTTCCTGCTCGCGGCGCTTCAGCAGATACCAACAGCTCACGGCGCACACGAACGCTGCGCCTACCACCCACGTAGAGGTCACGGTATGGAAGAACTTATCCACGGCGAACGGTGAGAGCGCTACATCCATGAAGCTCGTCATCTCGTTGCGCACGGTGTCGGGGTTGAACTCGCAGCCCACGGGGTACTGCATCCACGCATTAGCCACAAGAATCCACCAAGCCGAGATGGTTGCGCCGAGTCCGGTGAGCCACGTTGATGCTAAGTGGAAACCACGCGACACCTTCTGCCAGCCGAAGTACATAACGGCGACAAAGGTGCTCTCCATGAAGAACGCCACGATGCCCTCAATGGCGAGTGGTGCGCCGAAGATGTCGCCCACGAACCACGAGTAGTTGCTCCAGTTGGTGCCGAACTCGAACTCGAGGATGATGCCCGTAGCAACGCCCATGGCGAAGTTCACGCCGAAGAGTCGCTGCCAGAAGATGGCGGTATCCTTCCAGAATTGCTTACCAGTGCGATAATAGCACGTTTCCATAATGCCCATGATGAGGGCAAGACCCAGTGTGAGCGGTACGAACAGCCAATGATATATGGCTGTGAGTGCGAACTGCGCACGCGACCAGTCGATAAGTGTAGGGTCTACAGTCAAGAGATGTGTCATTTTTTGATGTCTTTTTATTATTGATTAGGTTTATATTCAACTTCTTTCGGGCTACAGAACTTATACATCTATCATCTGCGTCGACCGATGCAAGTGGCTATCTGTCCACCCTATCGCCCGTCAACTCCCCTGCAACATATGATGCTTTGTCGCCATTCGACTTCTGGTCAAGCACGTTGGGGAAGAAGAACAGTTTCAGCACAAAGAATATAACAAACAGTTTTATGAGGATAACTGTCCACAAGACCTTGCCAAGAGTCATACTGCGAAAACCTTCAACATAGAAGTGGCACACTCTGTATAATACATTGTCTTTACTCATGTTATGGTGGCTTTTAGCGGTTGTAATAATTTCACTTTAACAATTTGTTTGCAAATATATATCATAAAAGTCAACCCACCAAGCATTTGCCAAACTAATTTGCGTTTGTGTTGTATTTTTTACATTTAAGGATACGAAAAACGGCTATCGGGAAACTTTTACACTTCCGATAGCCGTAGTCAATTTATAATTACTAATTACTAATTAATAATTTACTTAACGAGCACTTTCTGCACAGTGCCGTCAGCGAACTTCACGATGTTCAAGCCCTTCTGCAGAGCGTTGAGCTTGGTGCCGTTAACGGTGTAGATGCCCTTAACAGCGTTCTGTACAGTAGCGTTTTTGATGGCAGTCGGGTCTGCGAACTGCTCGTAAGCAGAAACCTCAGCCATTGACGGATAAGAGTAGACATAGAGGTTGCAGATGACAGCGAGATACTTTGTCTTCACGCTCTCCGGGAAGATGTAGCTAAGCTCAGAAACCTTCTTCAAGCCAGAGAATGTCTTCGCCGTGTTCATGCGTGTGAGGTCGTCGCCCACTGCAATCTTCACGTCCTTATTGACATAGTTCATCTCATCGTTGTCGTTCTTTGCGTAGTTCTCGTTCGGGATGTTCACAACAACCTTTGCAAGGTCCCACTGCTTGCCTTCCGGAGCGGTGAAGATCACCCATACGTCGTCGCGGTGGGTAGAAGGTGCCTCGATATCGGTGAGAGCCTCGTCTGCCTTGTTGCCGTCGGTCAGACCACTGACATCATACTTCTTGAAAGCTGCCTCGAAAGAGTAGTCGTTCTCATAGTGGCGCACCTCAGCCGTCTTGCCCTTGAGCACGTTAGGCTGTGTAGTAGCGTCAACCTCAACCTGTACAGCAATCTCCTCGTAGTCGTCACCATTCACGACGCGGATAGTAACAACATCATCGCCAATGCGCTGCTTAGCAGTTACAGGAATGACAAACGTGTTCTTCTTCACGTTCTCCTTGATTGTGCCGATAGTCACGTTGCCGTTCTTGCTTGTAGCAACACACTCGAACTTATCAGCCTTAGTAGCTCCCTCGCCCAAATCGTAAGTCACATTGATATTATACGACTCACCAGCGTTCATAGTGACATTGTTTGTCAATGTAGAGAGCTTCATGCTGTTGTCCTTCTTGCCATAAACCTCAAACTCCCAGATGCGGAGGATGCCGTTGACGTGCGGAACGAGCTTCACGTAGCGTGCACGCATCGGAGCGATGTAGTCGGTCTTGACGCTCTCTTTTTGGCGGTTGTAGGTATCAACAACTGTTGTCCAATGCTCGTTATCCTCGGAGAGGAGGATCTGGTAAGAGTCGATCTGGTCTACGCCTGATTCTGGACCTGCGTTGCCATCGAAAATCTTAAAGCTATAGATGCGGTAAACGCTCTGGAGGTCAAATGTAACCCAGTTGTCAGCGCTCACGTTGCACCACTTGTCCGATGCGGAAGTAGGATTGGTCACGCCGTCGATAATCTTATCCGGCACCTCCTTATAGTTGGTAGAGCCGCTGTAGCCGAGCACCTTCTTCTGATATACTACGTTGTAAATCTTCTTGTATTCCTCCTCGGTCATTACGTCGAGGATATTGCTTGAAGTAGTAGATGTGCCGATGGCGTTTGTAACATCAACAGTTACGCGCTGCTTGCCTACCTTCTCTGCAACTACGGTGATAGTCTGGTCGGTGAGTGAGAAGCCGTTAGCGAGCTTCAGGCCCTCGGGCAGAGTCCACTTGAACGCAGTCGGATTACCCGTACCGTTAGCTGTGATAGTAGCGCTCTCGCCCACCTTCAGATAGCTGTTGCTGATAGTGAACGAAACAACCGGAGCGGTAGCCTGCGGGTAGTCGAGCATGATGCTCTTGCCCTTCTGCTGGCGCATGTCCTTCATAACCGGAGTAACGATGAATTTAACATAAGCCTCGTTGTCCTTACGCTGGAATGTAGGAACGTAGAACGCCTCGTCGCGAGTCTGACCAACCATTGTGCGTGTGCCGTCCTCGTTCTCCTTATAGATGTCGAAGTGGTCGAAGTCGGCTGTATAGTCGAAGTCCCATGTCAGACGAGCGTCGCCCTGCACGTTGCCAAGCGTGCTTGTCGTAGCAAGGTTCTTCACCTCCACTGGTGCCGGAGCATAGTTTGCCGGCAGCACAGAGAGTTCGCCGAGCGAGAGTTCGTAGTCGTAGACTGTGAACTTAGCCTTAACGTTAAGACCAATCATATAGATAGTCTTGCCGTTGAGCGAAGAGAGGTCGTACTCAGCAACAGTCCAACCGTTCTTTGTTGTGGTTTTCGGTGCAGAGAGTGTAACGTCAGGATTTACAGAGCTTGTTGTAGAGAGCTTCACCTCTACAGAAGCGTTTGTCGTGTTCGATGATTTGTAAACCAGGCGCAATGTGCCGCCACCGTTCACGGCGAGCTGAGTCTTGTACAGACGCCAGAGGTGGTCGCCGCTGAACGCAGAGCCGCCCTTCAGCTTAAGGCTCGAACCGAAGTTCCAAGCGTCCTCCCAGTTGATCTCGAAAGAAGCATCGTCCTTGTTCTCCATCCAGTAGCGCCATGTCGGCATAATGCTCTGCACGCCAGAGTGGTACCAGTCCTGTGTAGCCACCTTCTCACCTTCTACGAAGCGGTGCTTGCCCACACCTACGCAGAACGATGTTGTGAACGGCATTGAGCTGATAACCGAACGCTCGAGTACGTGACCCGAGATGCCTGACCAAGCGTCATTTGTAACAGTGGGGTCGCCGGCATAGTTGGTCCACATCTGCATCTCGTTCTCGAAAGTTTTCGTTATAGCCTTGTATGCGTCAGAACCCGTATCGTTCTTGCCCAGCAAGTTGCGCACGTTGTCCTTCCATGTCTTCTCCTCTGGGCAGAAGAGGTCGAGCGAGCCGACGTGTCCGCTGGTAGGCATTGCTCTATTGAGCGCGCTTTCAAAGCCTGTATGTCCGCTTGCAGCCACCTGCACACCACCGTAAATCTTAGAGAAGGTCTCCGCCTCTGTGCAGCCGAGCTGGCTTGCATATCTGCGATAGTCGCCCGGAGAGCCGTACTCGAGGAACTGCGATGTATTCTTGTGCGACTTCAGGATTGTAACGTTCGGAGAGTATTCAGCGTTATACCACTGAATCTCCATGTGTGTGTCGCCGTTCTCGTCGGCAATCTTGTTGAACTCCTTGATGAAGCCAACCCACTCCGATTCGGTACCGCCGCCGGTCTCCTCGTTGATGAACCATCCGTCGAAGCCGATGTACTTAGCAATCTCGTAGAGCTTCTTAGCATAGATATACACGCCGTTCTCCTTGGTAAGCATCTGGCGCACCCAAGCCTGGTTGCCACCAAAAGCGTACGGCGGGAAGAACACCTGACCCAGCACCTTCACACCGCTCTGGTGAGCAGCGTCGATAGAACCTGCTGGCGGCGGGATGATGATACCCTCAGAAGCCGAACCTGCCCAGTAAACGAGCTTGTCCATATACTGCCAGTAGGTAGGCTGATAGCCGAGGAAGTTGTACGCGCCCTGCGACGGACACATCGAACATGTCGGGAAAAGGATAGGAGCGTTGCAGATCTGACCTTCATAGTACTGCTGACTATTAGCCTTCATCAGCGTAGGCTCCTTGAAGCGCTCAGCCAATGGCACGCGTGAACGGTTGAACTTAGCGTCCTTGTCGGTCTCCGGCGACCAGTTCTTGATGTCGTCCGGATGCCAGCATCCGCCGTACGGCTGCTGTGCGTAGCTGCTCTGTACGAAGAGTGCCGCCACAGCCGCGAGAATTAAACGATTGAGTTTCATTTTTGTTTGTTTTAGTTATTATTTGATTGAATATTAATAGACTTGAGAGTTTACGCTGCAAAGTTAGTGCAAATCGAAGACAACACAAAATAAATCCATTTATTTTTATTGTTGAGATACAGCCTAACTTATCAAAAGGTAGTGCAAAAATCCGATTAAGCGAAACAAATGGAAATTTATTTACATTTGTGAGCGTGAGGATTTTATATAAATCGAAGACAACACAAGAATTGCAAAGATAAGATATGTAAAAAGTTATATCTTGTTAAAGGTTGAATTGAGCAATATTGTTTCTCACTAAAAATCTATAAATTTGCATTATAAGCAATATATTGACTGTATGGAAGAACTGAATCAATTAAAACTTGTATTGGTAAAGAATAAAAAGACCAATAAATGGCTTGCTGAACAGTTGGGAGTTAATCAAACTACTGTTTCAAAATGGTGTACCAATACGACACAGCCTGATTTGGCAACACTGAAGCGAATTTCAGAGTTGCTGAATGTCAATGTAAGTGAAATTATTAACTTTGACTAAATCTATATTTATGGGAAATTCTAACTTCAATGAGAATACCAGGGTACAAGTGCCTGCAGCTCTCCATCTATGTAAGTTGGGCTATACCTACTTGGACAATATCAATGCATATGATACCAAGACTAATATCTTGATAGACGTTTTTCTGAATGCAGTCAAACGTCTGAATCCGTCTTTGTCAAGTCAGGAAGTCTCTTTGTTGTTTTCAAAGATTGTAAACGTTGCAAACAATGATGATTTAGGACGCGAGTTTTACCAGATGCTTTCTTCCAATAGCGGAATAAAACTTATTGACTTTGACAATCCTGAAAACAACGATTGGCACGTCACCACAGAGTTTACATGTGAAAACGAAGATACGGAGGATAATTTCCGTCCTGATATCACCTGTTTCATCAATGGAATGCCATTGGCTTTTATTGAAGTAAAGAAACCAAATAACCACGAGGGTATCTTGGCTGAGCGTGAACGCATCAATACACGAATGAGCAAAACATGTTTTCGCCGCTTCTTCAACGTTACGCAGTTGATGATATTCTCCAACAATCAGGAATACGACAACGAGAGCCGTGTACCTATTCAAGGTGCATTCTATTGTAGCTCCGCCAAGGGCAAGGCTTTCTTCAATGTGTTCCGTGAGGAGAACAAAACGTTTGTTACCAATTATCCCTATCAGGAAATAACGGATGAAGATGAATATAGGGTATTGAAACACCGCAACTGTGTAGTCATCAAGAACCTTAAGGAGTATCAGACCAACAAAGATGTCAACACCCCTACCAACCGTATCATAACCTCCATGCTGAGCAAGGAGCGCTTTCTGTTCCTGCTTCGTTATGGCATAGCATACGTTGAGCGCAAGGTGGAATTGGAGGACGGCACACAGGGCACAACGTTGCAAAAGCATATTATGCGCTATCAGCAGATGTTCGCCTCTTATGCTATCCGTCGCACCCTAAACAATGGGATAAAGAGCGGTATCATCTGGCATACACAGGGTAGCGGAAAAACTGCTCTTGCCTATTACAGTGTGCGTAGTCTGACGGATTTCTTTGCACGGAAAAACATCGTGGCAAAGTTCTATTTCATAGTCGACCGTATCGACCTTATGGAACAGGCTACCGACGAATTTGCCGCCCGTGGGCTTATCGTGCATAACGCCAAGAGCCGTGAAGAACTGATGAAGGACATTGCAAGCCGGTCTATCACACAGAACAATGAAGGCAAGTTGGAGATCATGGTGGTCAACATCCAGAAGTTCAAAGAAGATAAGGCAAAGGTGCAAGTTGACGACAGTTACAGCACCAACCTGCAACGTATATTCTTTATCGACGAGGCACACCGTGGATATAACCCCAAGGGAAGTTTCTTGGCGAACTTGCTCGAAGCTGACAAAAACGCTGTGAAGATAGCCCTCACTGGCACGCCGCTTCTCAAGGAGGAGCGTGAGTCTTGGCGAGTGTTTGGCGACTATATCCATACCTACTATTACGACAAGTCCATCGCTGACGGCTATACTTGCAAACTTATGCGTGAGCCTGTCGAAACCATCTACAAGGAAAAAATTGAGGACATCCTCGACAAATTGGCTGGAAGCGTAAAAGTGAAGAAGTCGGACATCGACCGCAATAAGATCATTGAGGATGAAAGCTATCTTAATGCGTTGCTCGACTATGTAATATCCGACTTCCGCCGTTTCCGCAGGGAGCAGAACGACAACTCTGTCGGAGCCATGATTGTCTGCAAGACAAACCCTCAGGCCAGAGAGATGTTCCGCTTGTGGCAGGAGCGTTTTCATAATGCAGAGAAAATATGGCAGCATAAAGAGGAACAGCTCGGAATGGCAGCAGAGCCAATGACTTTGCCTTCTGGCTACAGACCTTTGACGGCTTCGCTTATATTGCATGACGAAGGCGATAAGTTGGAACGTAAAGAGTATATTGAGGGGTTCAAGAAACTTCAGGAAGTGGACGTGCTCATTGTCAACAAGATGCTTCTCACCGGTTTTGATGCTCCTCGTCTGAAGAAACTGTACCTCGGACGTTCGCTCGACGGCCATGATTTGTTGCAGGCTTTGACGCGTGTCAACCGACCTTACCATGATTTCAAGTATGGTTATGTGGTTGATTTCGTGAACATCAAGGAGAATTTTGATGCTACCAACGACCGCTACCTGCGTGAATTGAACCGCACTTCTGACGGCATTGGCCCGGGACAGAACAATATCGCCAACGATGTGATAGTAACGAAAGAAGAGGTGGAAGCCAAAATCAGGCAGGTAAAAAGCGTTCTCTTCAACTTCACCACTGACAATATGGAGGAGTTCCGTAAGCAGATTGACGAGGTTGACAACAAGGACAGCCTCTATGAATTGCGCAACACGCTTTCGGAGGCAAAGGCTATTGTCAACCAAGTGCGTTCTTTCGGCGACGAGGAAACAAAGCAGAAACTTGCATCGCTACCTATCGGCACCATTCCTATGCTTATCACGGAGGTTACACATCGCATCGAGCGCATCAATCTTCTTGAAAACACGGAGCATAAGGCCGACGTGTCGGGCATCATTAACGTTGCACTTTCTGAGCTGGAATTTGAGTTCAAGAAAGGAATGCCTGAGGAAATGCGCATAATAGTCAACGACATACGTGAGCGTTGCGAGCGTGTGCAGGCTGAGTTTGAGGCAAACTTCGATACAAAGGAGGACAAATATGTTATCCTTGCCGATGAGTTCCGTGAGTATTTCCGCAAAAAGGGATTTGTACCCAAAGACACGGCTGACGCAAAAGAAAGTATACAGTACATGGACGAGGTGATGAAGAAAATACGCGAAATCAATCGTCGCAACCGCCTGCTGAAAAGCAAGTACAAGGGCGACGAACGGTTTGTGCGAATCCACAAGCGTATTGAGGAACAGAACGAGAAGCGCGAAAAGCCAATCATATCAAAACACGAATATGAGATTGCGGAGAACCTGGCAAATATGAAGCAGGATATCGACCGGATGATATTCCTCGACATCAACAAGCTCGACAACGAACCGGCATTTCAGCAGGATGTGCTTGCCATCATCGGCAAGGAACTGCTGAAGATGCACATAAGGGCTGACATCAAGGACCGTAAGTTTATCAATAATCTCATCACAACAGAATATTTACAACAACGTAACTACGCATATTAAAAACAATAATGAGCAACATCAATATATCTGAGGCTACCATCGCCCTTATCGACTCTCTGAAGAGCACTACCGTGGCTTACGGATTGGCTGGCACTGGCAGCGAATATAAAATTGTAACGGAGATGTTCCTTTACAAGTTTTTTAATGATAAGTTCGGCTATGAGGCAAAGCGCGATGAAGTTTATGGCGAACGCCTGAGAAACGCAGAGAAGTGGGATGCCGAATATGACAAATTCACTGAGGATGAAGTGGAAGACCTTTTCAGCTATCTTCCACACTCCGTGCCTCGCATGAAGCCGGAGCATACGCTATCTCACCTTTATAACTCTGCCACCAAAGGCGATTTTTCTACACTGCTCGATGCTACTCTCATTGACATTGCCTCGCTCAATGCCGATACTTTCTCTGTCACCACGTCAGGAAAGAGCAAAGTGAATATTTTCTTTCCGCTGACTACATATGTTACCGACACACAGAAGCGTGATGAGTTTGCCAAGGCTCTGATGAACAATGTGGCTTCTTTCAACTTTGAGGATGTGTTTGGCGAAAAATACGATTTCTTCTCACACATCTTCGAGTACCTGTTGAAGGGGTTCAACAATGCCAGTGGCGGAAAATATGCTGAATATTACACACCTCATGCCATAGCGCAGGTTATGGCGCGATTGCTTGTGGGCGACAAGTCGGACTTCCGCGGAATTACTTGTTATGATCCGTCGGCAGGTACTGGCACACTGCTCATGGCACTGGCTCACCAGATTGGTGAGGACAGATGTTCCATCTACTCGCAGGACATTTCCGAGAAATCATCCGAGATGCTGCGTCTGAATCTTATCCTCAACAACCTTTCGGCTTCTCTGCCTAATGTGGTGCAAGGCAACACGCTTACCGAACCATCGCACAAAGAGAATAATGGTGTGCTGAAGAAATTCGATTTCATTGTAAGCAATCCACCGTTCAAACTCGATTTTCCAGAGTATCGTGACACGCTCGCTGCCGACACAATCCGTTTCTGGGCTGGTGTTCCCAACTCTGTGAAAAAGGTAGATCCGAACAAACCCAAAATGGCTATCTACACTTGCTTCATCCAGCACCTGCTCAACTCGCTGAAGCCAACGGGAAAGGGCGCTATCGTCATACCTACAGGATTTATCACATCTAAAAGTGGCGTAGAGAAGCGCATCCTGCAACGCATCGTAGATGAAAGATGGGTGTATGGATGTGTGTCTATGCCGTCAAATGTGTTTGCTACTACAGGTACCAATGTCTCCGTGCTGTTCTTTGACAAATCGGCACAGAGCGACAAGGTGATTCTCATCGACGCAAGCAAGCTGGGTGAGGAATATAAGGAAGGTAATAATCAGAAACGCCGTCTTCGCGATTTCGAGATCGACAAGATCGTGAACACATTCCAGAACAAGGAGGCTGTTGACGACTTCTCGGTTGCCGTGACATACGATGAAATCAAAGAGAAAGGATATAGCCTCTCTGCCGGACAGTATTTCGACATTAAGATTGACTATGTGGACATCACCGAGGAGGAGTTCAACAAGCGCATGGATAATTATAGGTCTACGCTGAAAGCACAGTTTGAGGAGAGTCACCGCCTCGAAGAAGAGATACTGAAGCAGTTGGATAGTATCAGTTTCGACGAAAACGTAGGGAAGGAACACGGAGATGAGTAACGAGATTCAATATCTTCTGTATAGCATGCCGGATGCGGACGGCAAAGTGCAAGTCGTCATAAAGGATGAAACGCTTTGGTGTACCCAAAAGGCTATGGCTCAACTGTTTGGCATTGACAAGTCTGGCATCAGCCGTCATATTTCAAATATTTACAAGACTGGCGAACTTCTGCCCGACACGACGGTTGCAAAAATTGCAACCGTCGTAAACAGGGGGATTCGTGGCAATGTTGAGGAGCTGGTAGATTTTTACCATCTTGATATGATTATTGCTGTTGGCTACCGTGTCAACTCGGCAAAGGCTACAAAGTTCCGTCAGTGGGCTACCAAGATTCTGAGTGAGTATATCAAGAAGGGTTTCGTCATGGACGACGAGCGGTTGAAACAAGGAACGGCGGTGTTTGGCAAAGACTACTTCCGTGAATTGCTTGAACGTGTGCGTTCTATCCGTGCAAGCGAACGTCGCATTTGGCAACAGATTACGGACATCTATGCAGAGTGTAGCACCGACTATGACCGCAACTCGCCTACCACACACGATTTCTACGCGATGATACAAAACCGCTTCCACTATGCCATCACTGGTCAGACGGCAGCTGAGATTATCTACTCTAAGGCTGACCATACGAAAGACCACATGGGATTGACTACATGGAAGAACGCTCCTGACGGGCGTGTCTTAAAGTCGGACGTATCTATTGCCAAGAACTACTTGCAAGAAAAAGAAATCCGACAATTGGAGCGTGCTGTTACAGGTTTCTTCGACTATATCGAAGACCTCATTGAGCGTGAAAACACATTCAACATGGCGCAGTTCTCTACAAGTGTCAATGAATTCTTGACTTTCAGACGTTATCAGATATTGCCCGATAAAGGTAAAATCTCTGCGGAACAAGCCAAGAAGAAAGCGGAAGAAGAATATGACATTTTTAATAAGACACAACAGATAGACTCTGACTTTGACAAGGAAGTGAGAGGATTGCTGGGTGATAATGAATAATTCTTAGTATGACCGTCCAATTTTGCAAGTGTGACTTGCATAATTGGACGGAATATAAAATGAGCGAAAATGAAACTGAAAGATATAGTTACTTTTGTATCGAAATCCGTTGTTCCACAAAATGGAACAACATACAATCTTTACAGTCTGCCTTCTTTTGATGAAAACAAGTCAGCAGAAGTATTGGATGGCGCAGAGATACAAAGTAATAAATATGACGTACCAAACAAGTGCATATTGTTTAATAAACTCAATGTGCGCTTTAAAAGGGTTTGGCGCATAAATAATAGCGATTCCAACAAAATTGCTTCTACAGAATTTCTGCCTCTTGTTGTAAATGAAGATGTTGTGGATTATCAATATTGCTATTATTTGTTGATTTCTGACGAAATCACAAATTATCTTTGTGGCCAGAATTCAAATACTTCTGGAAGCCACAAGAGAATAGATCCACAGAATTTCTTAAACATCGATATTCATTTGCCGAAAATGCCTATCCAAAAAACTATTGGAAAGACACTTTCGGACATTGACAGCAAAATAGAACTTAACAAGCGGATAAATGATAATTTACGAGCAAGCCGAGCGCAGAGCCAAACGCAGTTTGAGCTATGCCGAGGCACAGCCATAAATGCGGACGTTAGTCCGAATTTACTGACGCTTGACCGTTCATCAAGAGGGGCAAAAGTTCGTCACGCCGCTTAGTTAAAGAATCTATTTCTTTTCGTAATGTTGACATCTTGCGGAACATTGGCTCAACAATATCATTATATTTCTGGATATTGTCATTACTCGGAATGACAATATCAAGATAGGCAATATCGTCAGGACTTATAGATGGGTAAGAAGAAACTGCTGTATCTGCAATAGATGCCAAATGCTCTGTAATCGTATTTGATGTAAGATAATAATACACCATCAATGCCATCTTTTTATATTTGGCATCCAATGTTACGAATCCTGTAGAAACAATAAAGTTTTCTTTAGGTGTCGATAATATACCATAATGTAAGAGTCGCGGTCTCACCGATGAATACAAAATAGATAAATCTTCAACCTTGCGTTGTGCTCTGCTTGGTGCCATATCTACGCTGTAAATTTCAGTATTGCTTATATGCCCTTGAGTTATGCTTCCTGTATCTAAATACTCAATTTGTTTGTGCTCGTCTTTGTTTATTGTTTTTTTATTGATGTCACACATTTCCTTTATAGAACAGCAAGTCCAACCTATCGGTATTTCTCTTTTCAAACGTTCATTATAGACCATAGCTCCACCACTTGATTTATATGGTTTGCCCTCCTCATTCGGGAAGTCAAACTGCACAAACCAATAATCGTAGAGTTGCTTTGCCATCGCCTCTAAATTATCATTTATCTGTCTTTTACACCAAACGTTAGTGTAAATCGAATACAACACAAGAATTGCAAAGATAAGAATTGCAATTCTAAGTTCACTTATTTTTATTGTTGAGATGCAGCCTAACTTATCAAAAGTTAGCCTTAACACCACAAATTCCCACCGTGCACCGTCCACCGTCCGATCGGACACCGAACGCGACCCGATTGGGCGGCGGACGGAATCTGATCGGACGGCGGACGGTACACCAGTCCTATTACATATCCTCCATAGACAAGCCTTTATACTCTATGTCGTATTTCTTGAATCTTCCTGTAGTATGGAAGAAGTGCTCGGCTTTTTCTTTCACTATACCGATAACCACATCCTTAGCTTGCCGTTTAACCTCATAGAAAAAAACAGCCTGTTCTATCTCGTCTACAGCTATTATGTCTATTTCGTTTTCACCCCTTCTATCCCACCATGAGGCTATATTAGTATACTGCTCGCTCTCTATCATCTTCGCCTTGAAATACCTCTCAAGCACCTTTCCGGTATACGTAGTATAGTCTCTGTCCATTATTATTTTCAGTTTTTTGTTGGCTCCCACCTCCAACATATAGTTGTATCTGTAGATATACCTGAACCAAATGCGCAGAAAGTTGTCTTCTATCTGATAGTGTATATTGCGGTTGGTCTTTTGAAACATTGGCATATTGCGTGAAATCAGGCTATAGTCGTTCTCAAGTTTAGTGAGATAACCCGAGAGCTCAACCTTCATAATGCCCTCTATTTCCGAACGGGTAGTATAGCCAGAGGCTATCAACTGCAATATCTCGAAATAGCGGTCATAGTCCTTGCCAAACTCTTCTATCAGCATGTTTTTGCCTTCATATATGAAATATGAGTTCTTGCCAATGAATTTCTCGGTCATCAGTTCTTTGGTGTTGGCCCCTGCATCCAACATCATTTCCACATATTCTGCCACACCTCCAGTATAGGAATAGAGAGCCAGCAGGTCCTCGTTAGTATAAGAAGGATTGTATGTAGAAAGAATCTCCTTTATCACGGATGGAGGGAACGGCGTTACCTTTATCTCACCGGTCTGTCGTCCGTACAGTGGCTGTTTGTTGTTTTTGAAGATGATATTCATAAGCGAATATATCGAACCGCACACCACCAGATTGACATGAGCATCCTGCTTGTTCAGGTCCCATATCTTCTGCATGTCAGAGAACACAGAAGCGTTCACCCTTTTGAAGTCTTGAAATTCATCTATTATGATAGTCAGCGGGCGAGTTTTCGACAGCTGTAAAAGATACTTGAATATATCAGCAAACCGCGAAACTTCTCCAAGAATAGGTATTTGCAGTTTTTCCTTAATCTCATTGACGAAATCCTTGCACAATTCCTCCTCCGACTTTCTTGCAACAAAAAAGTACAACAAGTCGTCCACATCCTCATATGCCTTAAGCAATAACGATGTCTTTCCGCTGCGTCTTCTGCCAGTCACGATAGTGAAACGTGCTGTATGTAACGATAGATTGCGGATATTATGCAATTCGGCAATCTCATCTTTTCTTCCAAAGAATCTCATAATTTAAGTGATTTATACAACGATTATTTTGTTTCATTTCCGAAACCTATGTTTCGGAAACAGCCATTTCGAATGCAAAGATAAAGAAAATTAATTGATAATCAAAGTGTTTAGTACAATATTATCATTGACAGAAGCGCAACCCCCCGCATATCTATTTACGAAACGCAGGTTTCGGAAACAATCGTTTCGGAAACCTGCGTTGTTTTTTCCACCGTTTAATGCAAGAAGAATTTTTCCAACACACGATACCAATAATCCCACGAATAGCCTACCGAAGGATGGTTCACCGCCATCGCCTTCACACGCCTGCCGTTGCTCAAGAGATAAGCGCCCGTCGCCGTGCTGCACCCGTCCACTACTATCGCCTCGCCGTCCTGCCATCGCTCGCCCGGCATCTTGTCCCAAAGGCGCTTGCCCCAAACAACGACATAATGTTTGCCGACGAAGGGCTGAAAGAATATGTTGTTTGCCATAAGTTAGAACCATGAACTAATCCAATCATAAACTATAGAACCCAAGCTGATAGATGGCTGGTAGATATCTGCAAAACAGAAGCTATCTACCAGCCTCTAACTCACTCCCCAACAACGCGTTACACGCCTGTTGGGAGATATGGCGGATTTTTTCGTTTACGGCAATTAAAATACTTGCATTGATGGTATCTTTTATTATGCTTACAGACTTTGTAAGTAATAATCTCTACAAACCTTCTCGCAAGAACTTGCGGAGATGAATGTGTGTTATGCCATCATCGTCATTCTTTGTAAGAAGCGGTGTCATAGAGATAACATACTTCGGATAGTTGTCCTTAATAGAACGCAGATTGCCAAATTCTCTTTCACGTGTAGCTTGCTCCGCTATAATGAACGAAGCCTGCACATAGATACGTTGTCCTTCTGGCTTTGTGCATACAAAGTCTATCTCACCAGCCTGTAGCTGTCCTACATAAACCTGATAACCAAGTCGGATGAGATGTTCATATATAATATTCTCTATAACCTTCTCAATATCTCCTTCCCTTGTACCACCAGCTATGGCATTTCTTACGCCATTGTCCTCAAAGTAAAACTTATCATTGTTCTCAAAGACGCGCTTACCGTGTATGTCATATCTGTTAACCTTATGCAAGATGTATGCTTCGCATAAGAAAGAAATGTAATTGATGACAACAGAAGAAGTGATTGACTCGCCTTGCGACTTCATATATTTTGCAATACTGTTAGCCGATATCAACTTTCCTATATTGTCAGCCAGAAAGCGTACCAAGTTCTCAAGGAAAGGAACGTTTCTTATCTGGTGCCTCATTATCACATCCTTCAGAAGCACGGTATGGTATATATCTATCTGATATTCTCTTGCATCATCCTCTTCCAAACCGATTTTTGCCAGACCAGGCATTCCTCCATATTGTATATACAAAGACAGCGACTCGTCATTGTCTGAAAGATTATGAAACTCCAAGAACTCATTGTAACTGAGAGACTGTATATAGATTTCTTTATATCTGCCTCCAATGAGTGTACTAAGTTCGTTGCTCAGCATACTGGCGTTACTACCCGTTATAATGATGTCCGTGTTTGGTTCAGTGCGAAAACTGCGTACGGAGCGTTCAAACTCCTCTATGTCTTGCACTTCGTCAATAAGGATATAATTGTACTTGTCGTTCGCCCAATGCTTTTCAATATATTCATTGAGATCCCGATAAGTCTGTATGGCATCATATTGCCACTTCTCCTTATCTATATAGATAACATTATTGTCTGAATCAGCCATCTTTTCATCACGTATCATTTTCAAGATACAGCTTTTACCAACACGACGCTGACCAACAAGCACTATTATCGTTTCCTTCCCAAGATATTTCTCAATCTTGTCAATGTATGATTGTCTCCTAATTGTTGCCATATTTATTCACTATAAAAGATATTTTCCGCAAAAATAGTAAATTTATCTTTTATAAAAGACAAAACAACTAAAAATCCCGCTTTTATCTTTTATATTGAATAAAATGTTGTTCGACACATTTATTATACGTAAATTTTGATTACAACAAAGCGATTTCCGCTTCGATGTTCTCTGGGGTAAAGCAGATGGCTTTCAGCTCCACCTTTTCAAACACTTGTTTAGGCTTCACTTGAAAAAACCTACTCATAGTAATTCGTTTTTTAGGTTATACTATAAATGCCGTTTGCACGGCATTACCTGTCAAAGGGCAAAGTTATGGTAAAGTGACGAACCATACAAGTCCATAATGGTTCATAGGTATAAGAACCATACCATTTGTCTATTTTTCTGATATTGTTTTTCCGGCAAGTACCAGGGCACGCTGGCGCAGATAGCTATGCAGTGTGAAGCCGTCAGCCTTGACACAGTTGAGGAGGGCACGCTTCTGCATCACCACCTCTTTGAGCGCTGGGAACACATCGTTGTAGCGTTTCTTCACGTCCTTGTTCTCGGTCTTCACCGATGTCTTCTTCACAAGCTCCTCCACATCGGTAATCTTTCGAGCGAAGTAGTCGGCGCCCTTCTTCAGACGTTCCTGCAGCAGGGCATTCGTCTGATAGTCGGCAGAAGCGATTACGATCTGACTGTACTGCAACTTGAAGCGCTCTGCTACATCCATAAGCTCGGTCTTTATAGTGCTCGTACGTGCCTTATATTCGGCAATGAGCTTCGGGAAGGAACGGCGGAAATGTCCGTCGAGCAAGTCGAGCACACGGTTGAAGGCATCCATCAGCGGGCGGAAGTCGAACAGTTCGCTCACCACCGACAGATAGTAGTCGCGCTGCAACTGTTCTATCTGTCCCTCGCTCGGCGTGTGCTCAATGGCGTGCGTGGCGTATTCGTCTACAGCCTCATCACGTATGATAGCCGTTTGCGGCAGCGGCGCACTCAGCACCATGCCTTCCAGTGTGCGGCAGCGCGAGAGAGCCACGTATGTCTGTCCGTGGGTGAAGGCACGTTGCACGTCGATGATGGCGTGGTCGAACGTCAAGCCCTGACTCTTGTGAACGGTGATAGCCCAAGCCGTCTTCACGGGGAACTGCGTGAAGGTTCCTTCCACCTCCTCGCTTATCTCGTTGGTCTTCTCGTTGAGCACGTAGCGCGTGTTGTCCCACTGCTCAGGCTGCACTCGGATATTCTCGCCAGTGTCCTTTGCTGTCACAATAAAACCCTCGGCATCTATCTCGGCAATGGTGCCGATCATACCGTTGTAGTAAGCCTTGTCGGCAGACGAGTCGTTCTTAACGAACATCACCTGCGCACCGGTCTTCAGCGTGAGCGTCTCGTCGGTCGGGAAGAGCATCTCTGGATACTTGCCTTCGATGGTGGCAGTGTAGGTATAGGGTTTGCCGGGGAGCAGTTCAAGCTCGTGGTCGTTGATGCGCTGCGCCTGCCAGTTGTGCGTCGTAAGACGTATGTAGCCGTCTTCCTTACGCGGCTTGAAGTCAGGTATGTAGCGGGAGTTGAGCGCAGAAAGCACCGCGGCATCGGCATGGTTCTCTCGCACCTTATTTAGTATATCCAGGAAACGCTTGTCGCTCTGGCGATACACCTTCGTCAGTTCGACGATGGCGTAGCGTGTACGTTGCAGGGCGAGCGACGAGAAGAAATAAGGCGTGGCGTAATAGCGCGAGAGCATCTGCCACTCATCGTCTTTTGCTACAGGAGCAAGCTGACCCAAATCGCCAATCATAACCATCTGAACACCGCCAAACGGCAGATTGTTCTTGCGGAAACGGCGCAACACGCTATCTACAGCGTCGAGCAAATCGGCACGCACCATGGAAATCTCGTCGATGACGAGCGTGTCGATAGAGCGTATTACGTTAATCTTCTGCTTTGAGAAGCGGAACTGCTGTTCCTTGAGGTTATAGTTGGGTATGAACGGCGCAAACGACAACTGGAAGAACGAGTGGATGGTCACACCCTCGGCGTTGATGGCAGCGATGCCCGTAGGCGCAACAACCACGATACGCTTCGATGATTCCTCCTTCAGTCGGCGCAGGAAGGTAGTCTTTCCCGTGCCAGCCTTACCTGTGAGGAAGAGGTTGGTGTTCGTTGTCTCTATTATGTCCCAAGCGAGTTGCGTTTGCTCTGTCATTTCCTTTGCTGATTAATGGTTGTTTAATATGTGTTCTGTGTGAACAATGAATTACAAAAGTAGTAATTATTTTTTGTTTTTTACGCTTTTACAAATTAAAATATGTTTTGTGGCTGCGTGGTACGGGCAAGATGCCCATACCTCCTACTTTTTAGCGTTTTACTTTTTTACCTTTCTACTTTTTTCAGTACCTTTGCAAAGGTAAAAGTAAAAGAGTAAAAATTAAAGGATATGATAAAAGCCCTGTTTTTCGACGTAGACGGAACGCTCGTCAGCTTTAATACACACAAGGTGCCGGAGTCAACAATTGAAGCACTTCGCGAGGCTCATAAGCGCGGCGTGAAGCTCTTCACCGCTACGGGTCGCCCACGCCAGTTGCTCAACAACATCACAGAGGTGGAGGACATCATGGATGGTTTCATTCTTGCCACCGGTGCTCAATGCGTTTATGGCGACAAGGTAGTGCGCCAGGACCTCATCCCAACCCATGAAGCTGAGGCGATAGTCGACTTCTGCAACCGTCTCGGCGTGCCGGCGGTGGTTGTGGGCACAAAGGATCTGCAGATTATCAACCGCAACGACAGCGTGAACCATGTATTCTACGACATGCTGAAGGTGACGTACAACAAGTTCGACGTGCCGGTTGAGGAGGTTATAAAGCAGGGCATACTGCAGATTACGCCGTTCCTCACCGAGGACCAGGAGCACACTATCCTACCCCACGTGCCAGGCACAACGTCTGCACGCTGGTATCCTGCGTTCTGCGATCTTACGTCTGCCACAGCCGACAAGGCGAACGGCATCCGCGCCATTGCCGAGCACATGGGCATCGATATCAACGAGACGATGGCGTTCGGCGACGGCGGCAACGACCTTACGATGTTGCGTGCAGCGGGCGTTGGTGTCGCTATGGGCAATGCGCTCGACGAGGTGAAGGCGCACGCCGACTATATCACGAGCAGCGTAGATGAGGATGGTATAACGAATGCGCTGAAACACTTTGAAATCATTTAGGATATGTGGTGAGATGGTGAGGTGGTGTTATGTTGTTATGTTGAGATATGTTTCATTTGTCAACATAACACCATCTCAACACATCAACATCATATTTTACAACAATGGTGAGAACAAGCGCACGAACGACTCTGCCAAGCGGTGCATGAATGGGCGTTTCCGCTCGCCGTACACACTTTGATAGTCAATGCTTTGTTGCTCATCGGTAAGGAAGATGTTCTTCATGCGCAACGCCACACTTCGATCGTAAATAAAGACGTTGGCTTCGAAATTGTTCTCGAAGCTACGGAAGTCGATATTTGTAGAACCGCAGGTACAGAGCGTGTCATCAGAAACGAGCAGTTTGCTATGGTTGAAGCCACCCTCGTAGAGCAATATCTTTACGCCTGCCTCAATCACCTCCTTAACAAACGATATTGACGACAGCTCAAGCAGTCGCGAGTCGCTATGACGCGGAATCATCAGTCGCACATCTACGCCGGCAAGTGCTGCCGTGCGCATGGCGAAGAGCACCTGCTCAGTAGGCAGGAAATAAGGCGACTCCATGTATACATAGTTCTTCGCCTCAAGCAGTATGCGCACATATCCCTGCATGATGTCCGGCCATTTGGCTATCGGACTGCTCGTCACTACCTGCATCAAGCAGCTGTTCTCTATGCGCCACGGCATCGGCGGATAGTATTTAGAGTTGGTGACGAGTGTGCGGTCGACGAAGTACCAGTCGACGAGAAACGTACGCTGCAGGGCGTACACCGCTCCACCACGTATTCGGACGTGGGTGTCGCGCCACGGCAGTTGTCCGCCATACAGGCCTTTCACATAGCGCAGAGCGATGTTCATACCACCCACGAATGCCTCAACGCCGTCCACGATGCACACCTTTCGGTGGTTGCGGTAGTTCACTTTGCTCGTAAACGCAGGGAACTTAACTGGCATGAAGGCGTTGACATCAACCCCAGCACGGCGCATACGCTCGAATAGTGAGCGCGGCACACGCCAACAGCCCACATCGTCGTAGATGAGGCGCACCTCTACGCCCTCTTTCGACTTGCTGATGAGGGCATCCGCCACCAATCGTCCGAGTGCATCGTCGGCGAAGATATATGTCTCAAGATGTATATGCTTGCGTGCCGAAGCTATCGACTTCAGCAATGCGGGGAAGAACTCGTAGCCGTCGGTGTAGAACTCCACCTCGTTGTCCTTGAACGGAAGGGCAAGACTTTGGTTGGTGAAGAGTTGTATGAGCGAACGATAGTCGTCGGGCAACGTCAATTGGCGTTGCTCTACGAACTCGAGCATCGACCGCTTCGACAACTGGTCAAGCGACCGCTGCGATATAAACGTCATCTTACGAGTGTTACGACCAAAGAATACGTAAAGTATTATTCCAACAATGGGCATAAAGAGTAGCACCATCACCCAGGCTATTGTCTTTGCCGGCTGACGGTTGTCCATCAATACTGCCAGCATGATGCTGACAATAATGAAGACGTAAGCTAATATGAATACCCAATGGATGTAGAACATATCGTTTGTTGTTATGTTGAGATGTTGTCATGTTGAGATATGCTTCATTTGTCAACACATCAACATTACACCATTTCAACTTATCATGCTATAATATTATTTCCCAACAACCGGGCGAGCTGCGAGCGCAGTTCGTGTGCCGTCTTGTATTCCTCCATCAGCTGCTGCAGGCGTTCGGGGTCGTTCACTGCGAGCGATATGTCGCGCTTCAGGTCGCGTAGGCGCTGCTCCAGATAGTCCATACGGAAGTCGTTGAGCAGATGCTCGGTCTGTTGGCGCAGTGCTTCGATGCGGTTCTCCTCTTCGACGCGCAGCTCGTCAGCATTCTTCTCCTCGTCGGCACGTGCCGCCTTCTGCTCGTCGAGCAACTGATACTTGTCCATGCAAAGGTCGGTGGCAATGCGCGATATTTCAATGTCAGAATGGTGCAGGAAGAACTGCTCGGCACAGAACTGCTCATCGCCAGCATGGTTCACCGCCTCGTCGAGGATGCGGGAGTTGAGCGGATTGGCAAACTTCAGTCCGTCGACACCAAGGTTATAGGCTATGTATTGCGCCACGTTAAGGTTCACCGTCGTGCCGTCCTCCGTCTCTACATTATTATATATGACGGTATCGCCGTTGCGCACAATCAACTCTACGAGCATCTGTTCCACCTTCGATGCCTGCTGCAGAGGAGAAGGAGAGTTTTGTATTTTGAGTTGTGAGTTTTGAGTCGTCGGATTCGTCGTTTGCGAATTGTCCGATGAGGAAGCGGTTGCCTCGCGGTTGCTGCGTATGAAGTTGTTAAGCGTGTTGATTAGCGTAGCCTCGTTGATGCCCATACGCACCGAACAGTCGTGCAGATAGGTGTCGCGCAGGATAGGGTTCGTAACGAACGATATGCTGCGCACCACGGAGTTGATTGCCTCCGAACGCTTCAGCGGGTCGCGTTCGCCACGCAGCAGCAGGTCGGTCTTGAACTCAATGAAGTCGGTCTGATGTTCCTCGATATACTTGCGGAAGTCCTCAGCCGAATGCTTGCGTGCAAACGAGTCGGGGTCGTCGCCGTCCGGCAGCAGCAACACCTTCAGGTTCATGCCCTCTGAAAGCAGCATGTCGGTACCGCGTAGCGCAGCATGTATGCCTGCCGCGTCGCCGTCGTAAAGCAGGGTGATGTTTGACGTGAAGCGGTGCAGTATGTGTATCTGGTGCACCGAAAGTGCCGTACCGGAGTTGGCCACTACGTTCTCTATGCCGCACTGGTGCATGGAGATAACATCGGTGTAGCCCTCCACCATGTACACACGGTCTTCCTTGGCTATCGCCTTCTTAGCCTGATAGATGCCATACAGCTCGCGGTCTTTATGGTAAATATCCGAGTCGGGCGAGTTGACATACTTCTGGTTCACACCCTTTGTGCGCGAGTCGAGCAATCGTCCGCCGAAGCCCACCACCTTTCCGCTGATGCCTATCCAGGGGAAGATGACGCGTCCGGCATAGCGGTCGATTAGTTCGCCACGATCGTTCTTGTAGCAAATGCCGGTCTTCAGCAGAAAGTCTTCTTTGTAGCCCTTGCGCAGTGCTTCCTGCGCTAAGGCACGGCGGTCAGTATCGTCGTAACCCAACTGGAACTTGCTGACGATGTCATCGCGAAACCCACGGCTGCGGAAGTACTGCATACCGATGGCTACGCCGTCGGCGGTGTCGTGCATAAGGTGCTGGAAGTAGGAGGCAGCCCACTCGTTCACGATGAACATACTCTCGCGCTCGCTCTGCTCTCGCTTCTCGTTGTCGGAGAGTTCGCGCTCCTTTATCTCGATGTGATACTTTCGTGCGAGCCATCGCAACGCCTCAGGATAGGTCATCTGCTCGTGCTCCATGATGAAGCCGACGGGGTTGCCGCCCTTGCCGCATCCGAAGCAATGGCAGGTGCCGCGTGCAGGTGACACGTAGAACGACGGGGTCTTCTCGTCGTGAAACGGGCATAGGCCCTTATAGTTGCTTCCACTCTTGCGAAGTGTAACAAACTCCGACACCACCTCCACAATGTTGGCAGCATCCTTTATCCTTTCTATCGTTGCGTGGTCTATCATACAAATGCGAAGTTACACATTTTTTTCCATTCCGCAGTGCTCACCCCACACGTTTTAGCTCCGCACTTACTAAAATTAATTAAAAGAGCCCTGCCTATTTTACCAATCAACACAAAATAAGTAACTTTGTACTGATGTATGAACAGCAACATACACCTAATCGATTTTACTAAAAACAAACATAACAATGATTAAAAACAATCTCCTTCTCACAGCACTCTTCACAGCTGCTTGCGGTAGCGCTTTTGCGCAGACCGAGAGCTTCGACCTCAGCTCGCAGCGTGGTGAAAAGCAGGATGTGAACATGGTGCCGGGCAAGCTGCTCGACCACCACGGTATCGTCGTAAACCCAACACCGCACAACCTCAACATGGACATGCAGACTTGGACCGACCTCAGCGCCGGTGTGAAGCTCATCGACAAGGCGGGTAAGTTTACAAACGATATCGATTTCCTCAAACATAATGCTAAGGGCACTCCGCTCACAATCGTCTTCGGCGAGAAGCAGGCTAAGGAAGCAGGTCTGAAGAAGATGGTGTCGGGAGCATACCTCCTCACTGTCGACAAGAAGGGTATCAACATCGTTGGCTACGACGAGCGTGGCGCATTCTACGCTCTTCAGACTCTGCGCCAGATTGTGGAGAGTCCGGCAGCGCAGGGCAAGGTGCCTTACCTCACCTGCAACGACTATCCCGACCTGCCACTGCGTGGCGTTGTAGAGGGCTTCTACGGCGAACCGTGGTCGCATCAGGTGCGTCTCTCGCTCATCGACTACTACGGACGCAACAAGCTCAACGAGTATGTGTATGGTCCGAAGGATGATCCTTATCACAGCTGCCCGAACTGGCGTCTGCCCTACCCTCCCGAACAGGCTAAGAACATCCACGAGCTCGTAGAGGCTTGCCGCCGCAACCGCGTCGACTTCGTATGGGCTATCCACCCGGGTCAGGATATCAAGTGGAACGAGGAAGACTATAACAACCTCGTAAACAAGTTCAACCTCATGTACGACCTCGGTGTGCGCTCTTTCGCCATCCACTTCGACGATATCGACGGCGAGGGCACTAACCCAAGCAAGCAGGTGGCTCTCGTAAACCGACTCACCAAGGAGTTCGTGAAGGCTAAGGGCGATGTTGCTCCGCTCGTTGTCTGCCCTACCGACTACTCGCAGCTCTGGGCTAAGCCGGGTCCTGACGGTCCGCTCGCCATCTACGGCAACGAGCTCGACCCTGAGGTACAGGTGTTCTGGACTGGTGCTGTGGTTTGCTCTGACCTTACAAAGGAGACTCTCGACTTCGTCGACTCTCGTATCAAGCGACCGGCTTACTATTGGTGGAACTTCCCCGTTACCGACTATGCCCGCCATATCATCATGCAGGGCCCGACATACGGCTTGGAGACCGACATCACAGAGAAGATGACATCCGGCGTACTGTCTAACCCGATGGAGCACGGCGAGGCTTCGAAGCTCGCACTCTACGGCGTGGCTGACTACAACTGGAACGTAGCCGACTACAACGCTATCGACAACTGGGAGCGCGGTCTGGTTGACCTCACCCCTGAGGCTCACGAGGCTTACCGCACCTTCGCCATCCACTCTTGCGACACAGAGACGGGCTATCGCCGCGCCGAGTCGTGGGAGACTAGCACCTTCCGACTTGCCGACTTCTCGCAGAAAGCTTACAACGACCTCTATGGCGAGTTCGACCGCGTGGAGAAGACAAAGAGCACAATGGAGCGCGACTGCAAGAACCCGCTTCTGATGAAGGAACTGAAGCCGTGGCTCGAACAGTTTGAGCTGCTCGGCAAGCGTGGCAAGAGCACACTGAAGCTGATGAAGACATTCCGCAACGGCAACGCACAGAACTTCTGGAACGCTTTCGTGGCTAACCGCATGACAAAAGAAGCTCGCGCCGCTTACGAGAAGCACAAGCTCGGCACAATGAAGCTGCAGCCGTTCTACGAGAACGCTATGGACGACATGGCTCAGGAGTTCTTCAAGAACCTCACTGGTGAGGTGCCTGCTTTCTATAAGGGCATGGGCACTTACCCGACACTCGCTACGACTCAGAGCAAGCTGATGTTCGACAACGACTCTACTACATACTACCACTGCGGTCAGAGCCAGTCTACTGGCGACTGGGTGGGTGCCGACCTTGGTGCAGTGCGCGACGTTCGTGAGGTGAAGATACTCCAGGGTCGCAACTCTGTTGACGATGTCGACTACTTCGACAATGTTGTGCTCGAGGCTTCTGAGGACGGCAAGTCGTGGACACAGCTCACTGGCGAACTGCTCAAGACTTACATCATCCACTGGAAGGGCGAGCCGGTAAAGGCACGCTACGTACGCATCCGCAAGGCAGAGTCGGAGAAGAAGAGCTGGATTGCTGTGCGCGAGTTCATGGTGAACCCCACAACTCCCGAGAGCCTCAACTTCACAGTGGAGTCTGCTGACCTCGACGCAGCTATGTTCGGCTTCGACAAGAACCCCGTAACATCGTTCCGCAACAGTGGAAAGACTTCGTTCACTGTCGTTCCTGGCACAAAGGCGTACACCATGCTCCTCAATGTAGAGCCAGGCAATGCCGTTAAGTTCAACCAGTACGACAAGAAGGGTAAACTCCTCACTTCTACCGACATCAACAACTCGTTCTTCAACGTCAACCTTAACAACAAGGCTGCAAAGGCTGAGATTGAGGGTAATGTAGAGGTATTCGAGGTAATCGCGAAGTAAAAGCGACGTCATTACTGTAAGACAACGCATCGCCAACAAGCGACGCTAACATAACCGACAAAACGGATGGTAAGCCACAAACGGCTCACCATCCGTTTTTTATTATAACTTTTTTGCTACAATCCCAATAAAGCCTTAACTTTGCACTCCGAAAAGATTTAAGGATAATTATTTATGGATTTCAATTTCATTGGGACAATTTGGTCTCTTCTTCCTCCCGTCGTTGCCATTGCGCTGGCACTGAAGACCAAGGAGGTATATTCTTCGTTGTTCATCGGCATTGTGCTCGGCGCTATATTATACAGCATATCGATGGGCACCGGTTTTGAAGGTTTCTTGACGCATCTGCTCAACGACACCGTCGGAACGGGAGCTGATGCCAAGCAGTACGGTCTTATCTCCTGCCTGTCCGACCCGTGGAACGTGGGCATCATCGTGTTCCTTGTCGTTCTGGGTTCCATCGTGTCGCTTATGAACAAGGCTGGCGGATCGGCAGCTTTCGGTCGTTGGGCTTCAAAACACATAAAGACAAAGATAGGTGCACAGATTTCGACTATCATTCTCGGTCTGCTTATCTTCATCGACGACTACTTCAACTGCCTCACCGTAGGTTCGGTGATGCGTCCGATAACAGTGCGCCATGGCGTTACAAAAGAAAAGCTCGCCTATCTTATCGACTCCACCGCAGCCCCTGTCTGCATCATATCGCCCATATCGAGCTGGGCGGCAGCCGTGTCGGGCTTCGTGTCGGGCGGCGAGAATGGCCTGGCGTTGTTCTGTCAAGCCATACCGTTCAATTTCTACGCTTTCTTCACAATCATCTTCATATTTATGATTGTGTTGTCGGGTTTCGACTTCAAGGCGATGAGCAAGTACGACGCACGCCTGCAGGAATGGTACGAGCGCACTGGCGGTCAGGTAGATGAGGTTATTGACACAAAGCTGCAAATCGTAGAGCACGGTGTGGGTGCCAAGCAAGACAGCAAGAAGCCGGCAACAACAAAAGGTTCGGTTGCCGACCTCGTAGTGCCTATCCTGATGCTCATCGTGTTCTGCATGGCTGGCATGGTTTACTCCGGAGGATATTTCGACGCAACAAGCACTTGCTACCACAACTTCGTAGATGCGTTTGCAGCAAGCAACGCTTCTGTCGGACTGGTTATCGGTTCGCTTGCAGCATTGATTCTTACAGTAGCAATGTTTGTGGCACGCCGCACACTGAAGTTCGACAATGCCATGAGTTGTCTTATCAAAGGCTTTGAAGCAATGGTTCCTGCCATACTTATTCTCACCCTTGCATGGACACTGAAAAGCATGACCGACTCGCTTGGTGCAGCCGAATATGTATCGGGTGTTGTGTCAAGCACAGCCTCTGGTCTGCAGATGCTGTTGCCGGCAATAATCTTCATCGTTGCAGCGTTGCTTGCCTTTGCCACCGGCACCTCTTGGGGAACATTCGGCATACTCATCCCTATCTGCATCGCCGTATTCCCTGCTACCGCTCCGCTCCGCATCATCTCCATCTCGGCGTGCATGGCAGGTGCAGTCTGTGGTGACCATATATCTCCAATCTCCGATACCACCATTATGGCGTCGGCAGGTGCCGAATGTAAGCACGTTCACCACGTGTCGTCGCAGTTGCCATACGCCCTGACCGTAGCCGCCGTGTCATTCCTCACCTTTGTCGTAGCCGGCTTCACACAGCAGCTCGGCATCGTAGCCAGTGCTGCCATTTCCTGGATATTAGGCATAGCGATGCTTTTCTCAGCATTATGGGTACTGAGAAGAATCAGTTACAAGCAATAATGAAACACCACTCAGTTGCTATAATATTTCCAGTGCAATAGCTGCGCAGGCCTCCGCATCTGCGAGGGCATGATGATGTTGTGTCAAGTCATAGCCGCAGCGGGCGGCTATGACATCAAGCGTATGACGACCTTTGGGCCAGACCTTGCGTGAGGCGATGCAGGTGCAGTAGAAGTCGTAGTCGGGATAGTCCATCTGATAGACGCGGAAGACGGCTTTCAGGCAGCTCTCGTCGAACGCCTTGTTATGAGCCACGAGCGGAAGCCCCGCTATCTTCGGCTCAATCTGCTTCCATACTTCGGGGAAGACTGGCGCACTGTCTGTATCAGAAGCGCAAAGACCATGCACCTGACTACACCAGTAGTTGTAATACTCCGGCTCCGGCTTGATGAGCGAGTAGAAACGATCCACCACCTCCCCACCTCTAACAATAACCACGCCAACAGAGCATACCGAAGAACGCTCATTGTTGGCGGTTTCAAAATCTATAGCTGCAAAGTCTTTCATTGTTGCAAGGTCGTATTAAATATCTGTTCTACGTTAGTAACGAAATACAAAGATATAGTTATTTTGTGACACAACTACTTCTTTTAATATCTTTATCACAGATACTCGTGCAAATAAATGTAAGTTTACGTCAAATACTCGTGCAAATAAATGTGATTTCCATAAACTCATCCGCTAAAAAACATAACAGAAAAGCCTTACTTGCCACTGATTTGCAACAAAACCGAGGTCATATTGCCCATGATTTGCAACAAAAATTCATAGCTATTGCCACTGATTTACAACAAAAAAGTTGTATCTTTGCCCCTGAATTAAAACAAACGCTATGTTTAAACGCAAGATATTAAGCAAATTAGAAGCATGGAAACAAGACGAAAGGCATAAGCCACTCATCTTGAGAGGAGCCAGACAAGTAGGCAAGACAACTGTTGTAAACGAATTTGGCTCCCAGTTCGACAACTACCTATACTTCAACTTAGAAATGAGCGAGAGCGTCAGATTGTTCGAGATGGACATTCCATTGAACGACCTGGTCAATATGCTGTTTGCCAGTTTAGGGAAGTCACAAAAAGAAGGCAGCACGCTTATCTTCATCGACGAAATACAGAACTCGCCTAAGACAATCGCCCTGCTCAGATATTTCTATGAGCAGAGACCCGACCTATATGTCATAGCCGCAGGCAGTTTGTTGGAGAACCTTGTAGACGTCAATGTCAGTTTCCCGGTAGGAAGAGTTATGTATTTGGCATTGCGTCCTTGCTCTTTCTATGAGTTTTTAGGTGCCATAGGCAAAAACAATCTTCTTGCTATTCTCTCACAGAAAGCTGAATATTCCATTGCTTTTCATGAGCAGCTAATGCATCAATTCAATCAATACACCATCATCGGCGGAATGCCCGAAGCTGTTCAGCAGTATGCTGAGACGCAAGACATTATTGCCATTGAAGATGTGTACGAAACTTTGGTGCAGGCTTACAAAGACGATTCGGAGAAATATGTCAAAGGCAATAAACTGACAGATGTAGTGCGTTTCATATTATCGTATGGCTGGGCGTTCTCGGGCGAGACTATCACCTTGGGCAACTTCGCCAACTCTGGCTATAAATCACGAGAGGTAGGCGAAGCATTCCGCCTTTTGGAGAAAGCCATGATTTTGGAATTGGTTTATCCTGTATCTTCCACACAGATGCCTATCATCCCCGAAACCAAACGAATGCCAAAGCTCATCTGGTTTGATACCGGCTTGGTCAACTATCAGGCAGGCATCAGAAAGGAAATCATCGGTTCTACGGAGATGGTTGACAGTTGGAGAGGTCATATTGCCGAGCAAATCACGGCTCAAGAGCTCTTGTCAATGGAAGACCGAGTGGGTCAGCATCGCTCGTTCTGGGCAAAAACCAACAATGGTGCCGAGGTAGATTTCCTGTTCGTTCACAACTCCAAACTCTACCCCATAGAAGTAAAGAGCGGCACCAATGCCCATCTGCGTTCACTCCAGGTTTTCATGGACAATTCGGATATAGACATAGCCATCCGCGTTTGGTCGAACCCATACTCTGTGAATGTTGTAAAGACGCCAAAAGGCAAGGAGTTCCGTCTGATAAACCTGCCTTTCTACCTGATCGGCAATCTGCATCAGGTCTTGGACGAAGTGATATAATACCCACCGTAAGGCGAAATATCATTCTGCAGAATAATACTATACCCTAATTACTTAACTTCAAAGATAGAAAAAATTCGAATCATAAGCTAATCTCTCCGAACTTTTTGTTAGCGAAAAAATCCCCCATATCTCCCAGCATCGCCGTAACCTGCACAGTATAAGTACAATAAAGGTTGGCAGATAGGCTTCCTGAAAGCGATATCTGCCAGCCTATCTTCCAGGCGCAGAGTGGTATCTACCAGCGTAAGCTTAGTCCTAACTCAGTCCCAGCTCTGTTCACGCCAGCTTTTAACCAACGTCTATTTGATGTAAAAGGTGAAACAATAGGCATTGCCATCCACGGAAATGTCAACAATCACATTCCCTTTCTTCAGCGTTGTCCACTTGCCATCAACCTCCGCAGTTTTGAAATGGAACTTGTTCCTTAGTTCTGATTTTATGTGGTTATAGGCACGTTTGTTGAAGACACGGATCGAGACGAAAGGTCCGAAGCCAACGCTTCCTGCTATCAGCACAGAAGAATTACCCTTACCATATTTAATCGGACTGCCGTCTGCCGCCACCATACAATTCTTATAGTAGACATCCTCATAATAGAAGTCGTTCAACTCAGGGTCGTGATAGCGACCGCGAAACGCATAGCCGCTCTTTTCAGCAATCTTCTTTATATTAACATTGTCCTCTTTCACACTCTTTATCAGCTCACCAATGCTAATGATATCATTAAAAGTCGCACGCTGCGTCGCGACAGTCTGCTGCGCACCCGTCACGGAAGACTGGCTATAGCAGCAAAGCGAGCTGATTATGAATATCAGAAAAGATATTAATGGTTTCATATTGTATGGTTTAAGTAAATGTTTTATTGACGCTGCAGAGTTTTTATTATCTAAAAACCTACTTTTCCTGCTACTAAAAGTATGCAGATGTCCTATTTTATTGGATTTATTAAATCTCCATTGAGAATCATTTTCATAATACCATCACTTATTGCTGCTTCAGTCTGATATTCTGCAATTCTTCCAATTAAATTGAACAGATCATGTATGTCATCGTTCGAACATGCTTTACGGTAATAGGCATAACGATGATACTTGAGCCATTGCTCTATGATGTTGTAACCAGAGGCTTCAAATTGCAAGATGGTGTCAGAAACATCAATGGAAACAATTGCCGACTCCCGTTCGTCCAAAAGGATGATTTTGCCATCTGATATCTGATGATCTGACAGTTTAAACTCCTGATAATTGTTAAATGCAATATTACCCAACACAGTAGCCAATGTAGAATTCTTAGCTTTGTAATCTTTGTGTTCTATATTTGCCATATTCTTTCCGACTTTCACCATTGACTCAAACAATGATTTGTCAGAAGTTATTGGAATAGATGCCCATTCCCCAGCAACAGTATGCAACTTACCCTCAAATGCCTTCATATAGAAGTTGGAATTCAAAGATGCATAGGAATAGTAAACAATTTCATCTGTCAATTGACTAACTGATTTCCCAAATGTTGCAACGAGCTGTTGAAGCAATTTCTTATTAATATTAGTAACGGACTTGCCTTCCCATTCTTTTCCTCCAGTTTTGTATTCTGGAAAACGATTGCAGAAGATATGAGCATTTCCGCGTGTGGCAAGATCGTTGTCAGGTATATACCAACAGAAAGATGAGAATTTCTTGATTACCGGACTTATGTCAGCAGGTGCTGGAGCAACGGCGAAGCCAAAAACGCCCTCGTCTTTGTAGGCAGCTTGCACCTCTGGACGTTCGCGCATACCACCTCCTGGTGTATTCCTCAAAGCATCCATTAAAGGATTATTCAGGATTAAACTTGCCGTAAGGAACGGACGAAAGGAATAATCAACAATCTTCATCTCACTATTCGCAAGGGCTTTTCTTACCTCATGCGTAAGTTTCTTTTGTGCAGGTGGTTTTGTTTGACCTTTGTACCAACGATTTTTAATTTGCTCGTATGTGTTGTTTTCGTCAGCAATGAAACGGCTACGTCTTTTCAACGTGCCCTTAGAAAAATGCACAAGTAGATGTGTAGGAGCAAGTTTTAATCCAGAGCAATCACGGTCAAAGATGGCAGGTTCGCACTCTGATTTCAAATGCCAGAACTGAGAATATAACTCTTCATTAACATCTATTGTTGTCTTGAAAAGGTATTTCTTGCCAATATTGACTTCTTTCCACTCTGCCAAATCTACATCTGCATTGAAAAATTCAATCTTTTCGCGCTTACTGAGTGGACTGATGCTTTTATAGTGAATCTGAGGAATCGATAAATTCATTTCTCTCAACGTACCAACAAGCAGCAATCTTCCTTGAAGCGTATTGAATAGGTTTTCGGCATTATGACCCGCACGATTGTCAACATCAAAATCTAACACCCACATTTCGCTAACATGTTCTACCAAATATTTTCGGGCGGTTACGAATGATTCGTTCTGCGCAAACGTAGACGGAAGAACTAGTGCAAAGATGGAAGGTCGGCTCTTTTCTGCCTTAAACAGACACCAACGCAGAAACTTAGTCATTTCGTTTGCCAATTGTTTCTGCTTGTTTGAACGTCCCTTGCGAACTTTCGGACGGAAATCGTTCATAAGTTTTGCAATAATCTTGCCCTCGTTGTTGATGTCAACAGAGTCGGAACAAGGTGGATTGCCAATTATGATAGTCAACGGTGGTTCGGAGAGCTTTTTTGCTCTTCGTTGTTCATTCAAAAAAAGCGTGGAAACAACATCGTCTGCTCCTCCTTCTATACGTGTTTGTTTGAATGTTGAATCGCTCAACGTGTTTGTAAGAACAACTTCGATATCTGTATTGTCAGTAATGTCCAGCATAGAAATACGATAGTTTGCTAAGGCGTATGGAACAGGTAGAATCTCAAATCCAATAATCTGAGAGCCTTCAAGAAGCGTCATTTTGTTGAGAACGGCTTCGATAAATGTACCCGTGCCACAACAAGGATCAACCACCTTGATGGCTTTATCACGTGCATTTTCTCCGGGCAAAACAGACGGCAGGATTGCATCAACAAATTTTGCAGTATACTCTGCCAAGGGCATAGGGGTATACCACGCCCCAAAGTCGTTTCTTGTCTTGCCATCGTAAGCTGCAAGGAATGACTCATAGAGTTCATGAAAATTTGGAGTGGTAATCTGGTGCTCCGACAAACGAATGCAAGAAAGCATGCGTCTAGTGTTGTCATACCAAATACCTATCTTGCTGAATGGAGAGTTGAGTTCATCCGCAAGTGCATTTACGAGAGTTTTGAATGGTTGTAAACGTAATGCTTGTGGGTTAAATGAAGGAGAGTTCCAAAAAGCCTGCAACTTTTGGTATTTGTCAGTTGGCTTGATGTTCTTCTCGTTAACATAGCGATGGGCATAGAGTAAGCCAAATGCAAGTATTTGTGCAACAAATCCTGCAAATGTATGATTATCGGCAAGAAACTTGTCGTGACTCTTAGCGGCTACATCCCACAGATGCTTCAATGAGATAATGGTTTTTCTTTCTGTTTCATTTTCTGCCTCATCTTCATTGAGGTCGAGTATTCCTTCTAAATCCTCACAAAGATGTTTGGCTCGTTTAGATAATTCGGCTACAAGTTGTTTCTCACTAATAGTTCTGAACCCTTCCTCTTTGAAGAAATTTTTGAACATTGGGAAAATGTCCGAATTCAACTCTGGCGCATTCCAATTGATAGGCTTTTTACAGATAGAGGTAAGAGCTGAGCTTTTATTTGGATTATAGACAATAAAATCTATTCCATCAGTAAGAATAACAGGATTACCCAAATATAGGTAACGCTTTACCTGTCCTTCATAATCGACAGGATTAAGAGATACATTTGGGTTAAATCCTTTTGCCTCTACATAGCCATAAATTCCCATTGTTTCCTTATTGCTGAACAACCAATCTGGACGACCATATTTTCCTTGCTGACGAGGTTCAAAGATTCTTTCAATCTTATGATCTATGAATCCTGACATCTGCATGAGAAAATCGTCTAATGCAGGACGAAATGAAAGCTCAGGTGTGGCATTACCTGTGGCAATAGCTGTTTTGTAGTCATTGCCAAGTCTCTTTATGTATTCTGCAAGTATTTTGTTCAGTTGTTCCATTTGTCAAGACATTTTTTTATTTGTAATCCTACTGCCATAGCCATAGCTACAGGAACTGCGTTGCCTATCTGGCGTGCTACTTCAACTTTATTTCCCACAAAAACAAAATCTTCGGGGAAAGTTTGCAGTAAAGCTCCCTCGCGTAGTGAAATGCTTCGGTTTTGCTCTGGGTGTCCAAACATTCCACGTGTGAAACTGTCAAATCGTGCGGTTATAGTAGGCGCGACATCATCCCACGACATTCTGCCATATACATTTCTATGCCCAATTAAATTAGAACTTACCTTATGGCAATCTGCAAGAAGTTCGGCAGGAAGGAAATCGCGACCTTGACCTGGTTTTAGCACCTGCAAACGTGCAATATTTTTTGCAGACAACCGATCTCTGCGATGTAAGGAAATTTGCGGATGCTCGCTTCCATCTTCTGGCGGTTCAGGAAGATATGCAATTGCTTCTCTTACCGTGATTTTATGTTTTTGTGGCTTTGGATATTCAAAGAGTGGAGTTTTGTGGTCCTTTCTCTCGCCAACTATTACAACCCTTCTCCTGCGCTGAGGTACACCATAGTCTTGTGCATCGAGTATCTTTTCGTGGATGAAATAGCCGCATTCCTCAACCTTTGCCAGGGCACTATGCAGAATGTTTTTACCTCTTTTCCCTTCGATTCCTGGAACATTTTCAAGTATAAACATCTTTGGTCGAATTTCAATAACCTTGCTGATGTACTCCTCAATAAGATGATTACGTTCATCAAAGTCCGCTCCGATTCTTTGGACAGAAAAACCTTGGCATGGAGGACCACCAGCAAGCAGATCAAGTTCACCAGATTTGAGGTTTAGCGACTCCAACAACTCAGCTACTTCAATGTCATAAATATCACGAGTTTCCGCTTTGTGATTTTTGAAATATTCATGGTTAGCTTTTATAGTAGCTATCGCTTTTGCCTCAATATCAAAACTGTAGAGAACATCAAAGCCAGCCTGAATTAGGCCAAGACACAACCCTCCTGCACCGCAGAAGCTATCTATACATTTATATGCTTTATTCATTGTTCTCTTTCGTTTTAATTGTTAATGCTATTTGTGTGGCGATTGCTAATGCAAGTAGAGGAGGGACAGCTTCTCCTATTTGCTTAAAGGCATCTCCCAAACTTCCATTCCAAAGATATCCATCTGGAAAACTTTGCAAGCGAGCGACTTCACGTATAGTTAATCCTCTGTCCTGTTCGGGATGAGAGTATCTGCCACTAGCTGGGTTTCTGGCATATTGAGTGATAGTAATGGAGGGTTTGTCCCATCTCAAGCGCCCGTAAACATCGCTGAAGCCATTTACTTTGTCCAAACATTTAGGGCCAACACCTTTGGGGCGACTTCCACCATCATGTGGTACTTGTGCTATAACATCAATTGTACTTTGTTTATGAGCCGAACAACGATGATATCTGTCAAACACTTGAGTTTGGTGTCTTGCGTCCACATGAGGTAAATCAGCAATAGCATCACGTACAGTCTTGTATTCCTCTGCGGATAGAATTTCGTCTGGCAGAACAAACTTTTTGTATTTTGAAGCAACAATTATAGCTCTAATTCTTGCTTGAGGAACTCCAAATCCTGCTGCATTGTATACTCGTTGAACCACATGGTAGCCATTCTGAGTAAACACTTTTTTAGCCTCCTCGTAGTGTTTCTTGTATTTGCCAGTAAGAATCTCAGGAACATTCTCCATTACTATAAAATCAGGATTAAGATTTACAGCAATGTCAGAGAAATAACCAATTAAAGTGTTTCTTTGGTCTTCTGGCTTATTGCTATCCTTTTTACGGTGAGCGGAAAAACCTTGGCATGGAGCGCATCCAATTACTACTAAAGGACGATTATTATCCATCTTGAAGGTTTGTTGAATCACATTTGATTTTGGTGATATGGTTGTTATGTCAGCGTTCATCACGGGAGTTCCATAATTCAACTCATACGTCTTTAATGAAGTGCTATTAATATCAACACCACCTATAATTCGGAAGTACTCCTGCAAAGAGGCAAATCCCAAAGACATTCCACCCCCGCAACAGAAAAAGTCAATTACATCAAAAGCCGCCTCAGACGTCCTTTTCGTCTGAGGCTTCCATTGGTTGAGAGACTCCTGTCCCTTATGGAATAGCTGTATGAATGTATGATTTGACATTGCTTTTCAAGATAAAGTGAAACAATTAGCAGTAGCCCAATTACAAACTAAGGGTTTTATCCTCTTTTTCTGTATTGTTGAGCAAACTTCTTACGTCAACATCCAATATTTTTGCGATTTTGTTCAAAGTAACCAAGTCCGGCTGATTATTATTACTGCACCATTTACTGACAGTACAATTTGATTTGCCCAATTGTCCTGCAAGCCATTTGCCAGTCTTGCCACATTCCACAAGCACAACTTTTAGTCTGTTGAGATTAGCCATATTGAATCAAATGTTTTAATTTTGGTGCAAAAGTAATAAATTTCCATGAGAAAAATCGATAGTTACCTTTTACAAAATCATATTGTGGCTCTAATTCATAAAAAATCCAATTAAGCAAATACCTTAAAGGGCCTATTTCAATCTCTCATTTTTTTAAGTTTTCACATAATTTTCCCTTCTTTTTTTCTCAACTTCAATTCATACAAAATCCCAAAATCGGAAAATTGCCGTTCGTTTCCATGTTAATTTATGTTTAGTTATGCTTTCAGATTGTGGTTTAGTGGTTTTCTTGTTTCTCGTTTGTTTCTCATGTCAAGTTACAAGCGTAGTACATACTGATATTCAGTCACTTGCAAGCTATCAGCAAGATTTCAAGGAAGTACTTTATGATGCACATATCAAAGTACACTTTTAAAGGATCTGTTGGCAAGGTAATCCAAGGACGTGACAATCTGATAGGCATGGTTGCACGAATAGAGAATACCATATTCCATACACGTGCATGATGACAATGTTGCCTATACCCATAAAAATAAAAACGCCTCGCACATTTGAGCATTGTTAAGAGGCTTGGCGAGGACTGACGCTACAAATTTAGATAAAATTTCCGAATTATAAGCCAGTTAGGATAAAAAATAAGAAATGAATATATCCGAGTGCTCGCTGCTTGAGTAAAAATAGTATCAACTAATAGTAAAACTAAATATAAACTGGGGCAACAGGCTTTACAATTAAAACAGAAAGTGGGCAAATATAAGTATTAAACTACGGCTAAAACATCATTGCCACGCTACAACAACTTTATTGCCACGCTACCGAAACTTTATTGCCACGCTACCGAAACTTTATTGCCACGCTACAACAACATCATTGCCACGCTACCGAAACATCGTTGTCACGCTACCACAACATCGTTGTCACGCTGCTATAATAAATGGCAGATAGCTGGAAGATTTGGACCATCCTCCAGCTATCTGCCAGCCATCTGCCATTCCTTATATGTCTGAGATACAGAGTATTATAAGAAAACTGGAAGATATGGTAGATTTTTTCATCTACTTAGTTTTTCAGATACTCTGCGCACATCTCTGCACAACGTTCACCGTCGACACCAGCCGACACGATGCCACCGGCGTAGCCTGCACCCTCGCCACAAGGGAAGAGTCCCTGTATACGGACGTGCTGCAGCGTGGTGAAGTCGCGGGTGATGCGCACGGGCGACGAGGTGCGAGTCTCGGTGGCGATAAGTATCGCCTCGTTGGTGAGGAAACCGTGACTCATCTTGCCGAATTTCTTGAAGCCTTCCTGCAGGCGCTTGCCCACGTGCTGCGGCATCCAGAAGTGAAGGGGTGAGGATATGAGACCGGGAGCGTAACTGCTCTTGGGCAGGTCGTAGCTCAGGCGGTTGTTCACGAAGTCTGCCATGCGCTGCGCTGGAGCGGTCTGCTTCATGTTGCCCTGCTGCCAGCACGCACGCTCCAGTTCCTCCTGAAAGTGCATCACGCGCAACGGATCGTTCTCGTCGCCGCCCACGTCCTCGGGGCGTGTCTCTACGACCATGCCCGAGTTGGACCATTGTGTGCCGCGGTTGCTGGGGCTCATGCCATTCACCACAATCTGCTGCTTGTCGGTGGCTGCCGGAATGACGAAGCCGCCGGGACACATGCAGAACGAGTAGACGCCGCGACCGTCCACTTGCGTCACGAAACTGTACTCGGCAGCGGGCAGATACTTGCCGCGTCCGTTGCGCGAGTGATACTGTATCTGGTCTATCAGCTGCGACGGATGCTCAAGGCGCACGCCGACGGCGATGCCCTTCGCCTCAATCTCTATCTTCGCCTCGGCGAGATAGCGGTAGACATCGCGAGCGGAGTGTCCTGTGGCGAGAATCACGGGGCCGCGGAACGTCTTCTCGGCACCCGTCTGCAGGTCGACAGCCTCAACGCCCACCGCCTTGTCGCCCTCGAGCAGCAGTCGGGTCATCTTGGTCTGGAAATGAACCTCGCCACCGCAGCGTATGATAGTGTTGCGCATAGCCTCGATAACCTGCGGCAGTTTGTCGGTACCGATATGCGGATGGGCGTCGACGAGGATAGACGTAGAGGCTCCATGCTGGCAGAACACGTTGAGAATCTTCTCTGTGCTGCCACGTTTCTTGGAGCGAGTGTAGAGCTTGCCGTCGGAGTAGGCACCGGCACCGCCCTCGCCGAAGCAGTAGTTGCTCTCGGGGTCTACAGCCTGTGTCTTAGTGATGTTGGCGAGGTCTACCTTGCGCTGGCGTACGTCTTTGCCACGCTCAAGCACGACGGGGCGCAAGCCAAGTTCGATGAGTCGGAGCGAAGCGAAGAGTCCGCCGGGGCCCTCTCCTACCACCACGACCTGCGGCTTCCGGCTCACGTCGCCGTACTCGGTGTGTACGTACTCGGCATCCTGCGGTATCTCGTTGATGTAGACACGCACGGTGAGGTTGATGAAGATGGTGCGCTGGCGTGCGTCGATGCTGCGCTTCAGCACACGCACGGCGTTGACGGTGCGTGCGTCGATGCCCTTCTCGTCGGCAATGTAGCGTATTATGTTTTGCTCGCTCGAGGCTACCACGGGCAGCACTCGTATTTGAAATTCCTGAATCATATCTATTATGTTGTTTTTTTGTGAAGGGTGCGTGGATATGGCAAGATGCCATATCCTCCTATTAATATCTATTATGTTGTTATTTTTTGCTTGGTTGGTGCAGTGGAGACCACTGCACCCCCTGGTTGGGTGCGTGGATATGGCAAGATGCCATATCCTCCTATTAGGGTACAAAATTACACAAACTTATGCGATTTTCATAAGAAACGTAACGTTTTAAGAACATTTTTCGTAATTTTGTCCCCACATCCCAATAACTTTATTGTCAACGACACGGTGCTAACGCTGTCGCTTGACGCAGATGACGACCACGGAGTAGCGTGAAACCTCGCTCGTAAAGAGGCCCCCGACGCACGCCAGTTGCACTGCGTTACGAACCACGTCAGCATCGAAACACAAGCGTCTCCCTGGTATGGAGACATTAACCACAGAACAAAAAGAAATGAAAGTATTGAAGTTTGGCGGAACCTCAGTGGGTTCCGTAGAGAGTATTCTCAGTCTGAAGGCTATCGTAGAGAAAGAGGCGCAGGAGCAGCCCGTAATCGTCGTGGTGAGCGCATTGGGCGGCATCACCGACAAGCTCATCGCCACATCAGTGCTCGCACAGAAAGGCGACGAGACGTGGAAGGACGAATTCCAGGCTATGGTGGAACGCCACCACAAGATGATAGACACCATCATCACCGACCCACGCAAGCGCGAGCAGCTCTTCAACATCGTCGACTCGCTCTTCGAGCAGTTGCGTTCCATCTACTTCGGCGTGTACCTCATACACGACCTCTCGAAGAAGACGCAGGACGCCATCGTGAGCTACGGCGAGCGACTCAGCTCGAACATCGTGGCAACACTGGTGCAGGGCGCAAAGTGGTACGACTCGCGCGAGTTCATAAAGACCGTGCGCAAGAACAATAAAAACACTCTCGACTCCGAACTGACCAACCGCCTCGTGCGTCGCACCTTCAGCGACCTGCAGCGCATTTCGCTTGTTCCAGGTTTTATAAGCAAAGACCGCGACACCGACGAGATTACGAACCTCGGTCGTGGCGGTTCCGACTACACAGCTGCCATCATTGCTGCAGCACTTGACGCCGACATTCTTGAGATATGGACCGACGTGGACGGCTTCATGACAGCCGACCCACGCGTCATAAAGACCGCCTACACCATTAAGGAGTTGAGCTACATCGAGGCGATGGAGCTTTGCAACTTCGGCGCGAAGGTGGTGTATCCGCCTACCATCTACCCCGTCTGCGTGAAGAACATCCCTATCCGCGTGAAGAACACGTTCAACCCCGACAGCGAGGGCAGTATCATCAAGCAGAAGGTGGCTAACAACGACAAGCCCATCAAGGGTATATCGAGCATCAACGGCACCACGCTCATCACCGTAGCCGGTCTGTCGATGGTGGGTGTGATCGGCGTGAACCGCCGCATCTTCACCGCCCTGGCAGACAACGGCATCAGCGTGTTCATGGTGTCGCAGGCTTCGTCGGAGAACTCAACGTCTATCGGTGTGCGCGACCAGGATGCAGCGGAGGCTGTAGAGGTGCTCAACAGCGAGTTTGCGAAGGAGATAGAGACGGGTGCCATGTTCCCCATGCACGCCGAAAGCGGACTGGCTACCATCGCCGTCGTAGGCGAGAACATGAAGCACGTGCCGGGCATAGCCGGCAAGCTCTTCGGCACACTGGGCAGAGCCGGCATCAGCATGATAGCGTGTGCACAGGGTGCGTCGCAGACCAACATCTCGTTCGTAGTGAAGAGCGAGCATCTGCGCAAGGCACTCAACGCCATACACGACTCGTTCTTCCTGTCTGAATACAAGGTGCTGAACCTCTTCGTATGCGGTGTGGGCACCGTGGGCGGACAGCTGCTCGAGCAGATACACGACCAGTACGAGGAGCTGAAGCGCACCAAGCGACTGAAGCTGAACGTAGTGGGCATCGCTACATCGAAGAAGGCACTGTTCAACCGCGACGGCATCGACCTCGCCAACTATCGTGAACTTCTTGCCGACGCTCCCGAGAGCAACGACAAGAAGCTGCGCGACGCAATAATAGAGATGAACTGCTTCAACAGCGTGTTCGTCGACTGTACGGCGAGCAAGGACGTAGCTGAGATTTACCAGCCACTGCTGGAGCACAACATATCGGTGATTGCAGCCAACAAGATCGCTGCATCGTCGTCGTATGAGAAGTATGCCTTGCTGAAGGAGACGGCATTGGCGCGTGGCGTGTTCTTCCGCTACGAGACAAACGTAGGTGCCGGACTGCCTATCATCGGCACCATCAACGACCTGCGCAACTCGGGCGACGTGATTCTGAAGATAGAGGCGGTGCTCTCGGGCACACTCAACTTCATCTTCAACGAGCTGTCGGCTGACGTTACCATGTCGGAGGCAGTGCGCCGCGCCAAGGAACAGGGCTACAGCGAACCCGACCCACGCATCGACCTCTCGGGCAAGGACGTGATACGCAAGCTCGTAATCCTCGCCCGCGAGGCAGGATATAAGGTAGAAAAGACAGATGTGGAGAAACACCTGTTCATACCCGACGAGTTCTTCGAGGGCAGCATTGAGGAGTTTTGGAAGAACCTGCCTCAGCTGGATGCCGACTTCGAAGCACGACGCAAGCAGCTCGACGCGGAAGGCAAACGCTGGCGCTTCGTGGCTACGTTCGACCACGGCAAGCTCTCTGTGGCACTGAAGGAGGTGGACAGCACTCACCCGTTCTACAACCTGCAGGGCAGCAACAACATCGTGGCACTCACCACCGAACGCTACCGCGAGTATCCAATGCTCATCCAGGGCTACGGAGCAGGCGCAAGCGTCACGGCAGCAGGTGTATTTGCCAATATCATGTCGATTGCAAACATTTAAAATGGCTTAAACACTTGTCAGAATAAAAGGAATGTAGTAACTTTGCACAAGCAAAACAGAAAAAACATAGGGGCGTGCCACGTTCGATCGGGATACTCATCAATAATAAAATCGAAACCGAGAAGACTTCTTTTGCCAATGGCGGGCCATATAAAACCTCAGTGGACTAAGCTGCAAAGCCGGTGGATTACAAAGGCGGAGAGCTCTCAAATCTTGTATACTCGGAGTTTCATCACATCACTGGGCGTCCCTTTTTAACTATACGAGGAGATTACGCAGAAATGCCGTAATCTCCTTTTTTGTTGCAGTTTTACAGAAGATACTCTTAATTTAGTATAATAAATTTTGGGGTTAAAGAAATATTTCGTTACTTTGTCGAAAATGCGTACAACTCGCAATTTAAGAACATACATTATTTTAAACCCAACAAACAAGAATTTTATAGAACCATGTTTTCTGGCATAGTAGAAGAAATGGCTACACTCGTAGCACTGAAGAACGATAAAGAGAATGTAGACCTCACACTCACCTGCTCATTCACCGACGAGCTGAAGATAGACCAAAGCGTGGCGCACAACGGTGTCTGCCTAACGGTGGTGGCTATCGACGGCGACCGCTACACCGTGACGGCGATGAAGGAGACACTCGACCGCTCTAACCTCGGCGAGCTGAAGGTGGGCGACCGTGTGAACGTAGAGCGTTCGATGCTGATGAACGGCCGATTGGACGGTCATATCGTGCAGGGACACGTAGATGGTACGGCTGTGTGCAAGGAGATGCGCGACGCCGACGGATCAACATACTACACCTTCGAGTACAAGTTCGACCGCGAGATGGCGGAGCGTGGCTACTTCACGGTAGACAAGGGCTCGGTTACGGTGAACGGCGTTTCGCTCACCGTATGCAACCCTACAGAGAACTCGTTCACCGTGGCTATCATTCCCTACACACACGACAACACCAACTTCTGCGACATCAAGGTGGGCACACGCGTGAACATCGAGTTCGACATACTCGGCAAGTATATAGCGCGTCTGCAGCAGCTGAAGTAAACTGGCAGAAAGGTGTAGACTAAAGGATGCGTTTAAGGCAGCGTGGGTATGGCAAGATGCCATACCCTCCTATTATAGAGAGATTATAAAAGAATAATGAATCAATTAAAGACTATTGAAGTATGAAGAAGATTGGGATGACTTGTCTGGCAGGACTTCTCCTGCTGTCGCTGTCAACCGAATGTGCGGCTAAGCAGTGGTCGCTGAGAGACTGCATCGACTACGCCTTGGCTAACAACATCAAGTTGCAGAAGGCGAAGATACAGGAATATTCCGCCCTGGAGGACGTGAAGCAGAGCCAGTCGGCACTGCTGCCGTCGCTCAACCTGTCTACATCGCAGGACGTGAACTACACACCGTGGCCACAGCAAGGCAGAGCTACGGTGGCAGACGGCTACGTGCAGTCGAGCGTGGACAAGGTCTACTACAACGGATCGTACTCGCTCATGGGCAACTGGACGGTGTGGAACGGCAACAAGAACCGCAACAACGTGAAGCTGAACAAGTTGGCTGTCGAACAGGCACGACTCGACTCTGCCACAACAGCCAACAGCGTGCTCGAGCAGATTGCGCAGCTCTACGTGCAGATACTCTACTCTAACGAGGCTATCAGCGTGACAAAGGAGAGTCTGAAAACGAGCCAGACTAACGAGGAGCGCGGCAAGACAATGGTTGAGGTGGGCAAGATGAGCCGGGCAGACCTGGCGCAGCTCACGGCGCAGCGTGCGCAGGACGAGTACGCCATCGTGGAAGCCGAGAGCAACCTGCGCAACTACAAGCGCCAGCTGAAGGAACTGCTGCAGATAACGAGCGATGAGGAGTTTGACGTCGCCGTACCTTCTACCACAGACGACATGGCGCTTGAGGCTGTGCCGGCACTGAACGACGTGTACACGGCTTCGCTCGAACAGCGGCCGGAAATAAAGAACGCGAAGCTCGGCATAGAGAGCAGCGAACTCGGCATAAAGGTGGCTAAGGCGGGCAGAATGCCGACAGTGAGCCTCAACGCAGGCGTTACGACCTCTACTTCGTCGATGAGCGACAACGCATGGGGCACGCAGATGAAGAACAACTTCAGCTTGGGCGGCGGAGTAACGGTGAGCATTCCGCTCTTCGACAACCATCAGACTAAGACTGCCGTGAACAAGGCGAAGCTGCAGAAGCAGAGCTATCTGCTCGACTTGCAGGACAAGCAGACCACGCTCTACTCCACTATCGAGAACTACTGGCTGCAGGCTGTGACGAACCAGAACAAGTTCAAGGCGGCACGCATTTCGACCGAGAGTGCGCAGGCAAGCTACGAGCTTCTATCGGAGCAGTTCAAGCAGGGATTGAAGAACACCGTAGAACTGATGACGGGCAAGACGAACCTTCTGCAGGCGCAGCAGAACGAACTGCAGAGCAAGTATCTCGCCATACTCAACCTCAACATGCTGGAGTTCTATCAGACGGGAAACATTAAGTAAAAGTAAAAAAGTAAAAGGGTAAAAGAGTAAAAGTTTTACCATCGGCTTAGAAAGGCATAAAGAGGCTTAGTTCGGCCTAAAAAAGAAAAAAATAACAATTAGAGAGTAAATATGAATAAGAAAAAGGCATTGGTAATAGCAGCGGTTGCTGCTATCGCCGCACTTGCCGTATGGCTATTGTCGGGCGGCAAGAAAGAAGAAAAGATTACGTTTGACACGGCTGCCGTTGCGCCGGCAAACATCATGAACAGCATCACCGCTACTGGTACAATCGAGCCGGTAACGTCGGTTACGGTGGGTACGCAGGTGAGCGGCATCGTAAGCAAACTCTTCGTCGACTACAATTCGGTAGTGAAGAAGGGACAGGTGATTGCGGAGCTTGACAAGACCAACCTTATGAGTCAGCTCAACACGGCAAAGACGCAACTGGCTACGGCACAGAGCCAGCTCAACTACCAGACTGCCAACTACAAACGCTACAAGACACTTTTTGAGAAGGGACTCGTGGCTGCCGACGATTTCGACAACGCGAAACTCTCGTACACGCAGGCGAAGGAGCAGGTGGTGTCGGCAAAGGAGGAGGTGCAACGCGCACAGACCAATCTCGGCTATGCCACTATCACCTCGCCCATCGACGGCGTGGTGCTATCGAAGTCGGTTGAGGAGGGACAGACCGTTGCGGCGAGTTTCTCTACGCCGGAGCTGTTCACCATAGCGCAGGACCTCACCAACATGCAGGTAGTGGCTGACGTAGACGAGGCGGACATAGGCGACGTGAAGGAGGGTGAGCGCGTGACGTTCACCGTAGACGCTTACCCCGACGACACATTCGAGGGCAAGGTGAAGCAGGTGCGTCAGGAGGCAACTACGACGAACAACGTCGTGACATACGAGGTGGTTATCTCTGCGCCAAACGCCGACTTAAAACTGAAACCCGGACTCACCGCCAACGTAACCATATACACCGCCGAGCGCAAGGGCGTGCTTTCAGTGCCATCGAAGGCGCTGCGCTTCACTCCGCAGAAGGAGACCGTGGGCAAGATGAAGATTGTGGACGTAGCGAACGCAAAGAACAAGGTGTGGACTCTTGAGGGTAACTCCATCGTGGCACACAAGGTGAACATCGGCATGACCGACGGCACCAACACACAGATTGTGGGTGGCATAGCCGAGGGCACAAAGGTAATAACCGGACTCAACGTGATGGGTGGCGAAGAGAAGATGCCTATGGAAGCCCAAGGCGAGAAGAGCCCGTTCGCTCCAGGTCCTCCGGGAAAGAACAAAAGGAAATAAATAGCGTTTAAAGGTTAGGGGCAGGCATCCACGTCGGTTGATACGGGCATCCGCATCGGTCGATACGCACCCTAACCATTCACAATAAACATTACGAACTATGGACGAAAAGAAAGTAGTAATAGAACTCGACAACGTGAAGCGCGACTTCCTCGTGGGCGACGAGATGGTGCACGCGCTGCGCGGTGTGTCATTCAAGATATACGAGGGCGAGTTTGTCACCATCATGGGCAAATCGGGCTCGGGCAAGTCGACACTGCTCAACCAGCTCGGCTGCCTCGATACGCCAACATCGGGCGAATACTATCTCGACGGAGTGTCTGTGCGCAAGATGTCGAAGTCGCAGCGTGCCGTGCTGCGCAACCGCAAGATTGGCTTCATCTTCCAGAACTACAATCTGCTGCCGAAGACGACGAGCGTGGAGAACGTGGAACTACCGCTGATGTACAACGCCGCTATCGGAGCTAAGGAACGCGAGGAGCGCGCCGTGAAAGCATTGCAGGCTGTGGGTTTGGGCGAACGCCTCTACCACAAGTCGAACCAGATGTCGGGCGGACAGATGCAGCGTGTGGCGATAGCACGCGCTCTGGTGAACGACCCTGCCGTGATTCTTGCCGACGAGGCAACGGGAAACCTCGACACGCGCACATCGTTCGAGATTCTGATCCTCTTCCAGAAGTTGCACGCAGCGGGCAGAACCATCATCTTCGTGACGCACAACCCCGACATAGCCAACTACTCCTCACGCAACATCATGCTGCGCGACGGCCATGTGATAAGCGACGAGTACAACACCAACATACTCTCGGCTGAAGAGGGACTGGCGGCACTGCCGGCAAGCTCCGACGAATGAAACCTCAAAAACGGATTTAGCCACATGGAAATGACAAAAACGGTGGCTGCGCCCGTAGCCACCAAAACACAATAGATTATGAACTATAGCAATCTTTTCAAAATAGCCCTTCGCGCCATTGCAGCCAACAAGCTACGCTCGTTCCTCACCGCGCTTGGCATCATCATCGGTGTGGCGTCGGTCATCACGATGCTCGCCATCGGTCAGGGATCAAAGCGCAGCATCCAGGCGAACATAGCGGAGATGGGCTCAAACATGATAATGATTAGTCCGGGAGCCGACCGCGGTCCGGGCGGAGTGCGTCAGGACGCTTCGTCGATGGAGACACTGAAGCTCACCGATTATGCGTCGATTAAGGACGAGTGTCACTTCATCAAGGGCATCAGTCCCACGGTGAACAGCAGCGGACAGTGGATATACGGCAACAACAACACGCCGTCGTCTATCTACGGCGTAAACCAAGACTATCTCGAAATCAGGCAACTCGCTGTGAGTGAGGGAGAAATGTTCACCGATGCCGATATCAAGTCGAGTGCAAAGGTGTGCATATTAGGTCAAACCGTGGTAGACAATCTGTTCCCCGACGGGTCGGACCCCATAGGTAAGGTGGTGCGCTTCAACGCCATACCGTTCCGCGTGGTAGGCGTACTGAAGAAGAAGGGCTACAACTCGATGGGTATGGACCAGGACGACCTCGTGCTTGCGCCGTACACAACGGTGATGAAACGCATCAAGGCACAGACGTATCTTGGCGGAATAACCTGCTCGGCAATAACCGAAGACCTCACGTCGAAGGCTATCGACGAGATAACCGACGTGCTGCGACGCAACCATAAGCTGAAGGAGGCGACGGACATGCAGGAGGCTGACGACGACGACTTCAACATACGCTCGCAGGAGGAACTGGCAAGCATGATGAACTCTACAACCGACATGATGACCATTCTGCTCGGCTGCGTGGCGGGCATCTCGCTCATCGTTGGTGGCATCGGCATCATGAACATCATGTATGTAAGCGTTACGGAGCGCACACGAGAGATTGGTCTGCGCATGAGCGTCGGTGCCCGTGGTGTGGACATCCTCAGCCAGTTCCTCATCGAGGCAATCCTGCTCAGCGTAACCGGCGGACTCATTGGCGTGGGCTTGGGCATCGGAGCCTCCTATGCCGTGAAGCTGGTAGCCCACTGGCCTATATACATTCAGCCGTGGAGCATCATCATGAGCTTCGCTGTCTGCACCTTCACGGGTGTGTTCTTCGGATGGTATCCGGCTAAGAAAGCTGCACAACTCGATCCTATCGAGGCTATACGCTACGAATAAGAAAAGAAGCGTAGCAACAGAATTGACCTTTATAACAACGTAAGGCTGGAAGTCATCTTCCAGCCTTAATCATATTCACACAAATTACTTTGTCAGGTATTTCTTTCCGTTCACAATAACTATTCCGCGAGTGCCCTGCCCTACTCGCTGTCCGCTGATATTATAGCGTGCAGCATCAGAAGGGATGTCGCCAGTTATAGACACACTATTGATAGCAGTCATTGGCTTCAGGTCAATGTCCTTAACCACACGACCCTTAATCTCTATCGGCTGACTCTCATAATAGCTATAGTAGCCATCTGCCCAAGCTGTGAGCTGATAAGTTAAGTCGGTTCTATCAACATTAATAGTGTAGTAGCCAAATTCGTCGGTAGTGGCATCGTACACCTTTTCCGAACTACGCAGGTTTACGGTTGCACCATTCACGGGCTTGCCATTGCAGGTTACTCTGCCTGAGAGCGTCGACTTTATGGTTTTACCAGAACAAAGGTCGACTTCATAGATACGGAGCCAAGGTCCATCCGTTGCTGTTGTTTGGCGTATTACAATCTTGAAGTAGCGTATGTCTACCGGCTCGTTGAGAACCTTACGAAACTCCGACTTGAGAGGAGCTGAGTCGTCGCTGCAGAGTAGAGTCCACTTGCTATTATCGGTAGATCCGTATATATCGTAAGCTTTTATAAAACGAGTGGGATCGTCACCCATCTTAAACTGGAAGCCGCCGACGTTATTAATGGTTTTCATATCAACAACGATTGTATGTGGCAGTGTTGCCGTACCACCCTGCCACTGCGGATGCCAATATGTATTCTTATCACCATCAATAATCTGCTGGGCACGTCCGTTGGTGCCCTCGCCGGATGTCTCCTCACTCGACTTCTCTATCACAGTCCAGCCTTTCTTGTCTAAGAGGTTCTGTGTAAAGAGTTCGTCTTCTGTGGCACGATCAATTTCTTTCTGTATAGCTTGACGCACACGAAGATCAAGCGGAGCGATATCGATAGTATCCACCACCGTGTTATCCGTTGCAAGACTCACAATCGAAGCCGTCTGCTTTGTGGAAGTATAGCCACCTGTCTGCATGAAGAATGTACGATCAGAAGCGTTTTCGGCAACACCCTGTCCATAGTCGGCACGTGCTCCATCTTCTTTTCCGCCGTCGGTGTGTCCGAAACCAACACTGTTGAAGTTGTACCACTTGCCCGTAGCACGAGCACGTCCATAACCATTGCGATAATAAGCTTTACGCGAAGCTTGACCATTTGTCCACACATAGTTTTCGATGAACGAATACCAGGTGCTGAAATATGTAGACGAGTTGCGCTTACGCACCGTTGCCATATACTGCCAGCCTTTGCCGTCCAACGCATTGAACCATGTAGAAACGAGCATATTGTGCTGCTCATGCACCACGGTTTTGCCATTCTCAACAGTAGTGTACGAGGTGGTTTCTGGTCGGCAGTTGGTGATGAACTGCACGTATGTGCCAGGTGTCCAATAGTTGCCGCGACGATATGTCTGCACACCTGTACCCTCATTGCCAAATCGGTTCACGGTTGTCTTTTCATCCCAATCAACAGCTCCTGCACGCAGATGTTCCGGCAGATTGGGGTCTTCGTCGGTTGAGCCATCATCCCACATAGAGAAGAGCACGTCGTGGCGCGGCTCGCCATCTACATAGCCGTTCATCTGTATGCCCATATAGCCATTGAGCGCACCTATCGCCTCGGCGTATGTGCCAACGAGGTCAGACTCCGCAGGTATCATTATCTCCTCAAACAGCCAGTCGTAGCCGTCGCCAGAAGGAGCACCCGATGCTGTTGAATGCCAGTTGTTGAGATGCACTGATGGCGACGACAGATAATTGGCTGCATACGAAGCCTCATTGGAAGAAGTAGAGAACTTGAAACGACTGATGTTATTTATGGCATTACAGCCGGAGATACACTCGAGTTTATAGCGATAATAAGCTGAGCGTGTGAAGGTTATGTCGCCCATACCGACCTCCACATCTCCTCCAAGAAACGGACCTTTCGCCCTGAACTCCTTTGTATAAAGAGGTGTGGCAGGCGAATTGGGGTCGGAAACGGTGAGGCGGAAGCGCACAGTCTGCAACGCCTTGATGTTAAGTTTCAGAGTGTTTGAAACCGTTGCTGCAGGATGATGGAAATAATAGACGGCACAAACGGAGGTTGAGGTCCAGGCAGAAAGCGTGTTGTTCATCTGCGGCCGACCGCTGGAGTTGAGTGCTTCGCCAGGCATATTGATGCCCGCTGCTCCAACCTTTCCGTCAGTTGTCTCAACATAGCCGTGTGCAGCCGATAATTCTGTTTCAATTGCATGAATCTTCGAGCTGAATGTCTGGGCAGACAAAACGGCACAAAGTAAGAGTGTTGATAATTTATTCATTATTAAATTATTAAATCTAATTATTTTATTCCTCTGTCATTAAGCGCATCACTATAACGCTTTGCATTCTGTAAATGCTCATTATAATTGCGTGCAAAATTATGCGTTCCGCTGAAGTCTTCCTTAGCACACATATAGAGATAGTCGTGCTGCACGTGATTGAGCACAGCATCGATGCCTGCTATTGATGGAATACGGATTGGTCCTGGGGGCAGTCCTGGGTTGCGATAGGTGTTGTATGGACTCTTTATATACAGCAAGTTGTTATATATGCGTTTCAAGTCGAAACGCTTCCATGCGAACTTGATTGTAGGGTCAGCCTGCAGCGGCATTCCTTCCGGATACTCGGCGTTGCGCAGCATGAGACGGTTGTAGTACATACCGGCTACCATCGGCTTCTCGCCGTTATTGGCTGTCTCCTCGTCGACGATGCTGGCAAGCGTTGTCACCTCTACCGGTGTGAGTTTCATTGCCTGTGCCTTTCTTGTTCGTTCGGCATTCCAGAATGCCTTGTTCTCCTTCTGCATACGGTCGAGCAGCTTTTCCACACTCACATTCCAGTAGACATCGTATGTATTCGGAATAAATAGTGCAGCTATTGTCGTGGTGTCATAACCATACTTTTGGCAGACTGTTTCGTCTGTGAGTGCCTTGTAAAGGGCGGTACTGTCCATCATAAGGCGCTTGGAGAGTTCGGCTGCAAGGCGGTCCATAGTACGCACCGACGGCACAACAAGGCTGACTGGTGTCTGCAAGCCGTTCTTCAAGTGACGGAACACCATGAAGGCACCTTCACCCTCACGCACAGCATAGCGACCTGTACGCACGTTGTCGGCATAACCGCTCACCTTTACAAGTGTTTTGAAACCAATCATCGAACTGCTGCTCGACACGCCACTGAGCTTTGTGTAGACAGAGTCGATGTTGTCATCGTTGTCAACATACACATATTGCGTTTCACCTGTCGACGACATGCCGGCAAAGAAGAAACAATAGCCACAAGCTACTACTGCCAACAGGACTACACCAATGATTGTTAGAAACTTACGATTCTTATTCTTTCTCTTTCTCATAATTTAGATTTTTACATTGCTGAAACACTGCAAAGGTAGAGTAAATATGATATATGACAAAAATAAATGCTATGTTTTTAATCGCGCGATTAATTTTATACACCTTTGACTAAAAATACGTACTTTTGTATCGTACAATTTCAATAATCATAATTAATCAAATAACACAAATATGTACGATACATATATCTTCGACTTGGATGGAACTCTACTTTCTACGCTCAACGACCTTGCTGCGAGCTGCAACTACGCACTGGCAAACAATGGTATGCCACAGCGAACACTTGACGAAGTGCGACAGTTTGTGGGCAATGGTGTAAAGAAACTTATGGAGCGAGCCATTCCTAACGGACTTAATAATCCGCTGTTCGACAAGACTTATCAGGACTTCCGACAGCACTACATGAAGCATAATCTTGACACAACATGTCCGTATGATGGCGTGATGGAGATGCTAAAAGAGTTGCACAAACGCGGAAAAAAGGTAGCGGTGGTAAGCAACAAGTTCTATGCTGCCACACAGGAGCTTTGCCAGCACTTCTTCGGCAAAGAGCTCGTACCCGTAGCTATCGGTGAACGCGAGGACATACGCAAGAAGCCTGCTCCAGACACCGTCATAGAGGCTCTGCGACAACTCAACACAACAGCTGAGGGAGCGGTGTATATCGGTGATAGCGATGTAGATATTGACACGGCTCGCAATTCTGGTATGCCGTGTATAAGTGTGTTATGGGGATTTCGCAACAAAGACTTCCTATTGCAGCACGGAGCCACGACTCTTGTAGAGAAACCAGAAGAGATACTAAAAGTAAAAAAGTAAAAGAGTAAAAAAGTAAAAGGATAAGTACCCTACAGATTATTCTCCAGCAATTGCTTTGCCGATAACGAGTTCTTGCGCACATAACGATCTACCTTCTCAACGTATTTTGTTGAGAAAAACTTCTTGTCAAGCAAATTATTCACTATCCACATTATCTTGCCCACATGCAAGTCACGTTCATACTGCGAACGAACCTCATAGTCCTTGAGCGGATAAATACTGAGCATGTAGAAGAACATACAGTCTGGCACTATGTGCTCACGTGTCATCTGAGCACGCTGTGCTTCAGTGTAGAAACGGTCGTAAAGCGGATAATACTCACCAAGATACTTGTCAAGCGAAATACCAATAGAATTATTGCCGACAACCACACTCTGATCAAGAGCACCTATCTGTAAGTAAACTGTCGGAATAGAAACATTTGGAGATAGCTTGCACAATCGATCAAAGGCTTTATTCAGTTGTTTACTGATATCTGATACATTAGCATACTGCACCTCTGCTTCAGTGATGATAATCTGAAGAGTTGTATCTTGGTAGAACTGTAAAAACTTTGAATTGATGCCAGGGTCATTAACCTCTCCCAATCGCAACACATCTTCTATCAAGGTGCGTGTCTCCATGGGATACTCGATGTTCATCTGCTGAAGTGCAGAGAAATCGCCAGTGGTGAGATAACGACTTTCAAGACGGTCATAACGCTGAATCTCAATCAACGTTGTCTGACTGCCTTCGCCAAATTGTTTCAGTTTCAACTCACAAGCTGTAGAAACAAAAACAATAGTCATTATTATTATAATGTATAGTTTTCTCACCCTTTTACTATCCTTCTATTAACGAACTGTTAAATATTTTTTGCAAAAATAGTAAAAAAGGTTTTAAAAGCCAAGAAAATCATCTAAAAAAGTTAAACAGCAGACCCTTTTCCGCTGTTTAACTATAAAATTATCATAAAAATAAGCTCTTATCGTTCGTTTTTTAGATTTTTATATATATGCACACCATGAGCATAATACTGCCAAAGCAGACTATATGGCTTGCGCATAACATCCATCTGCGACACACGTGATGCCTGTATTGCCACACGGTCGGCATCAAACTGGTTACGCCATGCCTTGAAAGCTTGCCTGCCACGAATCACTGCCTTGAATTCGCTAAAATTTCTATCGAGGATGAGCGACTTGAAAGCTGCTACATAATCAAGCCAACAACGCACACGCATCACATGGCGCAACTCTGCTTCTGGCAGATTCTTATAGAGCATCGTAAGATTGTTGCGAAAGTTAAGGAAGGTCTTCATCGGATTACCTTTGGGCAGTGTGCCGCCTCCAACGTGGAACACCCGACTCTGAGGCACACAATATATCTTTCTACCCAAGTTGCAAAGGCGCCAACAGAGATCAATTTCCTCATTGTGAGCAAAGAAGCGTCCGTCGAGACCATCCACACGCCAATAGTCGGCACGGCGTATCATCAGACAAGCACCTGTTGCCCACATCACCTCGCACACATCATCGTATTGTCCCTCATCTTTCTCTACAGTTTCAAAGAGTCTGCCACGACAGAACGGATAACCATAGCGATCAATGTAACCTCCACTGGCTCCTGCATACTCGAAAAGTGTTCGGTCGTGCTCGGCAAGCAGCTTAGGCTGGCAGGCTGCAGCTTCAGGATGCCTGTCCATAAAGTCGATGAGTGTGTCAAGCCAACCTTCCGTCACCTCTACATCACTGTTGAGCAATACATAATATTCATACTCCACTTGCCGCAGTGCACGATTGTAACCTTCCGCAAAACCATAATTGCGATCAAGAACAATAGTACGCACTGTAGGAAACTTCTTCTCAAGAAGCGCAAGCGAAGCATCGGTCGAAGCATTGTCTGCTACAACAATGTCAGCAACAGCCTCAGAGTATTGCAACACAGATGGCAAGAAACGACGTAGCATCTGCTCACCATTCCAGTTCAATATCACGATTGCTACTTTCTTCATTCTATATCATTATAATAGTTCAACTTGCAATGCAGACTTGTCGCGATTAAACTCGCCCATCCTTACACGCAGTATCTGATTATCATACTCTTCCTTGGCAAGCTTTGCCGGCAACTCCACACGAACATAGTTGGAAGTGAAACCATGCATAGCCTTGCCACGCGCAGCTTTCTCAAACAACACTTCCTGTTCTGTACCAATATAGCGTGCATAGAACTCAATACGCTTCTGCTCACTAAGATCAAGCAGTCGCTTACTGCGCACTTTCTTCTCTGCATCGTCAACCACATAAGGTATGCGCAATGCCGCTGTGCCAGGACGTTCGCTGTACGGAAAAACGTGCAATTGTGTCACATCCACATCGTCAAGAAACTCGTAGCACTCCTCAAAACACTCTGGTGTCTCACCACGACAGCCAACCATTACGTCAACACCTATGAACGCATCTGGCATCTTCTGCTTAATAAGTTCTATCTTGTGAGCAAAGAGTGTCTTGTCATAACGGCGATGCATCAACTTCAACACCTCGTCCGATCCACTTTGCAATGGTATATGGAAGTGAGGCATGAACGCACGACTCTGCGAGCAGAAATCAATCAGCTCATCACTCAACAGGTCTGGTTCCATACTGCTTATACGATAGCGTTCGATTCCCTCCACCTTATCAAGTGCCTTACACAGGTCGAGGAAACTCTCGCCTGTCGTTTTACCGAAGTCGCCTATATTCACGCCAGTGAGCACAATTTCTTTACCTCCTTCATGCGCAGCCTCTTCTGCCTGTGCAACAAGCGAAGCTATAGTCGGGTTGCGCGAGTTGCCACGTGCGTATGGTATGGTACAATAGGTGCAGTAATAGTCGCAGCCGTCCTGCACCTTGAGGAAATAGCGTGTACGATTACCGCGAGAACATGAAGGCGCAAACGACTTTATCATCTTCGTCTTTACTGAATGATACTTGTGTAGCGACTCTACCTTGCCATCCTCATTGAGCTCTGCAGCCGACTCCTTAGCAGTCCATGCATCACTCAAGAATTGTATCAGATTGGCTTTCTCGTCTGAACCGAGCACAAGGTCAACGCCCTCTATCTTACTCACCGACTCCGACTCCAATTGTGCATAGCATCCTGTGACAATCACAAAAGCACCTGGATTGTTGCGTACAAGACGATGAATAGCCTGACGACACTTATGATCTGCCACTTCCGTAACCGAACAGGTGTTCACCAAACATATATCCGCCACATCACCTTCGCCAGCGATACGCACACCTAAGTCGGCGAGCATCTTACCAAAAGTGGATGTCTCAGAGAAGTTCAGTTTGCAACCTAAAGTGAAGTATGCTGCCTTTTTATTTTGAAAAACAGATGTATTAATCATTATACCTTATAATATATATATTAAGCGAATACAAAGGTAATGAATTTTCTGTTTTGTTCGCGCACAAGAGGTCTAAAATCATTAAAATTTAGCTCTTTTCTTAAAACCTAAAAGCATTAACATTTATTCACTATTCGTATCTCATTGATTATCAATACATTCCAAACACGTTACAAAAAGAGCAAAAAAAAATCATAAAAAGTTGTACGTTGTATTGAAAAAATATATACCTTTGCAATGTTTTAATAAACAAATGATTGTTTTACAGATTTAAAAAGCAAAGAAAAATGAAGAAATTAGTTTTAATGTTCGTAGCTATCGCAGCTATCTCTTTCGCATCTTGTGGTAACAAAACAGCTGCTACTGACGCAACTGCTGATACAACAGACACAACTGCAGTTGACACAACTGCTGCTGACACTGTTGCAGCTGACACAACTGTTGCTGAGTAATTATAGCTCGAACAACGAAAAGAGAAAATTAGCCACTGGCCTCAGGCCGGTGGCTTTTTTGTTTATATACAATCCCCCACTCCTTACAACCTATTTATAATTCATTTCGTAACTTAAATATGAAAACAATATTATTCGCCCTATCTCTATCCTTCATCTCTATAACAACAACAGCACATCAAACTAATGTCAACACCACAACATCTCAACACCTCAACACCTCAACATACTTTACAGCCAAGCCCATCAGTGAAGCGGTTTTCAAGCGTATGCAAGGCAAATCTTACAAAGCCAACTGTACGATACCACGCACAGAGCTGAGATACATCCGAGTTCTACACTATGGATTTGATGGCAAGGTAAAGTCTGGCGAACTGGTATGCCATCAAGACATTGCTGACGACCTTATAGAAATATTTCAGGAGCTATACAAAGCCCATTACCCCATCGAACGCATACAACTCATCGACGACTATAACGCAGACGATGAACAATCGATGCTTCATAATAACACCTCATGCTTCAACTACCGACGTGTAGCTGGTTCTAAAACTCTCTCTTATCACAGTCAGGGTAAAGCCATCGACATCAATCCGCTATACAACCCGTGCGTAAAACGATTACGTAATGGCAGTACATCTGTTTCTCCTAAGACAGGACGTGCATACTCCAATCGCTCTAAAACGTTCAAGTATAAAATTGATCACAACGATTTAGTTTACAAACTTTTCAAGAAGCATGGCTTCACATGGGGTGGTGACTGGAAATCGTTAAAAGATTATCAGCATTTTGAAAAGAAATAGCCTGTTTAGGTTTTACTTATATGAGAGTCTGCAGAAAAATGAAGTAGGTGAAAAAATCTACCATATCTTCCAGTAGCGACGCAGCCAATTGGCTTTGAAGTGGTTAAGGGCTGGAAGATGCAGGTTGCATCTACCAGGATTTGAAAGCATCTTCCATCAAATCATAGGAGGGTATAGCATCCTTGCTATACCCACGCTATCAC
>ERZ1026892.27-NODE-27-length-67956-cov-14.119895_pt1 | contig 67956 bp, 54 predicted proteins | sample MGYA00380176_ERZ1026892 | MGnify/ENA primary metagenome ERZ1026892 (study PRJEB33269, sample SAMEA4719812) | human gut metagenome | biome: human-associated habitat; feature: organic feature; material: feces | place: Cameroon | collected 2013-10 ... | reverse complement strand
ATTTAAATTGGATTGAGGCGATACAAAAACTAAGGATGATGAAGCATGTCTGATCCTGTTGATAGAGACGTGATTAATGCACTGATCGCAGGCCATTTTGCGGATCCTTTTTCCGTACTGGGGATGCACAGAACGGAAGCAGGGCTGGAAGTCCGGGCGTTACTGCCTGACGCGACCGACGTTTGGGTGATTGAACCAAAAACCGGGCGCAAAGTGGGCAAGCTGGAGTGCGTGGACTCACGCGGTTTCTTTTGTGGCATTCTGCCGCGTCGTAAAAATTTCTTCCGCTATCAGTTGGCTGTCGTTTGGCATGGCCAACAGAATCTTATTGATGACCCCTATAGCTTTGGCCCATTGCTCCAGGAAATGGATGCATGGTTGCTGTCCGAAGGTACCCACCTGCGCCCGTATGAAACACTGGGCGCGCATGCGGACACCATGGACGGCGTTACCGGGACACGTTTTGCCGTTTGGGCGCCTAATGCCCAGCGCGTCTCCGTCGTTGGGCAGTTCAACTACTGGGACGGCCGCCGTCACCCGATGCGTCTGCGTCGGGAAACCGGAATTTGGGAGCTGTTCATCCCCGGCGCGCATAACGGTCAGCTGTATAAGTTCGAGATGATCGACGCTCGTGGCGCGCTGCGGATTAAAGCAGACCCTTATGCCTTTGAAGCACAGATGCGCCCGGAAACGGCATCGCTAATCTGCGGGCTGCCGCCAAAAGTTGAGCAGAGCGAAGAACGCAAAAAAGCCAACCAGTTCGACGCGCCTATCTCTATCTACGAGGTGCACCTGGGTTCCTGGCGCCGTCATACCGACAACAACTACTGGCTGAGCTACCGCGAGCTGGCCGAGCAGCTGGTGCCGTACGCTAAATGGATGGGCTTTACCCATCTGGAGCTGCTGCCGGTTAACGAGCACCCGTTTGACGGCAGCTGGGGCTATCAGCCAACCGGGCTGTATGCGCCGACCCGCCGCTTCGGTACGCGCGAAGATTTCCGCTACTTCATCAACGCTGCGCATGCCGCCGGTCTGAACGTCATTCTTGACTGGGTGCCTGGGCACTTCCCGTCGGATGACTTCGCGCTGGCCGAGTTTGACGGCACCAACCTGTACGAGCACAGCGACCCGCGTGAAGGCTACCATCAGGACTGGAATACCCTGATTTATAACTATGGCCGCCGTGAAGTGAGTAACTTCCTGACGGGCAACGCCCTGTACTGGGTGGAGCGCTTCGGTATTGATGCGCTGCGCGTCGATGCGGTGGCGTCAATGATTTACCGCGACTACTCTCGTAAAGAGGGCGAGTGGATCCCGAACGAGTTCGGTGGCCGCGAAAACCTTGAAGCGATTGAGTTTCTGCGTCAGACCAACCGCGTGTTGGGCGAGCAGGTTCCCGGCGCGGTGAGTATGGCGGAAGAGTCGACCGACTTTGCCGGCGTCTCACGCCCGTCCGATATGGGCGGCCTGGGCTTCTGGTTTAAGTGGAACCTGGGCTGGATGCACGACACCCTGGACTACATGAAGCTCGATCCGGTTCATCGCCAGTACCATCACGACAAAATGACCTTCGGCATGCTGTACAACTACACGGAAAACTTCGTGTTGCCGTTATCGCATGACGAAGTGGTCCACGGTAAAAAATCCATTCTCGACCGTATGCCGGGCGACGCGTGGCAGAAGTTCGCCAACCTGCGCGCCTACTACGGCTGGATGTTCGCCTTCCCGGGCAAAAAGCTGCTGTTTATGGGCGATGAGTTTGCTCAGGGGCGTGAATGGAACTTTGACGGCAGCCTCGACTGGCATCTGCTGGAAGGCGACGATAACTGGCATCACGGGGTACAGCGTCTGGTGCGCGACCTCAACCATACCTATCGCCACCATAAAGCGATGCACGAGCTGGACTTCGACCCGTACGGGTTTGAATGGCTGGTGGTTGATGACCATGCGCGTTCGGTCTTCGCCTTTGTTCGCCGCGATAAAGCCGGGAACGAAGTGATTGTGGTCAGTAACTTTACGCCGGTCCCGCGCCACGACTACCGTTTCGGCATTAATCAGCCGGGCCGCTGGCGTGAAGTGCTGAATACCGATTCCGCCCATTACCACGGCAGCAACGCCGGTAACGGCGGCGTGGTGCACAGCGATAATCTCGAAAGCCACGGTCGCCCGCAGTCGCTGAGCCTGACGCTGCCGCCGCTGTCGACTATCTGGCTGGTACGGGAAGGGGATTAACCATATGGGGCAACTCGCAGCAGGGAAACCCGCGCCGCTCGGCGCCAGCTTTGACGGCGAAGGCGTGAACTTCACGCTTTTTTCGGCGCATGCCCAGCGGGTGGAACTCTGCGTGTTTGACGCGCAGGGCAATGAGTCGCGCTATGACCTTCCCGCCCGGAGCGGCGACGTCTGGCACGGCTATTTGCCTTATGCGGGCCCCGGCTTACGTTACGGTTATCGGGTGTATGGCCCGTGGGATCCGCAGCAGGGCTACCGCTTTAACCCGGCAAAGCTGCTGCTCGACCCGTGCTGTTTTCGCGCCGAGGGCGACCCGGTAGACGACCCGCGTTTTCACGATGGCTACGACGTGCCGGATGAACGCGACAGCGCGCCGGTAGCGCCAAAATCAGTGGTCGTAGACTTAGCCTACGACTGGCAGGATGACGCCGCACCGCGCACCGCGTGGGGCAAAACCGTTATCTACGAAGCGCACGTCAAAGGGCTGACCCTGCGTCACCCGGGGCTGCCGGATGCCATCCGCGGTACCTATAAGGCGCTGGGCCACCCGGTGATGATCGACTACTTCAAGCGGCTTGGCATCACGGCGCTGGAGCTGCTGCCGGTGGCGCATTTTGCCAGCGAACAGCGTCTACTGCGGATGGGGTTGCGCAACTATTGGGGCTACAACCCGCTGGCGATGTTTGCTCTGTCGCCGCGTTACGCCAGCGCGCCCGAGCACGCGCTGGACGAGTTTCGCGATGCGGTAAAAGCGCTGCATCAGGCCGGTATCGAGGTGATCCTCGATGTGGTGCTGAATCACAGCGCCGAATTGGATCTGCATTGTCAGACCTTCTCGCTGCGGGGGATTGATAACCGCAGCTATTATTGGTTGAGAGAAGATGGCGATTATCACAACTGGACGGGCTGCGGCAACACGTTGAATCTCAGCCACCCGGGCGTCGTGGAATACGCCCGTCAGTGCCTGCGGTTCTGGGTTGACGTGTGCCACGTTGATGGTTTTCGTTTTGATTTAGCGTCGGTGATTGGCCGAACGCCGGGCTATCGTCAGGATGCGCCGCTGTTTAAGGCTATCCATGACGACCCGGTACTGTCGACGGTGAAGCTGATTGCTGAACCGTGGGATATCGGCGACGGCGGCTACCAGGTGGGAAACTTCCCGCCCGGTTTCAGCGAGTGGAACGACCGTTTCCGTGATGCCATGCGTCGCTTCTGGCTTGAGGAGTCGCTGTCGCTGGGGGAATTTGCCCAGCGCTTCGCCGCCTCTAGCGACGTCTTCCAGCATCAGGAGAGACAACCGCACGCGGCCATCAACCTGGTCACCGCTCACGATGGCTTCACTCTGCGCGATTGTGTGAGCTTCAACAATAAGCACAACGACGCCAACGGCGAAGAGAATCGTGACGGAACCAGCAATAACCATAGCAATAATCATGGTATCGAAGGATTGGAAGCAAACCTGGATGTAATGGCACGTCGGCAGGGTAGCGTTCAGGCGCTGCTGACAACGCTGCTGTTATCGCAGGGAACGCCAATGTTGCTGGCCGGTGACGAACACGGTCACAGCCAGCAAGGTAACAACAATGCCTACTGCCAGGACAATTCGTTGACCTGGCTTGATTGGGAAAACGCGGATGATGCGCTGACCGACTTTACCGCCGCCCTGATCCATCTGCGCCAGCAAATTCCGGCCTTAACGGTCGATAGCTGGTGGCAGGAGGGTGACGGCAACGTTCAATGGCTCAATCAGGACGCGCAACCGCTGTCTGCCGAGGAGTGGCAGCACGGGGCGCGCCGGATGCAGATTCTGCTTTCCGATCGCTGGCTCATTACGCTCAATGCGACGCAGGACGTGGCAAACCTGAAGTTACCCGTGGGGGAATGGCGCGCCGTTCCTCCATTTACCGGCGATGAAGCGCCGGTCGTCATGGCTGTCTGGCATGGGCCCGCGCACGGAGTGTGCGTATTTCAAAGGTCATAGTCTCTGAATTACCCGGAACCCCGCACCTGTGCGGGGACTACCTAATAACCCGGAAGGACGAGCAACAAAAGGAGTTAATCATGGTTAGGCTAGAAAAAAACGATCCCTTAATGCTGGCTCGCCAGTTACCTATCAAATCCGTCGCCCTGATTCTGGCGGGCGGACGCGGAACGCGATTAAAGGATCTCACCAATAAACGGGCAAAACCCGCTGTCCACTTCGGCGGTAAATTCCGCATTATCGACTTTGCATTATCCAACTGCCTGAACTCCGGGATCCGCCGTATCGGCGTGATTACGCAGTACCAGTCCCACACGCTGGTGCAGCACATCCAGCGCGGCTGGTCCTTCTTCAGCGAAGAGATGAACGAATTTGTGGATCTGCTGCCGGCTCAGCAGCGGATGCACGGTGAAAACTGGTATCGCGGTACCGCCGATGCGGTGACTCAGAACCTCGACATTATTCGCCGCTACAAAGCGGAGTATGTGGTGATCCTTGCCGGTGACCACATCTACAAACAAGATTACTCGCGCATGCTGATCGACCATGTCGAAAAAGGCGCGCGTTGCACCGTGGCGTGCATTCCGGTGCCCATTGAAGAGGCATCGGCGTTCGGCGTCATGGCGGTTGACGAAAACGACAAGATTATCGACTTCGTGGAAAAACCGGCTAACCCGCCAGCCATGCCGAGCGACCCAAGCAAATCGCTCGCTAGCATGGGGATCTATGTCTTTGATGCGGATTACCTTTATGAACTGCTGGAGCAGGATGACGTCAACGAAAACTCCAGCCACGACTTCGGCAAAGATTTAATTCCGTTAATTACCAAAGCTGGCGCGGCTTATGCACATCCTTTCCCGCTGTCCTGCGTACAGTCCGACCCGGATGCCGAACCGTACTGGCGCGATGTGGGAACCCTGGAAGCCTACTGGAAAGCGAACCTCGACCTGGCGTCGGTGACCCCAGAGCTGGATATGTACGACCAGCACTGGCCAATCCGTACCCATATGGAGTCCCTGCCTCCGGCGAAGTTCGTCCAGGACCGCTCCGGCAGCCACGGCATGACCCTGAACTCGCTGGTCTCCGGCGGCTGTATTATTTCCGGTTCGGTGGTGGTGCAGTCGGTGCTGTTCCCGCGCGTGCGCGTGAACTCGTTCTGTAACATTGATTCGGCAGTCTTACTGCCAGATGTGTGGGTCGGGCGCTCCTCACGCCTGCGTCGCTGCGTCATCGACCGGGCCTGCGTGATTCCAGAAGGCATGGTGATCGGTGAAGATGCGGAAGAGGATGCGCGTCGCTTCTACCGTTCAGAAGAAGGGATCGTGCTGGTAACGCGCGAGATGTTGCGGCAGCTGGGGTACAAACAGGAGCGATAATGCAGGTTTTACACGTTTGTTCTGAGATGTTCCCGTTATTAAAAACGGGTGGCCTTGCGGATGTTATCGGCGCGCTGCCGGCGGCACAGATTGCCGAAGGGACTGACGCTCGCGTGCTGTTACCCGCGTTTCCGGATATTCGCCGCGGGATTACGGATGCCAAAGTGGTGACGCGTCGTGATACGTTCGCCGGGCGCATTACGCTGCTGTTCGGCCACTATAACGGCGTTGGTATTTACCTGATTGATGCGCCGCATCTCTACGATCGCCCTGGGAGCCCGTATCACGATACGCACCTGAACGCCTATCCCGATAACGTGAAGCGCTTTGCGCTGTTGGGCTGGGTGGGCAGCGAAATGGCCTGCGGTCTGGATCCGTTCTGGCGTCCGGACGTGGTGCACGCCCACGACTGGCACGCGGGCCTGGCCCCGGCCTATCTGGCGGCCCGCGGTCGCCCGGCGAAATCGGTGTTTACGGTACATAATCTGGCGTATCAGGGGCTGTTTTACAGCCACCATATGGATGAAATTCAGCTGCCGGCAGAATACTTCAACATGCACGGGCTGGAATTCCACGGGCAGATTTCGTTCCTGAAAGCGGGGCTGTTCTTCGCGGATCATATTACCGCCGTCAGCCCAACCTACGCCCGGGAGATTACCGAACCGCAGTTTGCCTACGGTATGGAAGGGCTGCTGCGTCAACGGCATAAAGAAGGCCGTCTGTCGGGGATTCTCAACGGCGTGGATGACAACGTCTGGAGTCCGGAAAAAGACCTGCTGCTGCCAGCAAGCTATAGCCGCGATACGCTAGAGAAGAAAGCGGAGAACAAACGGCAGCTCCAGATTGCGATGGGACTGAAGGTCAGCGACACCGCGCCGCTGTTTGCCGTGGTCAGCCGCCTCACCAGCCAGAAAGGGCTGGATCTGGTGCTGGAAGCCCTGCCGGGCCTGCTGGAGCAGGGCGGTCAGTTGGCGCTGCTAGGCGCGGGCGATCCGGTATTGCAGGAAGGTTTTCTCGCCGCCGCCGCAGAACATCCGGGGCAGGTGGGGGTACAGATTGGCTACCACGAAGCGTTCTCGCACCGCATTATCGGCGGCGCGGATGTCATCCTGGTGCCGAGCCGCTTTGAGCCATGCGGCTTAACGCAGCTTTACGGTCTGAAGTACGGCACGCTGCCGTTGGTCCGTCGTACCGGCGGTCTGGCGGATACCGTGGCGGATAGCTCGCTGGAAAACCTGGCTGACGGTATCGCCAGCGGTTTTGTCTTTGAAGACAGCAACGCCTGGTCGCTGCTCAGAGCCATCCGCCGTGCTTTCGTATTATGGTCTCGTCCGTCGCTCTGGCGCTATGTACAACGTCAGGCGATGAACATGGATTTTAGCTGGCAGGTTGCTGCACACTCTTATCGTGAGCTTTACCAACGCCTGATCTAACTACGGGGATCTGAGTTATGAATGCACCCTTTACGTATGCATCACCGACCCTCAGCGTTGAGGCACTGAAGCACTCTATTGCCTATAAGCTGATGTTCATCATCGGGAAAGATCCGGCTATCGCTAACAAACACGAATGGCTGAACGCCACCCTGTTTGCCGTTCGCGATCGTCTGGTCGAACGCTGGTTGCGCTCGAACCGCGCTCAGCTTTCCCAGGAAACACGACAGGTTTACTACCTGTCGATGGAGTTTTTGATTGGCCGCACGCTTTCCAATGCGCTGTTGTCGTTAGGCCTGTATGACGACGTGAAAAACGCGCTGGAAGGCATGGGGTTAGACCTCGAAGAGCTGATCGACGAAGAGAACGACCCGGGCCTTGGCAACGGCGGTCTGGGGCGTCTGGCGGCCTGCTTCCTTGACTCGCTGGCGACGCTGGCGCTGCCGGGGCGCGGCTACGGTATTCGCTATGATTACGGCATGTTTAAGCAGAACATCGTCGACGGTCGTCAGAAAGAGTCGCCGGATTACTGGCTGGAGTACGGTAACCCGTGGGAGTTCCCGCGCCACAACACCCGCTATAGAGTGCGTTTCGGTGGCCGCGTGCAGATGGAAGGCAAAACCAGCCGCTGGCTGGAAACCGAAGAGATTCTGGCGGTCGCCTACGATCAAATTATCCCCGGCTACGACACCGACGCGACCAACACGCTGCGTCTGTGGAACGCCCAGGCCAGTAGCGAAATCAACCTGGGTAAATTTAACCAGGGCGATTACTTCGCCGCGGTGGAGGATAAAAACCACTCGGAGAACGTATCTCGCGTGCTCTACCCGGATGATTCCACCTATTCCGGGCGCGAGCTGCGCCTGCGTCAGGAGTACTTCCTGGTCTCCGCCACGGTGCAGGATATTTTAAACCGCCACTACATGTTGCATAAAACTTATGACAACCTGGCGGATAAAATTGCCATCCACCTCAACGACACCCATCCGGTGCTGTCGATCCCTGAGCTGATGCGCCTGTTGATTGACGAGCACAAGTTCAGCTGGGACGACGCGTTTAACGTCACCTGCCAGGTCTTCTCATACACCAACCACACGCTGATGAGCGAAGCGCTGGAAACCTGGCCGGTGGACATGCTCGGCAAAATTCTGCCGCGTCATTTGCAGATTATCTTCGAGATTAACGACTACTTCCTGAAGACGCTGCAGGAACAGTACCCGAACGACACCGCGCTGCTGAGCCGCACGTCGATCATCGACGAGTCTAACGGCCGCCGCGTACGCATGGCGTGGCTGGCGGTGGTGGTGAGTAAGAAGGTCAACGGCGTTTCCGAACTGCACTCGAACCTGATGGTGCAGTCGCTGTTCGCCGACTTCGCCGCTATCTTCCCGACACGCTTTACCAACGTCACTAACGGCGTGACGCCGCGCCGCTGGCTGGCGTTGGCCAACCCGGCGCTCTCCGGCGTGCTGGACGAAAATATCGGCCAGACGTGGCGTTCGGATCTCAGTCAGTTGAGCGAGCTGGAACAGCACATCGATTATCCGAAGGTGAATCAGGCGGTGCAGCACGCCAAGCTGGAGAACAAAAAGCGCCTCGCGGCGTTTATTGCCCAGAACCTGAACGTGGTGGTGAACCCCCACGCGCTGTTTGACGTGCAGATCAAGCGTATCCACGAATACAAGCGTCAACTGATGAACGTGCTGCACGTGATCGCTCGCTACAACCGCATCAAGGCCGATCCGGATGCGAAGTGGGTGCCGCGGGTGAATATCTTTGCCGGTAAAGCGGCGTCGGCCTACTACATGGCGAAGCACATCATTCACCTGATCAACGACGTGGCGGACGTGATCAACAACGATCCGCAGATTGGCGATAAGCTGAAAGTGGTGTTTATTCCGAACTACAGCGTGAGCCTGGCGCAGATGATCATTCCGGCGGCCGATCTTTCCGAGCAGATTTCGCTGGCGGGGACGGAAGCCTCCGGCACCAGTAACATGAAGTTTGCGCTCAACGGGGCATTAACCATCGGTACGCTGGACGGGGCTAACGTGGAGATGCAGGAGCACGTGGGGGCGGATAACTTCTTTATCTTTGGCAACACGGCTGAAGAGGTGGAGGCGCTGCGCCGTAAGGGCTACAGCCCGCGCGACTACTACGAGCAGGATGAAGAGCTGCGCCAGGTGCTGACGCAAATCGCCACCGGCGTGTTCAGCCCGAGCGAGCCGGGGCGTTACCGTGACCTGGTGGATTCGCTGATTAACTTCGGCGACCACTATCAGGTACTGGCCGATTTCCGTAGCTATGTGGACTGTCAGGACAGGGTCGATGAGCTGTATCAGGAGCCGGAGCAGTGGACCACCAAAGCGATGCACAACATCGCCAACATGGGCTACTTCTCCTCTGACCGCACGATCAAAGAGTATGCCGAGCATATCTGGTATATCGAGCCGGTAAGGCTGTAAACGTCAAACGGGGCCAATCGGCCCCGTTTCTTTTTCCCTGATCGCTTACGACGCCAGCGACAATTCAGGCTTTCCCAGCGTTTTCACCAGCCATGCGCTAATCCGTGACTGCTGTTCGGCGTTCAGCCACATTCCCTGCTTAGTACGACGCCAGATAGCATCGTCGAGGCGACGCACCCACTCGTGTTCGACCAGGTAACGCAGCTCCGCTTCGTAAAATTCATGGCCGAAATCTTCGCCCAGCCCGGCAATATCCTTCGCATCGCCAATAATCAGCTCGCTGTTGCTGCCGTAGGTGCGGGCAAAATGGCGGGCCAGTGACTCGCTGATGAACGGATAGCGGCGGCGCAGCTTCGCCGCGTAGTCGTCACGATCGCTGCCAATCTCACCGCCCGGCAGCACCGCGCCTTTGGTCCAAGCTGGGCCAATGCCTTGATAGTAAGGGGCCAGTTTCTCGAGCGCGTGTTCTGCCAGCTTGCGGTAGGTGGTGAGCTTGCCGCCAAACACCGACAGCAGCGGCGCTTTGCCGTGGTCGTCATGGATATCCAGCGTATAGTCGCGGGTGATCGCCTGCGGAGAATCCGACTCGTCGTCACACAGCGGGCGCACGCCGGAGTAGGTCCAGACGATATCTTCACGGGCGAGCTGTTTCTTAAAGTGGCCGTTGTAGACTTTCAGCAGATAGCTAATCTCGCTTTCGTCGATTTCGACGTTTTTCGGATCGCCGTGGTACTCCACGTCGGTGGTGCCAATAATTGAGAACTCGTCCATCCACGGGATCACAAACACGATGCGCTTATCTTCGTTTTGCAGAATGTAGGCCTGCTTCTGGTTGTGCACGCGCGGTACCACAATATGGCTGCCCTTGATCAGGCGGATGCCGTATGGCGAAGGCAGGTGCATCCCGTCGTCGAAGAACTGTTTGACCCACGGACCGGTGGCGTTTACCAGGCCGCGTGCCTGCCAGTGGAATTTTTCGCCGCTGTCGATATCTTCCGCTTCCACCACCCACATACCGTTTTCGCGTTTCGCCGAGATTGCGCGCGTACGGGTTCGGACTTCACCGCCTTTTTTCACCACCATTTGCGCGTTAGCCAGGACCAGGCGAGCATCGTCGACCCAGCAGTCGGAATATTCGAAACCGCGCACGATTTCCGGCTTCAGGACCGACTCTGCGCCAAAACGCAAACCGGTAGACGCAGGCAGGCTGGTACGCTTGCCCAGGTGATCGTACATAAACAGACCGGTACGGATCATCCACGCTGGGCGCAGATGCGGGCGGTGTGGCAGACGAAAACGCATCGGAATGGCGATGTGCGGGGCCATCTTCAGCAGCACTTCACGCTCGGCCAGCGCTTCGCTGACCAGACGGAATTCGTAGTGTTCAAGGTAGCGCAGGCCGCCATGGATCAGTTTCGAGCTGGCGCTCGACGTGGCGCAGGCCAGATCTCTGGCTTCCAGCATCAGCACGGATAATCCGCGCCCCGCCGCATCAGCCGCAATGCCCGCACCGTTGATACCGCCACCGATGACAATCAGATCTTTGGTTTCCATTATTGCTACCTCAGGGACTTTCGTTATAGCTCATTAATGTTCGATATCGCTCATAATAGCAAGTAAACGCGCTTTTGGTAACATTGAAAAAACATTTTAGAGTGATGTGCATAACATATTGGCGTTTACGTGGCCTGAGGACGTACACTTGGCGGTAAAATGTCGCCAGCAAGACAATACCTGCCATAACGATAAGAGAGCACCATGGAACAGTTTGAATGTATTAACGTAGAACAGGCGCACCAAAAGCTGCAGCAAAGCACCGCAGTGCTGGTGGATATTCGCGACCCGCAGAGCTTTGCGATGGGGCATACCCCAGGCGCGTTTCATCTGACGAACGATACGCTGGGCGCGTTTATGCGCGATAACGATTTTGAAACGCCGGTGATGGTGATGTGCTATCACGGTAATAGCAGCAAAGGTGCCGCGCAGTACCTGTTGCAGCAGGGTTATGACCAGGTCTACAGCGTTGACGGCGGCTTTGATGCCTGGCACCGTCACTTCCCGGCTGAAGTGGAACACGCCGCTTTCTAAAAACGGCTGAATTTACCCACTCTTGATACCGCCTGCTGCCATGCGGCCATTGCGCGCCTTAGCAACGTATCTGTCAGCGTTTGGGTATATACTGTCCTCTTTTGTGTGGAATAGAAGCGACCTGCTGAATGTTGATGATCACCTCTTTTACCAACCCGCGCGTGGCCCAGGCCTTTGTTGACTATATGGCAACGCAGGGGATTATTCTGACTATCCAGCAGCATACGCGCAGCGATGTCTGGCTTTCTGATGAAGCACAGGAGGCCCGTGTGCGCGACGAGCTGGAGCGCTTCCTTGAGAATCCGGCCGACCCGCGCTACCTGGCGGCGAGCTGGCAGTCCGGGCAGACCAACAGCGGCCTGCACTATCGTCGTTTCCCTTTCCTTGCCACGCTGAAAGCCGGTGCCGGCCCGGTGACGATGAGCATCATGGCGGTCTGCATTCTGGTCTTTATTCTGATGAGCGTCATCGGCGATCAGCCGGTCATGATTTGGCTCGCCTGGCCGTACGACGATTCGCTGAAATTTGAAGTCTGGCGCTATTTTACCCACGCATTCATGCATTTCTCGTTCGTTCATATCCTCTTTAACCTGCTATGGTGGTGGTACCTTGGCGGCGCAATAGAGAAACGCATTGGCAGCGGCAAGCTGGTGGTGATAACCGTCATCAGCGCGCTGCTGAGCGGCTTTATTCAGCATCAGTTCAGCGGTCCGTGGTTTGGCGGCCTTTCCGGCGTGGTTTATGCCTTGATGGGCTACGCCTGGCTGCGCGGTGAGCGCGACCCGCAGAGCGGCATCTTCCTGCCGCGCGGGCTGATTATGTTCTCATTGGTCTGGCTGATTGCCGGGTGGTTCAACGTTTTTGGGATGTCGATTGCGAACGGCGCGCACGTCACCGGGCTGGTGATTGGTCTGGCTATGGCCTTCGTCGATACGCTTAATGTGCGAAAGCGAGCATAATTTTCCAGGGATTCATCATGAAACAAACACAACGTCATGACGCGATAATCGAACTGGTCAAACTCCAGGGCTATGTCAGTACGGAAGAGCTGGTGGAGCACTTTTCCGTCAGCCCCCAGACCATTCGTCGCGATTTGAATGACCTTGCGGAACAGAAAAAAATCTTGCGCCACCACGGCGGCGCGGCGCTGCCGTCGAGCTCGGTAAACGCCTCGTGGCACGATAGAAAAGCGACGCAAACGGCCGAGAAAGAGCGTATTGCACAGAAGGTGGCAAGCCAGATCCCGAACGGCTCGGCGCTGTTTATCGACATCGGAACGACGCCGGAAGCGGTGGCCCACGCGCTGCTTAATCACAGCGATCTGCGCATCGTGACCAACAACCTTAACGTGGCCAACACGTTGATGGTGAAAGAAGATTTTCGCATTATTCTGGCTGGCGGTGAGTTGCGAAGCCGCGATGGCGGTATCATCGGCGAGGCGACGCTGGACTTCATCTCCCAGTTCCGTCTCGACTTCGGCATTCTCGGCATCAGCGGTATCGACAGCGACGGTTCGCTGCTGGAGTTTGACTATCACGAGGTGCGCACCAAACGCGCGATTATCGACAACTCCCGCCACGTGATTTTGGTTGTCGACCATTCGAAATTTGGCCGTAACGCAATGGTCAATATGGGCAGTATCAGCATGGTGGATGCGGTATACACCGACGTGCTGCCGCCGCCGGGCGTGATGCAGGTGATTGCCGAAAATGAGGTGCAGCTGGAGCTGTGCTAAGGCCTGATAAGCTTCGCGCTATCAGGCAGCGGTCAAAAAGGAGAAACGTAAACCGTTTCTCCTTTTTTTTGATTAAACGCCATACCCCATCATCTTCAGCAACTGCTGTGCGTGCTGCACCGCATCCTGACGATGCGCCACGCCAAGCTTCTGATAAAGGTTACGGATATGGGTTTTGATGGTGGTTGCCGCCACGTCCAGTTCACCGGCAATCTGCTCGTTGCTATAGCCTGAATAGATAAGCCCCAGCACCTGCCACTCACGCTGGGTGAGCGGGCTGGTACGGATGAGCTCCGGCACTTCCGGGTGGTTCAGCAGGCGCTCGACGAAGCTTTCGTCGAAGTGGGCGAACTTATGACGATGGTGCTGGTTAATTTCACGCAGAATGCGCTGGGCGCGGTGCTGGTCCAGCTCCGGCAGCGTATTCAGCTGAATCAGCTGGCGCAGCTGCTGGGCCATCGCTTCACCTTCAATCACAAAGTGGCTGATAAACCCGGTGCGGTTGGCGAGCTGGAGCGCTTCCAGCAGCACGCGCTGGGCTTCATTCTTATTACCTGCCTGCCAGTGCAGCTGGTTGAGCAGCAGCAGGTTGCGGTTGAGATCGCTCATCAGTCGCAGCCCACGGGCATTCTCATTCAGCTCTTCGAGCACCATTTCAGCCGAGTCGAACTCGCCCAGCAGAATCTGCGCGCGGGCAATGTTACGCCACTGGCCCTGCAGGAAGTGGTTGTTGGCGAACTCCGGTTTCGGCGTGTGGCGCAGCCAGTTAGCCGCCGCTTTTTTATCGCCGACCATCTGCCAGTAGATGACGCGCACCTTATCCGCGTTGGAGACCCAGTCGCTGTGATAGGCACCGTTGCTGAGCAGATTTTCCAAACGGTTCAGGTGGTTGCGGGCGTTATCCAGATCGCCGCGCGCCAGCGAGCACTGTACCTGTAACGTCAGGCACTGGAGCTGCTGCTGCGGCTGGAAGCCGCTTAACACTTCAATGCCGGTGCGGGCGGCGGTTTCCGCCTCGTCGAGACGTGCCCACGCCCACAGCAGCTGCGCGCGGATGCGCAGCAGGAATTCATGCATCGGCAGCTGTTCCAGATGCTGGTCGCGAATCAGCTGGAAGCCTTTTTCCTGACACTCCCAGGCGGCCTGTAAGAAGCCCTGGGCAAATAAAATCTCGCTTTGTTGAATCAGACTCCACAGCGCGTAGTGCCAGATATCGTGGCGGCGTGCCATCTGTTCTGTTTGCTGCATCACGGCAATGGACTGGCTGAGTAGCCCCTTGCAGTGCAGCACTTCACCATGCACAGAGGTGGCAACAATACGGCTGTAGAAGTTAGCCAGCGGCAGCTCTTCCAGCGCCACGGTCGACAGACGTTCGGCTTCGTCCTGATCGCCGTCGTTGATCGCCACCTGTGCGCGCAGGGCGTTGAAATCACCGTGCAGCGAGGTGTCCATTTCGGACGTCATCTCCTGTTCGGCGCGGGCCAGCAGGGTGTTCACTTCACTATAGCGGTGCTGGCTTTGCATCAGCCAGGCCTGGAGAAGCACCAGACGCGGGTTCTCCAACAGGCTTTCCCACGGCAGCGCAGAGAGCGACTCTTCAAGCAGCGCCAGCTCGCTGTGGTGGAACAATCCCCAGGCATGGTTCAGCAGAATATCGCGTAGCATCGTCGGATCGCCCGCCGCCAGCGCGTGATGGATAGCTTCGCTCGGGAAGCCCTGGGCCATCCAGCTTTCCGCCGCCGCACGGTGGATTTCCGGCAGTTCGGAAGCCAGTTCCCACTGGCAGCGCTGACGCAGGAAGCTACAGAACAGCGGATGATAGTTGAACCACTCGCCGGAGTTATCCATACGCTGGATAAACAGCCCCTGGCGTTCAATTTCTTCAAGACGCATCTGGCCGTTTTCTTCACCGGTCACACGAGCGATGAGCGCATCGTTCATTGAACGCAGCAGTGAACTTTTCAGCAGGAAGTTGCGCGTTTGCGAATCGACGTTATCCAGCACTTCATCCACCAGATAATCGGACAGGTGGCTGGCGTTAATCCCCGCCAGACGACGTGCAGAATGTTGGGTGGCGTTATTACGCTGGCGCGCGGAGAGCGCGATAAGCTGGAGCGCAGTGGCCCAACCGGCGACATCGTCACACAGACGGCTGCTTTCCGCCGCTTCAATCGGCGAGGCTAAGCGGCAGTCGAAGAATTGTTTGGTTTCCGCATGCGTAAAGGAGAGCTGCTGGCTGCCAATCTCCAGCAGCTGATCGCGCACGCGCAGGTTGGCGATACCCAACTGCGGCAGATTGCGCGAGAGCACGACCAGCGTCAGGTTTTCCGGCTGGTGGCGCAGGAAGAAACGCATGGCATCGTGGATCACCGGGTTGGTAATCAGATGGTAGTCATCAATGACCAGATAGAGCGGACGTTGCCACTCGCTGAGCTCAATGAAAAGTTGCGCGAAAAGGGAGCTGAGGCTTGCGTACTGGCGCTTTTGCACCATGTTTTCGCTGGCCTCGCAATGCCCGCCCGTCGCCTGCTGGATAGCCGCGATCAGATAGCTGGCAAAACGCTCCTGTTGGTTATCGCCCTCATCCAGCGAATACCAGCCAAGATCATTCATTCCTGCCGCCCATTGTGAGACGAGCGTGGTCTTTCCATAGCCAGCCGGACTGGTTATCAGCGCCAGACGATAATTGTTCGCGCCGGAAAGTTTCGCCAACAGCCGATCGCGAATCACCGTGTGTTCGAGACGGACTGGTCGACTGAGTTTTGACGGAATCAACATAGCTAATCACTTCACTGTGAGGATTGGAAAATGAGATTTTTTTGCGCTTCGTAATTAATCCCTACAAAGGTCGGTCAAATGCCTATGTATTGCAAGTTATGTCCCGTTTTGATGTCCGCTAATTTGCGATATGTCACAATTTCTTTAATTTAATACCATCCACGTAGAACGGCTCGCAGAGCGCGAATACACGGGGGTTTGTAACCTATTGTGGTGACAAGTGAAAATAAACTTTAAGCCCCCATGGAATAAAGAACGTTTAAAGATATGTCAGCGCACGTAATTTTCCGTAGAAACAATACGTATTAATTTGTTGCTTATTTCCGTACGGGGATTGTTTCCTTATTTACATATTTACTGCGAAACGGCATTTCATTTTATGACCTGGCGCGAAGATCTCGTGGACATAATCCCCGAGACTGAATTCTGCAAAAAGGACCTACTTGTCTGGCTGAAAAATGCGCAAAACTGCCGTCAGTCGCTAACGTTATAGTGGCGGCGATCACACTTTTCGCTCATCCCTGCGACTCCTCCCCGCCTAATCCAGGACAGGAGGAGGAAGTCGCGCATCCAGCCAGGCAAACTACCGCTAACGTTTATGTAAAAAGGATTCGATTTCACTATGTCACAGCCTACTTTTAATCACGATTCATTCCAGGCTGCCCTGACGCGTCAGTGGCAGCGTTTTGGCCTGCAGGCCGCTTCCGAAATGACGTCTCATCAGTGGTGGCAGGCTGTGAGCGGCGCGCTGGCTGAACAGCTGTCGGCGCAGCCGGTAGCGAAGCCAGCAAAAGATCAGCGTCACGTGAACTACATCTCCATGGAGTTCCTGATTGGCCGCCTGACCGGTAACAACCTGCTCAACCTCGGCTGGTATGAAGGGGTGAGCGAAGCGCTGAAAGCCTACAACATCAACCTGACTGACCTGCTGGAAGAAGAGACTGACCCGGCGTTAGGCAACGGTGGTCTGGGCCGTCTGGCAGCCTGCTTCCTCGACTCAATGGCCACCGTCGGCCAGTCCGCCACCGGCTATGGTCTGAACTACCAGTACGGTCTGTTCCGCCAGTCGTTTGCCGAAGGCCAGCAGATGGAAGCGCCGGACGACTGGCAGCGCGGTAGCTACCCGTGGTTCCGCCACAACGCAGCGCTGGATGTGCAGGTGGGCATCGGCGGTAAAGTGGTGAAAGGCGAATGGCAGCCAGCCTTCACGATTACCGGTGAAGCCTGGGATCTGCCGGTGCTGGGCTATCGTAACGGCGTCGCGCAGCCGCTGCGCCTGTGGCAGGCGAAACATGCGCACCCGTTCAACCTGACCAAATTCAACGACGGCGATTTCCTGCGCGCTGAGCAGCAGGGCATTGACGCCGAAAAACTGACTAAAGTGCTTTACCCGAACGACAACCACACCGCGGGTAAAAAACTGCGCCTGATGCAGCAGTACTTCCAGTGCGCCTGTTCGGTGGCCGATATTTTGCGTCGCCACCATCTGGCGGGCCGTAAGCTGCACGAACTGGCCGATTTCGAAGTTATCCAGTTGAACGATACGCACCCGACCATCGCCATTCCGGAACTGCTGCGCGTGCTGATTGACGAGCACCAGCTGAGCTGGGATGACGCCTGGGCTATCACCAGCAAAACCTTCGCCTACACCAACCACACCCTGATGCCAGAAGCGCTGGAGTGCTGGGATGAGAAGCTGGTGAAAGCGCTGCTGCCGCGTCATATGCAGATCATCAAAGAGATTAACGACCGCTTTAAGAAGCTGGTTGACGCGACCTGGCCGGGCGATGAAGCCGTCTGGGCGAAGCTGGCCGTGGTGCACAACAAACAGGTACGCATGGCGAACATGTGCGTAGTGAGCGGCTTTGCGGTTAACGGCGTGGCAGCACTGCACTCTGACCTGGTGGTGAAGGATCTGTTCCCGGAATATCATCAGCTGTGGCCGACCCGTTTCCACAACGTCACCAACGGCATCACGCCGCGTCGCTGGATCAAACAGTGCAACCCGGCTCTGGCCGCGCTGCTGGATAAATCGCTGAAAAAAGAGTGGGCTAACGATCTCGACCAGTTGATCAATCTGGAAAAATACGCCGACGATGCGAAGTTCCGTCAGCAGTACCGCGACATCAAGCTGGCGAACAAAGAGCGCCTGGTGAAATTCATCAAGGCCCGTACCGGGATTGAGATTTCAAGCAACGCGATTTTTGATATTCAAATCAAACGTCTGCACGAGTACAAACGCCAGCACCTGAACCTGCTGCACATTCTGGCGCTGTACAAAGAGATTCGCGAAAACCCGCAGGCTGACCGCGTACCGCGCGTGTTCCTGTTCGGTGCGAAAGCGGCGCCGGGCTACTATCTGGCGAAGAATATTATCTTTGCGATCAACAAAGTGGCCGAGGCGATCAATAACGATCCGCAGGTGGGCGATAAGCTGAAAGTGGTCTTCCTGCCGGATTACTGCGTGTCGGCGGCAGAGATGCTGATTCCGGCGGCGGACGTTTCCGAGCAGATTTCCACGGCCGGTAAAGAGGCCTCCGGCACCGGTAACATGAAGCTGGCGCTGAACGGCGCGCTGACCGTCGGTACGCTGGACGGTGCGAACGTAGAAATCGCCGAAAAAGTGGGCGACGAGAACATCTTCATCTTCGGCCATACCGTTGAGCAGGTGAAGGAACTCAAAGCCAAGGGTTACGATCCGCTGAAATGGCGTAAGGCCGATAAGCTGCTGGACGCGGTGCTGAAAGAGCTGGAAAGCGGTAAGTACAGCGACGGCGACAAGCATGCCTTTGACCAGATGCTGCACAGCATCGGCAAAGAGGGTGGCGACCCGTACCTGGTGATGGCCGACTTTGCTGCCTATGTGGAAGCGCAGAAGCAGGTGGACGTGCTCTACCGCGATCAGGAAGCCTGGACGCGTGCGGCCATCCTGAACACCGCGCGCTGCGGCATGTTCAGCTCCGATCGTTCGATTCGCGATTACCAAAAACGTATCTGGCAGGCAAAACGCTAAGGACTGGCCTATGGAAAGCAAACGCCTCGATAATGCCGCGCTGGCGGCAGGCATTAGCCCTGACTATATCAATGCGCACGGCAAGCCGCAGTCTATCGGCGCAGACACCAAGCGGCGCTTGCTTGACGCAATGCATCGTCCCGCGACCGATTCGGTCGCGGCGACGCCGATACCGAACGTGATGGTTCTGACGTACGGTAAGAAAATGGCGCTGCCGGTTTCCGGCAGCGGCGAGTTTAGCTGGATCCTCACCACCGAAGAGGGCCAGCAGCATCACGGCAAGGCGTCGGGCGGGAAAAATCTCAGCCTGCCGACGCGTTTGCCGGAGGGGTATCACTCCTTAACGCTGACTCAGGACGACCAGCGTTGGCACTGCCGGGTGATTATTGCGCCTGAACGCTGCTATGAACCACAGCCGCTGCAAGAGGCGAAAAAGCTGTGGGGCGCCTGCGTGCAGCTCTACACCCTGCGTTCGGAAAAGAACTGGGGCATCGGCGACTTCGGCGATCTGAAGGCGATGCTGCCGGAAGTGGCGAAGCGCGGCGGCGCGTTTATTGGCCTCAACCCGATTCACGCGCTTTATCCGGCTAACCCGGAGAGCGCGAGTCCGTACAGCCCGTCGTCGCGTCGCTGGATGAACGTTATCTATATCGACGTTAATGCGGTAGAGGACTTCAGGCTGAGCGAAGAGGCGCAGGCGTGGTGGAAACTGCCGGCGACTCAGCAGAAGCTGAAGGCCGCGCGTGACGTCGAGCAGGTGGACTACACCGCGGTCACCGAGCTGAAAATGACGGCCCTGCGTATGGCGTGGAAACGCTTTGCCAAACGTCACGATGAGCCGATGGCGGCTTTCCGTTACTTTGTTGATAAAGAGGGCGAGAGTCTGTACTGGCAGGCGGCGTTTGACGCGCTGCACGCCCATCAGGTGAAAGAAGATAAGCTACGCTGGGGCTGGCCGGCCTGGCCGAAGGCGTATCAGAATATCGACAGCCCGGAAGTACACGCATTTTGTCAAAAGCATGCTGACGAAGTCGATTTCTACCTTTGGTTACAGTGGCTGGCCTACACCCAGTTTGCCGAGTGCTGGGAAACCAGCCAGCGTGACGCCATGCCGATTGGCCTCTACCGCGATCTGGCGGTGGGGGTGGCCGAAGGCGGGTCCGAAACCTGGTGCGACCGTGAACTCTACTGCCTGAAGGCTTCCGTCGGCGCGCCGCCGGATATCCTCGGGCCGCTGGGGCAGAACTGGGGCCTGCCGCCGATGGATCCGCATATCATCGCCGCGCGTGCTTATGAACCGTTTATCGAACTGCTGCGCGCCAACATGAAAAACTGCGGCGCGCTGCGTATCGACCACGTGATGTCCGTGCTGCGCCTGTGGTGGATTCCGTACGGCGAAACCGCCGATCACGGTGCCTACGTGCAGTATCCGGTGGATGCGCTGCTGTCGATTCTGGCGCTGGAAAGTAAACGTCATCGCTGCATGGTCATTGGCGAAGATCTGGGGACGGTGCCGGTGGAAATCGTCGGTAAGCTGCGTAAGAGCGGCGTCTACTCGTACAAAGTGCTCTATTTTGAGAACGACAGTGAGAAGACGTTCCGTGCGCCGAAAGCCTATCCGGAGCAGTCAATGGCCGTCGCGACCACCCATGACCTGCCGACGCTGCGCGGTTACTGGGAAAGCGGCGATCTGACGCTGGGCAACGCGCTGGGTCTCTACCCGGACGCAGACGTACTGCGCGGGCTGTATCAGGACCGTGAACTGGCGAAGCAGGGGCTGCTGGACGCGCTGCATAAATACGGCGCGCTGCCTAAACGTGCGGGGCATAAAGCATCGCTGATGTCGATGACTTCAACCCTGAGCCGCGGCATGCAGCGTTATATCGCGGACAGCAATAGCGCGCTGCTGGGCCTACAGCCGGAAGACTGGCTGCAGATGTCCGCACCGGTCAATATTCCCGGTACCAGCTCTGAATACCCGAACTGGCGACGCAAGCTCTCCACTTCGCTGGAAGCGATGTTTGCTGACGACGGCGTGAACAAGCTGATTAAAGATTTAGACAAGCGCCGGAAAGCGGCGAGCAAGAAGAAGTAACCCATAACCCGGCCGAGCAACGCGACGCCGGGTTTTTTGTCGGCCGGATAAGACAACGTCGCCATCCGGCGATGTGCGCCGTAATTGCCTGATGGCGCCACGCTTATCAAGCCTACCAATAAAAATGCCGGGCAAGCCCGGCATGTTGGTTTCTAAAGTGCGTGGCGTTACACCACCATCCCCAGCAGCAGACAACCGACCAGACCGCAAACCGAGATAATGGTTTCCAGCATTGACCAGGACTTGATGGTCTCACCGATGGTCAGGTTGAAGTACTCTTTGAACAGCCAGAAGCCCGGATCGTTCACGTGAGAGAAGATAACGGAACCGGAACCTACCGCGATAACCATCAGCTCCGGGCTCACGCCGGTGGTGGCAATCAGCGGAGCGGCAATACCCCCCGCGGTGATGGCGGCAACGGTCGCGGAGCCTAGCGCGATACGCAGAACGGCAGCGATAGACCAGGCCATAAACAGCGGAGAAACGTTGGACTCGTGCATGATAGACGCGATGTACTTATCTACGCCGGAGTCGACCAGTACCTGCTTGAAGGCACCGCCGCCGCCGATGATCAGCAGCATCATGGCAATGATTTTAATGGAGGAGATCAGCGTATCGTTGATGTCGTCCATCGAACGGCCACGGTTCAGACCGAAGGTAAAGATAGCAATCAGCACGGCGATCAGCGTTGCCATCACCGGGTCACCGAAGAACTCAGCGGCAGGCAGCAGCGCGTGGCCTTTCGGCAGCACCATCTCAGCTACGGCGCGTAGCGCCATCAGGATAACCGGTACCAGAGAGGTCCAGACGCTCACGCCAAAGGACGGCATCTCTTCATCGGTGAAGGTTTTCGGGTTGTGCAGACCTTCCGGGATCGGCTTGTCGATGCTTTTCAGGCAGCGTGCGTAAACCGGGCCCGCCAGAATGACGGTCGGAATCGCCAGCAGGGTACCGTACAGCAGGGTTTTACCCATGTCTGCGTGGAAGATGGTCGCGATAGCGGTCGGACCCGGGTGCGGAGGCAGGAAGCCATGGGTTACCGAGAGCGCGGCAGCCATCGGTACACCGACGTACAGCAGCGGAATACGCGCGTTGGCGGCAATGGTGAAGACCAGCGGCAGCAGCAGCACGAAGCCCACTTCGTAGAACAGCGCGAAGCCGACGGTGAAACCGGTCAGTACGACCGCCCACTGAATGTACTTGCGACCAAATTTGTCGATAAGCGTGGTGGCAATACGCTGCGCGCCGCCGCAGTCGGCCAGCATTTTACCGAGCATGGCGCCAAAGCCCATAATCAGCGCCAGGCTGCCAAGGGTGCCGCCAACGCCGTTTTTAATCGACACGATCACTTTGTCCAGCGGCATGCCCTGCATTAAGCCGACGGCTAGCGCCACCAGCACCAGAGCGATAAACCCGTTCATTTTGAAACGGATCATCAGCAGTAATAAGAGGATAACCCCGATAGCTACGATGATTAATGGCATAACTTATCCAGCCTTTAATTTGTTATGGGTAACGTCACTGTTGTTGCGACAACTTCCAATTGTCCCTACAGAGGGAATAGGTACTGACTTCTTCACGCCACCGTCTGTTGTATGACTCAGACAAAGGATAGCTGGCTATTTATTTAACGCGGTGGTGTGTGCCGCAATGATACGGGTAACATACGGAGGTTGAGAATAACCCCATGCATAGAAATGTGAAATCTGCGACGGTAGTCAAATAATTGGTAGGGTTATTGCCGTTTTTCGTGCAGCAATTTGCGAGGAATGTTGCGCGGTAACATGATGTCGTGGGAGTGGACGGTGCATCCCCGGGGTCGGCATAAACGACTCACCCGGGCTACAAACATGGGTAGCCCGGCCAAGCGAAGCGCCGCCGGGGATGAGCAGGGCGCTAACTTAGTAGTAAGAGTGCTCGCCGCGCTGGTGTTCGGTGAGATCGCGTACGCCTTTCAGGTCCGGGAACTCGGCCAGCAGCTGTTTTTCAATGCCGTCTTTCAGGGTGACATCGATCATTGAGCAACCGTTACAGCCGCCGCCAAATTGCAGAATGGCATAGCCATCTTCGGTGATTTCCATCAGCGACACGCGACCACCGTGGCCGGCGAGCTGCGGGTTAACCTGCGACTGCAGCATGTACTCTACGCGCTCCATCAGCGGGGCGTCGTCGGACACTTTACGCATTTTGGCATTCGGTGCCTTCAGCGTCAGCTGAGAGCCGAGCTGGTCGGTGACAAAATCAATTTCCGCATCTTCCAGATACGGAGCGCTCAGCTCGTCGACATAGGCGGTGAGCTGTTCAAATTTCAGGGCTGTATCACTTGCTTCCACCGCATCCGGCGGGCAGTAAGAAACGCCGCATTCTGCGTTAGGCGTACCAGGGTTAATCACAAATACGCGGATTTGTGTCCCTTCTTCCTGATTTTGCAGAAGTTTGGCAAAGTGCGCTTGCGCAGTATCGGAAATACGGATCATAGCTTTGACCTAATAGTTGACTACTTTAGTTGGTTATAATACGCCCATCGCTGGGGGTCTACAAGGTGCGGCACAGACACCATACCTGAACGCTCGCCGCGCCGTTTCGCAAAAGCAGGCGGGAAATTTCAGCCACGGTACTCCCCGTCGTGACCACATCATCCACAATCACCATATGGCGGTCGTGCACCGGTAATTCAAGCTGGAAAGCGTTTTTCAGGTTGTACTTGCGCAACCGGGCGCTGAGCTGATGCTGGGTCGCCGTTGGGCGAATACGCATGATGGCTCGGGGCTGATAATCGGCATGTAACCAGCGTGCCAGCGCACGACAGAGCAGTTCGCTTTGATTATAGCCTCGCCGCCAGTGACGGCCTTGCCACAACGGGACGCTGATGAGCTGAACGGGGGCGGGCAGGTCGGTACGTTGACGAACGGCCAGCAACAGCAGACGCGCCAGCGTGGAGGCCAGCTCTGCGTGACCGCTGAACTTGAAGCGGTGGATCAGTTGGCTGAGCGGAGGACGATAGTCGTTAATCGCCACCAGCCGCTGCCATGGCGGCGGTTTTTGCAGGCAGCGGCCGCAGGGGATGCTTTCGTTTTCAGCCGGCAGGCCGCACTGCGGACAATGGCTCCCTTGCGCAAACAGCGTTTTTGCGCAGCGCGAGCAGATGCCCCATGCGGGGAGCGCCAGCGGCATTTGGCATAGCCAGCACGCGCCGTGGACTGTTAGCATAATCCCTCCTTAAGCGAAGAAACGAGAACGATAGCTGATGAACGACATCTGGTGGCAAACCACGGGCGAAGGAAATTGTCATCTTGTGCTGCTGCACGGGTGGGGGCTGAATGCACAGGTCTGGGATTGCATTACGCCGGAATTGAGCGCGCATTTTACGCTGCATCTTGTTGACCTGCCGGGCTACGGACGTAGCGGTGAATGGGGCGCCATGACGCTGGAAGCGATGGCGGAGAAGGTGCTGGAAAATGCCCCTGAACGGGCCATCTGGCTGGGCTGGAGCCTGGGTGGGCTGGTGGCAAGCCAGATTGCGTTGAACCACCCGACGCGCGTGCAGGCACTGGTTACCGTGGCGTCGTCTCCTTGTTTTAGCGCGCGGGATGAGTGGCCGGGCATTAAGCCGGAAGTGCTCAGCGGCTTTCAGCAGCAGTTGAGCGAAGATTTTCAGCGTACCGTTGAACGCTTTCTGGCGTTGCAAACCTTAGGTACCGAAAGTGCCCGACAGGATGCCCGAGCGCTGAAACAGGCGGTGTTATCGCTGCCGATGCCGTCGTCTGAGGTGCTCAACGGCGGCCTTGAGATCCTCAAAACCGCAGATTTACGCGCGCCGCTCACGGCGCTGGATTTACCGTTCCTGCGTCTGTATGGCCGACTTGATGGTCTGGTGCCGCGCAAGATTGTCCCGCAGTTGGATGCGCAGTGGCCGCAGAGCGAATCGTTCATTTTTGACAAAGCGGCCCATGCGCCGTTTATCTCTCATCCGCAGGCATTTTGCGCACCATTGGTGGCGTTGAAAAAGCAAATTGAGAAATAATTCTGTGCGGACGTGGTAAAAAAGATATTCATAGCAATACTTAAGCTGTTGCGGCAGGTGATTATTTCGCGCACCCGCGCAGCGCAAATAACAACCCTAAGGAGAGTAGAGGCTATGAAATTTGTTACAGGTATTGTTGCATCTCTGGTGATTGGCTCCCTGTCGTTTGGTGCGTTTGCTGCTAAAGAGATCCAGAAAGAAGATGTTGCCAAGCTTAAGCTGACGAAAATCGGCAACATCACCACCTCGCGTACCACCTCGCCAATGGATGCGAAGCGCGATCTGTCGAAAAAGGCGGATGAGCTGGGTGGCAAGTATTATGTGATTATTGCGGGTGGGAAAAACGAAAAAACCGTCCACGGTAACGCGGACGTCTACAAATAAGTTTTGCCTTTTACTCCCGACGCTGCTGACAGCGTCGGGGATAACGTCTTAACGTAGCGCCCACCACTCACGCAGGCACGCTTTGCCTTCCGGGCAGCTTTTGCAGCTACCGCTCAGGCAACCCTCGGCGTCTTCCTGAATTTTCACCACTTTTCCCATCGCTTCTAAGCGGCTCAGCATGGCGTCAACTAACGCTTGTGGCGTATGCAGTTGGGCGCTGAGCTGTGAGGCTTCCATGCGTCCTTGCAGGGCCAGCGTGTCGCGTATTTCGATCAATGACGCCATCATCGCTCCTTAGTGGCAATCGCCAGCCGGGCTGGAGCAGCAGGAAGTCGGCGTTTTACGCGTCGCCAGCAGGGAGACATCCACCCGGCTACGGGCGCGGCGCAGCAGACCCAGCACCACAATGTTAAACAGAATCACCGCCAGAATGCACACCAGGCTGTAGCGTGGATGCTGGCTGAAGCTGACCGTCTGGTAGTAGAGCGTGGACAGCGAGTAGGCGATATTCAGCCCCCACAGGATGGAGAACGTCATCCAGCCACGGCTCGATTCACGGGCTATCGCCCCCATGACCGAGATGCACGGAATGTAGAGCAGTACGAAAATCAGGTAGCTGTACGCTGCCGCCGCGCTGCCGAATTTGCTGCCCATCACGCCCATTGCGCCGGTTTCCATCTCGCCATCGCCTTTGCTGGCTTCGATGGGGTTAGCCAGTACGCTTAGGCTGAAGGTGTCTTTCAGGCCTTGCCAGGTTTCATCGAGCGCGCCCAGCAGTTCATCGCCGAGATGGAATTCCTGCGGGTTGAACGCTTCGTTCTGGATGTCTTCGGCGGTGTAGAGGGTGTTCAGCGTCCCCACCACCACTTCTTTCGCCATCGCCCCGGTAAACAGGCCGACGGTGGCCTGCCAGTTATCTTCATGCACGCCAATCGGTTTAAACACCGGCGTAATCACGCGGCTGACAGAGGCCAGCGCCGAATCATTGATGTTGTCGACGATCTTGCCGCTGAACGAGAAGCTGTTCAGCGCGCTCAGGAAGATGCTGACGATCACGATAACTTTACCGGCGCGCAGCACGAAGCCTTTCAGGCGCTGCCAGGTCTGGATGAACAAGCTTTTGATGTGCGGTACGTGGTAGACCGGCAGTTCCATCACGAACGGCGAGGCTTCGCCGCGCATGATGGTGTATTTGAGCATCAGGCCGGTGAGGATGGCGATAACGATCCCCAGCACATAGAGCGAGAAAACGACCAGCGCGCCACCCTGGCCGAAGAAGGCCGCGGCGAAGACCGCGAAGATAGCCAGACGCGCGCCGCAGGACATAAACGGCGCCATCATAATGGTCATCAGGCGCTCACGCGGGGCATCCAGCGTACGGGCGCCCATTACCGACGGCACGTTACAACCGAAGCCGACAATCAGCGGCACAAAGGATTTCCCCGGCAGACCAAGCGCCTGCATCAGGCGGTCCATGACGAAGGCGGCGCGGGCCATATAGCCGGAGTCCTCAAGGAACGAGAGGAACAGGTACATCATACCGATTTGCGGCACCAGCGGCAGAACGGTGTTGATACCGCCGCCAAGCCCCTGCGCCAGGAATACGGTCAGCCAGTCCGGGAAGTGCAGGGTGTAGCCAATCCACTGAATACCGTGAATAAACAGCGCTACCGAGCCGCCGTCAAAGATCGGCTGTAAGGCGCCGCCGATGTTAATCGCCAGCAGGAACATCAGGTACATCACGAACAGAAATACCGGCAGCCCCAGCACGCGGTTGAGGACGATTTTATCCAGCGCGGCGGTGAAGCGGCTTGGTTCGGCGGTCAGCGTATTGCTGACGGCGTCGCAGATAGCGGCGATGCTCTGATAGCGCGCGTCGGCGATATGCAGCGCCGGATCGTCCAGCTCTTCGCTCAGATGCGCCAGCGCAATGTCCAGTTTATGCGCTGCGTCACCGGCGTAGGCGCTGCTGTAGATGTCGCCTTCCAGCATCTGCATACCCAGCCAATGGCGCTGACGCTCTGGAATGTCTTGCGCCATCTCTTTGGCTAGATTATCGGCTTCGCGCAGCAGCGGCTGTGGATAGTGCACCAACTCCAGCTGCTGATTGCCCTTGTGGCGATCGATCGCCATTTTCAGCGCTTCAATGCCGCGAGCGCGGGTCGATACCAGCGGCACAACCGGGCAGCCGAGGCGAGCGGAAAGGGCGTCGACATCAATGCGAATCTGCTGTTTCTCGGCGATATCCAGCATGTTCAGTGCGACCACGCACGGAATGCCCAGTTCGAGCAGTTGCAGCGTCAGATAAAGGTTACGTTCCAGATTGGAGGCGTCGACCACGTTAATCAGCAGGTCGGCATCGCCGCTGAGAATGTAGTGGCAGGCGATTTGTTCATCCAGCGACGTTTGTGACGAGATAGTGGTCAGCGAGTAGGTGCCCGGCAGGTCGACGAGAGTGACCTGATGGTCGGTGGTGGCGAAAGATCCTTCTTTACGTTCAACCGTGACTCCCGCCCAGTTGCCTACGCGCTGGCGCGCGCCGGTTAGCTGATTAAATAAAGTTGTCTTGCCGGAATTAGGATTACCAATTAGACCGATGGTTAATTTTTTCATTTTTCAGACTCTTATTACCGGGCTGAAGTCATTACGCGACGGGTTCTAATTCGATTAGCGCGAGATCTTTTTTACGCAATACCAGGCTTACGCGACGAGTTTCAATATGGATAGGGTCGCCTAAAGGCGCAACGCGAACCACATGAAATGATGAGCCAGGCAGCATGCCCAGTGAGAGTAGTTTCTGCCGATAGGCTGGGCTAATTTCGCGGGAGAAACCAACAATCTTCCACGCAGTATCCGGTGTAAATTGCATAGAACCTACTTGTTTTATCGTTAGCTGGACGAGAGAGTGCCCGGAGGCTGCCGGGTGGCGGCATGGGCATCGTCAACGAATAAAGAATAAAATGCACTGCAAATGATGATAATGAGAATGGTTTTTATCATCAATACATAATATGCGCTTGCCGGGAGTTTTGCGCACTATTTGCACTTTTTTTGATATTCCTCAAGCAACTCAATGTAGCGAGAAATCAATTAACCGATATTTACATCGCTTAATGTTTAATTAAGGTTTCATTGGTTAATAAAATAAAACGTGACAAGGCTTATTATTAAAAACCGATCTGAAAGTCCTAATGGCTGGGTGAGCTATATATCCGGGAAGGAAAGGTAGGCCTGATAAGCGTAGCGCCATCAGGCACAATGCGAGCACGCAGTCGGATGGCGGCGTACACGCCTTATCCGGCCTACAAACGGATAAGGCGTTTATTGATTAGCGTTTTTTACCCATAGCTGCGGCTAAGGCGTCCATCATGGCGCTGTTACCGGTAGGCTGAGCTTCACGACCGCGCGGCTTGGCCGCTTTCGCTGCTGGACGCCCGCTGTTCTGCGGACGGTCATTACCGCCGCCGCGACGGGCATTGGTTTCACCCGGCTGCTCATCCAGACGCATGGTCAGGGCGATACGCTTACGCTGCAAATCGACTTCCAGCACCTTCACCTTGACGATATCGCCCGCTTTCACCACGGTGTGTGGATCTTCGACGAATTTATCCGCCAGCGAGGAGATATGCACCAGGCCGTCCTGGTGCACGCCGATATCGACAAAGGCGCCAAAGTTGGTGACGTTGGTCACCGCGCCTTCGAGGATCATCCCCGGCAGCAGGTCGTTCATGGTTTCCACGCCATCGGCGAACTTCGCGGTTTTAAATTCCGGACGCGGGTCGCGGCCCGGTTTTTCCAGCTCTTTGATGATGTCGGTGACGGTCGGCACGCCGAAACGCTCGTCGGTAAACTCGGAGGCTTTCAGACCGCGGAGTTCGCTGCTGTTGCCCATCAGATCTTTCAGCGCCTGCTGAGTGGCCGCCAGAATGCGTTCAACCACCGGGTAGGCTTCCGGGTGCACGGTGGAAGCGTCCAGCGGATTATCGCCGTGGTTAATGCGCAGGAAGCCCGCGCACTGCTCGAACGCTTTCGGCCCCAGACGACTTACCTTCAGCAACTGCTGACGGTTCTGGAACTGGCCGTTCTCATCGCGCCAGGCGACGATGTTCTGCGCCATCATGCGCGTCAGGCCCGCGACGCGGGTCAGCAGCGGCACGGAGGCGGTGTTCAGATCCACGCCGACGGCGTTCACGCAGTCTTCGACGACCGCGTCCAGCTTACGCGCCAGCTGCGTCTGGCTGACGTCATGCTGATACTGGCCCACACCGATGGATTTCGGGTCGATTTTCACCAGCTCTGCCAGCGGATCCTGTAGACGGCGGGCGATAGACACCGCGCCGCGCAGGGAAACGTCGAGATCCGGGAACTCCTGCGCCGCCAGTTCGGAGGCGGAATACACTGAAGCGCCGGCTTCGCTGACGATCACCTTCTGCGCGGTGACCTGTGGGAACTGTTTCTGCACATCGAGGAAGAAACGCTCGGTTTCGCGTGAGGCGGTACCGTTGCCGATAGCCACCAGCTCAACGTGGTGTTTTTCGCACAGCGCCGCGACGACAACCGCGGCTTTCGCCGCCTGCCCGGTGTGCGGGTAGATGGTATCCGTTGCCACCAGCTTGCCGGTGCCGTCAACCACCGCCACCTTCACGCCGGTACGCAGACCTGGGTCGAGGCCCATGGTCGCGCGCAGGCCAGCCGGCGCAGCCATCAGCAGATCGTGGAGGTTACGGGCGAAGACGTTAATGGCTTCATCTTCCGCGCGTTCGCGCACGGTGCCCATCAGCTCGGTTTCGAGGTGCATCAGCACCTTGATGCGCCAGGTCCAGCTCACCACGCCTTTGCGCCAGCTATCCGCCGGGGCGTTGTTCAGGCGCAGGCCGAGGTGGTCGATAATAATCTGTTCGCAGTGGCTCTCTTTCGGCGGCTCGTCGAACTGTGGATCGGCGTTGAGCGAAAGCTGCAGAATACCTTCGTTGCGGCCGCGGAACATCGCCAGCGCGCGGTGGGAAGGGGTGGTGGAAATCGGTTCGTGATGGTCGAAGTAGTCGCGGAATTTTGCGCCTTCCTCTTCCTTACCGCTGACCACTTTGGCCACCAGATGGGCGTTCTTCCACAGGTAGTCACGTACTTTCGCCAGTAGGCCTGCGTCTTCGGCGAAGCGTTCCATCAGGATATAGCGCGCGCCGTCGAGGGCGGCTTTGGTGTCCGCCACGCCCTTATCGGCATCGATAAATTTCGCCGCTTCGGTTTCCGGGTCGTGGGATGGTTCGCTCCACAGCAGATCGGCCAGCGGCTCAAGGCCCGCTTCAATGGCAATCTGCCCGCGGGTACGGCGCTTCTGTTTGTACGGTAAGTAGAGGTCTTCGAGTTCGGTTTTATTGAGCGTGCCGTTGATGGCTTTTTCCAGCGCGTCGGTGAGCTTACCCTGCTCACTGATGGATTTCAGAATGACCTGACGGCGGTCTTCCAGCTCACGCAAATACCCCAGGCGAGTTTCCAGATTACGCAGCTGCGTATCATCCAGTCCGCCGGTGATTTCCTTACGATAACGTGCAATAAACGGCACGGTGTTCCCTTCATCAAGCAGGCGAACGGCAGCTTCTACCTGTTCGGCTCTGGCCTGAAGTTCACCCGCAATAATGCGGCAGAGCGAATCATTCATCATGGCTTGGTTTCACTGTTAGGTCATAAAATCAGGGGACAGTTATACGGATTGACTGGCAAAAATGCCAGTCATCAGCGGGGGCTTCGGATTGTTCCGGCGTTATTTTACGTAATCGATCGCATTTACGTACCAGCTGGCCTCGCCCGCTGGCGTATTGACGACCGCCAGATCGCCGACCTCTTTTTTCAATAGCGCGCGGGCCATCGGCGAGTCGATCGAAATGTAGTCCTTGCGGCCAAAAATCTCGTCGTAGCCGACAATGCGAAAACGCTTGGTATCGCCGTCGTCGTTTTCAATCTCCACCCAGGCGCCAAAAAAGACTTTGCCTTCTTGCTGCGGTGAATAATCGACGATACGCAGATTTTCAAGACACTTGGTTAAATAGCGAACGCGGCGGTCAATCTCCCTTAAGCGTTTTTTATTATACTGGTAGTCAGCGTTTTCACTGCGATCGCCAAGGCTCGCGGCCCAGGTCACTTTTTTGGTGACCTCCGGGCGTTCTTCGCGCCAGAGATAATCCATCTCTTGTTTGAGCTTTTCGTACCCTTCACGGGTGATCAACGGTGTTTTCATCTTAAGTGCTTACCTGGCTGCCGAGGAAATATTGCGCACAATACGTATTACGTGAGCATACCGACAGAATAAATAATGTGTATTAAGATTCATTGTATACTTAACTCGCTGTTAAATATGCTTTGTAACAATTTAGCCTGGAATTTATACCAGATTTAGCTGGTCGCAAGCGCAGGCTTTTTTGAGAATACATGCTGATTAATTGTTGCGAACCTTTGGGAGTAAAAACAATGCAAGAGAATTATAAGATTCTTGTTGTGGATGACGACATGCGCCTGCGCGCGTTACTGGAGCGTTATCTGACCGAGCAGGGTTTCCAGGTTCGAAGCGTGGCTAACGCCGAACAGATGGACAGATTGCTGACCCGTGAATCCTTCCATCTGATGGTGCTGGATCTCATGCTGCCGGGTGAAGATGGCCTCTCCATCTGCCGCCGCCTGCGCAGCCAAAGCAACCCGATGCCGATCATTATGGTGACGGCGAAAGGGGAAGAAGTTGACCGTATCGTGGGCCTCGAGATCGGCGCCGACGACTACATTCCGAAACCGTTCAACCCGCGTGAACTGCTGGCCCGTATTCGTGCGGTGCTGCGTCGTCAGGCGAACGAACTGCCGGGCGCGCCTTCTCAGGAAGAAGCGGTTATCGCCTTTGGTAAGTTCAAGCTGAACCTCGGCACCCGTGAGATGTTCCGTGAAGACGAGCCGATGCCGCTGACCAGCGGTGAGTTTGCGGTGCTGAAAGCGCTGGTGAGCCACCCGCGCGAGCCGCTGTCTCGTGACAAGCTGATGAACCTGGCGCGCGGCCGTGAATACTCGGCGATGGAACGTTCCATCGACGTGCAGATCTCCCGCTTACGCCGCATGGTGGAAGAAGATCCGGCGCATCCGCGCTATATTCAGACCGTATGGGGTCTGGGCTACGTGTTTGTCCCGGACGGCTCTAAAGCATGAGGCGACTGCGCTTCTCGCCACGAAGTTCATTTGCCCGCACGTTATTGCTGATTGTCACCTTGCTGTTCGTCAGCCTGGTGACAACCTATCTGGTGGTGTTGAATTTCGCGATTCTGCCAAGCCTGCAGCAGTTTAATAAAGTCTTAGCCTACGAAGTGCGTATGCTGATGACCGATAAACTGCAGTTGGAGGACGGCACGCAGCTGGTCGTGCCGCCGGCGTTTCGCCGCGAGATCTATCGCGAACTGGGCATTTCGCTCTATTCCGATGAAGCCGCTGAAGAGGCTGGCCTGCGCTGGGCGCAGCACTACGAGTTTTTGAGCCAGCAGATGGCTCAGCAGCTCGGCGGGCCGACCGAAGTGCGCGTTGAAGTCAATAAAAGCTCCCCGGTGGTCTGGTTGAAGACCTGGCTGTCGCCCAATATCTGGGTGCGCGTGCCGCTGACCGAGATCCATCAGGGAGACTTCTCCCCGCTGTTCCGTTACACCCTGGCGATTATGCTGCTGGCGATAGGCGGCGCATGGCTGTTTATCCGCATCCAGAACCGACCCCTGGTCGACCTGGAGCACGCGGCGCTTCAGGTCGGTAAAGGGATTATTCCGCCGCCGCTGCGCGAGTATGGCGCGTCGGAGGTGCGTTCGGTGACCCGGGCCTTTAACCATATGGCCGCAGGCGTGAAGCAGCTGTCGGATGACCGTACGTTACTGATGGCAGGGGTCAGCCACGACCTGCGCACACCGTTGACGCGTATTCGTCTGGCAACCGAGATGATGGGCGAGCAGGATGGCTATCTGGCGGAATCGATCAATAAAGATATCGAAGAGTGCAACGCCATCATCGAGCAGTTTATTGATTACCTGCGTACCGGCCAGGAGATGCCGCTGGAGTTTATCGATCTCAATACCGTTCTCGGCGAGGTGATTGCGGCGGAAAGCGGCTACGAGCGAGAAATCGAAACCAATCTGCTGGATGGCGATATCCCAGTGCGTGTGCATCCGCTGTCCATCAAACGCGCGCTGGCGAATATGGTGGTGAACGCGGCCCGTTACGGTAACGGCTGGATTAAAGTCAGCAGCGGCCGTGAAGCGCATCGCGCCTGGTTCCAGGTGGAGGATGACGGTCCGGGTATTAAGCCCGAACAGCGCAAGCATCTGTTCCAGCCCTTTGTGCGTGGCGATAGCGCCCGTACCATCAGCGGCACCGGATTGGGGCTGGCGATTGTGCAGCGCATTATTGATAACCACAACGGGCTGCTGGAATTAGACACCAGCGAACGGGGCGGGCTGTTGATTCGCGCCTGGCTGCCGATACCATCGGGCAGCAAAGAAAGCTAAAAAAAACCGCTGGGGAAAACCCCGGCGGTTTTTGTTTTGGCGCTTGAACGACCTGTAAGCCTGATAAGCGTAGCGCCATCAGGCACGGTGCGGTTCGTTGCCGGATGGCGGCGTAAACGCCTTATCCGGCCTACACACGCTGAGTTACAGCTGCGGACCTGCGCTCACCAGCGCGGCGCCGGCAGGCGTATCGGTGTACTTCTCAAAGTTCTCTTTAAACAGCTTCGCCAGCGTTTCGGCCTTCTCCTGCCACTGCTCCGGCGAACCGTAGGTATTACGCGGATCGAGGATGTGGGTGTCGACGCCCGGCAGCGCGGTTGGGATCTGCAGGTTAAACATCGGCAGGGTGAAGGTTTCAGCGTTGTCCAGCGAACCGTCGAGGATGGCATCAATGATGGCGCGCGTATTCTGGATGGAAATACGTTTGCCGGTGCCGTTCCAGCCGGTGTTCACCAGGTAGGCCTGAGCGCCCGCCGCCTGCATGCGTTTTACCAGCACTTCCGCATACTGCGTTGGGTGCAGCGACAGGAACGCCGCGCCGAAACAGGCGGAGAAGGTTGGCGTCGGCTCAGTAACGCCGCGCTCGGTACCCGCCAGTTTCGCGGTGAAACCAGACAGGAAGTGATACTGAGTCTGGTCGGCGGTGAGGCGCGAAACCGGCGGCAGCACGCCGAACGCATCGGCAGTCAGGAAAATAACCTTGGTTGCGTGCCCCGCTTTTGACACCGGCTTGACGATATTGTCGATGTGATAAATCGGGTAGGAAACGCGGGTGTTCTCGGTTTTGGAACCGTCATCGAAGTCGATGCTGCCGTCTTCACGCACCACCACGTTTTCCAACAGCGCATCACGGCGAATGGCGTGGTAGATATCCGGCTCAGCCGCTTCCGACAGCTTAATGGTTTTGGCGTAGCAGCCGCCTTCAAAGTTAAACACGCCGTCGTCATCCCAGCCGTGTTCGTCATCGCCAATCAGACGACGTTTCGGGTCGGTAGACAGGGTGGTTTTACCGGTGCCGGAGAGGCCGAAGAATACGGCGACATCGCCTTTCTCGCCCACGTTCGCGGAGCAGTGCATGGAGGCAATGCCCTGCAGCGGCAGCAGGTAGTTCATGATGGAGAACATCCCCTTTTTCATTTCGCCGCCGTACCAGGTCCCGCCAATCAGCTGAATACGCTCCGTCAGGTTAAACGCGACAAAGTTTTCCGAGTTGAGGCCCTGTTCTTTCCACTGCGGGTTGGTGCACTTCGCGCCGTTCATGACGATAAAGTCTGGTTTAAACGTTTTCAGTTCTTCATCGGTCGGGCGAATAAACATGTTTTTGACGAAGTGCGCCTGCCAGGCCACCTCGGTGATAAAACGGACGGACAGACGCGTGTCTTCGTTAGCGCCGCAGAAAGCGTCAATGATAAACAGGCGTTTGCCGGACAGCTGTTCTGACACCAGGCCTTTCAGATGTTGCCAGATTTCAGGTGACAGAGGCTTATTGTCATTTTTTCCGTTGCCCTTATCAGACCACCACACGGTGTCGCGGGTTGTGTCATCGCGAACAATGTATTTGTCCTTTGGAGAACGGCCGGTAAAGATACCGGTGTCGACAGAAATTGCTCCCAGGTTCGTCAGTACACCACGCTCATAACCTTCCAGGTTAGGATCGAGTTCTTCTTGATACAATGTATCGTAATCGGGGTTGTAGACGATATCCTGTACGTCGTTAATACCATAAGCCTTGAGGTCCTGCGGGGTTATACCGTTGCGCATTTCACTGCTCCTTAGCCAATATGTACTACCATAAATTCTATGGGTATTTTAGGGGTGTTGACCGCGACCAGGCTCATAGATTTACGTATCCCGACAAACGTCTTACTTACGAAAACATTGTGACTCCTGTCACGAAGCGACAGGGATTATGACAGGAAATACCGCGTATTTGGCGCGAATGTTCTTAAATGGTTACAAAATGGTTTAATTGACGGCATAAATGTGAATGTAATCGCATTTATGAAAGAAAATTACGTAATGCTTTCAGAACAAAAATCGATTCACCTCGCCTGTCGGCAGGCGGTATTTCGCTTCTGTTTCGTTCAATGAGATACTGTATTTACCCTATCCTGAAGCAGGGACACTGAAATGGATACTGTGACACCGCTTTCCTCACCAACCCGCTGGGGGATGGTGCTCACCGGCGTCGTACAAGGATTGCTGTGCTACTTGCTGGTGACAGAACTTATTCCACACCACAGTTGGTGGATATTTTATGGATTGCCCGGCAGCCTGGCATTATCTTCTGTGCTGCTGTTTAGCGTCATCTCGTTTCGCCAACGCGCGCTGTGGGGCTGGCTGGCGCTCATTCTGGCGGTTGTCCTTGGCATGAGCGGATGGCTGAAAAGCAACCTTAGCGGTGATGATGCATGGCGGCAGTATGATGCCCTGTTCCGCTACGGCTGGTGTCTACTGTTGATGGCGCTGATGATTTTGCCGTGGATACAGTTTCAGCTGCATCCCCATCCGGGGAGTTATCGCTATGTGCATTTCTATGACCAACAGTGGCAGAACGCCCTGACGCTGCTGCTGATTGGTGTCGCTAATGGTCTGGTCTGGCTCATCTTCCTGCTGTGGAGCGGGTTGTTTGAACTGGCAAATATCACCTTCTTCTCCCAGCTGTTCTTTGAAACGGAATGGTTCATTTACCTCGTTATTGGCCTGGTGACGGCGCTGACGGTGATTCTGGCGCGGCAGAATGTGCGTCTGGTGACAGCCATTCATAAGCTGCTGACGCTGCTCGCCACCGGTCTGCTGCCGTTGGTTTCGCTGCTGGCTATTCTGTTCCTCGTCACGTTGGCGTTTACCGGGCTGGCGGTGATTTCTCAACGCGTGTCTGCCGCGCTGCTGCTGCTAACCTTAGCGCTGAGTCAGCTGTTGCTGACGGCGATGGTTTGGCAGCCGCAACAGCCGCAACTCGGCTATCCACGACCGCTGCGCTATCTCATCATGACGGCGATGATGCTTACACCGGTCTATGTGGCGATTGCCGGCTGGGCGTTGTGGGTGCGAATCGGGCAGTACGGCTGGACGTCGGAGCGCCTGCACGGCACGCTGGTGGTTGTGGTGCTGCTGGTCTGGTCACTGGGCTATATGCTGAGTTTGCTGCGCCGCCGGGAAGATCCGTCGCTGCTGATGGGGCAGGTGCATTTGGCCGTATCACTGCTGTCGTTGGTCATACTGGTGCTGATCTATACCCCGGTTCTCGACAGTTGGCGCATTAGCGTGAATAGCCATATGTCGCGCTATCATGAGGGCAAAATTAACGCCGATCAGGTCAGCCTGTATATGCTTTCACACAGCGGTAAACCGGGGCGTGAAGCGCTGCTGACGCTGCAAAAAGATCCGGAATTTACCCAGGATGCCAGGCGACAGAGGCAACTGACGCGGCTGCTCAATGGCGATCTCAACCCAACGGAAAAACTGACGCCGCCGATGCTGGCGAAAAACGTCGTCGTGGCCGCTGGCAGCCAGTCGCCGGACGCCGCGCTGTGGGCGGCGATTATTGAACGGCGCTATCTGGTGGAATCCTGCAGCGACGTCGATAGCTGCGTGCTGGTCAGTCAGGATCTTAACGGTGACGGTCAGCGGGAGCAGGTGCTGTATGCTTTTGGCGATCGCACCGTGCTGGTGTTTGGCCTGGGGGCAAAAGGCTGGGAGTTTAAGGCGAGCGCAACGCTGCCTGCGGGAGTGAATAAAGAGAAGCTGCTGCGGGCGGTGGAAGAGGGCAAAGTGGGCGCGAAGCCGAAGCTCTGGCAGGATATGACGCTGGGGGATGAAACGGTGGTGCTGGAGTATCGGCGCTAAACCTCCGCGTTATGTTATTTCAGGTGGAATAGGCCGAACAGGGCATTTACGCCGCCATCCGGCACTCAGCATGATTGTGCCTGATGGCGCTATGCTTATCAGGTCTACGTCCCGGACGGCAGAATTAATGCACCTGCGGATCCGCCGGAGAAGCGTTATTACGAATCTCGGAGATATCCATCGCGTTAAACACGTAGTGGCTACCGCAGTAGTCGCAGTGCATATCGATCTCGCCTTCTTCTTCCAGAATGCTGTTGATCTCTTCATCCGGCAGCGTTTTCAGCGCGCCAGCGCAGCGTTCGCGAGAACAGGTGCACTTGAACTCTACGCTCTGCGGGTCGTACAGCGTGACCTCTTCTTCGTGGTACAAGCGCCACAGCACATCGTTGGCCGGCAGCGTGAACAGCTCTTCGGCTTTAATCGTGTCGGTCAGCGCCGCCAGATGGTCGAAGTCGTCCGGCTGGGCATTCTGCGCGGGCATCACCTGCAGTAACATCCCACCCGCGGCCGGTTCACCCTCAGACTCACCGGTACGGATAATAAGACGGGTAGGCAGCTGTTCGGAACGCTGGAAGTAATCTTCGAGGCATGCCGCCAGCGTATCGCCTTCCAGACCGACTACGCCCTGATAACGTTCACCCTCGGCTGGGGTAATGGTAATGACCAGATAGCCGTTGCCGATCAGTGTTTTCAGATCGGCATCTTCTGGAATCTCACCCTGCACACGGGCCACGCCGCGCAGCTGCTGGTGGTTGTTACCGTTGATCACCGCCAGCGTCATCGGGCCATCGCCCTGCAGCTGAACGGTGATATCACCTTCAAACTTCAGCGTCGCGGTCAGCAGGCTGGTGGCAACCAGCAGCTCCGACAGCACGTTTTTCACCGGCTGCGGGTAGTTGTGGCCTGCCAGAATCTGTTCGAGCGTTTCGGATACGGTGACCAGTTCGCCACGTACGGCATAGTTTTCAAACAGATAGCGATGTAATTGATCGTGTTGAGTCATAATTTTCTCTCTTGGGGTGGCAGTTATTCACTGTCGCCGTATTTAAATCTCATCAGGTCGCGCCGCTCTTTTTTATCCGGCCGTCTGTCCGGATGCGGCATGGTCAGCGCATTCAGCTTGCGCGCCAGGGCAACTTTTTCGCGCTTTTCGATACTTTCTGCCGTCTCTTCATATAGCGCGACGGCCTCCGTCGCCGGGCGGCGCTGCTCGGTAATGGCTTTCACCACCACGGTGCGTTCGTCATTTCCCTGACGTAGCGTCAATTGTGCGTTCAGTTCGACAACTTTACTGGGCTTGGAACGCTGCCCGTTATAGTGAACTTTACCGCCTTCAATCATCTCGCGTGCCAGGGCGCGGGTCTTATAAAAACGCGCGGCCCAGAGCCACTTATCCAGCCTGACGCCGTCAGTGGGCTTCTCTTTCATGGTCACTCCTTCACGTGCAGTGAGGGGATCAGACGACGGTAATCGTTAAGTGCGGGATGACGTAGATACGCTTTTTCCGCCATGCCCGAATCGGGGTTAGTGACGCCGAGGCAATAGCGAATCCCAAAGCGTGCGGCGGCATCCAGAATCGCTTCGCTATCGTCGATGAACAGCGTACGTTCGGCTTCCAGTCCCGTCTTTTCCGCCACGGCCTGCCATAACCGCTGATCCTCTTTCGGATAACCAAATGTATGGGTGGAAAGTAATAAATCAAGGTGTGCGTCGAGACCCGTGTGTTCCAGCTTCACCGCAAGGTTGTGCGGATGCGCGTTGGTCAGCAGGATACGGCGTTTGCCGCTGGCCTTCAGCGCATCCAGGAAGGGGACGGTATCATCGCGCAGCACCGCGCGCGGCCCCTGCTCGCTGGTCATCGAGCAGATATCCAGACCCAGCCGCTCGCTCCAGTAGTCCAGACAGTACCAGTTTAGCGTATGTTGCACCGCGTGGTATTCCTGGCGGATGGCTTCCCGAGCCGCCTGCAGGCTGATGCCATGCTTTGTGCTGTAGGTTTCCGGCACCAGTTTTTGCCAGAAATAACTGTCGAAGGCGAGGTCGAGGAGCGTGCCGTCCATGTCCAGAAGTACGGTATCAACCTCTTGCCAGGCGATGTCGAAATGCATGCTGAGTCTCCAGGCGGAAGAAATGCGCGACAGAGTAACATAACTCCGTCGCGACTTGTGAGGCGGCTAGTGGGTCGGGAAATCGGACTTAAAGTCATCCGGTGATGAAAGCAGAACCGGGTTGATGCAGCTTTCATAGTATTTCTGAATTTCGGCCAGACGTTCCCGATGGCGATGATAGCGGCGCAGCGCCTGAATGCCGTTGTAAATTGTGCAGATAATCATCGCCAGCATCAGCAGCGTGGTGGCCAGATAGTGCCACAGCCCGCTGCTGTCCGGCATACGGTGCAGGTTGATATGCTGGGTACCGTTGGCGTCGGTATAGAGATTCGTCACGATGCCTTCGGCGTGGAACGGGGTGTGCATCAGCATACCCGCCAGACGCTGGAACTCGTTCCACTGCTCGCGGGCTGGATAGTCATACAGGCTGGTGGTTGGGTACGGCTGGGTCACAAAGTCGCTACCTTCATCGCTGGTAATGAGGAAGCCACCCGGTGCCGGGCTATTGAGCGCCTGCGCCGCGCGTGCGGTTTCGCGCAGGATAAACGGCGCGGTGGAGGTCTCTACCAGATTATCCAGCGATTCGGCGCTGACCGGGCGCAGCAGGACGTTAACGCCGTCGAGCTTGCCGGAGTTGGCGCGCTTAACGAGCGCATCCCAGTCGCGGGTGTTGCCAAGGTTGACCAGAGCATTCTTCAGCCGCACGCAGTCGTCGGCGGCTGAACACAGATCTTTCGTTTTCAGCACAATATCGGCAAAGTCATCCAGCAGGACCATCCCGGATTTCTGAATGGCAGAGCGCAGCGCTGCGCTGACATGAGAGTCATCGTCCGCAGAAGGATGCAGCTGACGATTGACCGCTTGCACCAACGCCGTGGCTTTGCTGACGGTTTCGGATTCTGGCAGCGGCAGACGCGGCGCGTCGTTCCAGATAATCTGTGAACAGTCAAACGGCAGGAACGGCGAGCTTTCCTGCGCCGTCCAGGTGCCCGGTGAGTGAATATTACACATCCCGATGCCGCTCAGATGCAGCGTGTCGCCTACGCGTACGCCGGCCTGCGCTAACTGGCGAACGTCTTTGGCTTCTACGGTTTGGGCGCCTTTCAGCCATGAAATCGTAAACTTAAACGGCATATTCAGCGGCACGCTCACCCACATCATGACCACCACCAGCAACGCGCCGCCGGCAATGACTGCGCTGCGCAACCAGTGCTGAAGCGGGAAGTTTTTGACTTCATCATGCAGCGAGAGGAAACGCCCTTGACGGACCACGTGCCGGTCAAGGTAGATATCAATATCCGTTTTTTGCCCCAGATCCTGCGCGACAAAAGGCTGCCAGTGACGCGGGTAGATGAGGTCGATAATGCCGAGTGAAATGTTGTTGATCTGTTCCTGATCGTTTTCACCAAACAGACCCCAGCGCTTGGGCGTTCCACGCAGGCAGTGGATCTCGCGCAGAGAGGACTTGGTGGGGGGAGCAAAGAGTCCCCATAGCCCGCCAGCGAGCAGCAGCAGTGCTCCGCCCAGCACCCATGGGGTAAATACCGCAGGGGCAATCAGGCTGCAATAAAATAGCAAAAACGCCGAGGCAATCAGCAACGCCTCGCGCAGCCCGTCGGGGCGGCTGAGCGCGTGTTCTTCATGGGTTTCCTGGCGAATGTTGAGCAGTTCAATTTGTTCGCTTTCTTCGCCGCGAATGGAGGCTTGTGTCGAGGTTGTCGACTCCAGCGCGAAATTCTGGCTCTCTTGCGAGTAGGATTTGAGTGAATGGCCGTTGAGCCCGATGACCAGCGGCATATCGTCGGTGACGATAAGCTCGATGCTGTTTTCATCGTTAATATGTTGTTCCCAGAACGGCGGCAGGTGCACTTCCACGGAGTCGAGGAAATAGCGCCATTTATTCGGATCGTCGGTAGTAATGCCGTAGCGTGTGATGGAGCGGGTCAGCGTGAACACGGTGCCGCTTTGCGCGTTGAGGGTCAACGCCGTTGGCGCGATCGTCGAGCCGGACGCCGGAACCTGCATATCGCGGTTCAGATCGCCCAGATAGTTTTCAACGCCCTGGCGCTCTTCGTCGGTCAGTTTCCGCGTGGTTGCGCCTGGAAAAAGGTGCAGCCACGGTAATTGAAGGCGTTTTGTCCTTTTACGAAAGAGCCAACCGACCAGCACGGCGCAGATCAGTATCGCTACGGTAAAGATCATCAATGTGCCCATGCTTTTCCCATCATACTTTTTCTTAGAGGTCTCTTGAGTCGCCTGCTTTTCTTATTAACCATCGGCACGTATTACGGAGGTACTATAAAGAGTTTATAGACTCTCGCAAAACGTAAGCATAACAAACCCATCCTCTGACGAGTATCAGTAAATTCTTAATTGCAATTCAAGCTCTTGACATTTATCTGAAAATGAGAGATAGGCAGGTAAAAGTTACGATGATGTAAATAAAACGCTTTATACATTGCCGGAACCTCATCGCTATCGCACAATGATAAAAGTCACCACTGCAAAGACCCGGCCCAATGAGCAAATCATTACAGAAACCTACCATCCTTCATGTTGAAACCGTGGCGCAATCACGCCTGTTTAATGTGGAAAGCGTTGACCTGGAATTCAGCAACGGCGTTCGTCGCGTTTATGAACGTATGAAACCGTCCTCACGTGAAGCGGTAATGATTGTGCCGATTGTCGACGACCACATTATTCTGATTCGTGAATATGCCGTCGGCACCGAATCCTATGAGCTGGGCTTTTCCAAAGGGCTCATTGACCCGGGCGAAACGGTGATGCAGGCGGCAAACCGCGAGCTGAAAGAAGAGGTGGGTTTTGGCGCGCATGAACTGACGTTCCTGAAAAAGCTGAGCATGGCACCGTCCTACTTCTCCAGCAAAATGAACATCGTGGTGGCGGAAAATTTGTACCCGGAATCGCTGCCGGGCGATGAGCCGGAGCCGCTGCCGCAGGTGCGCTGGCCGCTGGCTAACCTGATGGATTTGCTCGACGATCCAGACTTTAACGAGGCGCGTAACGTCAGCGCGCTGTTCCTGTTGCGCGAATGGCTAAAAGCTCAGGGCCGATTGTCATAAAAAAGGCGCCGCTGGCGCCTTTTTTATTCGTCTGATGGGCGGCGGAATGCCCGCTACGGCATCAAAACAGCTCGTGGGTTTCCCCGTTATCAATCACTTCCGTCCCCACCTCGTGAACCGCCTGTTGCGTCGGCTGCGTTCCGTCAATGAAGTACTCCTGGCGGCTGCTGCCTCCGTTGGCGAGCTGCCCGGTACTGCGGTCAATGTTGACCGTCACCACGCCCGGCGGCGGCGTCAGCGGCTGCTCTGGTACGCCAGCCAGCACCTGCTTCATAAACGCATCCCAGGCTGGCTGCGCGCTTTTTGCGCCGCCTTCGTAACCGGAAATCTGATCTTTGATCGCGCCAGAGGCGGTTGTGCGTCCCAGATCGCGACGGTGGTCGTCAAAACCAATCCATACCGAGGTCACCACATCCGGCCCGTAGCCGGAGAACCAGGCATCCTTCGAGCTGTTGGTGGTCCCGGTCTTACCGCCGATATCGCGGCGACCCAGATCGCGGCCTGCGCGCCAGCCGGTACCCTGCCAGCCCGGTTCGCCGAAGATGTTGGTATTCAGCGCGCTCTTAATCAGAAACGCCAGCGGGGTGTTGATCACATGCGGCGCGTATTCCTGACCGCCGCTCTGGGCCACCAACTGCTGGTTTGCCTGCTCCAGTTCCGGCATTGGAACGGTGGAGTTTTGCGGGGTCTGCGAGATCGCGACATCTTCTACGTCCTGATTCTCCAGCACGTTCGACTTCGGCGTATCACCGTAAATTACCGGCAGATTGCACTCGGCACAGGCAATTTTCGGCTTCGCTTCAAACAGCACGCCGCCCTGGTCGTTTTCAATTTTGCTGATGTAATAAGGGTCAACCAGGAAGCCGCCGTTCGCCATTACCGCGTAGCCACGCGCCACCTGCAGCGGCGTGAATGAGGCAGAACCTAACGCCAGCGATTCGGTATGCACAATATTTTCCGCCGGGAAGCCAAAGCGCTGCAGATATTCCGCCGCATAATCCACGCCCATCGCCCGCATCGCGCGTACCATCACCACGTTCTTCGACTGCCCCAGCCCCTGACGCAGGCGAATAGGGCCGGCGTACTGCGCCGGGGAGTTTTTCGGCTGCCAGTCAGAACCGGCACCGGCATCCCAGCGTGAGATTGGCACGTCGTTGAGCATACTGGCCAGCGTTAGGCCTTTATCCATCGCGGCGGTGTAAAGGAAGGGCTTGATATTGGAACCGACCTGACGCAGCGCCTGAGTCGCACGGTTGAACTTGCTTTGGTTGAAGTCGAAACCCCCGACCAGCGCGATGATGGCGCCATTTTTCGGGTTAAGCGACACCAGCGCGGAATTGACGTCCGGTACCTGTGCCAGCCACCAGCTGTCACCGTTCTGACGTACCCAAATCTGCTGACCGGCCTGTACGACGTCCGTCACCTTACGCGGGGTTGGGCCCTGTGCGGTATCGGAGCGATAAGGACGCGCCCAGCGCATACCTTCCATGCTTAACGACACCGAGGTGCCGTCGGCCAGTTCCACGGTTGCTTCCTGCGGATTGGCGGCTGTCACCACGGCGGGCAGCAACGGGCCGTAAGACGGCAGCGGCCGCAGCGAGGCCCGAATTTTTTGACTGTCCCAGGGGGCTTCACCCGCTTTCCACAGCACGTTGGCTGGGCCGCGATAGCCATGGCGCATATCGTAATCCATCACGTTATTACGCAGCGCCTGCTGGGCCGCCTGCTGATTTTTACGCGTGATGGTGGTGTAAACGCGATAGCCGTCTTCGTAGGCCTGTTCGCCGTACTTTTTCACCATATCCTGACGCACCATCTCGGTGAGGTACGGCGCGGAGAAGGCGATTTCTGGCGCGTGATAGTTGGCGTCAATGGCTTCGCTGCGCGCCTGGTTGTACTGGGACTGGGTGATATACCCCTCGCTCAACATACGCGACAGCACAACGTTGCGACGTGCGGTGGCACGGTCCAGCGAGTATAGCGGGTTGAAGGTCGACGGCGCTTTCGGCAGACCGGCAATAACCGCCATTTCGCTGAGGCTCAGCTGGTCGACAGGTTTACCGAAGTAAACCTGCGCTGCCGCTCCCACGCCGTAAGCGCGGTAGCCGAGGTAGATCTTGTTCAGATACAGCTCAAGAATTTCATCTTTGCTCAGCAACTGCTCGATGCGAATGGCCAGGAATGCTTCCTTAATTTTACGCATCAGCGTCTTTTCAGGGCTGAGGAAGAAATTACGCGCTAGCTGCTGGGTGATGGTACTGGCCCCCTGAGAGGCGTGACCGTTCACCAACGCGACGCTGGCCGCACGGAAGATACCAATGGGATCAATCCCGTGGTGCTCATAGAAGCGGCTATCTTCGGTGGCAATGAACGCCTTTACCATCTGTGGCGGAATCTGGTTGAGAGTCATCGGAATACGGCGTTTCTCACCGTACTGTGCGATGAGCTCGCCATCTGCGCTATAGACCTGCATGGGCACCTGCAGGCGCACGTCTCTGAGCGTAGCGACGTCTGGCAGCTGCGGCTCAATATATTTGTAGAGGCCATAAATCGAGCCTGCTCCCAGCAGAATGCAACAGACTGCAAGGATGAATAAATACTTTACGAACTTCACCGGAGATTTCCCATTGAGTGTCATTTGGGCAGTTTATAAACAAACGCGCGGTAGTATAAAGGCAAGCCTGATTCATTGATATAGCCGTCACCCGGCGGTGACGTAAGGATAATCGTGAAATGGCTTTCAACTGTTGGCAAATGGGTCTCCATATTAAGCAAGATAATATCTTTATCGTTGCCCTCCAGCGCGCCCGCCTGGGCTGGTCGCTGCGCCGCTGGTGGCTACTGCCGCTTGCTTCCCCCGATGACGATGCTCTGCTCGCCGCCCTTACGCCGTGGCGCCGTGAACTCCCCTGGCAGCATGCGGTAAGCATCGCGTTTCCTGCCAATAGAACGTTACAAAAAAACCTTCCTCGTGCCGCGATCGCATTGCGAGAAAATGAGCAAAACCAATGGATTGCCAGCGCGATGTCGCAGCAACTGGAGATGCCTGCGGAGGCGCTGTGTTTTGATTACCACCTGGCAGAGCCACAAGGCGACTGGAACGTTACCGCCGCGCAGCAGCGTGACGTCGCACGGCTACAGCATTTGTCACGCCGTCTGCGCCTTCAGGTGATCGCGATTACGCCGGATGCCTGTGCGCTGCGGGCTTTTATGCCGCAGCTAGCAGAAGCGGATACCGTGCTGCTGTGGCGCGACGACGCACAGTGGCTCTGGGCCAGCCGGGAGCGATGGGGTAGCTGTGCGCTGCATGAGGTCGCCATGCTGGGGGAACGGCTGGGCATTACTTCGCCGCGGCTGGTGTGCTGCACGGCAGAGGAAACGCCATACCCTTATTTCGACCCCTGGAGTGCCATAACGCAAAAGCAGCCGCCGCTGCCGGTCTGTGGCGATGCTTTTGCGGTAGCGATTGGGCTGGCGATGGGAACGGTGATGTGATGATCCAGGCCGTAAACTTTCTGCCATGGCGGCGGATCCGTTTTTATCAGCACCTTCGCCGCTGGGGCGCGGGCGTAGCGATATGTTGGCTGTGTGGAGCCGTTGTGGTGCTGTCCTGCTGGCTGAACGGAAAAGCGGTACAGGCGGTGAATGACATGCATATTGCTGCAGAGCGGCAGATAGCCCAGCGGTTGATACTACGTGAACGTGAGCAGACTGAATGGGAAAAGCAGAAGGTGCGGAATGCACAAAAACAGGCTCGCCGACAGGAAACACGCGCGTGGTCCGCCCGTCTCATGACGTTGGCAGAGGGCTTGCCTGCTCAGGCGTGGCTGAATGCGCTGGATTACCGTGACCATACGCTGTCGCTCTCGGCAACGCTGACGCGTTTTCCTGCGCTGACGGAGCTTGAACATCGCCTGGAGACCGTGCCCGGTTTTCAGCCCGCGAAGCCGGGAAAAATTCAGCGTGATAGCGCCGGACGTTGGCTGGTGCGCTTTCAGCTTAATGAGGAGAGCGCGCATGCGACTCCCTGATGGCTGGCGGGCGGTCTCAAGGCTGAACGCGCTGCGTCTCACCGGACTAATGGCGCTGCTGGCGGGCTGCGGGCTGTGCTTTTACATGATGAAGCAGGTCAACCTGACGTTCGAGAAAGGAAATGAAGCCCGCCAGCGGCAGCATGCGCAGTACGTGGCAGGGTGGCAGCGGCTGATGCCTCTGCGTGTCCTGCCTGAAAGGGCGGAGTCGGCTGTGCCCCCTGTCGTCGCATTCTCTCCGGCTGCGTTTCAGCAGGCTGGGGCCAAACTGGTGAGCTGGCAACCTTCCGACAAGGGTGGTGAGCTGGTGCTCGATACGCCGTGGCTGCAGGTTGTTAGCACCTTTTCGTTGCTGGCGGAGCGCGATATGCAGGTGGCTGCGTTTGCGCTAACTGGAGAAAACGGCACGCTGCGTTTCACCATGCGACTGGTGCATGACGATGAACCTTAAGCTCTTACCCGGCATTCTCCTGGTGGTTCCGCTGCTGTGCGGTCTGCGCGATCCCTTTGCGCCAGTTGACGATCCCTGCCACAGCGCGCAGCTCAATCTCTGGCGCTATCGTGGAGCGATTGCCATGGATGGGCGGACGATTGGCCTCGTTCAGCGCGATGACGAGGTATGGCAACGTCTGGAAAACGATACCGTACTGAAGACCGGGTGGCGCGTAGCGACCCTCACGCCGGATGAGCTGACGGTAGATGTTGGCACGGGCTGCGAGCCGCAGCGCTGGCAATGGAAAAGAGAAGGAACGACCCATCATGAAAAGGATAAATCTGCTAATACTGCTGCTTCTGCCGCTGCTGAGTCCGGCGAAAAACGTCACGCTGGTGGTGGATGACGTGCCGGTGGCACAGGTGCTGCAAAGCCTGGCCGACCTTGAACAGAAAAACCTGGTGATTGCCCCCGATGTACAGGGCTCGCTCTCGCTTCAACTGCGCAATCTGCCGTGGAAGCAGGCGCTACAGACGGTGATTACCAGCAGTGGGCTGGTGCTGAATCAGGAAGGAGGCGTGCTCTATGTTTATTCGCAGCGCTGGCGTGAAGAGAAGCAGGCCAGAGCGCTGGCGGAACAAACGCGGCGTCAGCAGAGGCTGCCGCTGAGCCACAGTAGCATCGTGCTGCACTATGCCGATGCCGGTGAGCTGGCAAAGTCAGGAGGCAAACTACTGAGTGCACGTGGGACGTTGACCGTCGACAAACGGACTAACCGCCTGATTGTCCGTGACGATAGCGAACATCTGCCGGCGTTCAGCGCCTGGGCGAAGGAGATGGATATTCCCGTCGGCCAGGTTGAGCTGGCTGCGCATATTGTCACAATTAATGAAACCAGCCTGCGTGAGCTGGGGGTGAAGTGGAGCCTTGCGGATGCGGACGGTGTGGTTGGTGCAGGAAAAATCACTACGCTGAGCAGCGATCTCTCGGTCGCTGATGCCACCACTCGCGCCGGGTTCAATATTGGTCGCATTAATGGTCGGCTGCTTGAGCTGGAGCTATCCGCCCTGGAGCAGAAACAGAAGGTGGATATTATCGCCAGCCCACGCCTGCTGGCCTCGCACCTCCAGCCCGCCAGCATCAAACAGGGGAGTGAAATTCCTTATCAGGTCTCGAGTGGGGAAAGCGGCGCAACGTCGGTTGAATTTAAAGAGGCCGTGCTGGGCATGGAAGTGACGCCAACGGTGTTACAGAACGGTCGCGTGCGGCTGAAGCTGCACATCAGTGAAAACATGCCGGGCCAGGTGCTGCAACAGGCAGATGGCGAAGTGTTAGCGATCGATAAGCAAGAGATTGAAACTCAGGTGGAAGTGAAGAGCGGCGAAACGCTGGCATTAGGCGGTATTTTTTCCCAAAAGAATAAAAACGCCAGCGACAGCGTGCCTTTTCTTGGGGATATTCCGTTGCTGGGCCATCTTTTTCGCCGAGATGGTAAGGATAATGAACGATGTGAACTGGTGGTGTTTATCACGCCACGTATTATTTCTGCGCAATAGCAGAGAAGAATCAGGCGAATTTCAGTGGGAAGGCGTGTCCCGAGTTTGACGTGGGGCCAGATTTAGCATACAAGGAGTACCGATTTGAGTGTCAGTACGCACCGCTCCTTCTCCTGTAGTCTGCTGATTTAATCTGTTGCCAAACCAGCCGGAGTATTGAGATAATTTTCAGTCTGACTCTCGCTCTATTGCATAAGAGGTTTCAGTTCATGTCCTGCGACGCGCGATGTTCTGCGGCGCGGATTTATCATTAACGAATAGTCTTAGTAGTACCAAAAAAATGGCAGAGAAACGCAATATCTTTCTGGTTGGGCCCATGGGTGCCGGCAAAAGCACCATTGGGCGCCAGCTGGCTCAACAGCTCAATATGGAATTTTACGATTCTGATCAAGAGATTGAGAAACGAACAGGCGCTGACGTGGGCTGGGTCTTTGATGTCGAAGGCGAAGAAGGTTTCCGTGACCGCGAAGAAAAAATCATCAATGAGTTAACGGAAAAGCAGGGTATTGTTCTGGCAACAGGCGGTGGCTCTGTAAAATCACGTGAAACGCGCAATCGTCTCTCCGCTCGTGGTGTCGTCGTCTACCTGGAAACGACCATTGAAAAACAGCTAGCGCGCACCCAGCGTGACAAAAAACGCCCGCTGCTGCAGGTCGAAACGCCGCCGCGTGAAGTGCTCGAGGCGCTGGCTGACGAACGTAATCCGCTGTACGAAGAGATTGCCGACGTCACCATTCGCACTGACGATCAAAGCGCAAAAGTTGTCGCCAACCAGATTATCCATATGCTGGAAAGCAACTAATACTGGCCAGAAAAGTAGAACGCCAGCGAATATAAGTCACTAAGGTGGACGTCGCGTTATGGAGAGGCTTACAGTAACTCTCGGGGAACGTAGTTACCCGATTACCATCGCGGCTGGTTTGTTTAACGATCCAGCTTCCTTCTTACCGCTCAAGTCTGGCGATCAGGTTATGCTGGTCACCAACGAAACGCTGGCACCGCTTTATCTGGACCAGGTTCGAACCGTGCTCGAGCAGGCTGGCGTGAAGGTTGATAGCGTCATTCTGCCGGACGGCGAACAGTACAAAAGCCTGGCTGTGATGGATACCGTCTTCACCGCGCTTCTGCAAAAACCGCACGGTCGTGATACCACTCTTGTCGCCCTGGGCGGCGGCGTGATTGGCGACTTAACCGGTTTTGCTGCGGCGAGCTATCAGCGCGGCGTGCGCTTTATCCAGGTGCCTACCACTCTGCTTTCGCAGGTGGACTCTTCGGTTGGCGGCAAAACTGCGGTCAACCATCCTCTCGGCAAAAATATGATCGGCGCATTCTGGCAGCCAGCCTCCGTGGTGGTTGACCTGAATTGCCTGAAAACATTGCCGAAACGCGAGCTCTCTTCCGGCCTGGCTGAAGTCATTAAGTACGGCATCATTCTGGATGCACAGTTCTTCGAATGGCTGGAAAACAACATTGATGCGCTGATGGCGCTGGATGAAAAAGCGATGGCGTACTGTATTCGCCGTTGTTGTGAGCTGAAAGCCGATGTTGTCGCAGCCGACGAGCGCGAAACCGGGTTACGTGCTTTACTCAATCTTGGGCATACGTTTGGCCATGCTATTGAAGCCGAAATGGGCTACGGCAACTGGCTGCACGGTGAGGCCGTGGCGGCAGGTATGGTGATGGCAGCGCATGCCGCTGAGCGACTGGGTCAATTTGACGCCCAGGATACTCAGCGTATCATCGCGCTACTCAAACGTGCGGGTCTGCCGGTTACCGGTCCGCAGGAGATGACGGCGCAAGCCTATCTGCCGCATATGCTGCGAGATAAAAAAGTCCTGGCTGGCGAAATGCGCTTAGTGCTGCCGTTGGCTATCGGGAAAAGTGAGGTACGCGGTGGCGTATCCCACGATGTGGTTCTTGGCGCTATTGCTGATACTCAGCAGGCGCAACTATAAGAAAGGTCTAGCCGCGTTCGCGCGGTGTTTTAACTTCAGGTGATGTGCAATTGTCGTGGCATAAGCCTTTTAGTGGGGTGTTAAATGGATGAATTTAAACCAGAAGACGAGCTGAAACCCGATCCCAGCGATCGTCGTACTGGTCGCTCTCGTCAATCTTCCGATCGTGACAACGAGCCACAGATCAACTTTGATGATGTGGATCTCGATGCGGATGAGCGTCGTCCGTCCCGTAGTCGCAAAGCACGTGAAGAAGTGGAACCGGAAGACGAATACGAGGACTCTGACCCATCCGATGAGGGTGATGCAGAAGAAGTCGTAGAGCGCCGCCCGCGTAAACGTAAAAATGTCGCGCCGCGTAAGCCTGCTTCCCGTCAGTACATCATGATGGGGCTGGGCGTCGTGGTGCTGCTGGTGCTGATCGTCGGCATCGGTTCGGCATTGAAAGCCCCGTCTTCAAACGACCAGAGTGCCTCTGGTGAGAAGAGTATTTCTCTGTCTGGCGGTGATAATGTCGATCAGGCCAATGTGGGCCAGAGCCAGCCTGCGCCGGAAGCGAACCAGCAGCAGGACGTTTCTCTGCCGCCTATCTCCTCTACGCCGACCCAGGGCCAGCAAACCGCTGCGCCGGACGGACAGCAGCGCGTAGAAGTGCAGGGCGATCTGAATAATGCGCTGACTCAGCAGCAGGGCCAGATTGATGACGCCGTGGTCAATTCCACGCTGCCGACCGAACCTGCGACCGTCGCTCCTATCCGTAACGGCGCGCGTCCGGCGGTAACGGCACCGGAAACCCCGCGTCAGACTGCGACCGCTCCGCGTCCGGAACGTAAGCACACGGTCATCGAAGCCAAACCGCAGCCGGTTGCCCCTGCGAAAACGCAGACGACGACTGCGCAGAGCAAACCTGCTGAAACGAAGCCGGTGACGACCGCGCCGAAGCAAACCGTGACGGCCGCAGCGCCGACTAAAGCGCCGGCAGCCGAAACGGCGAAACCAGCGACTACCAGCACCACTGCTCCTGCAGCTACCGCCGCCGCGACGGCAGCCCCTGCAGCGGCAACCGGTAAATCCGCTGGCGATGTCGGTTCGTTGAAATCAGCGTCAGGCTCGCACTACACGCTGCAGCTCAGTTCCTCTTCTAACTACGACAACCTGAACGGTTGGGCGAAGAAAGAGAACCTGAAAAACTACGTGGTGTATGAAACCTCTCGTAACGGCCAGCCGTGGTATGTTCTGGTCAGCGGTATCTACGCATCGAAAGATGATGCCAAACGCGCCGTGACCACGCTGCCAGCCGACGTACAGGCGAAAAACCCGTGGGCGAAACCGCTGCATCAGGTTCAATCTGACCTGAAGTAATCGCCGTTTCGTTAGCAACCGCCCCGTTTGTACCATTGGGTATGAGCGGGGCGTAGAAGCGCAGGATGCTGTCGGAGCTTTCTCCACAGCCGGAGAGAGTGTAAGTAGTCAGGCCGCATGAAAAAAAATCGCGCTTTTTTGAAATGGGCAGGGGGGAAGTACCCGCTGCTCGATGAAATTCAAGGCCATCTGCCGAAAGGTGATTGCCTGGTTGAACCCTTCGTTGGTGCTGGATCGGTATTCCTGAATACCGATTTTTCGCGTTATATTCTGGCTGATATCAATAGCGACCTCATTGAGCTCTATAAAATCGTTAAAACACGCGCCGATGAGTACGTTGAGCAATCGCGGGCGCTGTTTGTGCCCGAGACCAATAGCGCTGAGCGCTACTATCAGTTCCGCGAAGAGTTTAATGCCAGCACCGACCTGTTCCGTCGCGCGGTGCTGTTTTTGTACCTTAACCGCCACGGCTACAATGGCCTGTGTCGTTACAACCTGCGCGGTGAGTTTAACGTCCCGTTTGGGCGCTATAAGAGACCTTACTTCCCGGAAGCCGAGCTGCGTCACTTTGCCGAGAAAGCGCAAAATGCCGAGTTCTACTGCGAGTCTTATGAAGACTGTATGAAGCGCGCCGGGAAGAATGCCGTGGTCTACTGTGACCCGCCGTACGCGCCGCTGTCGGCGACGGCGAATTTTACGGCCTACCACACCAACAGCTTTAGCCTACAGCAGCAGGAGGTTCTGGCGCAGAAAGCTGAAGAACTGATGGCGAAGCGAATACCGGTGCTTATCTCAAACCACCGTACGCCGCTCACGCTGGAATGGTATAAAAACGCAACGCAGATGCACGTCGTGAAGGTCCGACGCAGCATTAGCCGCAACGGCGGCACGCGTAAAAAGGTGGACGAGCTGCTCGCGCTGTATCGCCCGCCGGATAAAAAACAACGTTAAAGACCCTAATGGATAGGCTCTGAGGAGATGCGGATGAAACAGTACCTGATTGCCCCTTCAATTTTGTCGGCCGACTTTGCCCGCCTGGGGGAAGACACGGCGCGTGCGCTGGCCGCCGGGGCGGATGTGGTTCATTTCGATGTTATGGATAACCATTACGTGCCGAACCTGACCATCGGGCCGATGGTGCTGAAAGCGCTGCGTGACTACGGTATCACCGCCCCTATCGATGTACACCTGATGGTGAAGCCGGTGGACCGCCTGGTTCCGGACTTCGCCGCCGCAGGTGCCAGCATCATCACCTTTCACCCGGAAGCCTCCGAGCACGTTGACCGCACGCTGCAGCTGATCAAAGAGCACGGCTGCAAAGCGGGGCTGGTGTTGAACCCGGCCACGCCGCTGAGCTATCTCGACTACGTGATGGATAAGCTGGACGTCATTCTGCTGATGTCGGTGAACCCAGGCTTTGGCGGTCAGTCCTTTATTCCGCACACGCTGGATAAGCTGCGTGAAGTGCGTCGCCGTATTGATGAATCTGGCTATGACATCCGTCTTGAAGTCGACGGCGGTGTTAAAGTGAACAACATTAGTGAAATCGCGGCGGCGGGAGCAGATATGTTCGTTGCCGGTTCGGCGATTTTTGGTCAACCTGACTACAAAAAAGTCATTGATGAAATGCGCAGTGAGCTGGCAAAGGTAAGTCATGGATAAATTGCAAAGCATTCGCGGCGTCGCGTTTGACCTCGATGGGACGTTAGTCGATAGCGCACCGGGGCTGACGGCGGCGGTGGATAGCGCGCTGTACGCGCTGGAACTACCGGTTGCCGGTGAAGACCGCGTGGTCACCTGGATTGGCAACGGTGCCGATATTCTGATGGAGCGGGCGCTCAACTGGGCCCGTCAGGAGCGTGCTACCCAGCGCGCGGCGCAGGGGAAACCGTCCGTCGATAGCCACGATATTCCTCAGGATGAGCAGCTTCGCGTGCTGCGTCGCCTGTTCGATCGTTATTACGCTGAATTCGCAGAAGAAGGTAGCTTCCTGTTCCCGCACGTTGAGCAGACGTTGGCTGCGCTGCACGCCAGTGGCCTGCCGCTGGCGGTGGTGACCAACAAGCCGACGCCTTTCGTGGCGCCGATTCTGGCATCGTTGGGCATCGACGGCTATTTCTCCGCGGTGATTGGCGGCGATGATGTGCAAAACAAGAAGCCGCATCCGGAGCCGCTGCTGAAGGTCGCTGAGACGCTCTCCATTACGCCGGAAGCGCTGCTGTTTGTTGGCGATTCACGCAACGATATTCAGGCCGCAAAAGCGGCGGGCTGCGCCTGCGTCGGCCTGACCTACGGCTATAACTATGGCGAAGCCATCGCGCTCAGCGAGCCGGACGTTGTCTTCGACCACTTTAACCAACTTTTGCCCGCTCTTGGGCTTCCGAACAGTGAAAATCAGGAATCAGAACATGACTAAGCCCATCGTATTTAGCGGCGCACAGCCGTCAGGTGAACTGACAATCGGTAACTACATGGGTGCGCTGCGTCAGTGGGTCAATATGCAAGACGACTATCACTGCATCTACTGCATCGTTGACCAGCACGCGATTACCGTTCGCCAGGATCCGCAGGCGCTGCGTAAAGCTACGCTCGACACCTTAGCGCTGTATCTGGCCTGTGGTATCGACCCGGAAAAAAGCACCATCTTCGTACAGTCTCACGTGCCGGAGCACGCGCAGCTGGGCTGGGCGCTGAACTGCTACACCTATTTCGGTGAACTGAGCCGTATGACTCAGTTCAAAGACAAATCCGCGCGCTATGCGGAAAACATCAACGCCGGTCTGTTCGATTATCCCGTGCTGATGGCGGCAGATATTCTGCTGTATCAAACCAACCAGGTGCCGGTGGGTGAAGACCAGAAACAGCATCTTGAGCTGAGCCGCGATATCGCCCAGCGTTTCAACGCCATCTATGGCGACGTGTTCAAAGTACCCGAGCCGTTTATTCCGAAGTCCGGCGCGCGCGTGATGTCGCTGCTGGAGCCGACCAAGAAAATGTCCAAGTCCGATGACAACCGCAACAACGTGATTGGCCTGCTGGAAGATCCGAAATCGGTGGTCAAGAAGATCAAACGTGCGATGACCGATTCCGAAGAGCCGCCGGTTATTCGCTATGACCTGAAAGAGAAAGCGGGCGTGTCTAACCTGCTGGATATTCTGTCTGGCGTCACCGGTCAGAGCATCCCGGAGCTGGAGAAACACTTCGAAGGCAAGATGTACGGCCACCTGAAAGGGGAAGTCGCCGAAGCGGTTTCCGGTATGCTGAGCGAGCTGCAGGAGCGCTATAACCGCTACCGCAATGATGAAGCCTTCCTGCAGAAGATCATGAAAGAGGGTGCGGAAAAGGCCAGCGCGCGTGCTTCCGAGACGCTGAAGGCGGTGTACGACGCAATTGGTTTTGTGGCTAAGCCATAATTGTCTGCTTCAATAAATAAAAAACCGGGATATTTCCCGGTTTTTTATTTTGGAAATAAATATTATTTATTTCACTTGTGCCGGAGCGCCGCAGCCGCCAATTATTTTAGAGATGGAAATAGCCGGGTGCAGTAAATAGTCGTATGAGCAATTATCTTTTTTGTTCTGGATAGAACCGGTGCAAGCTGTCAGGGTAGACAGCGCCAGCAGTACCGCTGCCGCTTTTAACATGTTTTTCATTTATAATCCCATTTAATTAAAAAAATTTATTTATGCATAATTCCGTATGCTTTAAAACATGATTGAATTAAGCCGCTAATATATAAACTTAAAATTAAATGTTGAGTCAACGCGGTTCGTTGTTATATCTATTAATAGATAATTTTAAATAATCTAACGCCTGAAAATAAACGAAATAAAACAATGATAAGCGTGCCATAAAAATATTATGGCACGTATAAAGAGTCACTAATCGGATTAATGGTAGGAGAACCAGTTTAACTTATTCCGTAAGCCAACGACGCGGCCTACGATAATCAGCGCCGGGCTGGCCATCTGCTGCGCCAGCTCGCCGAGCTGCGCCAGCGGGCCGTCGACGACGCGCTGGTTAACAGCCGTACCGTTCTCCACGATAGCGACCGGCATATCGGCCTGCATGCCGTGTTCAATGAGCTTCTGCTGGATGGTAGTGGCCTGATTCAGCCCCATATAAAACACCAGCGTTTGTTTTTCTGCTGCCAGGTTTTCCCAGTCCAGCTCGCCGCCGGTTTTCAGGTGGCCGGTGACCAGACGTACGCTCTGGGCGTAGTCGCGGTGGGTGAGAGGAATACCGGAGTAGGCCGAGCAGCCTGACGCCGCGGTAATTCCCGGTACGACTGAGAACGGAATGCCCGCCTGGCACAGGGTTTCCAGCTCCTCGCCGCCACGACCAAAGATAAACGGATCGCCGCCTTTCAGACGTACCACGCGTTTACCTTGTTGCGCTTCACGCAGTAGGATCTGGTTGATCTCGTCCTGCGGCACGCAATGGTAGCCCGCGCGTTTACCGACAAATACGCGATCGGCGTCGCGACGCACCAGATTCATAATATCGTCGGAAACCAGACGGTCATACACGACCACGTCCGCCTGCTGGATCTGCTGTAGCCCCTTAAGCGTCAGCAATCCGGCGTCCCCCGGCCCGGCACCCACGAGCACCACTTCACCGCGATGGTCCAGCGGAGTATTCAGCAACCGCTCGGTTTCGTCTTCTACTGCTTTCTGATCCTGGTTCGCCAGCGATTGCGCCAGACGATCGTTCACAAACAGCTTTTCCCAGAAACGGCGGCGCTCACCCATGGTGGCGAACTGCTTTTTCACCCGCGCGCGCAGCTGGCCGGCATAGTGCGCCACCTGGCCCAGATGTTGAGGTAGCATCGCCTCGAGCTTTTCGCGCAGCAGACGCGCCAGCACCGGGGAAGTGCCGCCGGAGGAGACGGCCACCATCAGCGGCGAGCGGTCAATAATCGACGGCATGATAAAGCTCGCGGCTTTCGGGGCATCGACCACGTTACAGAAAATGCGGCGTCTTTCCGCTTCGTCGCTAACCTGCTGGTTTACCGCGTCGTCGTCAGTGGCGGCAATCGCGAGCCAGCAAGGGTCAAGCAGCGCTGGCTGGAAGTCGCCCTCGACGAGCGTCAGCATTCCCGCATCTGCCCAGACGTGGAACTGCGGAACGTAATCCCGCGCGTTTACCGTCAGGCGGGCGCCCGCGTCCAGCAGCAGACGTGCCTTGCGTTCGGCGACATCGCCGCCGCCGACCAGCAAACAGTCACGATCGCGCAGTTGGCAAAAGATGGGTAAGTGATCCACGGGGCAACCTCACGGAATGAACAATAGAAATGCGGGGAATGAATAATGCGGGTAAGGATAACAGCAGACATCGTATGGAATATACGATTTTTCCTGCTGTTACCCCCTTAAGGTCATAAGTTTTTGCTATTACTTATGCCGAAAACGATCGTGCCTTTAGCTGTACCATATCGTCTTTGACGCGAACGTCGTAATGGGCGACGGAATGGCTTTCGTCTTCCATGCACAGGCCGTCACGCAGGCGGAAGCGCTGCTTTTTCAGCGGGCTGGCGACCCACAGTTCGCCCTGATGCTCGGCAATCAGGCCGCGGGACAGCACGCTCGACTCGAAGAACGGGTCGATGTTGCTGATAGCGAACACCTGATTGTCGGCGTAGGGACGGAACACCGCCACCTGCTGGTCGCCCAGCAGGGCGCAGACGCCGGTAGCTGGTACAATCGCGTCAATCTTGCAGATATTTACCCACTGGCTCATGCGTTTTCCTCCACCAGAGTTACCGGAATACGTTCGTACGGCGTGGCCGGGCGGTGCTGGGCACGTTCAGGAACCACCTGCACGTTCGGGTCACGCTGCTCGCTGTTGATAAAGTGTTTGAAGCGAACCTGAGCGGCCGGGTCGTTGACCGTCTCGGTCCATTCACAGGCAAACGCGTCGCGCAGGCGAGCGATCTCTTCTTCCAGATGGGCGTTCAGGCCCAGCTTGTCGTCGATGATCACGGACCGCAGGTAGTCGATACCGCCTTCCATGTTATCCAGCCACGGCGCGGTACGCGTCAGCTTATCGGCGGTGCGGATGTAGAACATCATAAAGCGATCGAGGTACTTGATCAGCGTGTCGCGATCGAGGTCTGCCGCCAGCAGATCCGCGTGGCGCGGTTTCATGCCGCCGTTGCCGCAGACGTACAGGTTCCAGCCTTTTTCTGTCGCGATAATGCCGACGTCTTTGCCCTGCGCTTCCGCACACTCACGGGTACAGCCGGATACGCCAAACTTCATCTTGTGCGGCGTACGGATGCCCTTGTAGCGGTTTTCCAGCTCCACGCCGAAGCCGACGCTGTCGCCGACGCCATAACGGCACCAGGTGCTGCCTACGCAGGTTTTCGCCATACGCAGCGCTTTGGCATAGGCATGACCGGTTTCGAAGCCGGCTTCAATCAGCTGACGCCAGATTTCCGGCAGGTCGTCTTTCTGCGCGCCGAACAGGCCGATACGCTGGGAACCGGTGATTTTGGTATACAGGTTGAATTCACGCGCGATACGGCCCACGGCCACCAGCCCTTCCGGGGTGATTTCACCGCCCGCAGAGCGCGGGATGACCGAGTAGGTGCCGTCTTTCTGGATATTGGCCAAGAAGTTATCGTTGGTATCCTGCAGCGGCGTATGCTGCGGCTTCAGGATGTATTCGTTCCAGCAGGAGGCCAGCAGGGAACCGACGGTTGGTTTACAGACTTCACAACCGTAGCCTTTGCCGTATTTCGCCAGCAGCTCGTCGAAGGTTTTAATGCCTTCAACACGAATCAGGTGATACAGCTCCTGACGGGTAAAGGCGAAGTGTTCACACAGGCTGTGGTTGACTTCGATACCCTGTTTCGCCAGTTCGGCGTTGAGCACCTGGGTGACCAGCGGGATACAGCCGCCGCAGCCGGTACCGGCTTTGGTTTCGGCTTTCAGCGCTGCGACGGTATGGCAGCCTTTATTGATAGCGGCGACCAGGTCGCCTTTGGTCACGTCAAAGCAGGAGCAGATTTGCGCGCTGTCCGGCAGTTTATCCACGCCGATAGATGGCTTACCGCCGCTGGCATGCGCGGGCAGAATCAGCGAGTCCGGGTTTTCCGGTAGCTCAATCGCGTTCAGCGCCAGCTGTAGCAGATTGCCAAAGTCGCTGGTGTCGCCCACCAGTACCGCGCCGAGCAGCGTTTTGTTGTCCTGGCTGACGATCAGGCGTTTGTAGACTTCTTTGCTTTCATCGAGGTAGACGTAGCTGCGTGCGCCAGGCGTACGGCCATGCGCATCGCCAATGCCGCCCACGTCGACGCCCAGCAGCTTCAGCTTGGCGCTCATATCCGCGCCCTGGAAGCTGTTTTCGCTGCCGAGGATGTGGTCAACGGCAACCTGAGCCATTTTGTAGCCCGGCGCCACCAGACCGTAGACGCGGTTTTTCCAGCTGGCGCATTCGCCGATAGCGTAGATATCCGGGTCGGAGGTCTGGCAGCGATCGTTAATCATGATGCCGCCGCGCTGGGCGACTTCCAGGCCGCACTGGGTAGCCAGCTTGTCACGCGGGCGAATACCGGTGGAGAAGACGATAAAGTCGACTTCCAGCTGGCTGCCGTCGGCGAAGCGCATGGTTTTACGCGCGTTTTCGCCTTCCTGGACGATCTCTTTAGTGTTTTTGCTGGTGTGAACCTTCACGCCCATGCTTTCGATTTTGCGCTTCAGCTGCTCGCCGCCCATCTGATCGAGCTGTTCGGCCATTAGCATGGGTGCGAATTCGATCACGTGAGTTTCGACGCCGAGGTTTTTCAAGGCGCCAGCCGCTTCGAGGCCAAGCAGGCCGCCGCCCACTACCGCGCCGCGTTTGCTACGGCGCGCGCAGGATTCAATGGCGTTCAGATCTTCAATCGTACGGTAAACGAAGCAATCCTGAGTTTCAGACCCTTTGATAGGCGGGATCCACGGGTAGGAGCCGGTCGCCATAATCAGTTTGTCATAAAATACGGTACGACCCGCGCTGGAATGGATCACCTTCTCTTTACGATTGATGGTGATGGCGCGCTCGCCGACCAGCACTTTAACGCCGTGTTTCTCATAGAAGCCTTCGCGCACCAGCGACAGCTCTTCGGCGGTGTGGTGTGAGAAGTAGGAAGAGAGGTGTACGCGGTCGTAGGCGATGCGGGGTTCTTCACAGAAGACGGTAATATCGAACCGGCTGGCGTCGGATTTATCGAGAAGATCCTCGATAAAGCGGTGGCCGACCATGCCATTACCGATAATTGCGAGTCTGACTTTGCTCATTTTTGCCTCGATTTCTATTCTAATACTGCCTACCTTAACGATTCAGCTAGTGGGATTATTGATTCAAATCAATTTAGCCTTTGCCTACCCCTTAATGAGTAGGGTGATGATTTTTAAGTGTTTTTGTAAGTTGCGGAAAATACTTAACTTTATTTGCTGTGCGTTTCTTGAACGAAAAGGGTGAAAAATAAGCGAAAGGAGAGGGGGGCGTTTGTTAGCATCGAAAGAGGCTTTAGGCAGTCTCAGTTCACATCCTGTAGGCCGGATAAGCAAAGCGCCATCCGGCAATGTGCCACAGAGCGCCGGATGGCGCTTTGCTTATCCGGCCTACAACGGAAAGGGAGCGCAGCAGTTGGAGGAAGGAAATGCGCCCCTTTTCACGGCGAAAAGGGGCGAGGCAGATTAGTGAGAAGCACTCACCGCATGCTGACGATGACGGCTCACAAAGCCGAGGATAAGGCACATGACGAATACAACGGCATACAGGCCGTTTGCGGTCGTCAACGCCGCCAGCGGGCCGCTATGGGCAACGATAGGCCCGGTGACCACGAAGGTCAGCATGGTGCCGATGGTGCCGCAGGTCAGCACAAAGTTAACCAGTTTTGGTGAGGCGACTTTGGTCTGCAGGGAGCCCAGCGTAATAATTGAGGTGTAGATAGCGCTGGAGAAGAAGCCCAGAGTCAGGATAAACCATGCCAGGTGCTGCGGTTCGCCGTGGTTGAACAGGTACATCATCACGGTGGCAATACCGGCCAGCACGGTCAGGATACGCTGCAGGTCGAAGAAGCGCAGGATAAAGCTGAAGGCCCACATACCGAACATGTAAGACATCCAGAAGTCGCTGACCAGTTTGCCGGCATCGTTGAGGCTCATGCCCAGGCCCTTGGCGTATTCCGGTACCCAGGAGATAAAGCCCAGCTGGCCGAGGATGTAGCACAGCGCAGCGATGGACAGGAACAGCACGCCAATGCCCCACTTCTCTTTTACGATCGGCTGGTCGTTGTTCTGCGCTTTTTTACCCAGAATCGGGAAGTCGCAGCCGAGGGTCAGCACGAAGATAGCCACGTAGATCAGGCCAATGCAGGCGTATACCCAGTACCACTCAATGGTACGGGCCAGCAGCCAGGCTGCCAGCATCGGGAAGATCATCCCAGCCATGCTGAAGAAGGAGTCGGTAAACAACAGACGTGCGCCGCGCTGACGCCCTTCATACATATGGGTGATGAGGAAGGTACCAATCGACATGGTAATCCCGCTGACCAGCCCCAGTACGAACATGGCGGCGGAGAACAGCGCCAGGCTGTGGCTGGTCATCAGACCAATGACCGCCAGCACCATCAGTATGAAGCCAAAACGCAGCTGCGTTTTCAGCGGAACGATTTCCATCAACCAGGCGTTGAGGAAAATCGAGATCAGGATCCCAGCGTTCAGGAAGGTAAAGGTGTTACTCATGCTGGAAACGGGCAGATTGAAGTAATCGGCGATGTTTCCCATCACCATCCCGGTGACGATCACCAACGCACCGGTAAGGGCGTAGGAGAAGAAGCTGATCCATGTGAGCTTGATACGGTTGCTGTTAGTCATGACTGGCCTGTGAATAGTTGTGTAAAGCGCATTGACATTGCGCTGAGCGGGCAGATTTTAGTCATTGAGGTGATGTATTCATAGTTTTATTACGCAAACGTTGGCGTATTACACTTTTCATTGTGATCTGGATCACAAAATGGAAAGGGTGAATTCTTACCATGCTCATTATAAGCGTTACATCCGCGTAAACTTTGGTAAAGCACTGGCCTGAGGGGCTGTCCCTCTTTAGAATCAAGCCACTTGCTTCTCTACTGCACCTGTTAAAGGAATTCTCATGCTCAAATCAACTCTGGCGGCCGTGGCGGCTGTTTTTGCTCTCTCGGCGATGGCTCCTGCGGCTCTCGCAGCAACCACGAATCCGCACGTGCTGCTGACCACCTCCGCAGGCAACATCGAGCTGCAGCTGGATAGCCAGAAAGCGCCGGTTTCCGTTGAAAACTTCCTGAACTACGTTAATAGCGGTTTCTACAACAACACCACCTTCCACCGCGTGATCCCAGGCTTTATGGTTCAGGGCGGCGGCTTTAACGAGCAGATGCAGCAGAAGCAGCCTAACCCGCCAATTAAAAACGAAGCCGACAACGGCCTGCGCAACACCCGCGGCACCATCGCGATGGCGCGCACTGCTGATAAAGATAGCGCAACCAGCCAGTTCTTTATTAACGTGGCCGACAACGCCTTCCTTGACCACGGCCAGCGTGATTTTGGCTACGCGGTATTTGGCAAGGTGGTGAAGGGCATGGACGTGGCAGATAAAATCTCCCAGGTGCCGAGCCACAACGTTGGGCCATACCAGAATGTGCCGACCAAACCGATTGTCATCCTGTCGGCGAAAGTACTGCCATAATTTGCGCCGGGCGGCGTCAGGCATGAGGCTGCCGTCCGTATCGCTAAAGCACTCCACTCTCGGTAGAATGGCGGCAGATAAATGACCGGAGCCGCCATGATCCTGCTGATTGATAATTACGATTCCTTTACCTGGAACCTCTACCAGTATTTTTGCGAGCTGGGGGCCAGCGTGGTGGTCAGACGTAACGATGACATCACCCTTGATGACATTGATAAGCTGGCGCCGGAAAAAATCGTGATCTCACCCGGCCCCTGCACGCCGGACGAGGCAGGTATCTCTCTTGATGTCATCCGCCACTACGCGGGTACCGTTCCCCTCCTCGGCGTTTGTTTAGGCCATCAGGCCATCGCGCAGGCATTTGGCGCGCGCATCGTTCGCGCACGGCAGGTCATGCACGGCAAAACGTCGCCGATTACCCATCAGCAGCAGGGCGTTTTTCGTGGTTTGAATAACCCGCTGACCGTTACCCGCTACCACTCTTTGCTGGTTGATCCCGATACGCTGGCCGACTGCTTTGAGGTCACCGCCCGCAGTGAATGCGGGGAAATCATGGGGATCCGCCATCGCGAGTGGGATCTGGAAGGCGTCCAGTTCCATCCGGAAAGCATCCTTAGCGAACAAGGGCACCAGCTACTGGCCAACTTTCTCCAGCGATAGTAGTTGCTATGATGTGATTTTTTATGCATATTTTGTGGATAGATTCTCATAATCATTGCTGCATCGTTTGAAGAAGGGCATGACATGGTAACCAAACAACCTGCGATCACCCGCGCGACCTTCGATCAGGTCATTTTGCCAATCTATGCACCGGCGGAGTTTATTCCGGTGAAGGGAAAAGGCAGTCGCGTCTGGGATCAGCAAGGCAAAGAGTACGTTGATTTTGCGGGCGGTATCGCGGTGACGGCGCTGGGCCACTGTCATCCGGCGCTGGTTGAGGCGCTGAAAACCCAGGGCGAAACCCTGTGGCACACCAGCAACGTGTTTACCAACGAACCGGCGCTGCGCCTGGGCCAGAAGCTGGTTGACGCCACTTTCGCCGAGCGCGTGGTGTTCATGAACTCCGGCACTGAAGCCAACGAGACCGCCTTTAAACTGGCGCGTTACTACGCTTCAACCCGCCATAGTCCGTATAAAACGAAAATTATCGCCTTCCATAATGCCTTCCACGGGCGTTCGCTGTTTACCGTCTCCGTCGGCGGTCAGCCAAAGTACTCCGACGGTTTCGGCCCTAAACCTGCCGATATCGTTCACGTGCCGTTTAACGATCTGCACGCGGTGGAAGCGGTGATGGATGACCACACCTGCGCGGTGGTGGTGGAGCCGATTCAGGGCGAAGGCGGCGTGCAGGCGGCGACACCTGAATTCCTCAAAGGGTTGCGCGACCTGTGTGACAAGCACCAGGCGCTACTGGTCTTTGATGAAGTGCAGAGCGGCATGGGGCGTACCGGTTCACTGTTTGCTTACATGCACTACGGCGTGACGCCGGACATTCTGACCAGCGCTAAAGCGTTGGGCGGTGGCTTCCCGGTGAGCGCCATGCTGACAACCAACGATATTGCCAGCGCTTTCCACGTCGGTTCGCACGGCTCTACCTATGGTGGTAATCCGCTGGCCTGCGCGGTCGCCGGTGCGGCCTTCGATATTATCAACACGCCGGAAGTGCTGAACGGCGTCAATGCCAAGCGCGAGCGCTTTGTTCAGCATCTGCAACAGATTAACGCGAAATACGATGTCTTCAGCGATGTGCGCGGGATGGGGCTGCTGATTGGCGCCGAGTTGAACGCGAAGTACAAAGGCCGCGCGCGCGACTTCTTGTATGCGGCAGCGGATGTCGGTGTGATGGTATTGAATGCCGGCCCGGACGTGATGCGCTTTGCCCCCTCGCTGGTGGTGGAAGAGGTGGATATCGACGAAGGCATGCAGCGCTTTGCCCAGGCCGTCGCGAAAATTGTTAGCTAGTTTGCCGCTTTAACCAGCCGCCGTGCCGTGGGCGCTGGCGCCAGGCCACCGACGAAATGGTGTGCATGGTGTTCAGGTGCCCCAGAATTCGCTGGAGATGCTGTTCCATGGTGCTTAACGGCCCGTGGGACAGCGAATCCGGCGCTTCCATAATGTTGACCTCGCCGCTGCTCCCCGCTTCATCGTATTCCAGACGCTGCTGGCAGCGTTGTAGGGCAATTTCACACGACTCCAGGTACTGCTGCGCCAGATCGGGCGTCAACATGTTGTGCTCGCGCGCCAGCGTCGTCATGGCGTTGATGTGCTCGACGATAAACTGGCTGTGGGTGACCCACAGCTTCATGTCTTCAAGATAACGTGAATTAAAGCCTGGCTCCTGCATCGCCTGGTTCAGCGTGTTATACAGCGTGTTGTGCGCCTGGTTGACGCGCATGCGCTGGTAGGCCAGCTTCGGTGCCTGTGGGTCAGGGCTGAGGATCAAGCGGATAGCTTCCTGATCGGCCTCCAGCGCCGCCTGGGCGTTCTGGCGCAGCTGGCCGCTCTGCCACTGCGGCCAGAGCCAAATCATGCCGCCAAAGGCGATCAGGCAGCCAATGATGGTGTCGATAAAGCGGGCGACAATAAACTCTTCGCCATTAAGCGTCAGGATTTGCAGGGTGTATACCGCGGTGATGGTAAAGCCGACGGTTGCCCAACCATAGCTGCGACGAATAATCAGGTAGCTCACTAACGTCACTATCAGCATGCCCGTTAGCGCCCAGCCCTGCGGCGCGTGGAAGTGCAGGGCCACGGCGGCAATTACCAGCCCGGCAAGCGTGCCCGCCGCTCGGTGGAAAATTCGCACCCGGGTCGCGCCGTAACCGTTTTGCGTGACCAGCAGCACCGTCATCAGGATCCAGTACGGTTTTGGCAGGTGCAGCGCCGCGCCCATCAGGCTGGCGATGCTCAGCATCACGCTGAGACGCGCGGCGTTACGCAGGGCGGGAGAGCGCAAAGAGAGGTAGCTTTTTAACGCGGGGAACAGCGGCAGACGGCGTTCTTTGTCGGCCATCAGGTTACGCGGGTACAGCGGGCGCTGGGAGCGCAGCACGCGGGCAATGCGGCTGAAGTGCCAGGCACAGAACTGACCAACCGGGTTATCCGGGTGCTGGTCGGCAATTTTTTCCAGCGCGCCAATCTGTTTATCCATGTTGAAGCGGGTAGGGTAGCGGTGATAGAGGATATCGTCCGCCAGCACGCGCAGGCGTGCGGCTACCGTCTGGGCATTCCAGCGGATCACCGCTTCCGCATGGCTGCGTTCAACCAGCTTCTGCACCTCTTCCGGCTGGTGCAGGCTGACGGAGATATGCTCCTGCAAATCCAGCCCTACCTGGAAGGCGCGCAGCAGGCGCTTATAGTCATTGTGCTGGTTCGCCGCCAGCATGTGTAGCTGCTGGTAGCATTGGGAAATCAGATCCACCACCTTTTGCTGGCGAGTCAGCAGCGGCGGCAGCGCGGTGTTGGGATCGGTATGCTGAGTCAGCAAGCTATATTTGGCTTCGCAGTAGTCCGCAAGCTGACGGTAAAGCAGGCTGAGCGATTCTCGCAGCGGCTGCTCGCGCCACATCCAGAACCACCACCAGTTGAACAGCCCGTACCATAATGTTCCCAGCGCGTAGATCAATAACGGCTGCCAGATGGGCATATTCCCTGCCAGGCTAAGGGTAAAAATGGATGCAATTAGCGAGGCGGGCAGCAGTCGTCCGTGCAGGGCGCTGATCTCCGCCGTGACGCCAAGCAGCAGCGCCAACCCGGTCAGAATCAGTGGCAGAGGTACATCGCGCGCCAGCAGCAGCTGAACGGCGAGGCTACATCCGGCGAACAGGCAGCCGCCGATGATCAGACGCTTGAAGAAACGTTTATGCGGCGTATCAAGCCCGGCAATGTTGCAACAGGCGGGCACCAGCGAGAACAGTAGGCCCTGCTGGAGATGACCGAGAAGTAGACCAATGGCAACGGGCAGACACAGTACCAGCGTTTGCCGCAGTGCATAGTTGACTTCCGGGTGGTAAATCAGCCTGCGCCACATAGGGGGAAAACAAAAACGGCGTACTGCATGACGCAATACGCCGTTTGGGCTGGATTAGCGGGTACCGTAAACGACAATGGTTTTGCCGTGTGCGGAGATCAGATTCTGATCTTCCAGCATCTTCAGGATACGGCCCACGGTTTCACGAGAGCAGCCCACGATCTGGCCGATTTCCTGACGAGTGATTTTGATCTGCATCCCGTCCGGGTGGGTCATTGCGTCAGGTTGTTTTGCCAGGTTCAGCAGCGTCTGCGCGATACGACCGGTGACGTCGAGGAACGCCAGGTTGCCAACTTTCTCAGAGGTCACCTGCAGACGACGCGCCATTTGCGAAGAGAGACGCATCAGGATGTCCGGGTTAACCTGGATCAGCTGACGGAATTTTTTATAAGAGATTTCAGCAACTTCACAAGCGGTTTTTGCCCGTACCCACGCGCTGCGTTCCTGGCCTTCTTCAAACAGGCCTAACTCACCGATGAAATCGCCCTGGTTGAGGTAAGAGAGGATCATCTCTTTCCCTTCTTCGTCCTTGATGAGTACTGCCACTGAGCCTTTTACGATGTAATACAGCGTCTCTGCTTTTTCACCCTGGTGAATCAGCGTGCTCTTCGATGGGTACTTATGAATATGGCAATGAGACAAGAACCATTCGAGAGTCGGGTCTGTTTGCGGTTTGCCAAGCACCATGCGCGGTTATCCTCTGTTATAAGCTC
>ERZ1026892.26-NODE-26-length-69641-cov-12.557497_pt1 | contig 69641 bp, 61 predicted proteins | sample MGYA00380176_ERZ1026892 | MGnify/ENA primary metagenome ERZ1026892 (study PRJEB33269, sample SAMEA4719812) | human gut metagenome | biome: human-associated habitat; feature: organic feature; material: feces | place: Cameroon | collected 2013-10 ... | reverse complement strand
ATCACCATGACCCAGAACCAGCTGACCTACGATCGCCTGAACGTCACCCTGACCCGCGACGACGTGATGGGTGAAAGCCTGTACAACCCAATGCTGCCGGGTATCGTAGCCGACCTGAAAGCCAAAGGTCTGGCAGTGGAGAGCGAAGGCGCAACCGTAGTGTTCCTGGACGAGTTCAAGAACAAAGAAGGTGAGCCTATGGGCGTCATCATCCAGAAAAAGGATGGCGGCTACCTGTACACCACTACCGATATCGCCTGTGCGAAATATCGTTACGAAACCCTGCATGCCGACCGCGTGCTGTACTACATCGACTCCCGTCAGCACCAGCACCTGATGCAGGCGTGGACCATCGTGCGTAAAGCCGGTTACGTGCCGGATTGCGTTCCGCTGGAACACCACATGTTCGGCATGATGCTGGGTAAAGACGGCAAGCCGTTCAAAACCCGTGCCGGTGGTACCGTGAAGCTGGCGGATCTGCTGGACGAAGCGCTGGAGCGCGCGCGCCGTCTGGTGGCAGAGAAGAACCCGGATATGCCGGCAGACGAGCTGGAAAAACTGGCCAACGTCGTCGGTATTGGCGCGGTGAAATATGCCGATCTCTCCAAAAACCGCACCACCGACTACGTATTCGACTGGGATAACATGCTGGCCTTCGAAGGCAACACCGCGCCGTATATGCAGTATGCCTATACCCGCGTGCTGTCCGTATTCCGTAAAGCGGAGCTGGAAGAGAGCGCAATCGTCAACGCCGCGGTTTCCATTACCGAAGATCGTGAAGCCCAGCTGGCCGCACGCCTGCTGCAGTTCGAAGAGACGCTGAATGTGGTCGCTCGCGACGGTACGCCGCACGTGATGTGTGCCTATCTGTACGATCTTGCCGGTCTGTTCTCCGGCTTCTACGAGCACTGTCCAATCCTCTCCGCAGAGAGCGAAGCAGTGCGTAATAGCCGCCTGAAGCTGGCACTGCTGACGGCAAAAACGCTGAAACTGGGTCTCGATACCTTGGGTATCGAAACCGTCGAACGTATGTAATTACTTCGAGTGGTATAAAAAAGCCTGCGCATGTCGCGGGCTTTTTTTATTTTCCCGAATGCCCCCTTCCAGGACTGATAAGCGAAGCGCCATCAGGCGGCCCCGCGCACCTTGCCGGATGGCGGCGCAAACGCCTTATCCGGCCTACGTTCACTGCAATTTGTTACAAAACACAAGGAATGACACATTTCCAGGAGGGATGGTACATTTTTTGCCTGTCATGCCAGTAACCGCTCCGTATCATTAGGCGGCTTATACACTGGGTACCGTTCATGACATTTCGAGATTATGAAGCGGAGAGAAAACTCTTTCTGCGTCGCGCGCTAGTGGCCTTTGGCCTGGTCGTCATCTGCTTTAGCATATTGATTTTCAACCTGTATCATCTCCAGGTTGATGAACACGACTACTACACCACCCGTTCGGACGCCAACGACATCAAAATGCTGCCGGTCGCGCCGACGCGCGGCATCATCTACGATCGCAACGGTATTCCGCTGGTCAAGAACGTGACCTGGTACGATATTTCGGTTACTCCCTATAAAGTCAGTAATATGGATGCCCTTCTGCGCCAGTTGACGCCCCTGGTCGACCTGACGCCTGATGATATTGAACAATTCCACAAGGCCTTAAAATCGAGCAGCCGCTATCGCCCGGTGGTGCTAAAAAACGCGCTCACCGACGTCGAAATTGCCCGTTTCTCCGTGAACCAGTTCCGTTTCAGCGGCGTCACGATTGACAGTTATGAGGACCGTCAGTATCCGTATGGTGCCGAATTAGCGCACGTGCTGGGCTACGTGTCGAAAATCAACGATACCGATCTCAAAACGCTGGATAAAGAAGGGATTGCCGAGAACTATGCCGCCGACCACAACATTGGTAAGCAGGGTATCGAGCGCTATTACGAAAATGAACTGCACGGTAAAACCGGCTATCAGGAAGTGGAAGTTGATAACCACGGACGCATCGTTCGTCTGTTAAAAGACGTCCCGCCGGTTGCCGGGAAAGATATTCACCTCACGCTGGATCTGCATCTGCAAGAGTATATTGAGAGCCTGCTGGTCGGGCAGCGCGCCGCCGTGCTGGTGGAGGATCCGCACGACGGTTCCGTGTTGGCGATGGTCTCCAACCCAAGCTATGACCCCAACCCCTTCGTCAAAGGCATCAGCTATCAGGACTACAACACGCTGTTGCAGGATAAAGATCTGCCGCTGATTAACCGCGTGACCCAGGGGCTGTACCCGCCCGCCTCAACCGTCAAACCCTATATGGCGATGTCGGCGCTGCTCGACGGCGTGATTAGCCCACAAACCAGCTTCTTCGGCGCGCCGACCTGGACCCTGCCGGGCACCCAACGCCATTACCGCGACTGGAAGAAAACCGGCCACGGAATGCTCGACGTGACCAAAGCGATTGAAGAGTCCGCCGATACCTTCTTTTATCAGGTGGCCTATATGATGGGTATCGACCGCATCCATACTATGCTCAGCCAGTTCGGCTACGGCAAGCCCACCGGCATCGATCTTGATGAAGAGTACAACGGTCTGTTGCCAAGCCGCAGCTGGAAAGAGCGGGTGCATAAAAAAGCGTGGTATCAGGGGGATACGATTTCGGTCGGCATCGGCCAGGGCTACTGGATAGCCACGCCAATACAAATGGTGAAAGCAATGGTGGCGCTGCTCAATAATGGTCGCGTCATTCCCCCTCACCTGCTGAAGGATGAAGAGTCCGGCAACACGGTGACGCCCTATCGGGAGCCCAAAAATGAAACGCAGATTGCCAGCGCCTCTTCACCGTACTGGAACCTGGTACGCCAGGCGATGTTCGGCATGGCAAATGCCCCCAACGGCACCGGCTACAAGTTCTTCCACACCGCACCATACGGTATTGCGGCAAAAAGCGGCACCTCTCAGGTATTCAGCCTGAAGGAGAACCAGACCTATAACGCGAAGATGATTCCAACCCGCCTGCGCGACCATATTTTTTATACCGCCTTTGCGCCGTATAAAAATCCGCAGGTGGCCGTAGCGTTAGTATTAGAAAATGGGGGGAGTGACGGCGTGGTCGCGGCGCCGGTGATGCGCCAGATCCTCGACCATCTTTTTGCCCCCCAGAACGGTCAGCCGCAGCCGCCGTCCCAGGGGTAAGAGACGTGAACGTCGGGTGCCTTAGCGCCCGGCGGAAACGGCTTCCACAACAACAGGCGCGTCGTCGTTTTTAAACAGCGGGCTATTGCCCCAGCACTCTTCGTAGCGATGCCCTACCAGATCTTCCACCACCGCACGGACCTCCGGGGTGATATCCTCAAGCTTGCCGCCTGCTTTAATACGCGCGACTTCCTGCAGCACCACTTTGTGCGTTTCGCGATCCAGCTTCATCTGCTTACTGAAGACAATCGCCATCAGCGCCAGCAACGCTACGCCGCCGCAGAACACTACCGCAATCGCGTTAACCGCGCTTTCCGGCTGCACGTGCGCTTTTGACTGGAAGCCGTAGTAGCTGAGGATGGCTCCCATCACAAACACGATAATAGAACGCAGAATCTTGCCGGAGAAGGTCATCGCCCCGGCATAGATGCCCTCACGGCGACGGCCGGTGTAGACTTCATCTACGTCCGCCAGGAAGGTGTAAACGGTCCACGGAATGTAGTACACGCCGCCGGTCCCCAGGCCGAAAATGATCGTGATGCCGAACATCAGAATGGTCGCCAGATGCACCGGCAAATGGAAGAACCACAGCGAGGTATAGAGCAACACGGCGAAGATAACGATGCTCAACGCAATAATGTACGGCTTGCTGAAGCCTTTTTTCACGCACAGGCCGATAAACAGCGCCGTGGAGATCAGCTGCAGGATAGAGTTAAGGCTGTTCAGCCCGGCGACCATCGCCGGATCGTGCTGGAGAACGAAAATAACAAAGTAGGTAAAAATGGAGGCAAACAGCCACTCGGCGCCAAAACCGCACAGGTACATGCCAAGGTGCTTACGGAACACGCGCAGATAGAAGGTTGAGCGCATATCTTTCGCCAGCGACAGCAGCGTATTCAGCAAGCCGGTTTTCGCCTGTACTTCCGTCTCTTCTTCACGCGGGCGTTCCCAGCTGTTGTACCACAGGCAGGCCACTGCCGCGATCAGGATCGCGCCGTAGGTCAGGCCGGTCAGGAAGAACGGGGTCGCGGAATCTTTGCCGTACAGCAGAATGAACTGCCCTGGAATAAAGGCAGCGAGGAAGTTTGCCAGCTTACCAAAAATCGCTTTATAGCCTGTCAACTTCGAGCGCAGCGCGAAGTCGTCGGTCATTTCGGTGGCTAATGTTTCGTACGGCACCATAACTGAGGTATAAATAATCTCGAACATCACGTAGGTGCACAGGTAGTACCAGAAGCTCAGCCCTTCCACCCACAGCAGCGGGTAGAACATCATCAGCGGAATGCCGATCAGCAGGAAGAAGCGGCGGCGGCCAAAGCGCTTACCAAGGCGCGTTTTGCCGAAGTTATCGGTGAGGTAACCCATCAGCGGGTTACTGATGGCGTCAATGACGCTGGCAACGGAGAAAATAAACGCGGCTTCGATTAACGTCAGGCCGCAGAAGGTGGTGTAGAAGTACAACAGCCACGCGCCGCTGATCGCCAGCGCGCCGCTACCTAAGAGGTTTCCGCCTCCGTATGCCAATTGATGGCGCAGATTGACAGGTCTTCCCTGCAGCCCGTGGGGGGCTGAAGCCGTATTTCTTGCCATGAAAAATAAACCTCGTGTTTTATTATTTTGAAACACTGTTTTTATATTCTTATGGCGGCGGGTTAAATGTGAGCTATATCACTAATGTCATTGCGGCTATTACCCATCACACAAGAATGCGATCCACTTAAAAATTTTTTATAACTAAAAGTGAAAATTGCAAAAAATTTTGATTTACCGGGTAATAAAAAACCCGGCGACTGACGTGGCCGGGTGGGTGAAGAGAGAGAACTTAGAAGAACTTACGTAAATACTCGGTCAGGCACAGGATCGCCATCGCCTGCCCGTATGGCATCGAGGTCAGCGGGATTTCGCGGTAGAAATCGAGGTTAGACCCCATGCCGGTGCCAAAGGAGGTTTGTAGCAGCTCGCCTTCCGGTGATATGTGCTTCACAATGCCTTTAATCGCTTTTTCCGCCACGATCGCATACTCCTGGCTCACGTAGCGCTTGCGCACCGCTTTCAGAATACCGTAGGCAAAACCGGCGGTTGCCGACGCTTCCAGATAGGAGTTCGGATCGTCCAGCAAGGTGTGCCACAGCCCGCTCTCATCCTGACATTTCGCCAGCGCGGCAATCTGCGCGTTCAGCACCTGCACCAGATAACGACGCGTCGCGTTGTTTTCCGGCAGATCGACCAGCTCAAGGAAGTCTGGGATCACGATGGTCAGCCAGCTGTTGCCGCGTGCCCAGCGGGCGTTAGCAAAGTTGTGGTTGCCTTCGTAGCTCCAGCCGTGGAACCACAGGCCGGTTTCCCGATCCATCAGATTCTGCACGTGCAGCAGGAACTGATACACCGCTTCTTCCACATATTCAGGACGATTCAGCAGTTTGCCAATTTTCGCCAGCGGCAGCACGGTCATCATCAGCGTGTCATCCCACATCTGCTGATGGTTTTCCTCCGCCAGCGTGATGTGCTGCATGCCGCCGTGTTCGGTGCGCGGCATCTCATTCATCGCCCATTCCGCCCAGCTGTCGAGCCATGGCAGGTACGCCGGATTACCCGTCTCTTCATAGCGATAGGCCAGCGTCAGGAACGGCGCCATGGTGTTGACGTTTTTGGTGGTCGCCCCCTCGGCAAAACGGTCTGCAAACCAGCTGTCGATAATATCGCGCATCGCCACATCGCCGGTTTGCTGGTAGTACTGATAAATACCGTACAGCCCTACGCCATGCGTCCATTCCCAACCCGCCCATCCTTTGGTATCAATGACGCGACCATCGTCCAGGCGCAGCAGAAATTGGCCGGTTTCATCCTTGATATTCACCAGATTGTTCGTCACCGTCTGAATCAAGGCTTTCAGCTCTTCCCGGGAGATAAAGCGCTCCGGCTGTCGTAATAATGGGCTATGTTTGACGGGCCAAACTTTCATATTCTTAACCTCTGTTGTAAGTCGAATTCAATGTTGCAGCCTGCTTCAGTGAAGGTGCAGCAGGTTTGTTACGATTCAGGTAGCCAATGTTGTTGTTGCCCCACAGAGATTCATAAGGCATCCCCGCCAGCATCTCGACCGTAGCGCGCGCCTGCGGCGTAACGGTCTCAGGCATCACGTGGCCAGATTCACGCATTTTCGCGGTCTCTTCACGCAGCACGCTGTGGGTTTTCAGGTTCAGCTTAAAGCGCAGGGAAACGAGGAAGCCCAACGCCAATACGATGATGGTGCCCATGCTGAGGATCATCAGGATGGTATGGCTGACTTCAGGCGGCTGCGTTTTCTGGCCGGACACAAAGCCGGACAGCTGCATGATGATCCCCACCAGCATGACCGCACCGGCCTGAGAGGCTTTGCGGGTCAGGGTCATGATGCCGGCGAAGATCCCTTCGCGACGCTGACCGGTGATGACTTCATCGACGTCAGAAATATAGGTGTAGGTGTTCCACGGTACATAGTTGATGCCCCCGCGACCCAGGCCTGCGATAGCGGAGATCAGCAGCAGCAGCGAGTAGATGTCGCTCATGCCTGCGTAGTACAGCGCCGCGTAAGAAAAAGACCCCAAACCAAACAGGACGACAACCATGCGGTAGGACGGTGCCGGCCCAAAGCGGATGCACAGCGGGATCATGGCAATAACGGCAATGAACTGGAAAATCGCCATTGTGCCGAGCAGGTTAGAAGCCACGGAAGCTTCCTGCATCAGCACAAACACCACATAGTAGGTAAAGACGGCGTTGAACACGTCCTGGGCGATATAGCCGCCAAGGTACATGCCCAGATGCTGGCGGAAAATCTTAATGCGCAGCGTGGAGCTCAGTTCGACAAACAGGCGGTTCATGCTCTGACCAAAGGTCAGGTGTTTTTTCTCTTCTTCGGCTTTCAGCGCCGCCGCGGTCCACTCTTCACGCGGACGTTCCCAGGTGAAGAACCAGACGAAGGTTAGCATCAGCGCGCACAGTACGGAGAACACCAGGCTGGCGTAAAAGAAGGAAATGGCGTTGTCTTTCCCAAAGTGAGTCAGCAGGATACCCGGCAGGAAGGAGGCCAGAATCGCCGACATCTGAGCCATACCAATACGCGCGCCTGAGAACTTGGTTTTCTGTTTGAAGTCGTCGGTCATTTCCGGTACCAGCGTTTCGTACGGTACCAGGATCATGGTGTAGACCACGTCAAAAATCAGATAGGTCAGGAGGTAATACCAGAAGCCCATATCCCCTATCCACATAAAGGAATAGCTGAACACGCAAGGGATACCCAACATAATGAAGAATTTACGACGACCGAAGCGTTTACCTAACCAGGTAGAGCCGAAGTTGTCGGTCAGGAAGCCCATTAACGGACTGACCACCGCATCCAGAACCCTGGCGGTGGCAAAGATAAAGGTGGCCTCAATGGGGCTTAACCCGCAGAAAGTGGTATAGAAATAGAGAAGCCATGCAGCGGTCAGCGCAGTCGTTCCCGCGCCGAGGAAATCTCCCGATCCGTAGGCGAAGTAATTTACCAGTCCTATTTTTCGCGTTCTATTCATTAGCCGTCAATCCTGTGCTTTTTATTATGAATCTCCTTCGCTCGCTGAGGGTGAGACAAAAGGAGTACTGACACGGCTACAGTAAAAGTATGCATCAAGGGATACCTTCCTATTTCTGCCAGTTCGGGCGTAGGATTGGCAAAAATGCAAAGAGTCGTGGCATATGCATCACTGATTTATAAAACAACGTTTCTTTACAATCAAAAGCAGGGGCCAGAAATGCGAGCTCGCCACCAGAATCGAGCGGCGAGCGGAGGAATGTGCGGCGATTAGCGGTAGTTAACGATGATTTGAATGCTTTTAACCTGTAGAGCGGGAATTAATCGCCCGCCGCCGGGAATCTCCCAAATAAAACGAAACGGCTCAGCGGCTGAAACCTGATTGAACGCCATCGTGGTGCCGCTGAGGGCATCCAGCTCCGTACAGCGCGAGAGCGAACACAGGCGCGTGCGCAGCCCGGCAGGAATCGGCCCGTTCAGTTCATAGCGCCAGGCAACCAGCGTGGTTGCGCCCTGCACCGGCTGCGATGGCGACAGCGGGCGTGACGAGGCCGCCACGCCACGATGGTTGAGCGTAATGCCAATATTGCTGGCCTGCCAGGCGCCCTCACCCGCCGCCTGCGCCAGACACGGCAGGAGGCAAAGCAGCGGAAGAAATCGCGGCATTATTTGCCTCCAATGGTCGCGGTCATGCGGATATTACGGTTGTCGGAGAGTTCCATATTCGACAACACCACCAGCTGCGGCAGGCTACGGCGTAAAAAACGCGACAGCAGAGGACGCAGCGCGTGATTGACCAGCAGTACCGGCGGTGCGCCCAGCATCTCCTGACGCGCCAGCGCCTCCTGCGTCTGTGCTAACAGTCTGTCTGCCAGACCTGGCTCCAGTCCGCCGCCGCCCTGCAACGCCTGCAGCAACAGACGCTCCAGCGGCGTATCCAACCCAATCACCTGCACCTCGTCGTTGCCCGGGAACCAGCGCTGGGTAATGGCCCGGCCCAGCGCCACGCGCACCACCGAGGTCAGTTCGCCCGGGTCGGTTTGAATCGGCGCATGCTCCGCCAGCGTCTCGAGAATGGTGCGCATATCGCGAATCGGTACTTTCTCATCCAGTAGATTTTGTAGCACTTTGTGCAGCGTCGTCAGCGTGACCACGCCCGGCACTAAATCTTCGGTCAGCTTCGGCATTTCCTGGGTCACACGATCCAGCAGCTGCTGTGCTTCCTGGCGACCAAACAGCTCAGAAGCATGGAGGCTGATTAAATGGTTCAGATGTGTTGCCACCACCGTACTGGCTTCCACCACCGTAAAGCCCTGAATCTGCGCCTGCTCTTTCAACGCGCTCTCAATCCAGATAGCCTCCAGGCCAAACGCCGGATCGGTTGTCACCTCGCCCGGCAAACTTCCCGCGGCAGTGCCGGGGTTAATCGCCAGCCAACGCCCTGGATAGGCCTCACCGCTGCCAATTTCAACGCCTTTGAGCAGAATACGATACAGCGCTGGAGAAAGATCCATATTGTCGCGGATGTGTACCACCGGCGGCAGGAAGCCCATCTCCTGAGCAAATTTCTTCCGGATACTGCGGATACGCCCCAGCAGCTCGCCGTCCTGCTGGAAATCGACCATCGGGATCAGACGATAACCGACCTCCATCCCCAAGGTATCTTCCAGCTGCACGTCGCTCCAGGTGGCCTCAACGGCCTGCGAACTGCTCTCCGGCGCGTTCACCGGCTGCGGTTGCTCCGGCGCTTTCATTTCGCGCCCGCGAATCCACCAGGCCAGCCCCAGCAGCGCGGCGGTAAACAGCAGGAACACCAGGTTTGGCATCCCCGGCACCAGCCCCAGCAGGCCGAGTACCCCGGCGCTAAGGAGCATCACGCGCGGGTTGCTGAACAGCTGCCCCACCATCTGCTCGCCGACGTCCTGCTCAGTACTGACGCGCGTCACAATAACACCCGCAGCGGTTGAGATAACCAGCGCCGGAATCTGGGCTACCAGGCCATCGCCGATGGTCAGCAGCGTATAGGATTCCGCCGCTTTGCCGAGATCCAGCCCGTGCTGCAATACGCCCACCAGCAGGCCGCCGATGACGTTAATCACCATGATCAGGATCCCGGCGATGGCATCGCCGCGCACGAATTTACTGGCGCCGTCCATTGAACCGTAGAAATCAGCTTCCTGAGTCACTTCGGCACGACGCTTTTTGGCCTCGTCTTCGCCGATAATTCCGGCGTTGAGGTCCGCGTCAATCGCCATCTGTTTACCCGGCATCCCGTCCAGCACGAAACGCGCGCCCACCTCTGCAATACGACCCGCCCCTTTGGTGATAACCATAAAGTTGATGATCACGAGGATGATAAATACCACGATCCCGATGGCGAAGTTACCGCCCACGAGGAAGTGGCCGAACGCCTCTACCACCTTCCCCGCCGCCGCGCCGCCGGTATGACCTTCCATCAGAATGATACGGGTTGACGCGACGTTCAGCGCCAGGCGCAGCAGCGTGGTGAACAGCAAAATGGTGGGGAATGCGGCAAATTCCAGCGTACGCTGGGTAAACATCGCCACCAACAGCACCATGATGGAGAGCGCAATATTAAAGGTGAACAGCAGATCGAGGACGAAAGCCGGAAGCGGCAGCACCATCATCGACAGAATCAGCAGGATCAGCACCGGCCCGGCAAGCACCTGCCACTGGGTAGATTTCAGGTTGCCGGGGAGACGCAGCATTGCGACAAGATTAGCCATCAGAGTCCTTCTCGTTCAAAAAATCCAGTGCCTCAGGCACCGGTATGTTATCCGGTTTTTTCGGCGGTACGCCGCCCGCCAGTCGCCAGCGCTTCAGTTGCCATACCCACGCCAGCACTTCCGCTACCGCGGCGTATAGCTGGCCGGGGATCTGCTGGCCGATATCGGCATGGCGATACAGCGCCCGCGCCAGCGGCGGCGCTTCCAGCATCGGTATTCGGTTCTCTTCGCCAATTTCACGAATGCGCAGCGCCACCAGGCCAGCCCCTTTTGCCACCACCTTCGGCGCGCTCATTTTGTTTTCGTCGTACTGCAACGCCACCGAATAGTGGGTCGGGTTATTCACGATAACGTCGGCCTTCGGCACGTCCGCCATCATGCGCTGCCGTGCCGCCGCACGCTGCATCTGGCGAATACGCCCCTTGACGTGCGGGTCGCCTTCGCTCTGTTTGAATTCATCACGGATATCCTGGCGCGACATGCGCAGCTTTTTCAGATGGCTGTGGATCTGCCAGAAAACGTCGAACCCGACCATTGGAATGATGCCCAGCGCCACCAGCAGCGCACACAGGCCGACCATGTTCAGCGCGTTGCCCATCGCCGACAGCGGCGATTCGCTCACCAGGCGCATCATCTGTGGCCAGTGCATCCACAGGAAAAAGCCCGCCACGGTGCCCATCAGCACCGCTTTCATAATGGCTTTGGTGAGCTCTGCCGCGGTCTGCGCGGAGAACATGCGTTTAATACCGGGCAGTGGGTTAAGTTTGTCGAGTTTGAAGGCGAGCGATTTAGTACTGAATACCAGTCCGCCGAGCATCATCGGCGCCACCAACGCCACCGTCACCACGCCGACAATCAGCGGCAGCAGCGCCAGCATGGCCTCTTTGAGCAGCAGAATAATTTGCCCAAGGATCAGATTAGGGTCGCTGACGATGCTATGGTCAAAACGCAGCCCGCCAGAAAGAAGATTGGCCAAACGACGGGCGAGTGACTCTCCGCCCAGCCAGAGCACGCACACGCCCACCAGCAGCATCAGCAGCGATGTCAGCTCGCGGGAACGCGGGATTTGCCCCTCTTCGCGCGCTTTTTCAAGCCGTTGGGGTGTGGGGTCTTCCGTTTTGTCGTCGTCGCTCTCTTCTGCCACGGCTTCACTCTCGCAGTTTCGGTCGCGAGTATTATCTCGAGGTTACACATTGCCAATAGGCAGAATAGCGGAGTGAAAGTAGAGGAATTCGGGCGTTTATGGCGCTGACAGGCCGGATACAGGGATAACAATGACGGCCATGTCGCAGAAAAGATGCCTGCGACCACCGTTCTCAGGTAGGACCTCAGCAGGGTTCGCACGCAATGGGTTTCCTGATAGTCGACAAACGGATAATAAGCCATCTTGTTCTGCTCAGTTAGCGCTGATACCCGCGAGCCGTTGAACTCCCCTTTTTACCATGAAATAAACTAACAAATTAATTAAGGGAATCTTAAAGTTAAGCGAGCAACTTATAAAATCGGGTAAAATAGACATTCAGAAAAATTATTTAACGTGAATAAAAAAGGATAAAACAAGCAACACGCCCGGTGAATTAATAACAACAATGAATACTATCACCATCAAAACACCATGAATGAATCAAAAGCCTCCTCACGCAGCAATTGCTTAACAAACAGGCATCTCGCCAATATCCCAGCGACCGTTCTATAATATATTAAGAGGCATAGAATTAATATTAATGTCCTATGGATTATAAAAAATAGACTATGAACTATAAACAAGGAGTTGTTATCTTTATGAAGATAAATAAAAGCATTATTGCGTTAGCCTTTCTGGCTACGTTTTCACTCAACGCGCACAGCGCGGAAAACGGCGCGGGAACCATCCATTTCACCGGCGAAATCATCGAACCTTCTTGTACCATTGACGGAGATAGCGGAAGCGATCTCAACGTCCCCCTGGGAACATGGCCGACTTCCCTTTTTAGTACTGTAGGTGTAGAGTCAGAGCCCGTATATATTGATATTAAACTTGTCGACTGCCCGGTCACAAGCGACGGCTTATCCGCCGTACAGCTCACCTTTAACGGCACCACGGCTTTAACCGGGTCCAATACGCTCCTTGATGTCAGCCAAATCAGCACCTCCGGCGATAAAGCGGCCACCGGCGTCGGGATTGCGCTGAGTCCTGCCGATAAGCCAACACAGTTGTTGGCATTCGATGGCTCTGAAGGACAGGTCTATATCAATTTACCTACTGTATCTACCGATTCGGTTTGGGCCCACTTGCAGGCCCGATATAAATCCTTCGCCACAGAGGTCACGCCAGGGCCCGCGGATGCCGATCTGACGGTCAACATTGTGTATCACTAATATTCTTGACTGCTTCGCCTGATATATATCAGGCGATGACCCTTCGTATTATATTATTACACCGAGGCCCTGTTTATGCGTATCCTAGTGCTGGCTGCAGCATTGTCGCCTATTTTCTATTCGTGCATGTGCACGGCTGCTGGCGTCCAGGTTGGCCGTACACGTATTATTTTTGATGCTAATAAAAAAGAGGTGGCATTAGCATTAACGAATACCGACGAGCAACTCCCCTGGTTAATTCAATCCTGGACCGATATCGGTGATGAAAAAACGCGAGGGCCGTTTATCGTGACGCCCCCGCTATTTCGTCTGGACGGCAAAAAAGAACAGAGCCTGCGTATTACGTGGAACGGTACGCCGTTGCCGGAGGATAAAGAGTCCTTGTTCTATATGAACGTGCGTACCATTCCCGCCACCGCGAAAGAAGACGAAAGTAAAAATGTGCTGCGCCTCATCTATAAAACCCGTATCAAACTGTTCTGGCGGCCCAAAAAAATCAGCGGAACGCCGACTGAGAGCTGCGCAAAATTGCAATTCACACGTTCAGGCAATGTGTTAAAGGTGACGAATAAAAACGCCTTCTATGCGGTTTTTGATTCCTTACACCTGGGCGCCGTTGCGCTGAAGCAGGCGGATATGGTCGCCCCGTTTAGCGATGCCTCATTCCCCCTGAATGCACAGCCTTCCACAAACCAGGTCACCTGGCGCTGCATTAGCGATTACGGCAGCCCATCGCAGCAATACTCAGCCCCCCTCAATCAGAGGGGGTAACGTTGCGATATTTTCGCTTGCAGAAAAAAACCTTTCCCTTATCAAGACTGTCAGTGCTTATACACGGGCTGGTCGGCATCGCATTCGTCGTTTCGACGCAGGTGCAAGCGAAAGAATATACCTTCTCCGCCTCCTCGCTGGAAGGTAACGGGCTCTCGCAGCAGGATATCGATCTCTCTCTTTTTTCTCGCGAAAACGCGCAGATGCCCGGTACCTGGCCCTCCCGATTGAAGCTCAATAAAACGGAGTTGGATGAGCAGTCAATCACCTACATCAGCGGCGAAAACGGCGAACTTCAGGCACAAATTACGCCCGCCATGCTGCGCCAGTGGGGCATTAAAGTTGACGATTATCCTGAGCTTGCAACAGCGCCTGCGGATACGCCTCTTGCTGAACCGCTGGGTCATTACATACCGCAAGCTTCGTCAACGCTGGATTTTTCGTCAATGACGCTAAAAATAAGCATGCCGCAGGCCGCGATATCAAGCCAGGCAAGAGATGGCATCGCCCCTTCCCTCTGGGATGACGGCGTTCCCGTGTTGTTTACGGATTACAGCTATTCCGGATCCCGGACCAGCGACGAACATAACAATACGTCTGAAAGCCAGTACCTCAACCTGCGCAGCGGTCTTAACCTCGGGGGATGGCGCCTGCGAAACTATTCCACCTGGAGCAAATCTGAAAATACCCACGCCTGGGAGACCATCAACACCTATCTCCAGCACGATATTGATTTCCTGCGCAGTCAGTTTACCGTCGGCGAAAACAGCACTCGTGGCGATGTCTTTGACAGCATCCAGTACACCGGCGTCAATCTCGCCTCCGATGACGAAATGCTGCCCTATAGCCAGCGCGGCTACGCGCCAATTATCCGCGGGGTCGCCAGCTCGAATGCTGAAGTGTCCGTTCGGCAAAATGGCTATCTCATCTACCAGCAAAACGTCGCGCCCGGCGCGTTTGAAATTACCGATCTCTATTCCACCACCAACAGCGGCGACCTTGAGGTAACGGTAAAAGAGGCCGATGGCAGCGAACACCATTTCACCCAGCCCTATTCCAGCACCGCGGTTATGCTGCGCCCTGGCCGGATAAAGTACGAAGCCACCGCCGCACGCTATCGCGCCGCCAGCGGCAGCAGCGAAAAAGAGCCTGAATTCGCGCAGGCAAGCATGATTTACGGCTTGAATAATAGCGCGACATTATTTGGCGGCATCACCGCCTCGGAGGATTACCAGGCATTGAATGCCGGTATCGGTATCGCGCTGGGCGATTTTGGCGCGCTCTCCGCCGATGTCACCACCGCCAAAGCGACGCTGGATAATCATCACACCAGCACCGGCCAGTCATACCGTCTGCTCTATTCCGGAAAGATTGAAACCACAGATACCAACTTTACCCTCGCCAGCTATCGCTACTCGACTCAGGGTTACTACAGCTTTGCCGATGCCAATAAGAAATATGACGGTAGCGAAGATGACTGGATGTTCCGCTATAACAAACGCAATCGAATCCAGGCCAGCATCAGCCAAACGCTGCTCGGTAGCAGCATTTATCTGAACGGCTACCAGCAGGACTACTGGGGCACTTCGGACACGGAACGCAGCCTCTCTGCCGGGATAAATACCACGATTAAGGGGATTAGCTATCACCTGACCTACACCTACAGTAAAACCAGCGATGGGCCAGACGATCGGATGATAGCCTTTGGTTTGAGTATTCCGCTAAGCCGCTGGTTACCCAATGCGTGGTCCAGCTATAACGTGAGCAACAGTAAACGGGGTTACACGCGCCATAACATAGGCTTAAACGGCACGCTGCTTGACGATCGGCGCCTGAGCTATTCTTTGCAACAGAGCCGCAGCAACCATGATGCTGATGATACCAGCAGCCTGTACGGCAGCTATCGTTCACGGTACGCCAATCTCAATGCGGGCTATTACACTTCCTCAAACGATTCGCAGCAGTTCAGCATCGGCGCTAGCGGAGCGATAGTCGCCCATCCTCACGGCGTCACGCTGTCTCAACCGCTGGGCGATCAGTTTGCGATTGTCTCGGCGCAGGGCGCGCAGGGCATCCGTTTCCAGAACCAGCGCGGGATACGCACCGACTGGCAGGGAAATGCGGTGATTCCGTCCCTCAGTGCGTATCAAAAGAACGCTATTCGTATTGATACCACCAGCCTGCCGGATGATGTTGATACCGACGCCACCGCCGTCACCGTCATTCCAACCCGCAGCGCGGCAGTGGCGGCAAACTTTATTGCTCACGTCGGTTATCGCGCCATGCTCCAGCTTTCAGGCATAAAAGGATTAGCCATTCCTTTCGGCGCGATGGTTTCCGTCGATAACGCGTCGATTTCCGGCATCGTCGATGACACCGGTACCGTCTACCTGGCGGGCGTTCCCCGCCAATTCTCGATAACCGTAAAATGGGGTAAAGCGCCTGAACAGCAATGTCATGCCGCCGTAGACCTTCCAGAGCCCGAGCACGCCGCTAACCTGGCGGGCATCCTTTTCGCCCAAGTCGCCTGTAAACAGGAATGAAATATGCGTCACTTTTTTACGGCCATTTTAGCTTCAATTCTCTTCCTGATGCCGGGAGTAACCCAGGCATCATTAATCATTTTAACAAATTGCTTTGACTCAGCAGCCGACTATTCCGCGTCGTATGAGCATGAACTCAGCAGCAGCGAAAACAAGGCCTCCTATTCCTATCAAGCAAGCAGCCACACGCCGGGAAGCGGAGCGGAGATCGTAGCCAACTGCTCCTGCCCTGCTAACGTCACTTCATCATCAACGGTTTCTGAATATGATTTTGCCGGCAGCCCGCTCGCGGCTGGCGTTAGCGGATACGGCGTGTTGACAGACAAACTGGATATACAGGTTACAGGTTTTAATGACGCGATTGATAGCCCTGATGGGAACGGTTTAAGCGCAATCAGTGTCAAGGAGTATCCCACGCCAATCGGTAGCATGCTCACTCAAAAAGCCGATCAAAAACAGACCGAAGGCTCTGCCGATGTCTGTAGCGACGAAACGCGGCCAACCGGCGGCGCAACGGTGAAGCGTAAGTTCAAATTGAACATACTTCGCTTTTCTTTGTATGTAAAAAAAACGATTATTGGTGAGGAAATCATCAACCCTACGCTGGTTGTTCAAGGCTACGCCTGTTTATATATCGGCGGCGGTACTTGTGAGAGCAGCGATGCGCAGCTGGTCTCCAATATCTGGCTCAGCGGCAAAATTACCGCGCCGCTCAGCTGCACCATTAATGCCGGTAGCACCATTGAAGTGGATCTGGGGACGCTCAACCGCAATCAGTTCGTCACCCCGGGCGCCACGCCGCAAAACTATACCCTCCGGGATGTCGATATTTCCTACCACTGCGACGGGCTGACCGCCGATGACAATGACAAAATCAAGCTGACCTTAACCGCCGATCAGGGCGTCGTCGAAGGCAGCCAATCCTATATCGCCAGGCTGATCGACAGAAACGATCTCGGCGTCAGAATGTTTGACGTCAACAACCAGAACGTGGTGCTGGATGGCTCCATCGATTTCCCGGTATCTCTGGATGAACAAGGTAACGGCGTCATTCGCATGAAAGCGGCACCGGTCAGCACCACGGCCAGTAAACCGGCACCCGGCAGTTTTGAAGGCAATATGACGGTGAAGATGGATTTACGTTAAGCGCCCGCTAATGGGGAGTCAGGAATGGCCCGGCTGCATAAAGCAGACCGGGCCAACAACCGTAGGCTGTGGGATGAAACTCAGAATCCCAAACTGTCCAGCAGGTCGTCTACCTGATCCTGGCTGGCGACCACGCCCGCTTTCGAGGTATCAACCTGCGGCCCGTTGAGCAGACTGTCATTCTCACGTTTTGGACGCGAGCCTTGATCCGGGATGTTCTCCAGTAGCACCATCAGCAGCTGACGCTCAATCTCCTGGATTACATCCATCATGCGCTTGATAACCTGGCCGGTGAGGTCCTGGAAATCTTGCGCCATCATGATTTCAAGCAGTTGCGCATTGGTAAAGCTGGTATGTCCGGGCACATCGCCAAGATATTTACGCGTATCGCTCACCAATTCGCGGGCGTCAGCCAGCTCAATCGGATTTTCAAACCATGCATCCCAGCGTTGAGTCAGCGCTTTCGCGCCTTTTTCCATTTCATCCTGATGCGGCTGAGAGGCTTCAACACTGTTGAGCGCGCGTTCAGCAGCCTGCGCGGTCATCTGCACCACATAGTCGAGACGGTCACGCGCATCGGGAATCGCCTCCGCCGCCTCCGCAATGGCCTGATCCAGCCCCAGTTCACGCAGGCTATCGCGCAGCATACGGGTCAGATTGCCAATGCGGCTAATAATATCCGCGGCGGAATGTTCATCGCCGGGCTTGATGGAAGAATGCATCATGACTGTCACCTCACATGCCCAGTTTCTCGAAGATTTTGTTCAGCTTCTCTTCCAGCGTCGCGGCGGTGAACGGTTTCACCACGTAGCCGCTGGCTCCGGCCTGCGCGGCAGCAATGATGTTCTCTTTCTTCGCTTCCGCGGTCACCATCAGCACCGGCATCGCCGCCATTCCGCCGTCAGCACGAATGGTTTTCAGCAGTTCCAGCCCGTCCATGTTCGGCATGTTCCAGTCGGAAATCACAAATCCAAACCCGCCCGCTTGCAGTTTGTTCAGCGCATCAACGCCGTCTTCCGCTTCTTCAACGTTGTTAAACCCCAGCTCTTTTAACAGGTTGCGCACGATGCGACGCATGGTGGAAAAGTCATCCACAACCAAAAACTTAAGCTCTTTATCCGCCATAAAATAATTCTCCTGATCAAATACGTATTGCCTGTCCGGCACTGATTTTCGCCAGCATCTGCTGGCTTACCTGGCTAAGATCGACCACTTCGCTGACGCCACCGGTATTGATGGCCTCACGCGGCATGCCGAACACCACACAACTGGCTTCATTCTGCGCGATGGTCCAGGCACCGGCCTGGTACATCGCATGCATCCCGGCCGCACCGTCGTTGCCCATGCCGGTGAGGATCACCCCCACGGCGTTGCGCCCCGCGTACTTCGCGACCGAATGAAACAGCACATCAACCGACGGACGATGGCGATTAACCGGCGGTCCGTCGTGAATTTTGATTTGATAGTTCGCTCCGCTACGCGCCAGCTCCATATGTTTGTCGCCCGGCGCAATGTAGGCGTGGCCCGGCAGCACGCGCTCGCCGTCTTCCGCTTCTTTCACGGTAATCTGGCAAAGCTTGTTGAGCCGTTCGGCAAACGATCGGGTAAAGCCCGGCGGCATATGCTGGGTAATCAGCAGCGCGGGGCTGGAAAGCGGCAGCGGCTGCAGCACGTGGCGAATCGCCTCGGTGCCGCCGGTAGACGCGCCGATAGCAATCAGCTTCTCAGAGCTGAGCAGCGGCCCTGCTTTTAGCGTCACGGGTGCTGCGAGCGGCTTGTGCGCGCTAATCCGGGCGCGGGAGGCGGCCCGTACCTTGTCGGCAATGGTTTCGCTGTAGGCTAGCATGCCTTCACGAATCCCCAGCTGTGGCTTGGTGACAAAGTCCACCGCGCCAAGCTCCAGCGCACGCAACGTCACCTCCGACCCTTTCCCGGTCAGCGAGGAGACCATCACCACCGGCATCGGCCGCAAGCGCATCAGCTTCTCGAGAAAATCGAGGCCGTCCATGCGCGGCATTTCAACGTCAAGCGTCAGCACGTCCGGATTGAATTTTTTAATCAGATCGCGAGCCACCAGCGGGTCAGGCGCGGTAGCTACCATCTCCATATCGTCGTGGCTGTTAATAATCTCCGTCATGATCTGGCGCATCAGCGCCGAATCATCTACCGACAAGACTCTGATTTTACTCATGCTCTTCCCTTACTTAGCGCATAGACCGTCTGTCCGCGCAGGCTGAACTCACGGGCAAGATGGCTAAAGTTTTCCGAATGCCCGGCAAACAGCAGCCCGTCGGGTTTCAGCAGGGGCACAAAGCGCTTGAGGATCTCCTGCTGTGTGGTTTTATCGAAATAGATCATTACGTTACGGCAAAAGATAGCGTCAAATGGCCCGGGAACGTTGTAGTGCGCATTGAGCAGGTTCAGCGTGGTGAAATCCACATAGTTCGCCAGCTCGTTACGCACCCGCACCAGCCCCTCGTGCGGGCCGGTTCCGCGCATGAAATAGCGCTGCAGCTGCTGCTGGGAGAGTGTTTTCAACTCTTCCATGCGATAAATGCCGTTTTGTGCCTTTTCCAGTACTTCGGTGTCAATATCGCTGGCAAACACCTTCCAGCGACCCGGCGCGGTGCCCAGGGTATCGGCCAGGGTAATGGCGATGGAATACGGCTCTTCCCCCGTCGACGCCGCGGCGCTCCAGACCCGATATTCACCCTGCCGACGCGCAGCATGCTCCGCCAGCGTCGGGAAATGGTGCGCCTCGCGGAAGAACGCCGTCAGGTTCGTGGTCAGCGAATTGATAAACGCCTGCCACTCCGCGCTGTCTCCGTTGGCCTCCAGCAGGCTGAGATAGTGGCCAAAATCATCCAGATTCAGCGCCCGCAGGCGTCGAACCAGACGGTTGTAAACCATGTCACGCTTGTGATCCGCCAGCACGATTCCGGCGCGCTGGTAGATCAGTTGGCAGATCCGACGAAACTGCGCGTCGGTAAGCGTCAGGCGCTGCGTCAGCTGGCTCAGTAATTGCGATTGCCCATTTGGCAGAGATACAGTCATAGCGCCTTCTTACATCACATCATTCAGGAAACAGCAGGTACTGCGGCCAGCGAGGCGTTTTCACGCTCGGCGGCCACCTTCACTTCTTCGAGTTCAAACACAGACACCACGGAGGTTAAGCGATCGGCCTGGCCTGCCAGCTGTTCAGTGGCGGCCGCCCCTTCTTCCACCAGCGCGGCGTTCTGTTGCGTCACCTGGTCCATCTGGCTGACGGCCAGCGCGACCTGTTCAATGCCCCGGCGCTGCTCATCAGAGGCGGAGGCGATTTCCCCCATGATGTCGTTCACCCGGGTAACCGACTGGACAATCTCGCTCATGGTGCTGGCGGAGGTTTCGACCAGCGCCGATCCTTCCTGTACGCGGGCCACCGACTCTTCGATCAGCACTTTGATCTCTTTTGCCGCCTGGGCGCTGCGGCTGGCGAGGTTACGCACTTCACCGGCCACCACCGCAAACCCGCGCCCCTGCTCGCCCGCACGTGCCGCTTCCACGGCGGCGTTCAGCGCCAGGATGTTGGTCTGGAAGGCAATGCCGTCAATGACGCTGATAATGTCGCTGATTTTCTTCGAACTGGTGGCGATATTGTGCATGGTCTGCGCAACATGGTTGGCCTGCTCGCCCCCGCGTTTAGCGGTGTCCGCCGCGCCGTGGGCCAGATGAGAAGCCTGGCGCGCGTTGTCGGCGTTCTGGCTGACGGTCGCCGTTAACTGTTCCATGCTCGCCGCGGTTTGCGCCAACGATGCCGCCTGTTGTTCCGTACGGGAAGAGAGATCGTTGTTGCCAGCGGCAATTTCTGAGATCCCGGTGTGCATCGCGAAACTCCCCTGACGCACTTCGCCTACCGTTTTACGCAGAGATTGCTGCATCGACTTCAGTCCGGCGAAAATGGCGCTGATTTCATTTTTACCGTACACCGCAATTGGCCGCGCCAGATTGCCTTTGGCAATGCTGTCAAAATGGCTGCTGATAATAGCCAACGGCTTGACCACCATACGGCGTACCCACCACAGCGAAGCGAGGGTGATCGCCACGGAGATAATCACCATCGCGATAAACATCATCGTGGAGCGCGCATAATCGTCCTGGCTTTCGCTTTTCGCCGCCGCCACATAGCGCTCAATATTCTTGCGCCAGCTTTCATAGTTGGCATCGAACTGGTCCTGCGTTTTCTGCACCGGCGCAGCGACATATTCAGAGAGCTGATTGTTTTCCAGCCAGGCGACCTGATGCGCCAGCATCTCGTGCCAGGTGGTAAAACTTTTCGCCGTCTGCTCTTGCAACGCCTTATCGCTCTCGCTCATCAGTTGCAGCGCCATAAAGCCCTGAAACAGCGCTTCGCCTTGCGAAAGGTTCTGCTTCACGTCGTCAACCATGGCGCGCACTTCATTAGGTGGATAGCTCAGCGCCGCCAGCGTACCGGCTTTATTGAGCATGGTGCTGGCCTGCAGCATGGCGGCACGTGATTCCGTGAGCGTGCTTAGCTGCTGGCTGCTCTGATCCACCCGATAAATATTGTTTTGTCCGTCGCGAAACGCCCAAAAAGAGAGTCCGTTACTGCCAATCTGCAAAATGCCGCAGAGAATCAAAATCAGAAACAACGTGGTAGAGATTCGAATACGATAAAGCATCACCACACTCCTGGAGGCGGCCCTTGACCGCAGATAAAATTAAAAGGTTTCCCAGTTAGAATCAGAGGTTCGATTGGCGGCGGAAGCCTGGCGAGGTATCGCCAACGTTGCCGCCGCCGGTACTGATGTCGTCGCTCTATTTCCTGAGGCGACGTTCAATCGGAATGCCGCAACCGCCTGGTTCAGGCGTTCGGCTTGTTCTTCCAGCGCGGCGGCGGCAGAGGCTGACTCTTCCACCAGCGAGGCGTTTTGCTGGGTGACGCTGTCCATCTCCGCAACGGCGATGGCGACCTGATCGATACCCCGACTCTGTTCGTCAGAAGCCGAAGCGATTTCCCCCATAATGTCGGTGACGCGGGTCACGGCATTGACGATATCGGTCATCGTTTCACCCGCCGTCTCAACCTGCACGGAGCCGGTTTCTACGCGTGCAACGGAGTCTTCAATCAGCGCTTTAATCTCTTTTGCGGCCTGAGCGCTGCGGCTGGCCAGGTTACGCACTTCGCCAGCCACCACCGCAAATCCCCGCCCCTGCTCCCCGGCACGCGCGGCTTCCACGGCGGCGTTCAGCGCCAGAATGTTGGTCTGGAACGCAATACCGTCAATGACGCCGGTAATATCGGAAATTTTCTGCGAGCTGGCGGCAATCTCGTGCATGGTATTCACCACGCCGTTCACCACGCTGCCGCCATGTTGCGCGGTGTCAGATGCGCGTTGCGCCAGCTGTGATGCCTGACGCGCGTTTTCGGCATTCTGCTTCACCGTTGCGGTCAGCTGCTCCATGCTGGCCGCCGTCTCTTCCAGCGACGCCGACTGCTGTTCGGTCCGTGCGGACAGATCGTTATTGCCGGCGGCAATTTCGCTGGTGCCGTGATAGATAGCTTCCGCGCCTTCCCGGACGTGTGTCACGGTATCAATCAGCGCGCTTTGCATATGGGTGACCGTATCGGCCAGTTCGGTAATTTCGTTACGCCCGCGCAGGGTCAGGCGCTGAGTTAAATCTCCGGCGGCAATCTGGCGAATGTGCGCCATCACGGAGGCCAGCGGCTTAAGCAGAATCGCGCGGATGCCAAACCAGGCGCCGACCACCACAATCACCAGCACTACCGCCAGAATCGCCAACTGCCAACGGGCAATCTGATAGTCGCTGCTGCTGGTAGTAAAGGCGCGCTGATAGAGCGCTTCACTTTGCGTGGCGTACTGATTCATCGCCTCGCCCATGGCGTTCTGCATGCCTTGCGTCGGCTGGGCAAAATAGGCGTCCATATTACCGCCTTCCAGGAACCCCACCAGTTCCTGTAACGCCGCGGAATAGTTTTGATAGGTCTTTGTGATCTGGGCGCTGGCGTCGTTCATCGCCGGCTGCGAGGGCAGTTCGCTAAAGCGCGCAAAGTGTTCTGCCGCCTGGGTTAGCGTGGTGCGTGCATTTTTCAGCAATTCCGTTTTGGCGCTGCTTTGCTGGTTAGCGGTGTCCATCATCATCCGTGCCGAAGAACGGCTCAGGTTGATGCGGGTTTGCAGCAGCAGATCCCACGCTTTGGTGAGTTCGGCCTGTTGCGTGCGAAGCGTGTTAGATTGCGCAAAGCTCTGTTGGTTTTGATGCAGTGAGGAGAACAAAAAGCCTCCGGAGACCAACTGCAAAAGTGCGAAGACGACCAGCACCAACATCAGCAGCGTGACAACGCGGATACGGTTTAACATACAGCACCTTCTCAATGACGTGTTATTCGCTGTTATCGGCATCCCAAAAAGAAACTTTATGTGCGGGCGGGGTAAAAATCGTAAGCGTTCTCGGGCAGCAAAACGGCTGTGGACGTGAGCGACTGAATCACAACGCTTTTTATAAAATATAAAAAAAAGTTGTAAATCCCCTCACTTTCATACAATTTATGTGGTGAATAAATTGATGGTATTTAATAACTAAAAAATCATTTTTTCATCGCAGGGCTTTTTCGTAATCTGACGGGGTATTTTTTGTGGCAAACGCAAATAAGCTCACGATTTTTATCGTGATTTTCATGCTGGCGGGGATTCTCACCGGCGCAATGATCCATTCCTATGCATCAGCAACCACCATCGAAGTGTGGTCTGGTAACATCACTCTTCTGACGGATATATTCCTCCGGCTAATCAAAATGGTCATCGCACCGTTGGTGTTCAGCACCTTAACGGTCGGGATCATGAAGCTGGGTGAAACCTCGACGATTGGCCGCGTCGGCGGTAAAGCGATGGTGTGGTTTATCAGCTCTTCGGTGCTGTCGATTCTGGTAGGCCTGTTTATCGTCACCCTGCAACAGCCGGGGGCGGGTCTGAATCTGACCGTGCCAAAAGACGCGGTTGATACCGGTCTGGCGGTCAGCGGCATGAGTCTGAAGGGCTTCCTTTCACATACCATCCCGACCAGCATCGTCGGCGCGATGGCGAATAACGAAATTCTGCAGATTGTGGTCTTCTCGATGTTCTTCGGCATCGGCGGGGCTTCACTGGGACAGAAATTCAACGCGCCGTTGGTGGCCGCGCTGGATGTGGTCTCGCATATCATGCTGAAAGTCACCGGCTACGTGATGTACGTTGCGCCGCTGGCCATTTTTGCCGCTATCTCTTCGGTCATCGCCACCGAAGGGCTGGGGATCCTGCTGAACTACGCTTCATTCATCGGCGGCTACTACCTGGCGATTCTGCTGACCTGCTGCGTGCTGGTAGCCATCGGCTACATGGTGCTGAAAAAAGAAGTCTTCCGCCTGCTCAGCATGCTCAAAGATCCGGTGCTGGTCGCGTTTACCACCAGCAGCTCCGAAGCAGCCTATCCGAAAACGCTTGAACAGCTGACCCAATTCGGCTGCTCACGCAATATCGTCTCCTTCGTCTTGCCGATTGGTTACTCCTTTAACCTTGTCGGCTCAATGGTGTACTGCTCTTTTGCGTCGATGTTTATCGCACAGGCCTACAATATTCATTTGGGCTTCTCCGAAATTGCGGTACTGATGCTGACGCTGATGCTGGCATCCAAAGGGATTGCCGGGGTGCCACGTTCGGCGCTGGTGGTGCTGGCGGCGACCATTCCGAGCTTTAATATTCCGGTTGCGGGTATCCTGCTGCTGATGGGCATTGACCACTTCCTCGATATGGGCCGTTCAGCTATTAACGTACTGGGTAACGGGGTCGCAACGGCGATGCTGTCGCAGAACGAGGGCGAGCTGGCGCAGGAAGAACCCGAAGTCGTACAGCAGAATATGTAAACGCCAGGCCGACACAAAAGAAAAGCCAGACCTCAGGGTCTGGCTAAATAGAAAATAAACCTGCCATTCTCGCCGCGAAGCACTCCCCCTCCCCACAGCGATATCAACACAGTAGTAACAAGAGCAAATGAAAAGTACGGCCCCCACCCCACTGGCATAAGATGGGGGTTTACAGCATTTAGATAAAGATACGCAGGCCTACCGCAGCCAGGTGATCGGAGACGTTATAAGAGTCATCGGTATTGCCGCTGGCTTTCTCATAGCCGTATTCGATATAGGTGACGGCGTTTTTACCTAACCAGTAGTCAGTACCCAGCGTGGTGGACTGGAAATGCTGTCCGTCCATCGCATCGCCGCCTTCGGTCCAGTCAAAGTTAGCGTAAATGCTCCACTCCGGCGTAATTTTGAACTGAGAAGCATATTCCAGGCCCAGGATAGTTTCCTGATCGTCGGTGGCGTTGCTGGTGCCGCTGACCGCCGCGTGAACATCGTCAACTTTGTTGATGTAGTAAGTCGCCTGCGCGGCGTTATACCAGGTAAAGCCGTCGAAGTTGGCGGTGTACTTGGCGTTTAAGCCCATCGAGTAGGTATTACCATCGTATGACGGGCCGGTGACGTTGGTGACCGGTACGGTGCCCATTGGGTTATTATTCTGGTCGTAATAGGTCATATTGGTCGTCGTGGTACCCTGGTTAACGGTATAGTTGTTGTACGCTGCCGCGCCGGAAACAGAGAAGCCATTGTCAAAGCGATACTGCGCCGCCAGCGCCGCGCCGCCGTGAACGGTGGCAGAACCGTCATGGTAGGCGTCGTGCATATCCGGGCCGTCGCCATAACCGCTACCGAAGCCAATTTTATCCACGTCATCATTACCCTGGCCCATGACGCCGACGGTAAATTCTTTGGTGTTGTAGTAATAGATAGCCGCTGAGTTAATAATATCCGTCGACATCCCGGCGGTATCGTGTTTCGCCTTACCACCGTAGGCATAAGTGGTATCAATACCCAGCCCCCAATCCGTTGGCGCATACTGTTTACCAAACGTTATCACGCCATATTCATCATTACCCAACCCGGCATAGGCCTGACGGGTATAGACATCATTACCCTGATCGTCGGTGGCGGAATCCAGACCGTGAATACCGGTTTCGTAATAACCTACTGCATAATAACCTTTGTCATTAATTTTCTGGCGTAATGCGACACCCAGACGTGAGTCATTATTCTGAATATTATGTTCTACGCTATGCGCGGAATCGTCCTTCGCATACAAACGTACGGAACCCATAATCGAGACCGCCGTATCATCGCTTTTATAGACCATTTCCCCTTTGGTTTGCGTCGCCGTGTACGCCGGAGAGGCAAAGTCGCCGCTGCTTGCCAGAGCACAAGTCGGAGCACCTACCGCTGCAGTAATAGCCAGAGCGATAATAGAGGGTTTAATCATTACTTTTTTTACGCGCATAGAAGTCCCTTAACCTAATATTTAAGTTCGTTTTTTTGACTGCTTTAATTTAGTAAGACGGGAAAAAAAATTATTTCCACGAGCAAATATTAATGACAGAACGATTTTATTTTCCATGCGTAAAAATAAAAAATAAGAGAGCGATCACTAAGAATTATTTCCTTTCACCCCTTCACATATTGTTTTAAAACCCACGAAAACAGTTATTATTTAATTCAAATTATTAGCAATTCACTTGTTTTTTGAAATAAAGTGTTTCTTAATATTTAAATTAAACCATTGAGATTTAACTAAGCAACATTAATGAATGTTAAAAACAGCATTTATCATGCTTATTTTTAACACACTTTTATCATAGCAGACTAATTTATCGAATAATTCGGCAGATTAAAGATTAACAATCTTTATTTAAAATAAATGCACGTCGCCCCTTCTCGATTAGCCTATATACATAATAAATTGATTGAATAAATACATTCAATTGAGTGATGTGTTTTTCAGAATAACAGAAAAGGAGGGGCAAAAATGGAAAAATAAAGGGATAGAAAATGTTATCTCTGCACGCTGTTATCGCACACTTTTTTCATTATCTTATTTTAATAAAAACGAATTTGCGTTAGCCGCTATTTATAATTCAGGCCCGACGTCGTATGCCGCCGGGCCTTTTCTCATCATGCCGCGTGGTTAGCTGCGCTATCCAGCAGGGCCATCTCTTCACTATTCAGCAGCTTTTCGATGTTGACCAGAATCAGCATCCGGTCACCCAATGCGCCAAGCCCGGTGAGATATTCCGTAGACAGCGTGACGGCAAACTCTGGCGCCGGACGAATCTGCTCTGCCGCCAGCGACAAGACGTCGGAGACCCCGTCCACCACGATCCCGACGACGCGCTGACCCAGGTTCAGTACGATCACCACCGTATTATCGTTGTACTCGACATCTTGCTGACTGAACTTCACCCGCAGATCGACAATCGGCACGATCACGCCGCGCAGATTGGTGACACCTTTAATAAAGGACGGCGTGTTGGCAATGCGCGTAACCTGATCGTAGCCCCGAATTTCCTGCACCTTCAGAATATCGATACCGTACTCTTCGTTGCCCAGGGTAAATACCAGAAATTCCTGACCTGTCGGTTCTCCCGCCAGCTTTGTTACATTCGTCATACCGGTCATGTTTTCTACCTTTTTTCTGCGTTTCAGGCGGCTGTGTTCGCCAGACGTTTATCACGATTCAGTCCCTGCAGGGCGGAGACGTCAACAATCAGCGCGACGCTACCGTCGCCAAGAATGGTCGCCGCCGAGATGCCCGGCACTTTGCGATAGTTGCTTTCGAGGTTTTTCACCACCACCTGGTGCTGACCAATCAGCTGATCGACCAATAGCGCATAGCGTCGACCGGCGCTTTGCAGGATGACGACAATGCCCTGCGTAGCCTCGGTTTTCGCGCCCTGTACATCGAAAGCTTTCCACAGTTCCACCAGCGGCAGATATTCGCCGCGAACTTCCAGTACGCGCTCGCCGCCCGCCAACGGATGCAGATCTTCTTCACGCGGCTGCAAAGATTCCATCACCGCGTTGAGCGGCAGAATAAAGACCTCTTCGCTGACCTTCACCGACATACCATCAAGAATCGCCAGCGTCAGCGGCAGCAGAATGCGGATCGTCGTCCCCGCGCCCTGCTTCGACTGAATTTCAACGTGGCCGCCCATCTCCTGAATATTTCGTTTTACCACGTCCATCCCCACGCCACGCCCGGAAACGTCGGTCACCTGTTCGGCGGTGGAGAAACCCGGTGCGAAGATCAGCATGCCGACCTCTTCATCGGTCATGCTTTCGCTGACGGCCATCCCCTGCGACAGCGCTTTTGCCAGAATGCGTTCGCGGTTCAGCCCCGCGCCATCGTCGGTCACTTCAATACAGATATTGCCCCCCTGATGTTCTGCGGAGAGAATCAGGTTACCCACGGCAGATTTCCCTGCCGCCAGACGCGTTTCCGGCAGCTCGATACCGTGGTCGAGGCTGTTGCGCACCAGGTGAGTTAACGGGTCGATAATGCGTTCAATCAGGCTTTTATCCAGCTCAGTGGAGCTGCCCATCAGCGTCAGCTCCACCTGCTTACCGAGCTTACCCGCCAGATCGCGCACCAGACGCGGGAAGCGGCTAAAGACATACTCCATCGGCATCATGCGGATAGACATCACGGACTCCTGCAGGTCGCGCGCGTTGCGCTGGAGCTGCCCCATGCTGGTAATCAGGTCGCCGTGCGAGACCGGATCCAGCGCGTTGGAACGTTGGGCCAGCATCGACTGAGTGATGACCAGCTCGCCAACCAGGTTAATCAACTGATCGACCTTCTCAACCGCCACGCGGATACTGGTCGATTCACTGCTGCGCGCCGCGGGCTTTTCGCGTTCTACGCGGGGCGCCGTCTGGCTTGCGGCGGCTACCGGCGCCGCTGGCGCGACAACCGGCAGCTCCACGATCTCTTCGGCTTCGGCTATTTCCACGACCTTAGGCTCTGTCGCTGCGGCAACGGTGGTGAAGGCTATCTGGTCTGCCTCGATAACGAAACACAGCACGGCGACGATATCGTCCTGATCCACGCTACTGTCGAGCACCGCGGTGAGGCTATCGGCCGTTTTGTTGACCTGGGTCAGCGTCGCCAGATTGCCCAGCTCCTCTTCCAGCATATCGGGTTCACCGGGCTTCAGGCGCGACAGCGTGATCTGGATTTTGCCGGCGGCTGCGGTATCGATCGCTACCGTCTCGGCCTGCTGACTGTTGTCGACCACGCTCAGGCGGGCGCTTGCGGCCACCGGTGGGACGCTTTCGCCTTTCGCCTCCAGCGCCAGTTGGCGCAGAGCGTTGCAGATATATTCGAAGCTGGCAGCATCCGGTTCGCTGGAGCTTTTATAGGCGTCGAGCTGTTCCTGCATAATATCTTTGGTTTCCAAAAACAGGTTGATAATATCGGTGTTGAGCTTCATCTCCCCGCGGCGTGCCTCATCCAGCAGGTTCTCCATCAGATGCGTCGTTTCCTGCAGCACGGTGAAGCCGAAAGTGCCCGCCCCGCCCTTGATCGAGTGCGCCGCGCGGAAGATCGCGTTCAACTGTTCAGCGTCAGGGTCATCCACCGCCAGATCCAGCAGATGCTGTTCCATATCGGCCAACAGCTCGTCGGCCTCATCAAAAAATGTTTGATAAAAATCGCTGATATCCATGCTCACGCAATCACCTCGAGTCGGGTTGTGGCGCCGTAGTACCTGATGCAGACGGTGAGGTCGTCGGCGACGGTAATACGCTTAAAGGTTCATTCTGGCTCTCGGCATTCTCATGGAGAATGGCCTGCTCAGCCTGGTTATTCAGCACCAGCAGGCTGATGCGACGGTTAATCGCATCGTTGCCGCCGTGCTCTGATAAACGCATCGAGTTTGACATCCCGATCACGCGTAAAACTTTGCCATCATCCAGCCCGCCGGCCACCAGTTCACGGCGGGAAGCGTTGGCGCGATCTGCCGACAGCTCCCAGTTGCTGTAGCCACGCTCCCCGGTGGCATACGGATAGTCGTCCGTATGACCGGCCAGGCTGACCTTATTGGGAATTTCGTTCAGCACCGGCGCAATCGCACGGAGAATATCGCGCATGTAGGGTTCCACTTCGGCGCTGCCGGTTTTAAACATCGGTCGGTTCTGGCTGTCGATAATCTGAATACGCAGCCCTTCCTGCACGAGGTCAATTTTCAGATGCGGACGCAGCGCACGCAGCTTGGGATCGGCCTCAATCAGCTGGTCCAGTTCGCCACGGATACGTTTCAGACGATTGGTTTCCATCCGTTTTTTCAGGTCGTCGATGTTCGGCTGCTTGTGTACTTCGCCCTGTTGCTGGGTGACATCATCACCGCCGCCGGGAATCGGACTCTCGCTGTTTGCCATCCGCTGGCCTCCGGTGATCGCGGTGGCCAGCGGCGTACGGAAGTATTCGGCTATCTGAATCAGCTCTTTCGGGCTGGAGATGGAGATCAGCCACATCACCAGGAAGAACGCCATCATTGCCGTCATAAAGTCGGCATAGGCAATCTTCCACGAGCCATGCGCGCTACCGTGCGATTTATGTTTACGCCGCTTAACGACGACATTAGGATGCGATTGATTCTTCATGCGTCCTCGGTGGTCGTTTGCTGTTGCCCCGCCGGGTTACGCACCGCACGAACGTGCTCTTCCAGCTCGATAAACGACGGGCGTTCACTGGTGTAAAGCGTTTTTCGGCCAAATTCGACGGCGATCGACGGCGCGTAGCCGTTGAGGTTAGACAGCAGCGTAATTTTGACGCACTGCATCATCTTCGTCGTTTCCGCGCTCTTTTGACGCAGCACGCTCGCGAGCGGTGAGACAAAACCATAGGCCAGCAGGATCCCGAGGAACGTACCGACCATAGCGTGGGCAATCAGCGCGCCCAGCTCTGCCGCCGGACGGTCGGCTGAGCCTAAGGCGTGTACTACGCCCATGACCGCCGCAACAATACCAAACGCCGGCAGCGAATCCCCCACCAGCGCCAGGCTGTTGGCCGGCACTTCGCTTTCGCTTTCGTGGGTTTCGATTTCTTCATCCATCAACGCTTCAATTTCGAAGGTGTTCATGTTGCCGCTGATGATCAGGCGCAGATAGTCGACGATAAATTCCAGCATCACCGTATCGGCGAGGATCCGCGGATAACTGGCAAAAATTTCGCTCTCTTTCGGATTCTCGATATCGCGCTCGAGCGAAAACATCCCCTGCTGACGTGACTTGGCCATCAGGCGATAGAGCAGCGCCAGCAAATCCATATACATCGTTTTGGTGTACTTTGAGCGGCGGAACAGTAAAGGTAACGCTTTCAGCGTACCTTTAATGGCCTTGCCGTTGTTGCCCACGATGAACGCGCCAACCCCCGCCCCGCCGATAATAACCAGCTCGGCTGGTTGATACAGTGCTCCAAGGTGTCCGCCAGTCATCATGTAACCGCCGAAAACTGTCCCCAAAACGACCAGGTAACCTATTAAGATCAGCACGCTATCATCCTTCCACTGTTGACTAAGAGAGGAGACAGATGAGCAATTTCATCCACGCGCAGGCAAAAAAAAGCAGCGGCCATAATGGCCGCTGCTGGAGTGTTTTCGCCACACCGTGTGGGGTTTAAACAGCTTGCTCTATCTGTTCATCCAGCAGTTGTGGATTACTATCGGCAAGATCCTCAGAAAGTTTACGTCTTTTTACGGCCCGTGATGGCGGCTGGCATAAGCTGCATACAAAGCTACCAACGGGTTGGTGAGCGTGGGTAATAAAGTTACCGCCGCAGGCGTTACAACTGGAGAGTTCGAGCATGCCGCTTTCGACGAAACGAACCAACGTCCACGCACGCGTCAGGGCCAACAGCGGCCCGGCATCCTGCTGCGGGCACTGCTCGAGGTAGAGACGGTAAGCCTTGATCACAGCATCGACGCCAGAACATTGCCCACTTTTGAGTAAGAACTGCCAGGCATTGCAGAACATGGAAGAGTGAATATTCTGTTCCCACGTCATAAACCAGTCCGTGGAAAACGGTAGCATCCCTTTCGGCGGCGGGCTGCCGCGAAGTTCTTTGTAGAGCTTAATCAAGCGACCACGGCTCAATTGTGTTTCGCTTTCCAGCATTTGCAAACGCGCGCCCAGGGTAATCAGCTCCATGGCGAGCTGAATATCGCGTGCTTCCTGAACAATGCTTTTTTCGCTCACGGTCAAGCCCTTTTCTTACGGGCAGGTTCGCCTGAATGACTGGCCTGATTTAGCAGGCGTGTGGAGAGCAGAATGCCGGTATGGATTTGCTGTAAATCGTCAACCCGTGATTCCTGCGTCAGACGGGTGATGGTTTGTGAGTCATCAAAACGGAACTGACAAACCAATTGATTGGTTTCGGCCAGTTTCACCATCTGCGGGAGCGTCAGTTCCCCGAGGACTTTCGCCATATCCTCGTTGATACCGAGGCGGAACATGGCTGAAGCCTTATCCTGACCGATCAAACGCTGTGCAAGAAGCAAGTAAGACAAGTTGATGTCATAGATGTGCTTTAGCAACTCGGATGTATGCATTTTCCCCATCCCGAATAACCAATTTGTACTTTATACGGAAAATCCGCATACCCCGTGATGTCGTCGGGCAAGGCCCGATAAAAAAAGAATCAGTCAAAATGCATAGCCGATTAGGTGAATCTCATGCCCCATCGCCGGGTAACGTTTTGAACGCACGACCCGACAATTCTAAACATTTCTTACAATTTACTAAGATTTTTCCTAATTCGACGCAATTTTACTCGCCAGATGTGACACATACAATGTTACTTCACTGTTAATTTGAAATTTATGTGATCAACATCACAAAATCAAACCGTATTTTTACACCGTATCCATCAGTCACAGTTGTATTTTGAACAATAAATAACCATTCAAAACGCTGTTTTATTCCTGCCTGGCGGATATTCATTCACCGAAACTATCCAATAACGTTCGACGGTGGGCAACTTTACTTGAGACAATTGCGAAAAAATTATCACAGATCATAGTTTCATCTAATATATAAAATTCATCGTAAATTCAATAAATTGAAACATCGAATGATTTGCCGCATATTCATTTGCATATTATTTACTTTTCATCAACATTAATTCAGCATAAATTAAATGTTTATTCGCTGTTTTGATTACATGATATATTCAGCGTCGCTTATGCAATCTGTACAATAATTACGCATTTATTCGCATAAAAAAAACTTATATATCAGGTTAACTTATAGACAGATTTATTCTGTCTTCCCCTTGCAGGTCTGAGGTAAAAAGAGTAAGAGAATAAAAAGAGAGTGCGCATTATTAGAGCAAGGAGGTCTGATGTCTTACTCACATCTACTGGTGGCCGTTGCGCCCACCCCGGAAAGTCAGGCCCTGCTACGGAAAGCAGTCGCCATCGCGCGTCCTGTCAATGCGCGCATTAGCCTTATCACCCTTTCGACCGACCCGGAAATGTATAATCAGCTCGCCGCCCCGATGATGGAAAACCTGCGGGAGCTGATGCAGGAAGAGACCCTACAGTTCCTGCAAACGTTGGCTGACACGGTCGACTACCCCATCTGGAAAAGTCAAATCGCCTGCGGTGAATTAGGCGAACATATCAAAGCGTTCAGTAAAAAATACCAGGTTGACCTGGTCATCTGCGGTAACCATAACCAAAGCTTTTTTTCGCGTGCCACCTGCTCGGCAAAAAGTATCGTGGGAACCAGTGGGGTGGACGTTTTACTTGTGACGTTGTAACAATACCGTTGAGATAAGCCAAAACCCGGGGTAGCTTCCATTCCCCCGGGCAATCTTGAATGATTTCAGCTGACAGTCTGCGCTATACGCTCCGTTTAGCTTTCTGTTTGTAACGGTCGAAGATCACCGCCGCCAACAGAATTAAACCGCGCACGACATACTGTGAGAATGGAGAGATATTGAGCAGGTTCATCGCGTTCTCCACGGTGCCCAGAATCAGAATCCCGGCGACCACGTACGATATCTTGCCAATCCCGCCTTTCAGCGAGACGCCGCCCAGCACGCAGGCGGAGATGACGATCAGCTCATAGCCAATCGACGTCATGGGCTGTCCGCTGGTCATTCGTGAGGCCAGAATGATCCCCGCGGCAGCTGACACCAGGCCTGAGAGCACAAAGATAATGATCTTGGTGCGCACCACCGGAACCCCCGCTAAACGGGCAGCCTCTTCATTACCACCAATCGCCAGCGTGTTACGGCCAAAGGTGGTTTTGTTAAGCAACAGACCGAAAATAATCAGGCAACCGACCGTCAACCAGATAGGTGCCGGCAGGCCCAGCCAGTTGGCATAGCCCAGGGTGAAGAAACGCTCGTCCTCAATCCCTACCGCCTTTCCATCGGAGATGATATAGGCCAACCCGCGCACGATTTGCATGGTGGCAAGCGTGGTGATCAGCGCATTGATCTTAAGACGGGCAATCACGAAGCCGTTGACCAGCCCGCTCAACGCCCCGAGCAGCAGCCCGGCAAAGACGCCAATCCACAGATTTTCAGTGACGTTAATCACCACCGCCGTCGTGACGCCCGCACAGGCAATCACTGAAGCAACCGACAGATCAAAATCGCCGGAGGCCAGGCAGAACAGCATCCCGCAGGCCACCATTCCTGACATCGATATAGCCAGCCCAAGCCCCTTCATATTGATAAAGGTGGCAAAGTTCGGGACAAAAATCGCACAGCAGATAAACAGCCCGGCGAAGACCACCAGCATTCCGTACTGATCCCAGATACGGCTAAGGCTCAACGACGAGCGGCGGGCGCCAGGCGTAGTAACAGTTGACATCATAACCTCCTAACTCAGGCAACGGCCTGACTGACTTTTGGCATAGCCAGGCTTAACGCCTGTTGTTCATTGGCGCTCTCGTGCAGCAATTCGCCGGCGATTTCCCCTTCACGCATCACCACAATACGGTCGGCAACGCCCAGCACTTCCGGTAGGTCGCTGGAAGCAAACAACACCGCGACGCCAGACGCCGCCAGCGCATAAATCACGTTATAGATTTCATGTTTTGCCCCAACGTCGATGCCCCGCGTGGGCTCATCAAGCAGGATCACCTTCATATCTTCCGACAGCCAGCGTCCGAGAATCGCCTTCTGCTGATTGCCCCCGGAGAGGTTCATGATCAGCTGCTGAGCCCCCGGCGTTTTGATATTAAGAGACTGAATATGGTGGTCGGCATTAGTCGCTTCCCAGTCGTTATTGATGAGGCACCCGGCGTGGATATGCTTGCGGCGGGCGCTAATGTTGATATTGTCACGCACCGAATGGACCGGGATGATCCCCTCGGCTTTGCGGTCTTCTGGGCACAGCATCATCCCCGCGCGAATCGCCTGCGCAGGTTTATTGATGGTCACGCGCTCACCGTCGATGAAAATCTCACCGCCGGTTATTTTCGTCCCGCCGAAGATCCCTTTCATCAGCTCGCTGCGCCCGGCGCCAACCAGGCCAAACAGGCCGACGATTTCACCGCTGCGAACGGTCAGCGAAATCGGCGTGCGCACGCCCGGCGCTTTCACCAGCGATAGACGCAGACGCTCTTCACCGTACTGACGCGGCTGCCAGCCATAGATATCGCCAATGTCACGCCCGACCATAGCCTGCACCAACCGGTCGTGGCTCACTTCCATCATGTCGGTAAAGGTGCAGACATAGCGGCCATCTTTAAATACGGTGATGGCATCACTCAGCGCGAAGATCTCTTCCATGCGGTGAGACACATAGATGATCACTCGCCCCTCTTTGCGCAGTTCACGGATCACCCGAAACAGGTTGTCGATTTCGCGCGCGGAAAGTGAGCTGGTCGGTTCATCAAAGGCAATGACCTTGGCGTTACGCGCCAGCGCTTTGGCAATCTCGACCATCTGCCATTGGCCAATCGACAGGTATTTCAGCGGCGTATCGGGATCGATGTCCAGACCCAGATGCTCAAGCTGGATACGCGCTTCATAGTTCAGCAGTTTGCGGTTAACGATACCGCCGCGGCTTGGCAATTGACCAAGATAGATATTTTCCGCCACGGTCATTTCCGGGACGAGATGCAGTTCCTGGTAAATTATCGCGATACCCGCGTTCAGCGCCGCGGTGGTATCAGCAAAAGAAATCTCTTCTCCGCGCAGCGCCAGCGTGCCGGACGTCGGGGCATAGTTACCGCTAAGAATTTTCAGCAGCGTCGACTTGCCGGCGCCGTTCTCGCCCATCAGCGCGTGGACCTGACCGCTATAGCAATCGAAGCTAATATCGGACAGCGCCTTTACGCCCGGGAAGGTTTTGCTGATACCGCGGAAAGAGAGATAAGGGGTAGACTGTTGCATCGCAACCTCCACAATGACACGATCCCTCTCCTCCCGCGCTGCGGGAGGAGAACCATCAGGACTTAGAGGCCTTTTTTCGCCAGCTCTTCTTTGAAGTTATCGCGGGTAATCAGCACGACATCGGTCACCGCGGTAAATTTCGGTGGTTCAGCGCCTTTCTGCACCCAGTTGTAGAGCAGCTCGCTGGTTTTGTAACCGTGAATGTCCGGGCTTGGCAGCAGCGAACCAAAGAAGCCGGTGGCCTGCGCTTTTGACAGTTCGTTCACCGCGTCCACACCGTTGATACCAATACCGATGACGTTGTCCGCTTTGAACCCCTGACCTTCCGTAGCACGCACGCCACCGAGCACGGTGTTATCGTTCATGCCAACAACCAGCCACTGTTTCACTTCCGGATGTTGTACCAACAGCGAGTTACCGGCATCGAACGCACCGGGGATATCGTTAGATTTGGTGGGCACCTGATAAATCTGCTTTTCCGGGAAACCGGCAGCTTTTAGCGCGTCCATGGAACCTGAAGTCCGGCGGCGCGCGGTGTCCAGTTCATTGGCGGTAATTGCCATCACCCCGGTGGTTTTCACGTCCCAGCCGCGCTTCTGCATCTCTTTATACAGTTCCTGCCCTTGCCGTGCGCCTATTTCGCTCGCCGCCATCATCACCAGCGGCACATCCTCCATCGGTTTCCCTTTGGCGTTAACAAACTGATCATCGACGGTGATGACCTTCATATCGTAGCCACGCGCTTTGGCGACGATAGCGGGCCCTAATTTTGGATCTGGCGTACAAATAACAAAACCTTTGGCACCACTGGCCGCCAGGCTATCAATGGCATTGAGGGTTTTCTCACCGTCCGGAACGGCTATTTTAATAACATCAAAACCAAGATCTTTACCGGCTTTATCCGCAAACTTCCATTCCGTCTGGAACCAGGGTTCTTCGGGTTGTTTCACTAAAAAGCCGAGTTTTAAATTCTCGGCCATAGCCGATTGTGACATAACCGCCGCCAGCCCGATGGCCACCAGCGCTTTCGTAAATTTGTGCATGGTTAACTCCAGCCTAAATGTTCTTTTATGTAGGGAAAAATCAGACAAACAATTTAAATCGGACATAAAACAAAGTATTAGCCGCGCAATTAACAGCATTAACAATGTTAAAACATTAATAGCCAGGAATTAACCATTCAGAAGAGAGCACCATCACACCCCTGAATTACAGTGAAGTGATGCATATATTCAGCAGATACGTACATATAAAAAACGCGAATTGTCAGACAATTCGCGCAGAGAGAATAGCTTATTTATCTATATACTCAGCGGAGATATCCCTTCCACTGAGGTGGCAGATTAATTACCAGCGGTAATAGATGTGATCGGCGTGGTCACGCACCGGCGCTTCATCGCCCAACAGACGTGCCGCGACGGTAAAGGCAAAATCAAACACATGGCCGAATCCTTTGCCGCTAATCAGATTGCCGTCTTCAACCACCGGTGCATCAACGTATTCACCGTTTTTCACGTCCTGCCACAGATCCCCGGAGCAGACATAGCGACGGCCTTTCAGCAGATCGTTGCCGGCCAGCACGCGCGCAGCGGCTGAGCAGATTGGGCAAATAAATTTGCCCGCGGCATCGTGGGCCGCCACAAACTTAACGACATCCTGATTCGCCGCCAGATTCACGCTGCCTTGTGGACCCCCCGGCAGGACGACTGCGTCGTACAGGGTATCAAGACGTTCTGCCAGCGTGGCGTCAGCCACCATCGGGATATCGTGATAGCTCACCACCGCGCGTGATTCAGCGCACGACACCAGCTCAACGCCAATATGCAAACGGCGCAGGATATCGATAGTGACAATCGCTTCCCCTTCTTCAAAACCCGGGGCCAGCAGTACAGCAACCTGTTTCATTTTAACTCCTGTAAATTCATATAATCGAATCCCTCCAGGTGACGAATGGGGAAGGATTTAGCGTACTCCTCATTACCGCGAACATAATCCTCTTACCGGCCATTATCAAAAATGATCTAAAACAAATTTGCGATTATTCCAATATTGGGGGGCCGATGTATATCATGATATATAAATGGGAATTATTATTCGCGATGCACTATTGATAGCAAATAATGCGTAACACGCCTATCTGAGCGATAGCTGCCAATCTTAAAATTAGACTTAGCTCACATTTCCTGATGTACAAAATGTAAGACAGAATACGCATGTTAACAAAGCCTTACGCAGAGTATATCGGGAAGTTACATTCTCTATAATTCATAGGGTTACGAAAATATTATTTTGTGAAGCAGGGTAATAGCAATATAGGTTGTAACGAAACGTAAAAAGCGGCTCATGAGAGTTTTCTTATATCCAAACTAAGAGTATTCTTTTTTCTGAACACAAGAGGAATTATATCTTTTGTTCATGGTTGAAGACTACGAGTAATATGTAGTTACACTCTAACGCGTAAATAGCGCATGGTTAGCGGCTATTTAGATACTATGCGGTATCACGCGTATCGTTCCTACCAGTAATAAGGATATTTGTATGGCAGTTCCAGGAATGGTTCAAAAGCTTAATGCTCAGATGAATCTCGAATTTTATGCATCTAATCATTATTTGCGATTGAGCGAGTGGTGCTCAGAACATCGACTGAATGGCACCGCGACGTTTTTACGTTCACGGGCGCAATCCAGCGTAACGCAAATGATGCGTGTGTTCGATTATATGAAGAAATCTGGCGCTTATCCGGTCGTGAAAGCTTTTGAAACCCAAGAAGATAAGTGTGCAACCCTCGAAGATCTTTTCCTGAAAACCATTGAAGATCACGCGCAGCGCAGCTCTACGCTGTCTGAGCTGACTGAACAGGCAAAAGTGCTTCATGACGATAACACCCTGAGTTTCCTCAATGCACTGGAAGAAGAGCAGGAACAGGATGGTATCTTGCTGAAGACCATTCTGGATGAAGTGCGCAGCGCGCGTAAAGCGGGCCTCTGCATCCAGCAAACCGACCAGCATCTGCTGAACATCGTTAATCAACAGCAGCATTAATTACGCAACAAGGGCGGCCATGGCCGCCCTTGTTCTTTCCGCTCTCAGGTCTGTGACCTGAAGACGTCAATTCGCGATCAGTGCGTCGCATCCTGTGGCGTAAACTTCAGCTCAATCAGCGCAATCGCTTTCTGAATCGCCCGCAACGTTACCGGATCGGCCCCCGCCGGATGAGTGGTAAAGTCAATCGCTTTCAGCTGAGTCGCCATTTTTTCGCGGACTTCAACCGGTGCGATAACATCAATAACGTCGAGGATCTGTTTGATAACGAGTTGGCAAGCGACGACGTCGGAAACCAGTTCATCGTTAGGGGTGAGGTTCTGAGACATTTTTTGCTCCTATTTTGCGGAGCGTAATAGTAACCTACTTTTGCTGAAGATAAAAAAACCTGCCGCAGCAGGTTTTTTTATCAGAACATAGCGCCTGGCGGTACGTCTTTGAAAGTTTTGCAATAGTTCTCGAACATGCTTTTGAGGATTTTACGCATGCGCTGTTTCATGTTGATGCTCCGGTTTTTGTTATGCAGGTGTTATTGTCTTTAGGCACATAATATGACCACCGTCACAAAAATCAACCATTTTGCGAGTTAAATCACATAACAATTATCATGCATGTTAAATTTATAAGGAAATTGTTATGAAAATCTGTGACTTGCAGAATCTACAAAACATATAAATTTTACGAATTATTTTGATAGGGTAACGCAACGATGAATGAGCCTCTCCAGGCCCAGGCGAGCCGTGGGGTATCACCTGCCGCGCTGCTTGTGGCCGGTGCATTCTTTATGGAGTTCCTCGATGGGACGGTGATTGCCACCGCCCTGCCAGATATGGCGAAAACCTTTGGCGTTGAAGCCGTCGATCTCAATATCGGCATTAGCGCCTACCTGATCACGCTGGCAGTACTCATCCCGGCCAGCGGCTGGATAGCGGACCGCTTTGGCGCGCGCACCATTTTCAGCCTCGCGCTGGCCATTTTCACCGTCTCTTCCGTGTTTTGCGGCCTCGCCACCAGCGCCCACAGTTTCGTGGCCATGCGTATCCTGCAGGGCGTAGGCGGCGCGTTGATGGTCCCTGTTGGGCGGCTAGCCGTCCTTCGAACCACGCCGAAACACCTGCTCATTACCGCCATTGCCACACTCACCTGGCCCGCGCTGATTGCGCCTATTATCGGGCCTCCGCTGGGCGGATTTATTACCAAAGTGGCCGACTGGCGCTGGATATTCTTTATTAATGTCCCGTTGGGCATCATTGCCATCCTGCTGGCATTGCGGATTATTCCCAACATCCGCGATGATGAGCGACGGCCATTCGATCTACCGGGTTTCCTCGCTACCTCAGTGTCAATGGTGAGCCTTGTCTACGCGATGGAGCTTCTGGGGGCGGAGAAAATGCAGGGGGGGCTAATCATCACGCTGTTGCTGCTCGGCGGCGCCACTTTTTATTATGCGCTGTCCCATTTCCGCCGCAGCCCGGCGCCGATGATCCGTATGGATGCTCTAAAGGTCCCCACCTTCCGCGTCACGATGTACGGTGGTTCATTGTTCCGCGCCTCGATCAGTGCCGTACCGTTCCTGCTTCCCCTACTCTTTCAGGTCGGTTTTGGTATGGATCCGTTCCACTCTGGCCTGCTGGTGCTGGCGGTGTTTGTGGGCAACCTGACGATTAAGCCGGCAACCACACCGCTCATTCGCTGGCTGGGCTTCCGCCGCCTGCTATTGATCAACGGTGCGCTGAACGTGCTGGCGCTGGTCGCCTGCGCCTTCCTGACGCCGCAGACGCCGGTATGGGTGATTATGCTGGTACTGTATCTCGGCGGCGTGTTCCGCTCGATTCAATTTACCGGCGTCAGCACCCTGGCGTTTGCCGACGTACCCTCACCGCAAATGAGCTATGCCAATACGCTGTTCAGTACCGCCAGCCAGCTGGCGATTGGCCTGGGCATCACGCTCGGGGCGATTGGGATTCGTATTGGTGAGAAGCTCAGCGCCGTGCTGGAGCTCAGTGCAGTACCGGGTATCAGCTTCCGCCTGGCCTTTGTCTTTATTGCGTTGATTTGCCTGGTGGGGATGATAGATACCCTGCATCTGACGCGAGACGCGGGCAGCGCGGTGTCGAAGAAAGCCAAAGCCTGAGTTCACTGCATAAAAAAACCCACGCCAGAGCGTGGGTTTTTTTATTAAAAAGGAGAGCGTCAGGCTTACGCCAGGATCTCGCGAACAAAGGCTTCGATTTCTTTGTTCTGGCAGTTTTCGAAGAAGCATTCCTGGAAACGCTGACCGGAGACAGCCGTTTTCACCAGCGCCGGGTCGATTGCGCGCAGGGTATCCAGATAGTTTTCTTTCACTACAGCAGCTTTCACCTGGTTCAGGATACCCGCATTGCGGACCTGAGGCTCTTTACGCTCCGGCGGATAGCCTTCGCCGTTACGACCGGTGAACGCTTTTTCAAACATGTAGCGAACGTTCAGTTCCGCGCCCCAGCCAAAACCTTTTGCGAAGGCCAGAGACAGCGCGTTACCGTTGTTGATCTGGGCAAACAGGAAGGCATCTGCCGGATCCAGGCAGTAACCGCAAACCACGCCCGGATGGATGTTCAGGGACATCAACGCGCCCTGACCGGTACCGCAGCCAGTCACGACGAAATCTACCGCTTTAGAGTTCAGCAGGATGCTGGCCATGATACCCAGATGAATGTAGGTCAGATGATGATCGTTTTCATCGCTCATGCCCACGTTGTAGACCGGGAAGCCTTTTTCATCGGCAACGGCTTTTAACTCATGATGAATAGTCGCGTTCTTGCTGGCCTGGCTGTTTTCCATCATCAGTGCAATTTTCATTCTTTCCTCTCCTGAAAGCTACGCGGGATTTCCCGCAGTCGTTCGATTACGTTGCAGTAACCTTACTACCAGACAAACGCACTTTCAAATTTTATGAAAAATGGTTTTACTTTTTACTGAGGCGGTCACACTTTTGGCCTATGCCGGGTAGATAAATCATTACATAAACCATTATTTTTTTACTGTTACCAGGGCACATGGTCGACTAAACTGGCTTAAGGGGAATAATAGACCCGATGAATTGTACGCTATTAAATGGATGAAATAGTCTTCGCAAAGGAACTGACTTGTGACACAGGACTGCCGATCTCTTCGACACGGGCTGGGTCTCCTTGTTCTACTGACCCTGTTGCTCGTTTGCACGACACGCGTTTTTGCAGTACCGCCACAAAAAGTAAAAGCGGCTTCCACCATTCCTGTCTGGATACTCGATGCCGATAGTTTTGAATTCTGGCGCGACGACCACGGGCAGTTCCATGGTTTCTATCCCGAGCTGCTGCACGCCATCGATTCGCGCTACGGCTATAACCTGACCCTCCAGCCCATTGACGGCACGACCTTCGAGCAACGTTTCAGACACCATGACTACGGGTTATACGCCAGCGTGCTACAGACCCGTGAACACCTGAAGAATACCATCCTCTCCTTACGCCTGCTCGAAAACAGCGTCGTTACCGCCAGCATCACCCGACAGGCAAAGACCGTACGCGACCTGAACGATACACGAGTCATTTTCCGACGGCACGATCCCACCCAGACGCTCGTTAAACAAGCTTATCCCACCCTGACATTTCAGCAAGTCATCGAAGTTGACAGCAGTAAAGAGGACTTACAGATTCTGCGCAGCGGCGGCGCCGATTTCTATATCAACGAGGACAGAGAGATCGGCAGTCCGCAGTATTACTACACCATCTCCCGTCCGTTCGATTCACTGCGTATCACCACCTCGTTCGGGATTAGTCCGGAACTGATATCTCTACGCAGTAACATCAATCAATTGATTAACGAATGGCAGCAAAACGGCAAGCTTCAGGCGTTAGAAGAGCAAAGCCAGATTGAATTTCTCCGCCGTAACCTCGTCATCACCCCCGAAGAGCGACGCTGGCTCCAGGAAAATCGCCTTACCCTCTGGCTACCGAAAAATGAGAACTTCTCCCCCATCATCTGGAAGGACAATCAGGGATACCACGGCAGCGCGATTAGCATCGTCAACGATCTCCGCGATCTGCTCAATATCAACGTCGACGTTCAATTCGTTGATAATTATCTGGTACGTATGAAAAATGAAGACTGGCCGTTACGACTTGCCGATATTATTGACGTCCGCGACGGCGCACAGTTGGAGGGGCTGGTTGGACCGTTGTTGAACTGGTACAACGCTTATTACAATAAGGTCGGTCAGCCCTTTATTCTTGATGAAGAGCAGGTGCGCCATCAGCGGATTGGCGTGATTCGCGGCTCCTTTGCCGCCTACTATCTGCGCCAGCGGTTTGGTACTGACGTTACGCTGGTCGCACGTGCCACCCTCGACGAGCTGCTGGATACCATTGATAACAACCAGATCGACTTTATTCTCGGTGATTTAAGCTCGCTCGAGCAGGCGCTACGCGGCAGCGATCTGTTCCGTGGCGCACTGAAAGTCGCAGGACTGACCCACTCAAGTTTTCAGATTGGTACCTGGGTGAACATCGATCACCCGCTGCATGCACTGCTGGCGCAGGTTCATCTGATCTCCAGCTATCGTCACCAAATCACGCCGCCGACCAACGTCCCAGCCTCCACGTCGTTAAGTAAAAATTCATTACAAATTATTAGCGCCGGACTGCTGGCCGCGCTGGTCTTTATTCTGAGTATGATGCTGATGATGTGGCGGCATATGAACAAGAACCGCGCGATTAACCGCAGCATCGTCGAAGCGATGGAAAAAATTAATCACGTCCACGACGATGAGACCGGCTGTCATATCCGCCGCGTCTCTGCCTATTGCAGCCTGTTAGCCCGCGCGATGAAGCTGCCTCAGCGTCAAATCCGCGATATTGAGAATTTTGCCTCGCTGCATGACATCGGCAAAATTGCGGTGCCCGAGACGATTCTGCATAAGCAAGGCAAACTCACCGAGGACGAATTTAAGCAGATTCAACAGCATTCAGTGAAGGGCTGGCGCATCGTGCAGGGGCTGGTGCTCGGCTCTGTGGCGGAAAATCTGATCCGCTACCACCATGAAAAATGGGACGGCAGCGGCTATCCGGATGGGTTAGCCGGTGAAGCCATCCCGCTGGAGGCGCGTATTCTGGCCATTGCCGACGTTTACGATGCGCTGCGGCAAAAGCGCATCTACAAGCCCAGCTTCTCGCATGAGCGCGCATACGAAATCATCGTCAGCAGTTCAGGCAGCCATTTTGACCCGACGCTGGTCAAACTGTTTTGCCAGTTGCACCTGCAGTTTCAGGCTATTTACGAGTCACAAACGGATTAACACCTGAATCTGGCGACTATTCAAGGGATTGGCCGCAGGTCACGTCAGTTATAATGAGACTACGACAGATTGCGCAGAGCGACATGATGAAAAGCCTCATTCTTATCCCCGCCCTGCTGGCCCTTTCCGCGTGCACGGTTCCCCGCACGGCGAGTGTCAGCGAAGTTGATGCGACCAGCGGTATCGTTCGCCTGACCTACGGACAGGCGGTACTGCAAAATGCCCGCACCGACAGTTACCTGGCCCAATCCGAGGCCAATAAAGCCTGCCAGCAGATGGGCTACGCCACCGCTTTTTCCTATGGTCAGCCTATTCCCACCTGCTCCACCATTAGCGGCTCGCTGTGCCTCAACGAATATATTACCCTTCAGTACCAGTGCCGGGGTATCGCAAATATTCCTGCCTCCAGCGCCTATTATTAGCCCCACCGCCGGTGAATTCCGGCATTATTATTCCCCTTGATATTTATCGTTATATTTATGCCAATGAGTTTTATTCCCATTCGCATTATTATATCGATCATTTTATATTTACCTTTTGCAAATAAATTAATAACAACTTATAGTTCTGCTGTAATTAACAATTAACCTATTTTTTCGGGAGCGACACCATGCTAAAAGCGCCAATGATCGAGAAATTAAACGAACAGATGAATCTCGAACTTTATTCTTCGCTGCTGTATCAACAGATGAGCGCCTGGTGTAGCTTCAACAGTTTTGAAGGCGCCGCCGCCTTTTTACGCCGCCACGCGCAGGAAGAGATGACGCACATGCAGCGCCTGTTTGATTACCTGACCGACACCGGCAGTCTGCCACGCATCAATAGCGTCTCTTCGCCGTTTGCCGAGTATGCATCACTGGACGAACTGTTCCGTGTGACCTATGAGCACGAGCAGCTGATTACCAGCAAAATTAATGAACTGGCGCACGCCGCTATGTCCAACCAGGATTATCCGACCTTTAATTTCCTGCAGTGGTATGTTGCGGAACAGCATGAAGAAGAGAAATTGTTTAAATCCGTTATCGATAAGCTGACGCTGGCGGGTAAAAGCGGTGAAGGTCTGTACTTCATTGATAAAGAGCTGGCAACGCTCGATACTCAGAATTAATGTTCATGCAGCGGCGTTAATACGCCGCTGCTGATTAATGTCGGCAAATCTTACTTTTTTCGGTCGTAAAACCCGATTCCAGCGGTATAAATTTCCCTTTCTTATACAAAAAAGCCACCAGCTCGCCCGCGCTCATATTTTCCGCAGAACAAGTATGAAAACGCGCCTGCTCGCCAAAGCGTGCACGAATGGCCGCTTCCAGACTTTCGAAGCTGTACTGCTGGCCTGATGCAATCATCATATTCAGTACTTCGTGACCGTGAATAGAGTCCATTATTTCTCCCCTTAAAAAAGGTCACCATAAACTGCATTTGTACTACATGTTTTGCGCTAGCGCAGCTTTCTGGCGCCCTATAAAAAACGTAAACTTTTAATTACACCATCTGTAATTCAGATTTGACGAATGACGCATATTCACATACTCTGCGCGACATCTTTCGTTGTGAATACGTTGTGAAGTAGAGGAAAGCGTGAAGAACCGTACTCTGGGGAGTATTTTAATCGTCGCCGGCACCACCATCGGCGCAGGAATGTTGGCAATGCCGCTTGCCTCTGCGGGGGTCGGTTTTGGCATCACGTTGGTGCTGCTGGTAGGTCTGTGGGCATTAATGTGCTACACCGCCCTGCTGCTGCTGGAAGTGTATCAGCACGTACCGGCCGACACCGGATTAGGTTCTTTGGCGCTACGCTACCTGGGACGCCACGGGCAGTGGATCACCGGCTTTAGCATGATGTTCCTGATGTACGCGCTCACGGCGGCCTATATCAGCGGCGCAGGTGAACTGCTGGCTTCAAGTCTCAACCAGTGGTTTAGCATGGATATGCCACCCGCGATGGGCGTACTGCTGTTTACCGCCATCGGCGGTATGGTCATCTGCGTGGGCACCTCGCTGGTCGATCTATTTAACCGCTTTCTGTTTAGCGCCAAAATCATTTTTCTGATCGTCATGCTGGCGCTGCTGCTGCCGCACATTCACAAAATTAATCTGATGACGCTACCGATGGCCCAGGGGCTGGCGCTGTCGGCCATTCCGGTTATCTTTACCTCGTTTGGCTTCCACGGCAGCGTACCGAGTATCGTTAGCTATATGAACGGCGACGTACGCAAACTGCGCGGCATTTTTATCATCGGTAGCGCCATCCCGCTGGTCGCCTATCTGTTCTGGCAGTTGGCAACCCTCGGCAGCATCGACTCGCCGGTCTTTAGCGCACTCATGTCTCAGCACGCGGGCCTGAACGGCCTGTTAATGGCGATTCGCGAAGTTGTCGCCTCGCCGCACGTTGAGCTAGCCGTCCACCTGTTTGCTGACCTGGCGCTGGCGACCTCCTTCCTCGGCGTCGCACTGGGGCTGTTTGACTATCTGGCGGACCTGTTCCAGCGCAAAAATAGCGTCCGCGGCCGTCTACAAACCGGCGGTATCACCTTCCTGCCGCCGCTGGCCTTCGCGCTGTTCTACCCGCGCGGTTTTGTGATGGCGCTGGGTTACGCGGGCGTGGCTCTGGCAGTGCTGGCGTTGATTATCCCGTCATTGCTGACGCTGCAAAGCCGCAAACATCACCCTCAAGGCGGCTATCGCGTCGCCGGAGGAAAACCGATGCTGTGGCTGGTGTTTGCCTGCGGGATTGCGGTGATTGGCATTCAGGCAGGAATCGCGACCGGGCTGTTACCGTCGGTGGGGTAAGTGTCTTGATATAAAAAAGGGGCCAATCGGCCCCTTTTTTATTTTGCTAAACAACACTGCTTATATTTCTTTCCGCTGCCGCACGGACACGGGTCGTTACGTCCCACCTTCTGTTCGTTTTTAATCGGCTGCTTAACCGGCGCTTCTTTCGGATTGTCCATCCAGTAATCGAACAGACTCAACGCCGCCGGGCGAATTTTGTCGATACTGTCAAAATACTGCTCAACCGTGAACGACTCCAGCGCCGCGCTTTTCTCTTCATCACCGTGCAGCGCGATGCTATCAAATGCCGCTTGCTGGTCTGCCGGTAAACCGGACCAGTCGGTCAGACGCGCGCCGCGCAGGTAACCATAGCACCACTCCTCCACGATGGTCAGCTCCTGACCTTCTTCTTCGCGAGTCCCAAACAGCGGCTCAAACTGGTCCGGGTAGTCGTTCAGGCGATCGGCAATGTCACTCATATGCTGCAGCGTGAGATTCACAAAACGGTCGCGCTCGCGATCGGTCGCCCAGTGCGGCACATGGTCTGCCCCGCCCCATACGGCAAACATCCACTCGGCGGGTTCAATCTCCAGCGGTGAGGAGAGGATGGCGGTCAGCATACCGTCCAGTTCGGAAACGTCGATAATTGACGCATCAGAGGCATACTTCGCAATGGTCTCGTCCAGCCATTCCAGCTCGCTTTCGGTTAAAGGTCCCGTTTTCATACTCAATCTCTGTCGTTGTTGATGAGGTCATTCAGTTCAGGCGCAATGATGCAGGAGTTTAGCATTGAACTCCAGCAATGCTTTGCTACACGCCGCCCAGATAGGCCTTGCGCACCTCCTGATTGCCCAACAGTTCCTCACCGCTGCCGCTGAGACGAATTTGCCCGTTAACCATCACGTATCCCCGGTCAGAGAGCTTCAGCGCATGGTGAGCATTTTGTTCCACCAGAAAAATAGTCATCCCATCGCGAGCCAGTTCACGCAGCGTATGGAAAATTTGCTTCACCACAATCGGCGCCAGTCCGAGGCTGGGCTCATCAAGCAGCAGCAGTTTCGGTCGGCTCATCAGCGCACGGGCAATCGCCAACATCTGCTGCTCACCGCCGGACATGGTCATCGCCCGCTGCTTACGCCGCTCTTTGAGACGAGGGAACAGATCGAACATGCTTTGCAGATCCTGGGCGGCGTACTGGTTACCAATGGGGATGGTACCCATCAACAGGTTTTCTTCCACGGTCATATCGGGGAAGATGCGCCGCCCCTCCGGCGCCTGAGCGATCCCCGCCGAGGCGACATAATGGGTGGTACGATGGCTGATATCGTCGCCGCAGAAGAGAATTTGCCCGCTGCGCACGCGCGGCTGGCCGAAAATGGACATCAACAGCGTCGATTTCCCCGCGCCGTTGGCGCCAATCAGTGAGACGGTTTCGCCCTTGTTGACCTGCAGCGAAACCTGCTTTAACGCCTGGATAACGCCGTAATAGACATCAACCTCACGAAACTCCAGCATCGGTTCGCTCATAGGCTGACCTCGTCTTCGCTGGTGCCGAGATAGGCGGCAATGACTTTCTCATCGTGCTGAATTTGTTCCGCCTTGCCCTGGGCAATGACATCGCCGTGGTCCAGCACGATAATATCGTCCGAAATGTCCATCACCATCCCCATATCATGTTCAATCAGCAGCACGGTAATGCCGTGATGCTCACGCAAGAAACGGATAATTTTGCTCAGCGCCCGCGTTTCCACGGGGTTCAGCCCGGCGGCGGGTTCATCAAGACAAATCATCTCCGGGCCGGTGCACATGGCGCGGGCAATCTCGAGGCGGCGCTGCTGGCCATAGGACATCTCACCCGCCAGCCGGTTGGCGCAGTCAACCAGATCCACCACCTCAAGCCAGTAAAAAGCGCGATCCAATGCGGCGCTCTCGGCCCGGCGATAGGCTGGCGTATTGAGGATCCCGGCGACCAGGTTGCGGTTGACCTGCATATGCTGCGCGACCAGCAGATTCTCCACCACCGACATCTCGCGGAAAAGACGGATATTTTGGAACGTCCGCGCCAGCCCCGCCCGGTTCACGAGGTGAGTTCCGCCAAACATCTTGTAAAAAATCCGCTGCCCGAGGCGTGCCGGGTTAATCCAGTCGCCCGGCTGAAACTTTTGTCCGAGAATCTGGATGACGTTAGTCGTTTTCCCGCGCGTGTTGAACAGAATTTTGCCGCCTGAAGCCTTGTAGAAACCGGTCAGGCAGTTGAACACCGTGGTTTTACCCGCACCGTTAGGGCCGATTAGCGCGGTAATCGAACCACGCTGTACCTCCAGATTGACATCTTTCAGGGCTTTAATACCGCCAAAATGCATCATCAGATGCTCAACGCTTAAAATCACGTCCTGGCTCATGGCGCCACTCCTTTACGCACCGCAAATCCGCTGCGATTAATGCGAATCAACCCCCGTGGCCGCCAAATCATCATCACCACCATCAATACGCCAAACAGCAGCACGCGATACTCGGCAAAACTGCGCAATAGCTCGGGGGTAACGGTCAGTACAAACGCCGCCAGCACCACGCCGATGGTCGAGCCCATCCCGCCCAGCACCACGATGGCGAGAATCAGCGCCGATTCAAAGAAGGTGAACGAGGTGGGATTGACGAAGCCCTGATAGGTGGCGAAGAACACGCCGGCAATTCCGGCGGTCGATGCGCCGAGGGTAAAGGCCGACAGCTTCACCAGCACATGATTCAGGCCCATCGAGCGGCAGGCGATTTCATCTTCACGTAGCGCCTCCCACGCGCGGCCAATCGGCATACGCGTCAGACGATGTTTGATATACAGCACCAGCAGTACCACCAGCACCAGAACCGCGTAGATAAAAATAAACTTCAGATTAGGGTTATAGGTGAGATGGAAAAACTCGTGGAACGGTACACCGCCCTCTTTCGCCCGCCGTCCAAACTCGAGGCCAAAGAAGGTTGGCGGCGGTGCGGAAATCCCGTTCGGGCCGCCGGTAAAGCTGAGCCAGTTGTTAAGGATCAGACGGATGATTTCACCAAAACCAAGGGTCACAATGGCCAGATAGTCGCCGTGCATGCGCAGCACCGGAAAGCCAAGCAAGGCGCCTGCCGCCGCGGCCATCAGCGCCGCCAGCGGTAGCATCGACCAGAATCCCAGCCCCAGATACTGATACCCCAACGCCAGCCCGTAGGCGCCAATGGCATAAAACGCCACGTAGCCCAGATCTAAAAGCCCGGCGAGACCGACTACGATGTTCAGCCCTAGCCCCAGTAGCACGTAGATCAGGCCGAGGATCGCCACCGTCAGCACATATTTGGTGGCGACGAACGGGAAGCAAACCGCCAGTGCCAGAACCAGTGGGATTATCCATCTCATTCGGCTTTTATAGTCCGGCGCACGCACATATACGCCAGCATTATCGCTTTCAAAGCGGGATGTAAAACGTCGACCGAGCGCGGTGGTGGCCATTGCGCTAAGCGCAAAGCGCCCCACCATCACGACGGCGATAATCCAAATTAGGCGTTGACCTTCAAAGTTGAAGCCGTAGCCATCAAGCACCACGCCGACAATCGGGCCGAAGATAATCAGCGCCACCAGGCCGGAAAAAATCGCGTCAAGAATGCAGCGTTTGAGGGAAAACGCCTCATGTGAAGCTATTGAATGCGTCATCGTCCACTCCTACACTTTGGCCACAATCGGGCGGCCAAGCAGCCCCTGCGGGCGGAAAATCAGGATCACCACCAGCAGTCCGAACGAGAACACATCTTTATAGTCGGAGTTGACCATCCCGGAGAACTGCGCTTCGGCCACGCCAAGCAGCAGCCCCCCCAGCATCGCCCCCGGTAGGGAACCGATACCGCCGAGCACCGCCGCGGTGAACGCTTTGATGCCGATGATAAACCCGGCATAGAAGTCGAAGGTGCCGTAGTTCATGGTGATCAGCACCCCCGCCAGCCCCGCCATCGCCGCGCCGATCACAAACACCAGCGAGATGATACGATCGGTGTTGATGCCGAGAATCGAGGCCATTTTGCGATCCTGCTGCACCGCCCGGCACATACGTCCGAGACGGGTGTGCCCAATAATCCACGTCAGCAGTAGCATCCCGGCAAACGAGGCCAGCAGGATAAAGATTTTGGTATAGGTAATCTGCACGAAACCGTCCCCGATATGCAGACGCAGCACACCGTCGAGCATCGTCGGCACCCCCTGCTGGCGCGGACCCTGGCTGATTTGCGCATAGTTTTGCAAAATCAATGACATGCCGATGGCAGAAATCAGCGGCGCCAGACGAGTGGAATTGCGCAGCGGTTTGTAGGCAATACGCTCAATCGTCCAGCCGTACACGCCGGTAACCACGATGGTAAAGACCAGCGTGCCGAGGATCAGCAGGGGGAAAGAGTGCAGGCCAAAGAAGGACAGTAGCGCCAGACCAATGGCGCAGAGGTAGGCTGAGATCATATACACTTCGCCATGAGCGAAGTTAATCATGCCGATGATACCGTAAACCATGGTGTAACCAATGGCGATCAGCCCGTAGACCGATCCTAGCGTCAAGCCATTGACTAACTGTTGCAGAAAGAATGTCTCCATCATCGCGCGCTCGTGTTATTGGCCGTGTTATAGAGCGCCGGTATGCAAGCACACCGGCGCTGAGCGTGACTCCATCCGGTTACTCAACTTCCTTATACTTGCCTTTGTCATCCCACTGATAAACGACGTAGTCCGAGACTTTCAGGTCGCCCTTGCTGTCCCAGGCTTTCTTACCCATGACGGTTTCGACCGGGTTGGCCTTCAGCCATTCGCTGGCTTTCGCCGAATCAGGACCGGCCGCTTTAAACGCCGCCGCGATGGCCTGAATAGAAGCATAGGAATAGAGGGTGTAACCTTCAGGCTCAAACTTATTGGCGCGGAATTTTTCGATAACCGCCTTGCCGTCAGGGATCAGGCGCGGATCTTTGCCAAAGGTCATATAGATGCCGTTGGTATACTGCGGACCACCGGCGGCGGTGACCATCTCTTCGTTGACGATACAGTCGCCGGAGAAGAATTTCGCCTGCACGCCCTGCTCACGCATCTGACGTACCAAAGGGCCCGCTTCAGGGTGACAGCCGCCGAAGAAGACCACGTCCGGCTTCTGAGCGCCAATTTTGGTCACCAGCGCGTTAAAGTCTTTTTCACCACGCGACAGGCCTTCATACATCACATCCTTCACGCCGCGCTTGGCCAGCGCCGCGCGAGTCGCATCCGCCAGTCCCTGTCCGTAGGTATCTTTATCGTGGATGATAACCACCCGTTTGGCCTTCAGCTTATCAATGATGAAGTTGCTGGCAACGTCGCCCTGCTGGTCGTCGCGGCCGCACATACGGAACATATCGTTCATTCCGCGCTCGGTGATTAGCGGGTTTGTTGAACCAGGGGTGATGGCCAGCACGCCCGCATCGTTATAAACCTCGGAGGCGGGCATCGTCGAAGAGGAACAGAAGTGGCCAACGACGGCCTGAACTTTGTCCTGATCGACCAGACGGTTCGCCACCGCCACGGCCTGCTTCGGTTCACAGGCATCATCGCCCTGTACCAGCTTAATTTTCTCGCCGTTAATCCCACCCGCAGCGTTAATATCCGCCGCGGCCTGGGTCGCGCCGTGCCAATATTGATCGCCATAGGTAGCGTTCGGCCCGGTAAATGGGCCAGCGACACCAATCACAATATCGGCCTGGGCGGAAAACGCCGTCACCAGACACCCTGCCAACACAATCGAAAGCGGACTTCTTATTAATTTCAGCGACATTATTATCTACCTTAGCAAAAGAGGTTTATGCATAACGGTGTGAAGCCGAACCACCGGCGCACGCGCCGGACTGACGACATCCTGACAATATCCTGCTGATAACGGCGAGGTTTCCTTACGCTTTTCAGGTCAAATCATTAAGCAAAATGGTTGCCAACTTTTCGCAACCATCGCGCGGATTTTGACAATTTTGAGTATAGAGCGCCGTTACAGGGCCTCTGCACCGGCGAAGTGAAATTACGGGAGGGATCACATCTGGTTAACAATAAAGTACATAAATATTGCAATAGTCACGCTTTGCGCATTTTTGTAGCAAGTTGTGCAAACTATGCTGCGCGGTGGTGCAGGCTATAGGCATCACAAAAAAGCCCGCAGGGGAGCAGGCTTTCGGACAACATGATAAGCTTATTCTGGCAGTTTAAATTGCCACAGCGCGACGTTTTTGTGCAGCGGGTCAAGCTGATACGCTTCGTTGAGTTTCGGGTGATCGGCAATCAACTCAGCCAATGCCTGTCCATTTTCGATAGGTTCGAGGTTGTAAGCCATATCCAGCTTACGTACCGCTTCAATAAACCGGGGGCGAATGGCATATTTTTTGACGTTTGAATTCTCCTCGTATCGCTTGATCTGCGCGATGGCAATCATCCAGAACATGGGCCGCCACCAGGCCCAGGAAAAATCACAGCGGCCAATCACATCGCTGGCATTATGTTGATGGGCAAGGATCGTGAAAAAATTCATCAATTCATCAAGTTTATAGCGGTCGTTCTGTTCTTCGCGTTTAAACGTATTAAAACCGTCGTAACGGGTAACCAACTGAATTCGATCCCAGGCGTTATCCCCCAGCATCCTTTGTTCTGAGACGAAAAAGCGGGAAATCATAAATTCAAAGTAGCGGCGGCTCGCCATTGCTGGAATCAGGACATTCATTGACGAATTTTTGACGCCCTGAAAATACTCGCTGCAGTAAGTCTGGAATAAGTTGATGACGGCCCCTTCTTTTGCATGTTCCGCCGACGCGCGGTTAGCCTCAGCCGTTTTAGCCAACTCCGTTTTGGTTTGTTGCAGTTCATAAATTTGTAGGGAAACCGTAATAATAACCCCGCACAGCGCTAAGCCGGCAAACAGCGCGTTCACGCTGCTGAACATATCCGCTAACGGCTGGGTAGTCTTCGACTTGATCCACACCGGATCGGCACCCATATACCAGGCCCAGACCCACAGCCCAAAAATTAATGTTGTCGATCCTATCAGCAGCATATAAAAGGTTTTGCTGTTCATTACCCTATCCTTACAAGGCGTTAGCGCACACTATACGCGAGGGATAAATACAATTTCATCTACTATTCCCGGCAGGTTTTATCTCTATTAAGCCGACAGGCTGGCCCATAATGAATCAGGGTCAGAGTTGAATCAACTCAAGACAGAATCGGGCAACGATATCAGGATATTGATTAATGAGTTCTGAGAAAGTCGATTAATTCTGTCATTGGTGGGCTTAGTGAATCCGCTGTTTTATAGCAAATGCAGATTCGTCGCCGTGCCCATGGGTCGGTTAGCGGTAATACATGGTAATGGTATTTTTTACGGAAGCGTTCAGCGACTGACACAGGAATAACCCCTACGCCAATACCACTACTGACCATTTCGCAAACCCCTTCAAAGCTGCTCATTCTGATGCGATACGTCAGTGGGTGACCCAGTTCTCTGGCATGTCCGTTGATGTGCTCCTGCAGCGCGCTGCCGGGGTAAAGCCCAATAAAAGTCTCGTCGAGCGCTTCTGAGAGAGAGACTTCATGGCGAAATCCAAACGGGTGCGTGGTCGGAACGATAAGGGCAAGCCTGTCATCTGCTATGGGTTCAAGCATCAGTTCGCGGGGGTCAACAGCATCTGAGACGAGACCGGCTTCCGCGATCCCATTATGTATGCTGTTAATAATATCCGTACTGGTTCTCTCTTCTAACTCAATGGTCACGTTAGGGTGTTCTGAAAGCCACTTAGCCAGTCTACCGGGCAGAAATTCTGCCATTGCAGACGTATTGGCATACAATCGTACCTTTCCTCTCACTCCTTTAACGTAAGCGCCGAGTTCAGCGTTAAGCCGCTCGTGCCGGGAAAGTAATTCACGGGCGTGGCCGACCAGGATTTCACCGGCATCTGTCAGGCTAACGCCTCTGGGATGTCGAGAAAAAAACTTTACCCCGATATCTTCCTCCATGCTTTTCAGTCTCTCGCTGGCCGAGCCAACCGCAAGACAGGCATCACGAGCCCCCTGAGTAATGCTTCCCGCATCAGCGATGCAGACGACAAGTTTCAAATCAGAAAGATCCAGCCTCATAAGATATACACCTAAGCCTTCGGATGATCCGAAGCATGATGCGTTTAAACCAGATTGTCCACTCGCGACTGAAATGCTTGAATCACTCAAAATCCTTCATCAAGGCAGATTTTGTGAACGAACAACTGTATCTCTATCTTTTACTTATATTTATCCTCGCCGGTTTCGTAAAAGGCGTGACAGGAATGGGTCTACCAACGGTGGCGATGGGATTAATTAGCTTGTTCATGCCTCTTCCTGTCGCAGCAGCGCTGCTGGTTATTCCTTCTTTCGTGACGAACGTGCTCCAGCTTTGTACCGGCCCCTCAGTAAGGCAGATTATCCAACGTCTGTGGCGGATGATGTTGCTTCTGTTGGCTGGCACGGCGGCCGCCTCTTCACTGCTAATCAGCATAAATGCAACCTGGTCAGCGTTTGGGCTGGGTGTGGCTTTACTTATTTACGCAGCTTTTGCGCTGGTGTCGCCGTCCTTTACGGTCCCGGAGTCCAGAGAGAAATGGCTGTCTCCGGTTATTGGCGGCGTGACAGGTGTCATCACCGGCGCGACAGGCGTGTTCGTAATGCCAGCCGTCCCCTTTCTCCAGTCGCTTCGATTAAGCAAAGATGAACTCGTTCAGGCTCTGGGGCTGTCATTTACCGTTTCGACCGTGGCGCTGGCCGCAGGGCTTTATCTGCATGATGCTTTCAGGGTGGAGCAGTTTTCATTGTCTTTTTTATCTCTATTCCCTGCCCTGGCCGGGATGTGGCTTGGGCAGAAAGTGCGGGCACGCATCAGCGCCAGACTTTTCAGAAAATGTTTTCTCCTGTTCCTGATTGTGCTTGCCCTGGAGTTGATTTCACGCCCCTTTATCTGATTTGTCGCTGATGTAACTGCTATCTGTGGTCGTTCGGGCAAACGAGCTCTTTTTTGAACTATATTCAGATGATTGGTAAGCCTTAATCTGGCATAAACATATCTATTTCTTCGAGGTGATATGAAATTCCCTGGCATCCCGGATAATGAGGAAGAGCGTCTAAGATCCCTTTATCTGGCAGATCTTCTTGATACAGGCTCCGAAGAACGTTTTGATCGTTTAACTCGTCTGGCAAAAAAAGTCTTTCAGGTGCCCGTGGTACTGATAAGTCTACTCGACCGTGAGCGCCAATGGATGCTAGCGTGCGAAGGATTGGGTACCCGCGAAACGCCTCGCAACATCTCTTTTTGTAGCCACGCCATTTTGCAGGATGGCCCCTTTATTGTTAACGACGCATCTCACGATGAACGTTTTCATGATAACCCTCTGGTTACCGGGGAACCTTACATAAGGTTCTACGCAGGGTATCCCGTGCATCTGCCTGATGGCGCTATCGCAGGTACCCTTTGTCTGATTCATTCCACACCCCGCGGTTTCAACGACGAGGATATCGCTTGCCTCAAGGATTTGGCCTTTATTGTCGAAGATGAATTTAAGATTCTTGGCATGGCCTTGACCGATAGTTTAACGGGTATCCCTAATCGTCGTGGTTTTTATAGTAAAGGAGAAAAGCGATTCCGTTCCCTTACTAAAACGAATGTAACATTCAGCCTCATCTTTTTTGATCTCGATAAATTCAAACCTATCAACGATCTCTGGGGGCATGCGGAAGGTGATGAGGTTTTAAAAGTATTCGCCGCGATGGTGTACAAACTTCTGCGTCCAGGGGATATCGCAGGACGTCTCGGCGGGGATGAATTTGCCGTTCTCCTCACTCACCACGCCAGGGCCGATTTATTCTTGCAAGATTTGCGTAATAACGTCGATGAGTACAATCAAAACTCGGGTAAGCCCTATAACATTAATTATTCCTACGGAATGTTGCAAAATGACCCGGAGCGCTACCCGTCGTTAAGGGAGATGCTTAAAGAAAGCGATGAGGTGATGTACTCAGCAAAGCGCCGGAAACATGCATAAGCGTACACTGGTGTTATTTTGAGTATTTTCCCTGAGGGACGTGGGGAAAATGCCGGAGTCGATACAAGCGTATTTTGAAGGGCGATGGTTAATTATTTGTACGCGTGAGAAACTCAGATAAATGACGCTCGAAGACCTGATGCGAATCGCTTCAAACAACGTTCATATTAGGAAACATATTAGGAAATGAGGTTTCAGGCACAAAAAAACCACCTTTCGGTGGTTTTTCACGACACTGCTTATCATTGATTTTATTCTACTTTTCCCATGGTAGCCGGAGTGGGACTTGAACCCACACAGCGCGAACGCCGAGGGATTTTAAATCCCTTGTGTCTACCGATTCCACCATCCGGCCAGGGAAGAAAGTGGAGGCGCGTTCCGGAGTCGAACCGGACTAGACGGATTTGCAATCCGCTACATAACCGCTTTGCTAACGCGCCTTTAAATCTTAAACATCCGCTATTGCCGATGCTTTTAAATTGGAGCGGGAAACGAGACTCGAACTCGCGACCCCGACCTTGGCAAGGTCGTGCTCTACCAACTGAGCTATTCCCGCATTATCAAGTTGATTTGTTAACCACTTGATTTTGCTATCGTCTGGCAATCAGTGCTGCCGTTCGATGCGTTGCATTCTACTTATCTGACGCGGTGAGTCAACGGTATTTTTCGCAACTTTGTATCGTTTGCTGAAAATTACGCCGAAACGATCACTCTTGAAGCAAATCGCCGCGCGCGGCGTTCAGATATTGCAGCATAGACCACAGCGTCAGCACCGCTGCCACGAGGAATAGCGCAATACCGGCCCACTCAACCCACATATTCGGACGCCACAGCATCCACACCAGTGCGGTCATCTGCGCGGTGGTTTTCACTTTACCGATCCACGAAACGGCAACGCTGCTGCGTTTACCCAGCTCGGCCATCCACTCGCGTAACGCCGAAATAATAATTTCACGAGCGATCATCGTTGCCGCCGGCAAGGTGACCCACCAGGTGTGGTAATGTTCCGCCACCAGCACCATGGCAATCGCCACCATCACTTTATCCGCAACCGGATCGAGGAAGGCACCAAAACGAGTACTCTGGTTCCAGCGACGAGCGAGATAGCCATCAAACCAGTCGGTGACGGCGGCCACAAAGAAGATCAGCGCGCAGACAAACGGCGCCCAGACGAACGGAAGGTAGAACGCCAGCACAAAAAACGGAATCAGGATGACGCGGAACAACGTAAGCAATGTAGGGATATTATATTGCATGGCGTGGTAACTATCTGTTGTTAGTAAATATTAGCCCTATGTTGCTACAGAGCCCCTAATGTTTCAACGAGTAGAAGATCTTTTCTGCTAAGCCAAGCGAGATTCCCGGCACTTTAGCGATATCCTCAATGCTGGCCTGCTGTAAACCTTGCAGCCCGCCCATATATTTAAGCAGCATCTGACGTCGCTTCGGCCCAACGCCTTCAATGGTCTCCAGCGAGCTGGTGCTTTTCACTTTAGCGCGCTTTTTGCGATGCCCGGAGATAGCGTGATCGTGCGATTCGTCGCGGATGTGCTGGATCACATGCAGCGCCGGAGAGTCAGGAGGCAGACTAAAGCCCTCGCCTTCCGGCTCAAAGAACAGCGTTTCGAGCCCGGCTTTACGATCGCTGCCTTTCGCAACCCCTAACAACAGCGGGTGATGCTTATCCCACGGCACGTTGAGTTCGGCAAAAACCGCTTTCGCCTGGCCCAACTGCCCTTTCCCACCGTCGATAAGAATGACATCCGGAATTTTACTTTCATCAATCGCTTTACCGTAGCGACGGCGCAGCACCTGGTTCATCGCGGCGTAGTCGTCACCCGGAGTAATACCGGTAATGTTGTAGCGACGATACTCGGCGCGCAGCGGGCCGTTAGCATCGAACACCACACAGGAGGCCACCGTCTGCTCGCCCATGGTGTGGCTGATATCGAAACATTCCATCCGCTTAATCGCCGGCAACTTCAGTTCGATAGCCAGCGCCTGAAGGCGCTGATGTACGGTCGACCGTTGAGACAGTTTAGTCGACAGCGCGGTCACCGCGTTGGTACGCGCCAGCTTTAAGTAACGCGCACGATCGCCGCGCGGTTTAGTCTGTACCTGAATGCGTCGCCCGGCGAGCTCAGAAAGGGAGTCGGCGAGCAACGTTTTATCTTTGAGCGAGAAATCGAGCAGGATCTCGCCCGGAAGCGTGCGCATCTGGCTGCCCTGGAAGTAGAACTGGCCAACGAAGGTCTCTACCACTTCGCCGAGCTCGGTATCGCTTGGCACCTTGGGGAAATAGCTGCGGCTACCGAGGACTTTGCCCTGGCGGATAAACAGCACGTGCACACAGGCCATTCCCGCCTCGAACGCCACGCCAATGACGTCCAGATCGTCACCGTTATTCGAGACAAACTGTTTTTCCGTCACTCGACGTACGGCCTGAATCTGATCGCGGATGCGGGCGGCTTCCTCAAACGCCAGCGCCTGGCTGGCTTTCTCCATGCGCGCGATCAGCTGCGTCAGCACCTGATCGTCTTTACCCGCGAGGAACAGCCGTACATAGTTCACCTGCTGCGCGTACTCTTCTTCGCTCACCAGCCCTTTCACACATGGCCCCAAACAACGACCAATCTGGTATTGCAGGCAAGGACGCGAGCGGTTGCGATAAACGCTGTTTTCGCACTGGCGGACGGGGAAGATTTTTTGTAACAGCGCCAGCGTTTCCCGCACGGCATAACCGTTGGGGAAAGGACCAAAGTACTCGCCTTTGGCGTGTTTGGCGCCGCGATGCGTCGCCAGACGCGGATGGGTATCCGCGCTGAGGAAAATAAAGGGATACGATTTGTCGTCACGCAGCAGCACGTTGTAACGCGGCTGATAGAGCTTGATGTAGTTATGCTCCAGCAGCAGCGCTTCCGTTTCGGTGTGGGTGACGGTGACATCAATCTGGGCGATTTGTGCCACCAGCGCTTCCGTTTTGCGAGAAGACACCTGCGTACGAAAATAGCTGGCAAGGCGCTTTTTGAGATCTTTGGCTTTGCCAACATAAATAACCGTGCCGCCGGCATCATACATACGATAAACGCCGGGCTGGCTGGTTACGGTTTTCAGAAAGGCTTTTGAATCAAAAACATCACTCACTGACTTGCTAACGACTCCGCATTGCACAGGCCATGGCGAATTGCCAGGTGGGTCAGCTCAACATCACCGTGTATGTTCAGCTTGCTAAACATACGGTAGCGGTAACTGTTCACCGTCTTGGGACTCAGATTCAACTGTTCTGAAATCTCATTCACCTTCTGACCTTTAGTGATCATCAGCATAATCTGCAATTCACGTTCAGACAAACTGGAGAACGGCGATTCCGTCTTTTCCGGCTCAATCTGACTTAATGCCATTTGCTGAGCGATGTCTGAGGCGATATAGCGCTGACCGGAGAACACCGAGCGAATGGCGTTAACCACCTCTTGCGGCGCGGCGCCTTTGCTCAGATAACCGGCCGCACCGGCCTGCATGACTTTTGCCGGCAGCGGGTTTTCCGTGTGTACGGTTAGCATGATAACTTTGGTATCGACCGCCGAACGCACAATTTTACGCGTTGCTTCAAGGCCACCAATGCCAGGCATGTTCATGTCCATCAATACAACATCAACAGGATTGGCACGGCACCACTTAACCGCATCTTCCCCGCAGTTAGCTTCGCCGGTGACTCTAATACCTTTTATATCTTCGAGAATGCGTCGTATCCCTGCGCGCACCAGTTCGTGGTCATCAACAAGAAGGACGTTGATCAAAGGAATAATCTCCAGAATAGGGATAACGCTACTACTTCTTAATTCCCCCATACTACCGGGTTTTATATCATCTGTGAAAGTCTAAAAATGCCAGGGCTTCGATTTCGATCTCGTTTTTGGAAATAATCATGTACAGAGACTGGAAAGCACTAAAAAACAGTAAGATGCCTGTGGCAGATATCAGTATGCTTGCGGGGATTAACGACGTAAACAGGTGCTTTGTCGTATATTTGATAAATAGGCCTTATAATATGTAACAACAATTAACGATGACGGAACCGTATTTAAACATTTTGCCCCTAACCCGCTGTCTATGCAGTCGAAATAATAATTAATATCAGATCTGAGCAGCGAACAAAAAACAGGCACTCCTTTTTTTCCCCCGGCTTGTGGTATACTGCGCCGCTTTCATAATCCGCATCGCGCATAATGCGCAGAAATTGTACGAGGCAATAAATGAGCACACCTGATTTTTCCACTGCAGAAAATAATCAAAATCTGGCCCAGGAAGTTTCCTGCCTGAAGTCTTTGCTGACCCTGATGCTGCAGGCGATGGGCCAGGCTGATGCCGGTCGCGTGATTATTAAAATGGAAAAGCAAATTGCGCAGTTAGAAGATGAAGCTCAGGCTGCCGTATTTTCCAGCACTGTTAAGCAAATTAAACAAGCTTACCGCCAGTAATAAAAAACCGGCTGTCAGCATTGCTGCTGACAGCCGGTTTGCCGTCTGCACGCAGAACGCGAATACCCGTCAGATCAATCCAATCGCCGCTGCATAGCAGGCAATCTGCGTTTTATTCGGCGCATTAAATTTTTTCTGCATGTTCTTTTGATGGAAATTCACCGTATTCTCAGAGATCGACAAAATCATCGAGATCTCCGCAGAGGTTTTCCCTTCCGCCGTCCATTTCAGAATTTCTAATTCGCGCTTGCTGAATTTCATTTCGCGCGGCATCACCATTTCATCTTCTACCCGTAATAATGCCAGCAGGCTCATTTCCAGCAGAATTTGTAAACGCAGGGCGATTTCATCCTGGTCCGGGGTAAAGCCTGACGTACGGGTACGCGACACCGAGAGGAAGCCGTGGGCATGGTTAGGCAACATCAGACACTGCGTGGCGCCGGTTTGCAAGCCATGCGCGTGCGCGGCATGCCACAACTCCTGAGCATCGCTGAACAGCTCGTCGTCCCAGGGTAAATGGCCCAGCGAGAAATTATCAGGTTTCAGCACAGGGTCGATAGCCATATAGTTCGCAGACTTATAATGCGACATCCAGGCGTCAGGATAAGTGGTATACACAGAAATGCGCGGTCGGGTAAACGGCACCGGATGCCGAACACACAGGGCGAAGAAATCGTATTCCAGATATTCTGTTTGTTGTTGAAGTAACGCGTATATCTGTTCGCTTGCCGTAGCAGCCTGGAAAAGATGCAGCATTTCCCGCCGCCAACTGAAAAAATCATCGTCTCTCATAACGAACGAGAAATCCCCTGATCAATAATCATTTTTATGAATACAGAAAGCTAACACATAAATCTTATTTATATGTATAAAATATCACGCCACTCTAAAATAATCCTAATTTGCCTCATTTCTGTAATTTAGCGCACGATATTACTGCTCTCAGGCGCTTTATGGCCGTTTCAGATGAAATAATATTTACCTATTGATTGAGCATGCTTAAGTAAAATTTTTCATTAAAAAGGTGATGATACAGAGGCGTCATTATTTGCTATGCGAATTAAGTCCGATGAAAGGCACGCAGGTTGGGTAACCCGCGCGCCTTTGGAGAGCTACTGCATCAAGAATTTTTCGAGGAACTGACGGGTACGGGCCTGCTGTGGATTGGCGAACAGCGCCTTAGCTTCCCCCTGCTCCACAATTCGCCCCTGATCCATAAAGATGGCGCGGTCAGCAACATCACGGGCAAAGCTCATCTCATGGGTCACGATGACCATCGTACGCTTCTCCTGCGCCAGCGCGCGGATAGTGTTCAACACCTCACCCACCAGTTCGGGATCCAGCGCGGACGTCGGTTCATCAAACAGGATCACATCCGGACGCATCGCTAGCGCACGGGCAATCGCCACACGCTGCTGCTGGCCGCCGGAGAGACGGCGCGGATAGCTCTCTTCTTTACCTGAAAGCCCCACCTTGCTTAATAGCTCGCGAGCGCGGGCAACCGCACCGGCTTTATCTTCACCCTTCACGATCACCGGCCCTTCAATGATATTCTCCAGCACCGTACGATGTGGGAACAGATTGAAGCTTTGAAACACGAACCCGACGTGCTGGCGCAGGCGGCGAATCAGCCCTTTCTGCTGGCCGATAGGGCGCGCGGTATCAATGGTGATATCGCCAACGCGGATGGTGCCGCTTTCCGGCTGTTCCAACAGATTAATACTGCGCAGCAGCGTGGTTTTGCCGGAACCGCTTGGCCCGATAATGGCCACCACTTCGCCCTCTTTCACCTCGAGATCGATACCGTGCAGCACGGTCTGTCCGTGGAATTTTTTAACCAGGTTTTTGACTTCAATTGCACTCATTTCGGGTCTCGCTCCTGGCGGTTTAGCTGGTTTTCAAAATAGTTTTGCAGCACCGACAGCACGGTCGCCATCACCCAGTAAATCAGAGACGCGGCCAGATACATGGTGAACACTTCCAGCGTACGTGAGGTGATCAGCTGAGCCTGACGGAACAGTTCCGGCACCTGAATGGTCGCCGCCAGCGAGGTATCCTTCACCAGGCTGATAAAACTGTTCGACAGCGGCGGTAGCGCCACGCGCGCCGCCTGCGGCAAAATCGCCCGGCGCATCGTCTGCCACGGGGTCATGCCGATACTCGCCGCGGCTTCCCACTGGCCTTTATCGATCGACGAAATCGCTGCACGCAGCGTTTCAGCAGCATAGGCAGCCGTATTCAGCGACAGGCCAATCATCGCCGACGGTATTGGATCCAGTTCGATGCCAAACTGCGGCAGACCGTAGTAGATCATAAACAGCTGGGCAATCAGCGGCGTGCCGCGAAAAATAGAGATGTAGCAACGTGCCAGCCAGCGTACCGGCGCAATGGGCGACAGGCGCATCAACGCGAGAATAAAGCCCAACACCAGCCCAAAGAACATCCCGCCGATACTGAGCTGGAGGGTAAAGACCGCGCCTTTGAGCAGATACGGCGCGGAGTCGATCACTAATTGAATACTTTCTTGCATGAGCGCGTTCTATTTAAATGTGAGGATGATAGGCGAACAGCGCAGGCGCGCCGCCGGTATGGACGAACAGAATGGGCCCTTCATCTTTGAAGCGTTTCTGGCTGATACCGTCGATAAGCCCAGCCATCGCTTTGCCGGTATAGACCGGGTCGAGCAGGATGCCTTCCAGACGCGCGAGCAGTTTCACCGCTTCCATGCCGTCGTCATTCGGAATACCGTAGCTCGGGGCGAAATAGTCGTCCCACAGCGTGATCCCGGCGGTAGCCGTCAATTCAAGGCTGCGCGCAATCTCCTGCTGAAGCGTGACCACTTTCGGCAGTTGATCGGCCACCTTGCGGGAAACGGTGACGCCAATCAGCTCGGCTTCCGGCATCACCTGCTCAAGCCCCACGGCCAGACCAGCATGGGTTCCCGCGCTGCCGGAGGCCACCACCACGGAGGAAATCGACACCGCACCTTCGCATTGCTGAGCGATTTCCAGCGCGCTCTCCACGTACCCCAGCGCGCCCAGCGCGTTTGAACCGCCCACCGGAATCACATAAGGACGAAAGCCCTGCGCTTCAAGACGCGTCGCCAGTTCAGCCAGCTGCGCGTTCGGGTCGGTCAATGCCTCACACATCTCCACCTGGGTATTAAACAGATCCAGCAGCAGACGGTTGCCGTTGCTGAGATAGTTTTCTGCCTTCGTCCCCATCGGATTTTCCAGCAGCGCCACGCAGTGCAGCCCCAATTTTGCCGCCACCGCCGCCGTCTGGCGCACGTGGTTAGACTGGATTGCCCCAGCGGTCACCAGCGTGTCGGCCCCTTCGCGTAGCGCGTCGGCAGCGAGAAACTCCAGTTTACGCAGCTTGTTTCCGCCCATCGCCAGCGGCGTGACGTCGTCGCGTTTGATAAAAATGTCGCGCCCGATGTAGTCGGAAAAGCGCGGCAGGTATTCCAACGGCGTCGGCGCGCCAATAAACTCAAGGCGCGGAAAACGGGTTAAATTTTGCAGTGACATAGCATCTCCTTAGTCTCGTTTTTATTATGCGCCGTAAATAAAAAAAGGCGCCCTTTCAGCGCCTTTTTTCCTTCAGAGCAATTAGTGCGTAACGTCAGCTCCAAACCATTTTTCGGACAGCGCCTTCAGGCTACCGTCTTTCTGCATGGCGTCAATAGCGCTATCCACTGCTTTGAGCAGATCGTCGTTGCCTTTACGCAGCGCAACGCCTGATTCCTGACGGGAGAACGCATCACCGGCCACCGCCAGCGTATTGTTGGTTTTCTTCACCAGATCCAGCGCCGCCAGACGGTCAACCAGAATGGCGTTGATACGGCCAACGCGCAGATCCTGATATTTGGTCGGGTCATCGTCGTAAGTCCGGATGTCCACGCCCTGCACGTTCTGACGCAGCCACTCTTCATAGTTGGTGCCCAGACCGACGCCGACTTTTTTACCTTTCAGATCCGCCGCGGTTTTGATGGAGTCTTCGCTGCCCTTCTTCACCAGCGCCTGAATACCGGAGATGGTGTACGGGGTGGAGAAGTCATATTTCTTCTGACGTTCCGGCGAAATGGTGACCTGGTTAATCACCACGTCGATACGTTTGGAGTCCAGCGACGCCAGCATACCGTCCCATTTGGTCGGTTTCAGATCGGCCTTAACGCCAAGGTGTTTAGCCAGTTCGTTAGCGAAATCGACTTCAAAACCGGTCAGCTTGCCGTCATCACCCTGGAAACTAAACGGAGGATAGGTCCCTTCCAGCCCAACGCGCAGCGTGCCGCGTTCTTTAACCTGGTTTAATAAATTTTCGGCAGCAAAGGCTTGCACGCTTGCTCCCGCAACCAGCGCAACGGCCATTACGCCCATCAGCGCCTGACGACCCAGAAACTTCAGTTTCATTATACCCCCGAAAAACATTATTTTTCCGTAGTGTAAACCGTTCATCATCAATGACAAACACCCATAAGATCCATGTTATTCCAATTTAATATATATCAGAGGTTTCACGGTCTGCGAAGTTTTGTGCGTTGTTCAGCGCCTGCTGGTGATGAAATCGCAGGTATTTACGCAGTGCAATACGATAATTGTTGGTGCTGGTATCCGGCAGCCACGCCTCCAGCTTGACGTCAGCCTGGCGTTCCAGCAGCAGCGCACGCGGCACCTGCTGTGCGGAAAAGTGGTTGCCCAGACGACGCAGACGCACGACGTATTCACGCACGGTACCGGCGCTCATATCCGTGTGTTCGAGGAGGTATTGTTTGAAGCCGATGATATTAAAGAAGGCACTCTGCTCTTTGCAGTGCAGATCGCCGCAGAAACGGCACAGCGCGGACCATGCCTCGCGTTCCTGTTGCCAGGCCGCGTCGTCCATCAGGGTATCGAGACGGGATATCGCGATTTTATTGACTATCTCCCCCTGCCGGACGAGCGTGATGCGGTCGAGCAGTTTATGACAGTGCGCGCAGTGCGTTTGGCTGTGTTTGAAGTCTTTCAAATAGCGGCTTAGGGGCCGTCTTTTTACCTGCATCATCATGATAACTCCGGGTTTTCATTGATTAATGCGGCATTCTTTGGTTGAACGTAACGTTATACCAACCTACAGCTTACCCAGCTTGATGCGCAGACGCTTGATCGCCTGACTGTGCAACTGGCTGACGCGCGATTCCCCTACTTCCAGCACCGCGCCAATCTCTTTGAGATTCAGCTCTTCCTGGTAATAGAGGGTTAACACCAACTTTTCACGTTCCGGTAAGGCTTCAATCGCCTCCATCACGCGCTGGCGAAGATCGCCTTCCAGCAGTTGATGCAGAGGGTTTTCGTGCTGATTCTCTTCCGTCACCAGTTCGATGCTGTCGCCATACTCTTCCCGCCACTCGTCGTAGGAAAAAAGCTGGCTGTTATTGGTATCTAACAGCACCTGACGGTATTCCTCAACCGCAATCCCCAATCGCTGCGCGACTTCGGTTTCCGTCGCGTTTCGTCCCAGCTCTTGCTCCAGTTGACCCAGCGTTTGCGCAACTTCACGCGCGTTCCGCCGGACGCTACGCGGCACCCAGTCACGGCTGCGTAATTCGTCCAGCATCGCCCCACGGATGCGTTGCACTGCGTAAGTGGTAAATGCCGTACCTTGCAGAGCGTCATAGCGTTCAACAGCGTTCAATAAGCCGATACCGCCCGCCTGGAGCAGATCGTCCAGTTCCACGCTCGCCGGCAAACGCACCTGGAGGCGCAGCGCTTCATGGCGCACCAACGGCACATAGCGTTGCCATAGCGAGTGTTTATCCATTACACCTTCAGCGGTATACATTGAATTCACGATAAACAGCCCTGCATTAATATGAGTTATCGGCACGATTATCCGTTTCTATAGCCGTTTTAATCGGTGGAACAGTGGGAGAAATGTGGGGTTATTTGCGCAGTAAAGTGAAATTTCAGTAACAAAAAAACCCCGCCTAGGCGGGGTTGGGTCAGGATGAGAGCGATTAGCCCTGCAGCAGAGACAGAACCTGCTGCGGAACCTGGTTGGCTTTTGACAACACGGAGTTACCGGCCTGCTGGATGATTTGCGCTTTCGACATGTTGGACACTTCGGTCGCATAGTCGGCGTCCTGAATACGGGACTGCGCTTCAGACAGGTTGGTAGTGGTGTTGTTCAGGTTGGTGATAGCGGAATCAAGACGGTTCTGCACGGCACCTAGAGATGACCGGAATTTGTCGACTGATGCAATAGCTTTATCCAGAAGCGCCAGCGGATCCTCAGTTGAAGCACCTTCAAATTGCTCAGTCGCAGGTGTAGTTACCTTACCATTAGTATCAGTAACATCACTTAAATTCAGATCAGTTAATTCAAGAGCGGCTGCTCCATTCTTAAGAATGTCTGCCGCATCACCAGCAGAATAGTTTTTGCCTTGAAGCGTGACAAAACCTTGAGCTGCGCCGTCTTTATCTGCTGAAACTTTGATCAGCTGACCTGTTTGCTTGGCATCGTCAACACCGTTCGCATAATCATCGTAAGTAACATCAATGGTGTTTAAGGTTACTTTACCTGAAGTGGCATCAACAGAAGCAGCATAGAAGTCTTTACCTGACTGAACAACATAATCAGCTGTTGCCTTACCATCTTTATCAAGGATGTTGTGCAGCGACAGGCTTGACGTATCGGATACCCCCAATTTAGCTGCAATTGCTGCAGACTCAGTAGTAGTACCAAAGTTAACATCAACAGGTTCATCGCCAGCGGCTTGCGGTATAGATGTGATAGCATTGCTAACATTAAGGGAGTTTTTAGAAACTGAGAAGCCATTCAGCCCTAAAGTTGAAGAATCAATTTTCTTCAGATCGATGGAGATAGTTTGACCATCATTCGCACCAACCTGAATTTTCATTGAACCGTCTTTGGACAGAACATTAACGCCGTTGAACTGAGTCTGACCAGATACGCGGTCAATTTCATCCAGACGGGATTTGATTTCGTCCTGGATAGAAGACAGGTCAGAATCGGAGTTAGTGCCGGTAGTTGCCTGAACGGTCAGTTCACGCACACGCTGCAAGTTGTTGTTGATTTCAGACAGCGCGCCTTCTGTGGTCTGTGCCAGAGAAATACCGTCGTTGGCGTTACGCGCAGCCTGAGTCAGGCCTTTAATGTTGGAGGTGAAACGGTTAGCAATCGCCTGACCCGCAGCATCATCCTTCGCGCTGTTAATACGCAGACCAGACGACAGACGCTCAATAGAAGTCGACAGAGCAGACTGGTTCTTGTTGATGTTGTTCTGAGTGATCAGCGAGAGGCTGTTGGTATTAATGACTTGTGCCATGATTCGTTATCCTATATTGCAAGTCGTTGATTACGTA